>Ga0075029_100001497_pt1 | contig 13387 bp, 8 predicted proteins | sample LitLauG_LLR_2013_FD_71391 | JGI IMG/M metagenome (GOLD analysis project Ga0075029, IMG submission 71391) | Freshwater sediment microbial communities from North America - Little Laurel Run_MetaG_LLR_2013 | ecosystem: Environmental > Aquatic > Freshwater > Creek > Sediment | place: USA...
TGCTTGTCGTACGAGTCCTGCGGCTGGCCCGGAGCGTACTTGTCGGCAGGCCAGAAGCGGGAGGAATCGGGAGTCAGGACTTCGTCGGCCAGAGTGATGCCCTTGGCCGTGCGTCCAAACTCGAACTTGGTGTCGGCGATGATGATGCCGCGCTGGCGCGCGTAGGCGGCAGCTTTGGTGTAGACGTTGAGGGTGAGATCGCGGAGATGGCTGGCGGTCTCGGCTCCGACAATCTCGCACATCTTGTCGAAGGAAATGTTTTCGTCGTGCCCGGTGGTGGCCTTTGTGGCCGGAGTGAAGATGGGCTCGGGCAGAGCATCGGATTCACGCAGACCGGCTGGCAGCTTGATACCGCAGACTTCGCCGCTGGTTTTGTATTCCTTCCAGGCTGAGCCGGAGATGTAACCGCGAACGACGCACTCGACAGGAAACATTTCCGCCCGCTCGACCAACATGGAACGTCCACGAAGCTGGTCGGCGTACTTGCGCGCGGTTGCGGGATATTGGTCTACGTCGGCGGTGATCAGGTGATTGGGAACCACGTCGGCGAGGAAATCAAACCAGAAGAGAGAGATCTGGGTCAGGACCTGGCCTTTGTACGGAATGCCGGTGGCCAGGATGTAATCGAAGGCAGAGATGCGATCGGTGGCCACGAACAGGAGTTGCGTGTCGCTTACCGTGTAAACGTCACGCACCTTGCCGCTGGCGTGGAGTTTGAGTTCGGGGATGTTGGTTTGCAAAAGGACGGAATCGAGAACTTGGGGGCTCATGTTGAAATTTTACAGGTAAGAGGCGAGGCGTATTCTAGCTGGTCAGAATATTTTGTCAACGATTCTGATCACCCGGCAGCGGGCAGCAGCTGGCGCTCTCCGATTGAAAAAGATTGACAGTTGGCGGACGGGCTGGAACGCGCGTGGAATACGGGATTTGTGCGGACCGGAGTGTGGAAAAGCTGAGGATGATGGTGGATAAGTTGGAAGGAACTGCGGCGCGCCCCGAAGGTCGCGGGGAATGAAATGATCGCGCGGAAGGTCTTTCGTCCAGGGACAGGACGCATCATGGTCGAAAACAAGTAAGCGAAAGGCGTGAATGACATTAAACGAAGTAAAACATAACTATTGACAACTAGTCGAAAGTATCCTAACCTTCCACGTCGTTGGGTCTTTCTGGCCGTTCTGTCCCCGGTTTTCCGTTCGAAGCCGCCCCTTCGCAGCAAAGGAGATCGCCAATGACATTCTTCCAGAGAGTCTGTTTCTTCCTGGCCGCTTTCACTTCCACTTTCGTTCTGGCGCAATCCGGATCTACCTTCTACGTGTCGAAGAGCGGGAGCGACGGTAACTCCGGCAGTTTCACCGCGCCCTGGCTGACGATTCAGCACGCCGCGAAGTCGGTGACGGCGGGCGCGACTGTCTATGTGGAAGCTGGCGTCTATAACGAGTCGGTGAATTTTCCGGCGTCGGGGACTTCGTCGAATCCCATCACGTTCGCCAACTATCCGGGCCAGACGGCTACGATTGACGGGACCGGACTCGCGGTAAGCGGTACTCAGGGATTGATCAATATCGTCAACCAGAGCTATGTGACGATCAATGGATTCGAAATTCGCAACTACACGACGAGCAGTTCGGGCCCGACGCCGGTCGGCATTTGGGTCACGGGGTCGGGCACGGGGGTGCAGTTGCTAAACAATCTGGTGCACAACATCACGACGACTTCCGAGAAGAATGGAAACGCTTTCGGAATCGCGGTGTATGGCACGTCGAGCACGCCGATTACGCAGATCACGATCAACGGCAATCAGCTCTACAACATGAAGACCGGCAATAGCGAAACCATGAACGTGGACGGCAACGTAACCTATTTCACGATCAGCAACAACATCGTGCACGACAACGACAACATCGGGATCGACGCGATTGGATTCGAGGGCGTCGGGCCTTCGGGCTCAGATCAGGCCAAGTACGGCCTGGTCAGCGGCAATACGGTGTACAACATCAGCTCCTATGGGAACCCGGCGTATGGCAATCAGTACGCGGCGGACGGACTATATTGCGACGGTTGCGCGTACGTTATTTTCGAACGCAATACGGTGCACAACTGCGATTTGAACATGGAAGCGGCGAGCGAGCACAAGAGTCACAACAGCAGCTATGTGACGATCCGAAACAATCTCTTCTACGATGCCAACGCGGTGGGCGTTTCGATTGGGGGATACGCTAGCGGGGTCGGGGGAAGCGATCATGTCGTCGTCGTGAATAACACGCTCTACAACAACAACGTGAAAAATCAGGGCGCGGAATTTCAGATCCAGTATCACTCGGGGACGACGAACATTTTCGAGAACAATATCGTGTACGCGGGGACGCAGAACGTTTGGATCTACGGCTACGTGAGCGGATCGACGGCAACGGCGAACTGGAATTTGTACTATTCCACGGCTGGCTACGTGCAAGGCACTTCGATCGACTGGGCGGGAAAGTATAACTACAAGACGTATGCCGCGTACCAGACGGGGAGCGGGCAGGATAAGAATTCGCCGAACGCGAATCCACTCTTCGTCAGCCTGACCTCGACGCCGCCGAACCTCGATGTGCAGTCCGGCTCTCCGGCGATCAATGCGGGGAGCACGAGCCTGACTTGCAGCGTGGGATACTGTGGCAGCGGTACTTCCATCTACGGCAGTACGGACTACGCGGGCAATCCGCGGGAGAACGGCAGCGGGCAGATCAATATTGGAGCGTACGAGCAGTAACAGGATCGGGCGCGGGCCGCTCGGCCCGCGCCGCAAAATCTGCTATCCCGACTGAAGTCTCGCGGTTCCCGCAAGGGTGATATCATTCGCTCATGGCGCAGAGAAACGTCAAATTCGTTGCTACCAGGACCGTGAAAAAGCCGGCGACTGTTAAGTTCAAGACGAAGTCGGGGAAGACGGTCTCTTTCAGGGCGGTCAAGACGTTCGAACGAAAAGAGGTTGTTCATTCTCGCGCCAAGAAGAAATGAAGCGAATCTATCTTGATAGCAATGTTCTAATCGCTTACCACTCCCAGGACAAATCGGAAGAGTCGAAGAAGAGGATGGTAGACCACGCCTTAGCCGTTTTCGCTGAACTTAAGGACATTCAGCTTTGTACCTCGATGTGGGCGGTGACCGAAACGGTAAACATTTTGGTCTCTAGTAAGAAGATGGATCGCGGCACGGTTGCAGAGATCGAGAGTCAGCTAGTGAGCGAGAAGCGGCTGAATGACCTGAAGATCCAAATTGTCGAGGTGAGCCCTCAGAGAGACTACGATTTTGCGGAGTTTTTCTATCATGTGAAGCAGGGCATTCTAAAATATCATTCCGGCGTTGGAGATGTGATTCACAGCGTTATTATGAAGAACAACGGAATCGAAAGTATTTTGACGTTTGACGAGAAAGACGACTTCAAGCAGATCCCCGGTTTAACGGTCCTCCATCCCAGAGACATCAAAATCGAATCGTAAACGGATCGAATGGGCCGAATCTCGAGTCACACCGCGGGAGTGGGTGGCAGGATCGCCGAAACGTAACTGCCAAAACTTCAACGAGGCTGGTCAACTCGGAGCCGCGCGTCATCTCGAAGGCTGGGCGTTAGCATTCTCCTGAAGCCTGACGAGGTTGAGTGTTGACGTCGCATTCCCTCCCAAGCCGCAGTGGACAATCCATTTGAACGTCTTATATTCTCCAGCCGAAACTGAGATCCGACTGAGGTTCTGACGATGAGATCGCTGCAGTTGCGGATCGGCGCTGCCTTACTCATGGCCGCGGCGGCTTGTCTTGGGCAAGACACGCACTTTCCGCCCCAGGACCAGCAGATTCCAGTGCCGGAATGCCTGACGATGAAGGCCGCTTGGGAAGGCGGATCAAAGGCTTGTGGCCAGACCGAACATGAGGCGTGGCTCGCCGACATTCGGCACTGGAGAAACGAGCGCCGCATTCGCATTGGCTATGACGGTTCCCGATACGATCTGCCTGCGCTGCAGTGGACGCAAGCGAGTTTCATCCAGCCGCAGATGATGGTGCAGGACCGGTATTTTTATGATCCGATCGCGGGCAAGTATACGGTAGATCGCTATCTGGACGATCTGGAGAAGCGCTACGGCGGAATTGATGCGGTGCTGATCTGGCCGACGTATCCGAACATGGGCATCGACGATCGCAATCAGCACGACATGATTCGCAGTATGCCGGGAAGCGTGGCGGGCGTGAAGCAGATGGTTGCCGACTTTCACCGGCGCGGCGTGCGCGTGCTGTTTCCGATGATGATGTGGGATCAGGGAACGCGGGATCCCGGGGCTCCATGGCCGGACGCGATTGCGAGCCTGATGAAAGAGATCGATGCAGACGGCATCAACGGCGACACACAGGACGGTGTCCCCCTGGCATTTTCACAGGCCGCGGACAAGGCCGGCCACCCGCTCGCTTTTGAACCGGAAGGTGGGCCTTCCGACGAGGCTTTGGCGTGGAACGTCATGACGTGGGGGCAGTATCAGTTTCCTTTCACGCCGCTCGTCGACAAATACAAGTGGCTGGAACCTCGCCACATGGTCAACATCTCGCATCGCTGGAACCGCGACAAGACAGATGACCTGCAGTTCGCCTTCTTCAACGGCATCGGTTGGGAGAGCTGGGAGAATGTCTGGGGAATCTGGAATGGGATCACAGCGCGCGACGCCGAGGCGACTCGACGTGTGGCCACGATCGAGCGCGCCACGGCGCATTTCTTAGTGAGCAAGGATTGGGAACCGATGTCGCCGATGCTCAGCTACGGCGTATATGCGAGTCTCTGGCCGCTGGGAGGCGAAAAGCTTTGGACGATTGTGAACCGGAATGATTATGACGTGGAGGGTGATCAGATCGAGGTTGCCAACAGCGACAGCCTCCATTACTTCGATCTTTACCATGGAGTGGAACTGCAGCCACAAACCAGGTCGGGCGGCGCAACGGTACTTGCCTTTCCGATTGAAGCAAAAGGATACGGAGCTGTCCTGGCAACAGGTTCTGCGCCAGACCAAAAGCTGGCAGCCCTGATGTCCAAAATGAAAGGCATAACGGCGACACCGCTGGCTGGTTATTCGCGCGAATGGAAGTTTATGCCGCAGCAGATCGTTCCCATTCCAGAGACGAAAGCAGTGGCCGGAGCTCCGGATGGAATGGTGAGGATCCCTGATGGAGATTTCCTGTTCAAGGTTGCCGGCGTTGAAATCGAGGGCCTGAACGACATCGGCGTGGATGTGCAGTATCCGTGGGAGGACTCACCGCGACGCTTTCACGAACATCCGCTGCATATCAAATCTTTCTACATCGATAAGTATCCGGTCACGAACGCTGCATTCAAGAAGTTCATCGACGGCGCGCACTACCATCCCAAGGACGATTTGAATTTTCTGCGTGATTGGAAGGATGGAAGCTTTCCCCAGGGATGGGAAAACAAACCGGTAACGTGGGTCTCGCAGGAAGACGCGCGAGCCTATGCGAACTGGGCAGGGAAGCGACTGCCCCACGAGTGGGAGTGGCAGTACGCCGCGCAAGGCACGGACGGCCGCCTCTACCCCTGGGGCAACGAGTGGGATGACAGCGCGGTGCCGGTGCCGGACAAATCACGCACCATGCGAGGCCCGGACCCGGTGGACGCGCATCCGAAGGGAGCCAGTCCGTTCGGCGTGATGGACATGGTGGGCAACGTCTGGCAATGGACGGAGGAGTTCGTTGACGCGCACACGCGCGCTGCCATCCTCCGGGGCGGCAGCTACTATCAGCCTCAGGGTTCGATATGGTACTTTCCCCAGGCCTACAAGCTCAATGAACATGGGAAGCTGCTGCTGATGTCGCCGAGCATGGACCGCTCGGGCGGAGTCGGATTCCGCTGTGTGCAAGACCGCGGAATGACGAACGCGGAATAACGAGTGCAGAAAGCGTCCCCGAGGCGGACTTTGTCGTCCCAAAGGTTGAAACCCATGTTTCGCGATCTTTGCAAGATGATTCGGTTGGAACGTTCTGCCTGAAATTAGGCAAGGAAAAGGCTCTGGGTAAAATCGCTCCCGATTCAACGGAGGCCGAAACGATGGCACGTCGACCTGGATTTGCACTCCTGTGGTTTACCTTAGCAATGTTCTCGTCTCGGTACGCCTTCTCGCAGGAAGACACCGCGAGGAAACCAGCCGAGAACGCTGCGGCCGAAAGCAACGCCAGATTCTCCAGAACGCATTGTGAAGTCCCCTCGTGTATTCAGAAAGTCCTATATTTTTCAAATCTCTCACAGCCGACTGATCTTCAGGATGTTGTGAACGGGATACGCGTCATGGCTGACATGCAACGCGTTCAACAAGTTCCTGGATCGCAGATCATCGTCATCGAAGGCACGGCCGAACAGGTTGCGATAGCGGAAAAAATGGCCGCTGAGATCGATAAGGACAAAAGGAGATTTGGTGGGCTCGGCTACCGTATCGATTTCAAAATCCAGGAGTCAGAAGGCGACAAGAAATCGCGTGCGCGTCTCTATTCGCTCGTGACTGAGGCGCGGCAGGCCGCCAGAGTGAGTATAGAAAGGCAAGCGCCTGCAAAGGTGCAAACCGAGCCTGGGTCGGAGACCAAGCAGCCGTCCGATCCCAGTCCCGCGCGTAGCATCGAATGCCGCATCCTGGTCGAAGATGAACGTTCGATTCAGCTCAGTGTGGATGCGGCATTTGCCAGTGATACGACGAACGAGTCGAGTGGCCGGACTCCGCTGCTACTGCGAACCAGACTAAATGTCGCCGTGGATTTGGACCGGCCGACGGTCATCAGCAGGATCGACGATCCCGATGGCGACCGTAGCTTCACGATTGAACTGACCGCGACCCGAGTCAAAGACAGGTCGTAAAGCAGCGGCGGATTTACTCCGCCCCGGCTTCAGTCAGGCGCACGCAAACCATTTAATGTGCCAGACCGGGCATGCGATAGCGATTTGGCGACCGCGACCGCGGCTGGCGTTGCGTTGTATCGGGAACGTGGAGATACCCCGCGCTTCGTGCGGTCGCCGTGGCCGCATCCACCAGGCTGTAGTCGCAGCCCTCGACGCCGGGGTGATTCTCGTCGCATGGAATAAGCAGGACGGAGTGATTGTTGCCATTGGAGTCCTTGGCGTTGGCGGTGATCTCTCCACGATCGTTAATTTGGAGTGACTCATACATCTGAAGGCCAGAGTTGGGAGGAACCAGAGTATTTAAATCGACGATGGTGCCACCGTCCTCCCACAAGAATGGAGCCGAGCTATTCGTCCCGACATCGCCGACGACCTGCTCTGACGCGTTGATCGAAATGGAGGCTGCGTTGTCGGTGACTGTGCTGAGGGTGCGCTTTTGCCAGTGTCCGCCACTCTTCCGCCAGAGCATGGCGTAACAGGTCACGGAATCGCAGGTCTCGCCCGCCACCTCGCCGTGAGCGTTTTCCGCTTCTGCGAAACCGTAACTGCTATCCGAGGGATCCAACAGGTCGGTAACTCCGGTTGCGGCATTCCAGACGAAGGGGTGGACCTGCGTGTCGCCCGTCAGAGAGGATCCTCCGACGATTTGACCGTGGTTGTTGAGATCTTGGGCGAGGGTGCAGGTGCCTCCGAGGCCGCCGATGTCTTTCATTCCATTTTTCTTGTCCCAAATGAATGAACCGGTAGCTAGGGTGAAAGAACTGATACCGGCGCAATTGGCGTTTGGAACCGAACTGGTGTAGGACCTCGCAACGACTTGTCCCCGCTCGTTGATCAGGCCGGCATCGGCGTCGGTGCCGGTGCCGAGTGTGCCCAGGTCCTGCGACACTCCGTTGTTCCAATAAAACGCCCGCGACTGATACCCGTAGCCAAACAAGGAGTTGGCATCGGGAATCGTGTTGTAGGCTTGCGCGGCGATCTCGCCGCGGCTGTTGACGGCGTTGGCCCAGGTGTCGTACCCACCTGCGAACGTCCCCAGATCGGCCATTTGTCCGTGCTCCCAAAGCACGGCGTGTACCTGCGGCAGCGCCGGGTTCAGGGGATCCGGCTGACCGTTGTCGGAGATTCCCGCCATCAGCCCGTTTGCGCTGATCCAATTGACCTGGCTGCCAATGCCGCCCGGCAGTACGCCGAGATCGGTCTTGCCACCGTTCCGCCACTGGAAGGCGTCCGTGGCGTAGCAGTCCGCTGGGGACCAGTAACAGTACGGATCGACGGCAGACGTGTCGGCGGAGCCCACGAGCGTCCCTTGATTGTTGAGGAGTCCGACGCGGGCCACACCTGGATCGAACTGCCAACTCTGTGGCCCGCCGAAGGTGCCCACGTCGTTGAGTTGGTAGTGATGATATTGGTGAGGGTGATCCGGTTTGGCGTTATCCTGCGCGGTCAGGGAAATCGACGTCACCACAGCCAACAGGGTTACGGCAATGATGCCAGTGAGTTGTTTCGATCTCATACGCACTTCTCCTTGATCCTCTTTGCGAGTCGCGCCGGCTGCAGCGAGGGGGTCGAATGGGTAGCGCCGCCTGCGGGTTGAGGCGTAACTCTGACCCGGCTGGGATGGCAGCGTCAATGGCGTGGTCATTACCTCCGCCTGACATTTTTGTTCCTTGTGGTAAGTAGCGCTTCCTGAGTTGCTTAGGGGCATGCTGAATGCTTCAAGGGATAGAATCCGTGCTACACTTCCCGAGCGTTTTTCTCCCCCCGCGCAGGCTTGCCCCATGTCGAATGCAGGCGATTCCTCTCAAAGTGTTCTCTTCGGAGAGTTCGAGCTTGACCTGCGCACCGGCGAACTTCGCAGCAAGGGTCAACGCCTCATCCTGCAGGAAAAGCCTTTCCAACTTCTGACGGTTTTGCTGGAGCGGCCGGGGGAGATGGTCAGCCGCGATGAACTGATCAGACGACTTTGGCCTGGCGGCACTTTCATCGATTTCGATCTGGGGCTGAACAAAGCCGTGAACCGCCTTCGCGAGGCTTTGAACGACTCGGCGGAGGCACCGCATTTCATCGAGACTTTTCCCAAGCGCGGATACCGCTTCGTGGCAACCGTCACTCGCAATGGGAGGCGACCGGCTGAGCCCACGATGGTCGCCCGCCGTGCGACAAACAGCGCGATTGCAAGCCAGCCTGCAGCCAAGCCGCTTGCCTCACGACGTTTCGTCTTACCGCTCGGAATTGTTCTGAGCGTGGCCTGCCTGCTGGGGCTGTGGTCGTGGATGGGGCACGGCGGTAACAAGGCGCCTGAACCGACTTTTCAGCGGCTCAGCTTCGGCCGGGGGACGATTGTCTCGGCACGCTTTGCTCCTGACGGCCAGAGTGTGATCTACGGTGCGGCCTGGGACGGAAAACCATTCCAACTCTTCTGGACGAGGACTGGAAGTACCGAATCCCGTTCACTCGGCGTCGACGCCGATATTCTCGCCATCTCTCCTTCTGGAGAAATGGCGGTGCTGGTGAATCCAAGTTTTCGCGATGCTAGCCGTCGAGGCACCCTGGCCCTCATGTCTCTGACCGGCAGTGCACCCCGCAAGGTGCTGGACGACGTGCAGGATGCCGACTGGTCGCCGGATGGTTCGAAGATGGTGGTTACACACTATGTCGGCGGTCGCTGCGCTCTGGAGTTTCCGCTGGGGCATGTCTTATACGAGACAACTGGGGATGCGTGGCTGAGTCACCCCCGCATTTCTCCCCGCGGGGATCGGATTGCGTTTCTCGAGCATCCGCTGGGGGGAGGAGACGACGATGGCGGCTGGCTGGCGATGATCGACCTCTCTGGAGAGAAGAAGACCCTGTCGCGGCAGTTCGGAAGTATTGCGGGAGTGGCTTGGAGCTCTGACGGCGAGGCTCTCTGGGTTTCTGGCAGCGAAGCGGGGTCCACACCACGCGCACTGTTCAAAGTCACGCCTTCGGGCCAGCAGCTACTGGTGCGACAGGAGTCCGGCAACACGTTCCTGCATGACGTCTCTCGCGACGGCCATCTGCTGGTCACCCGCGGCACGCTTCGAGGTGAGGTATTCGGGCGGATCTATCCCGAAACTACGGAGCGCGAATTGGGCTGGGGCGATAGTTCGATTGCTTTCGATCTCACCCCCGACGGCGCCATGATCGTGCTCTCCGTGCAAGGAGAATCGTCGGATCGAGGTTACGACGTGTATCTCCGCAAGACCGACGGCTCTCCGGCCGTTCGCCTGGGAGAAGGCCTCCCCATTCAGTTTTCGCCGGACGGCAAGTGGGTGCTAACGTCCCATGCCTTCGGTTTAAAGCCGGCAGCGACACCACAGTTGGTTCTGTTGCCCACGGGCGCAGGGCAGCCTGTCACCCTGACCCACGATTCCATTTACCACGGAGATGCGGCGCTCCTGCCGGATGGAAAAAAGTTTCTGTTTGAAGGCACTGAACCGGGGCATGCCCTAAGAAATTGGGTTCAAGATATTGCCGCTGGCAAACCGCGGCCGATTACTCCGGAAGGGACGGTGGGGAAGTGGGTGTCGCCAGACGGCGAGTTCGTGGTGGCAGTTGATTCGGAGCAGAGACTCTGGCTTTACCCGGTGGACGGTGGCCAGCCGAAAGCACTTTCCGGCATCGCGGCTGGAGAGGTCCCACTCCGGTGGAGCGCGGACGGGAAGGATCTGTTTCTTGCGAACTACAATGTCATCCCTGCGCTGATTTCCCAAATGGAAGTCAGCTCCGGCCGCCGACAACTCTTGTATTCCCTCGCCCCCAGCGATGTTGCTGGGCTATGGAACATCAATCCAATTGTGCTTACGCCCGACGGCAGGTCCTATGTTTATTCCGACTACAAGATTCTGTCGGATTTGTATGTCGCGAGTGGACTGGAATAGGTGGCGCCCCAGTGTGCTCAGCACGATTCGGTAGCGTTCGCCACGATCCGCACCGCGTTCTTGCCTGGCATCCGGTCGCTTGCATTTGTGTGCAACGAATTGTTTTTGGATGTGGGCGTGCCCATCCTTAGGTCGGCCTATAGTCTCGGGATCTACCGCGAACTCGGCATTGCAATATTCACACACGCCAAGTACCGGAATATTATTTTGTCGTTTGACGATCCTAAAGTTGCGCTTTGCAGCTCTGACACGGACAGATGTTGCTCCGCCAGTATCGCAATACGCTGGCTGACGGCTATGCAGTCGCTCAACTTCGTGCAGGGTGGTCTCAATGGGCATGAGCGGCACCGCTCGGGACCTCCCCGTCGGGAATGGTCAAGTGTGTCCTGGCGACAACGCGGGTAACGATGTCTTCCGCGTCATCGTGGTACAGGGTGTGTAACGTACTTCGCCAGCCGATCAGTTCGCCACGAACTAACTCCGTACTCCACCCTGCGGGGTCTTTCTCTTGCTCGACGTAGAAGGTCTTGAGAAGCAATTCGCCCTGTTCTACCAGGCGATTGATAGTTTCGGCGTTTTGCATTGCCAGGTGCATGGCTGCCCTCCTCGGTGCGATTCGAGCGCATGCTGGTTGGTGGCACGAGAAGGCGGATGTAACTCCGTCTCCTCGTGCCCAACCGATTCCAGAGTGTCTTTTACGCGGTCACGAGTTCGTGCTGCTGGATGGTCGAGGTGATGACGTCAAAGGTGTGAACCTGGGGCGTGCCCTCGATGAATCTTGCCAGAGTCTTCAACACTTGCGGATAGGCATTGGTGTTGTAGTTGTCGGCATCTTTCTTGTTTTCCCACAGACTGATCGCGGTCACATCCACTCCGCCGGGACCGGCGAAAGTGATTTCGTCCTTGAAGCCATTCTGCTTACGAAGCAAAGGCAGGACGTCTTTTTCAAAAGATCGCGTGTAATCCGACAACATGTTCGACTTCAGATGGAATGAGACATTGCGTGCAAACATATAGGCAACCTCCTAAGGGTTGTAGTCGCTAAGAGGAAAGAACTTCAGATGGGCTGACTTAGTTTCAGGGAACCTGAAAGAGGAGAAGGAACGCTCGCTCAATCCAGATGGGTGCACTTCAGTGGCCCTTGCCTCAACGCGCAACTGGTTGTTTCTTCGACAGATCCGCTGCTAGGGAGTCGGGGCCGTCGTGTACCTTTGGCGGGAAGCGAGCCAAAACGGCGACTCCTGGTTAGCCCCTAGAAACCGGCTCGTTAACGGTAGATCGCCATTGCACTCTTCAATCCCTTGCGCTAGCCTTATTTTGCTCTCGCGGTTCTCCCACCTTCTTTGCCGTCTCCAGCGAATTTGTGCGCATCTGCTGCAATGTCTGTGCAACCCAGCGCGGTCGCTCGTAAGGCCACACCATATATGGTGTTATATTGCTTGACGCCACCCGAATTTGGCCGGTACAGTAGCTTAACTTTGTGCCCGCCCTGTCCAGCCTGGGGTGAGACCGGCCATTGCAGCGACGGAGCGCATCGAAATCCCAAGGGGGAGGAATCCTCTTGGTAAACACTTGCGTTTAAGGCGAGATCCAAAATCCCCACTCTAGCGTCGCAGAAAACGCGACGTTAAATGGGGTACCCGGATGTAAGGAGTTCACTTGCTCAAACTGAAGAGGCTGCAAATTCTCGGGTTCAAGTCGTTTTGCGACCGCACCGAACTCAAGTTCCACGGGGACGGCGTGGCGGCGATCATCGGCCCCAACGGGTGCGGCAAGTCCAACATTTCCGACGCGATCTCGTGGGTTCTGGGCGAGCAGTCGGCCAAGACACTGCGCGGGGCGCGGATGGAGGACGTCATCTTCGCGGGCACGCGCGACCGCAAGCCGACGGGCATGGCCGAGGTGTCGCTGACGCTGATTGATCCGGAGATTTGTGGCGGAGCGGATGTGAGCGCGGCCACGGAAATCGATATTCAGGACGAGATGCCGGAGGCGGGAGCGCACGTCACGGATGACTGGGATGAGGCCGGGATCCGGTCGCGGGCCGCGGAAGAAACCGAAAGAGCGGTGGAAGACGCACAGCCCGGCAAAACGGAAGAAGTGGAAGTGCCGCGGTCGAAGATCAATACGATTGCGGTCGCGTTTCCTGAGGATGAGCCGATCTTCGCTCTGCCGGCGCATAACGTGACCGCTCCGGCGAGCGCGCAGGCGGTGGGAACGCCGGCGCCTTATGTGATGCTGAAGATCCGGCGGCGGAAGTTCAATCAGCAGCAGTTTCGGGCGGGAGAGATTGTGGTGACGCGGCGGCTGTTCCGTTCCGGGGATAGCGAATATCTGCTGAACGGCAAGCTGTGCCGGCTGCGCGATATTCAGGAACTGTTCATGGGCACTGGGCTCGGCCCGGAGTCGTATGCGCTGATCGAGCAGGGAAGGATTGGACAGATTCTCAGCAGCCGTCCGACGGATCGGCGGGCGATTCTGGAAGAGGCGGCGGGCATTACCAAGTTCAAGACGAAGAAGCGTCTGGCGGAGGCGCGGCTCGGGGATGCGAAGCTGAACCTGG
>Ga0075029_100001499_pt1 | contig 13380 bp, 14 predicted proteins | sample LitLauG_LLR_2013_FD_71391 | JGI IMG/M metagenome (GOLD analysis project Ga0075029, IMG submission 71391) | Freshwater sediment microbial communities from North America - Little Laurel Run_MetaG_LLR_2013 | ecosystem: Environmental > Aquatic > Freshwater > Creek > Sediment | place: USA...
TAATTCCGTGTTTTGATGCGTTTTCTTTGCGCGAACCGCTACGCACCCACGGATCGAGTCCGAGGGCATGCTTCGCTCGAAAACGCTATGGCGCCGAACGGACCGACCCGTTATAGGACAGCCCGGACCTTTCTCATTCCATCCGCCCAGCGCGAGCGAACATGGCCAAAATTCACTTTGTCGACCATACCGGCGAAACCCGCATCGTCGAAGTCGAAAACGGCGCCACCGTCATGGAAGCGGCGATCCGTAACGCCATCCCCGGCATCGAGGCCGAGTGCGGCGGGGCCTGCGCCTGCGCAACCTGTCATGTCTATGTCGACGAGGCCTGGCGGGAGAAGGTCGGTGGCCCGTCCCCGATGGAAGAGGACATGCTGGATTTCGGCTTCGACGTGCGGCCGAATTCACGCTTGTCATGTCAGATCAAGGTAAGCGACGAACTCGACGGCCTTGTGGTCTCCACGCCGGAACGTCAGGCCTGACGCGCCTATTGCGTTGCGCGACGAAGCCAGCGCTGGAACTTCGCGATAATCTCGGGGGTGAGCGCCGTCGGCTTGCGCGTCGCTTCGCTGATCAGCACCGTTACGGATTGCGCCGACGCCACGCATTGGCCTTGCGAAAACACCACCTGGTCGAACGTAACGGAGGTGCGGCCGAACTTCGAGACGCCCAGTCCCATTTCGATGACGCCCGGCCAGCGCAGTTCGGCCCGGAAGTGAATATCGAGCCGCACCATGATCCAGGCCAGGCCTTCAGGCACCAGCCCGTAGCTGCGATCCTTCATCAGCGTGACGCGGCCGGTTTCGAAATAGGTCGCGTAAACCGCATTGTTGACGTGCTGATTGGGATCAAGATCGGCAAAGCGCACATTGTCGGTGAGGCGGTAGGGAAAATCTTCGAGACGTGGCGTCGATTTGACACGGGCAGGGGCGTTCACGGGGGCGATCTCCGGGATTTGTGCCCTTACAGCGTAGATGTCGAGCGCGGGCAAGGGGTTGCCGCGGTGCCTTCTGCCAAATTATGGCTTCCCTCGTTGTTCCGCGTTGGCTAGACAGGCGCAATCGAGGACGCCTGCCGGGTCTGAGCAACCGAAAAGAAGCGATATGAGCGAAGCAATCAAAACCGACGTGCTGATAATCGGCGCGGGCCCGTGCGGGCTGTTTGCCGTTTTCGAATTGGGCCTGCTCGATATGAAGACGCATCTGGTCGATATCCTCGACAAGATCGGCGGCCAGTGCGCCGAGCTCTATCCGGAAAAACCGATCTATGACATCCCCGGAATCCCCTTCGTCACCGGACAGGGTTTGACCGATGCCCTGATGGAACAGGTCAAGCCGTTCACTCCGACTTTCCATCTCAACGAAATGGTCGAGAGCATCGAGAAGATCGGCGACCCCGCCTTTCGCGTCACGACCGACGCCGGCAAAATATTCGAGTGCAAGGTGGTGGTGATCTCGGCCGGCGGCGGCTCGTTCCAGCCCAAGCGTCCGCCCGTGCCGGGCATTGAAGCCTACGAGGGCACCTCGGTATTTTACGCGGTGCGTAAAATGGAGCAGTTCCGCGACAAGGAAATCTTGATCGTTGGTGGCGGCGATTCCGCGCTGGACTGGACGCTCAATCTGCATCCGATTGCAAAGCGCATCACGCTCCTTCACCGGCGCGACGATTTCCGTGCTGCGCCTCACAGCGTCGAGCAGATGCGCGCACTGGTGGCGGGCGGGAGAATCGACCTCAAAATAGGTCAGGTCACTGCGCTCGAAGGCGAGGGCGGCAAACTTTCCGGCGCTCACATGAAAGGCAACGACAACGCCGTCTCGAAAATCAGCTGCGATACCATGTTGCCGTTTTTCGGCCTGACGATGAAGCTTGGGCCGGTTGCAAACTGGGGCATCGCGCTAGAGAACAATCTGGTGCCGGTCGAGACCTCGGCCTTCGAAACCAGTGTGCCCGGGATATTTGCGATCGGCGACATCAACACTTATCCGGGCAAACTCAAGCTCATCCTGTGCGGTTTTCATGAGGGTGCGCTGATGGCGCAGAAGGCGCACCGTTACGTCTATCCGGACAAACGCCTGGTATTCCAGTACACGACATCTTCCTCGAGCTTGCAGAAGAAGCTCGGCGTCAACTAAGTGGCGGAAAATGAGCGGCAGAAGCCGTTCCGTTGCCGGGCGATCGCCGCGATGTCCCGAAATGGTGCGCCAGCGCGTACTGGCTGCGACTCCGGAACACTGGAACACACCGTCAAATGACCGTAGTCTGGCGCACCGTTCGACAGGCTGATCAGGTGAAGACGATGTGGAATCTTGCCTCCGGTTTGCGACCGACGCTGCCTGTCGCGGCCCTGTTTGCAGCGTTGTACGCCGCCGCCCTTCCAGTTCGCGCGGCTGAACCGACCGCAGCCGGACTTTGGCAGAAGGTCGAGAACGGCAAGCCCGTGGTCTGGGTTCTGGTGGTTGATCACAAGGATGGGTTCTTCGAGGGCGTGATCGCCAGGACGTTTCCGACACCCGGCGAAGTCGAACACGAAATTTGCTCGAAATGCACCGACGATCGCAAGAATGCGCCGGTACTCGGAATTTCCTTCATCCGGAACATGAAGCGCAACGGCCTCGAATATGAAGGCGGCAACATTCTGGATCCGCGCGACGGCGAGGTCTGGAAGGCGAAGATGACCATCAGCCCGGACGGACAGGATCTTATCCTGCGCGGTTACGTGCTCACGCCGCTGCTGGGAAAGAATGAAACCTGGCACCGCCTGCCTGATAGCGAGCTCGCATCGGTCGATCCCGCCATCGTGGCGAAATATCTGCCGGCGCAAACCCCGGTGGTGAAGCCGCCGCCTCCGAGCGCGAAGAAGCCCGCTCCACCCGCAAAGCAGTAAGGATCATCTGATCGGCCCGCGATCAGCCGGGACAGGCCGGAATTGCGATTATTGCCGCGAGCGCAGACGAGAGCGCTGTGCGAAGGGCAGTACCGCTTTCGCCTCGGCGACTTCCGTTTGCTCGGCGGGCCCGGGGACACGTCGATCGCCGAGCTTGCGCCGTTCCTGCCAGGGTTGCGCCACGCTGAGCCACAGTTCGCGCGTCCCCATAATCGAAATTGCGATGCCGAAGGGGATCATGAAGTAAAGGATGCGGAACACCACCAATGTCGCGAGCAACTGTTCCCTGCCAAATTGCGGGAGCGCTACCAGCATTGCCGCGTCGAACACGCCGATCGACCCCGGAGCGTGACTGGCAAATCCAAGCAGCGTAGCCAGAATGAACACCACCGCCAGTGAGACGAAATCGATGCCTGGCTGCGCGGGCATCAGCAGGTACATGGCCATGGCGCAGAATCCGAGATCAAGCACGCCGATCAGAACCTGGACCAGCGTCAGCGGAGCGGAGGGCAGCCTGACCATCCAGCCGTTCTGACCGAGTTCGCGCCGTTCCTCGCCCAGGCTAAGCCAGACCAGGTAGGCGACAATGGCACCGATCACGACGAAGGCGATCAGGCGGTTGATCGCTGCCGGCAGTTGATCCATCGCCGACGCTGCCCAGGGTTGCCAGGCCATGCCGATGCCGAGGACGAAGGCGTTACCGAGCCAGAATGTCAGGCCGGAGAGGAAGCAGATCTTGGCGACGTCGACGGCGCTCAAGCCGTAATCGGAATAGATCCGGAATCGTATCGCGCCGCCGGTGAACATGGTTGCGCCGATATTGTGGCCTATCGTATAGCTGGTGAAGCTCGACATTGCCGCAATTCGGTAGGGCACGTGCTTCTTGCCAATCGTTCGCAGGGCAAAAAAATCATAGAAGGTTAACGTGCTGAAAGCGCCGACCACGCACAGCGCGGCAAGCGCGATGCGGTGCGGCGGTATTTCAGTCAGCGCAACCAGAATTACGCCGGCGTCGATACCCTTCAGGGTCCGAACCAGCGTGGCGACTGCGAAGGCGATGATGACAAGGCTTGCGGCAACCCCCAGCCGTTTCCAGCCGATCCGTTTCTTGAAGCCACGCCCAAGCGCGGCCAACATTCGATACATTCATCCTCCCGGCGGGGCGGCTTTTTCGTGGCGATCGCGGCGCTGCGCGCTGATCGCCGTGGATTCGAGACCCATAAGGCAAAAACCCCTGCTTGCGCAATCCTTGACAAGCGATGGGTCGGCCTCGGATTTCGGCCATCGTCATACGGCCTACATATGCCGTGATGCGAAAGAATCGAGTCCTCGATGAGGCGAATCGGTCCGCGGTCCGCGTTCCGTTTCTTTTTTGAGTTCCTTGTTATCCCGAATGACTTTTTGGCGCCGGGCAGGAACCCAGGAACAAGCGCGCGGCTCGCCGGTTAGCGCCGGTATCCGCAATCGAACAGATCGGCGTGTGCCACGGCGACGGCACCGCGTCATCGTGTTCCCCAACAAAAGGGACTTAAAGCAATGGGACTCTTCACCAGGGACATCAAGACCATGAATGACCTGTTTGTGCACCAGCTGCAGGACATTTACTACGCCGAAAAGCAACTCGTGAAGGCGTTGCCAAAGATGGCCGACAAAGCCACGGACAAGCAGCTCAAGCAGGGCTTTCTGACACACCTGGAGGAAACCAACGCGCATGTCGAGCGGCTGGAGCAGGTGTTCAAGATGCACGGTGCCGAGGTGAAGGCAGTCGATTGTCCCGCGATCGACGGCATCATCGAGGAAGCAGACGAAGTCGCCGGAGAAGTTGCGGACAAATCGGTACTGGACGCTGCATTGATCAACGCCGCGCAGGCTGCCGAGCACTACGAGATCACGCGCTATGGCAGCCTGATCGCGTGGGCAAAGCAGCTCGGGCGAAACGACTGCGCCAGCATCCTGCAAAAGACGCTCGACGAAGAACGGGCAACGGACAAAAAGCTGACTTCACTGGCAGAGAGCAAGGTCAACATGCGCGCCGCGAGCTGATCGACCGACAAAAATCCCCGTTGAGACAAAACGTCGCGCCAGGTTCCGCGCGACGTTTCGCCCTGGTGGTTGTCAGTGGAGGTTCCTGCAACGATACTTCGATACTAGCCGAAGTTTTCCGGTTGAAACGGTGCCTATCATGAGGCGTTGGTTTTCGGAAAACGGAGGCGATCATGCAGGGTATTTCCCAGTTCCATTCGTTGCCGCCTGCAATGTCGAGCGTCCGCAGGGAAGCGGCGCCCGGGAAGGGCCAGTACGGGAAAGGTGAGCCTGAAACCGGGCTCAAGGCTGCAGGTCTCCCGACTTCGCCGACGCTGCTCGCCATGAGCCTCGGCTACGGCGTGGTTCAGCTCGATGTCACGATCGTCAACACCGCGCTCGGCAGCATCGGCACTTCGTTGGGCGGCGGTGTCTCGGAACTGCAATGGATCGTCAGCGCCTACACGATCGCGTTCGCTGCCTTCATTCTGACCGCTGGTGCGCTGGGCGATCGTATCGGGGCCAAGCGGGTCTTCATGGTGGGGTTCGCCATTTTCACCGTTGCCTCGATTGCGTGCGCGCTGGCGGTCAATGCCGCTGCGCTGATTGCGGCAAGAGGCGTTCAGGGACTTGGCGCGGCAATTCTGGTTCCCAATTCGCTCGCCTTGCTCAGCCACGCCTATCCGGACGAGAAGCAGCGTGGCCGGGCTGTGGGGATCTGGGCCGCCGGAGCCAGTCTGGCGCTTACGGCGGGACCGCTCGTCGGAGGCGGATTGATCTCGCTGGTCGGCTGGAGATCGATCTTCCTCGTCAATCTGCCGATCGGGCTTGCGGGACTGTACCTGAGCTGGCGCTATGCGACCGAGACCACGCGACATCGTGAACGCGAGATCGACCTGCCGGGCCAGATAGCTGCGATCGGAGCACTTGGCTGTCTCGCCGGTGCCATCATCGAGGGCGGCGCGGTTGGCTGGAGCAACGGCCTCGTGATCGCAACCTTCGCCGCTTCAGCCGTATTGACCGTTCTGCTGGTCCTGCAGGAAATGCGCGCGCCGCAACCGATGCTGCCATTGTCATTGTTTGCGCACCGTCGGTTCGCGCTGACCTCGCTGGTTGGCCTTCTCGTCAACGTCGCGTTCTACGGGTTGATTTTCGTCTTCAGCCTGTATTTCCAGCGTATCAATGGCTTATCGCCATTGGCGACGGGCCTTGCATTCGTTCCGATGATGGGCGCGGTACTGCCGGCCAACCTGGTAGCTGCGCGCCTTGCCGAGCGTATCGGTTCGCCCGCCGCGATTGCCGCCGGTGCGACGCTATCGGCGTTCGGGTGTCTCCTGTTGCTCGGAATCGAACCTGGCACCAGCTATTGGAAAACCGTGGCGCAGCTGATGATCATTGGCGGTGGCCTCGGCTTGCTGGTTCCTCCGCTCACATCCACGCTTCTGGGAAGCGTGGAAAAGTCTCGCTCCGGTATTGCCGCGGGCGTACTCAACGCGACCCGGCAAACCGGCAGCGTGTTGGGAGTTGCGCTGTTTGGCTCGCTGGTTGGACGATCCGATGCCTTTGTTGCCGGCACCCATGAAGCGCTGATCATTTCCACCGGCCTTCTGCTTGCGGCCGGCGTGGTGATTTGGCACGGCGGCCGAAAGCGCTGAGCTCAATTCTTGCGCTGCGCAAAATGCGCGCCGCAGAAAGCCATCGCGGCGCCAAGTGCGAGCGCGGCCAACCCCGCAAGCAGGCCAGACGCTGTCGGAAGCGGACTCGGGGTCGAAGCAGCCTGGCCCGCGCCTGCCAGCACCAGAACGCCGATTGCGATCAGGAACTGCCGCATCCGCTGCGGGATTTGGCCTGATACCGCGCTCTGCATCAGCGTCGCGGTGAAGTAGCCGCCACAAAAGCCAACGGTTGCGATCAGCCACCAGGCCAGTGCCGCGCCCGCAGGCATGAACTCGCGGGTGTCGTTTCGCCATAGGCCGCCGAGATCCAGGCCCAAACGGGCGCCGAGCATGTGAACGGCCAGGGCCAGAAGCACGCCCGTGATTGCGGCGCCGGCCAGGATCAGGCGACTTGGAAAATGGGTCGTCTCGGACATGCTGCGCTTGTAAGATAGAGTCGGCGAGGGATGCAAGCCAATCGCCGGCAAAACGCTTGCGCGGTGGCGATCCGCTGCCGTTTGCGGTGGGAAAACAGAGATTATCGAATTGGCAAAGTTGCTGCGAGAGAAAGCGCCCGTCACAAGCTATGCCTACAAGGCGTCGTTGATCGGCGCGGCCTACCGGTTCGAACTGACCGAGCAAGGTTTGCTGTGGCGCGTTGCGGGCCGGTCTGGAGTCTGGCCTTACCCCGACATTGCCCTGGTCCGTTTGTCGTATCGCCCCGTTTCGATGCAGTCGCGCCGGTTTCGCGCCGATATCGGCAATGCCGACGGCGGCCGTATCGCGATCGTTTCCACCAGTTGGCAAACCGCGGCCCTGATGGCGCCGCAGGACCGCGACTACCGCGACTTCATCGCAGAGCTGCATGCGCGGATGGCGAAAGCCGGAAGCCGGGCCGTGCTGGTCGGCGGACTCGGTCCGCGGATCTATGCGGCCGCAATCGTCTGCGTGACGCTCCTGGCGGTCGCAATGTGCGGGCTCTTGCTGCGATCGATCGCCATCGGGGAATGGGCTGGTACGCTGTTTCTGTTAGGCTTTGCCGCCCTGTTTACCTGGCAGGTCGGCGGCTTCGTCACGCGCAACCGGCCGCTGGTCTATACATTCGATCATCTGCCGAAGGCCTTGTTGCCCTGATCCCCTGTCCAAATCAGTGCCGCACCACCAGCACCGAGCATTTGGCGTAACGAACGACGTGGCCGGCGTTGGAGCCGAGGAAATAGGTCCGCATCGCCGGACGGTGCGAGGTCATCACGATCAGGTCGGCCTTGATCGCCGCGGCCTCTTCGAGAATCTCGTGATAGATGCCACCCTGGCGGACCGCGGTGGAAATCCGGCTCTCATCGATGCCCGATTCGCGGGCGACGATGGCAAGCGCATCTTCGGAGGTCTGCCGTTGCTGGGTATCGAAATCCGCGGGCACATATTCGGCCAGCATCACCGGCGTCATCGGCATCACGTTGAGAAGGCGCACGGTGCCGTTCCAGGTCTGCGAAAGCGTGGCGGCGGCGGCGATCGCCGGCCTTGCGAGGTCGGTATCGGCAAGATCAAGCGGCACGAGGATGGATTTGAACATCTGCGCCTTCCCTCTATGGCGTTTTCGAGCGAAGCATGCCCTCGGACTTGATCCCTTGGGTGCGTAGCGGTTCGCGTGAAGAAAACGCGTCAAAACAAAAGATTGGAGCCTCGGTTCTGATTCAATCCGAACCGAAAAGGCTCACGACCTCAAGCCTAACATCTTTTTTGGGTCAGAGGTCAGTCGCCCGACGTTTGCTTCAGCAGTTTGGGGGTAACGAACAGCACCAGTCGCCCGCGCCTGAGTGCCACATCCGTCCAATCGTCGATATCAAAGTCGAATACGGCAAGACCTGCGGTCGGCAAATTGTCGATCAGCGCCTTGCGTCCGGCGGGATCGCCACTACCGGCAAGAGCCAGCGCCAGTTCATGCATTCCCGGATTGTGCCCCACGAGCATCAGCCGTTTCGGATCGGCCGATGCTGCATCGCGGATGGTTTCAAGCAGGTGCATGATGTCGGCGCCGTAAAGTTCCGGCGTCAATTCGACCTCCGGCTCGGAAGCGAGTTCCTTCATCGCCTCCCAGGCGATTTCCCAGGTCTGCAGGGCCCGCACGGCGTGCGAAACCAGGACGAGATCGGCAAAAGGCGGATGCCGGCCGATCCAGCCACCGATCTCGGCGGCGTCGCGGCGGCCGCGGGCGTCGAGCCGGCGGTCCTGATCGCGGCCGCTTGGCGCGTCATTTTCGGTCTTGGCGTGCCGCAGCAGCATCAAACGGCGCATGGACGTCTCGTTTCGATTCAGGCCGATCCGATTAATCTATAGAGTCACATTTATCTACAGTGTCACGAGTGTCACGTTCAGTTATCTACAGAGTCACATTCAGGACAAGGTGACAAGCGAGAGATCGACCCGTAAGAAAACGATATGAGCGAGATTTCTACAAGGATGGATGGCGCAGAGAGGCCGATCGGTGAGCGCGCCCGGCTCTCCTTCGATCTGGATGTCGATATCTGTGTCGTGGGCGCAGGTCTTGCCGGCTTGACGGTGGGGCTCGAGGCCGCGCGTCTGGGCGCGAGCGTGGTCATACTCGAGGGCCGGCACGTCGGGTGGGGCGCATCCGGCCGCACGCTCGGTACCGTCATGCCGGGCTACGGTCTTGCGATCAAGGACCTGATCGCGCGTGTCGGATTCGAGGATGCGAAAGAAATCTGGGCATTGTCAAAGCAAGGCGCCGAATATGTCCGCTCAAATGCAGAACAAATGATTCCGGGGATAACGGTCAGCGAGGGGGCGCTCGAAGTCTCCAATGTCGACGCCGGCGACCGCCTGATCAGCCAGCTGCAAATGCTGACCGGGGATTTCGAAACCGAAGTCGAGGGGTGGCATGTCGACCGCGTACGCGATCGCCTCAAGACCGACCGCTATTTCCACGGCATGTATTTTCCGAAGGCCTTTCAGATCGACGGCGACAAATATCTTCAAGGTCTGGCAGAACTGGCGCGTCGGGCGGGGGTCCGGATCTTCGAGGACACGCCGGTAGTCGGCATCGATGCTTCCGGCATTCGCAAGCGCATCGTCACGCCCTCGGCGCGGTTGCGTGCATCCCACATCGTACTGGCCGGCAACGTCCATCTCGGCGCGGCCTCGCGACGGTTGTGGCAAACGCTGCTGCCGGTCTGGCGTTACGCTGCGATAACGGCGCCGCTTGGCGAGCGCCTCGCCGAGACGATCGCATTCCAGGGATCGGTCACCGATACCGACGGCATCGATCACTTCCGGATTGTGGATGGCGACCGTTTGATGTGGGCGAGCCCTGAAACCACATGGGGGGTGCGCCCTGCGCGCTTTGCACCTGCCATAGCACGGCGGATCCGGACGATTTTTCCCCGCCTTGGAATGGTCGAGATTGCGGATGCATGGGGTGGCGCCGTTGGCCAGACCGTGCATGGCATGCCCCAGATCGGCCAGCTGCGTAAGGGCTTGTGGGTGGCGAGCGGCTTCGGCCGGCAGGGATTGAGCACAACCGCCATGGCCGGCCAGATGATCGCCCGCAGTATCCTGTGGGGCGATGAACGATGGCGGCTGTTCTCGCCGTTCGAACTGGTATGGGCGGGCGGCACGACCGGGCGCATCGCCGGACAGCTGATCGGAATCTGGGCCCGGGGCAGTTCTGCTGCCGCCGGCGCGTTGGCGCGATACCGGGAGAGGGCGCGCAAGGAGGAGCGCAAACGCGCGGCCCGCCTTGCGGAAGCAAACAGGCAGGCCGGAATTCGCTCGCCGCGGCCCCGCCCGCCGGCCAAAAAGCCGAACGCGGAACGTCCTCGTCGTCCTTCTCAGGACCGGGCCGTCCCGTCCGCCGCAGCTAACGTCGACGAGAGTGAAGTGACCTCCTGAAGCCCCGAAGGTTCGCGATCGAAATGGTAACCGGGGGCGCTTCATCGCAAGAAAGTGAGAAGTTTCCCGCACCATCCGTGTAACTTTCACACTGCAGGTCCGTATTTGGGGCGAACCACGACAAACGCTTGCTTCGCACGGAGACCATCATGATCGACCGCCGTATCCTGCTCGCGACCACCGCCGGTTTGCTCGGTTTCGCATCGCTGCGCTGGCTGCGCGGCGGGGCTGCGAAGGCCGCCGGAAAGTTCGAAATCGAAAAGACCGACGCGGAATGGCGTGCCCAGCTCACACCGCAGCAATATGAGATCCTGCGCAAGGAGGGCACGGAACGCCCCTGGTCCAGTCCGCTGCTCAAGGAGCATCGCAAGGGAATCTTCGCCTGCGCCGGTTGCGACCTGCCGCTGTTTTCTTCGGAGACGAAGTACGAGAGCGGCACCGGTTGGCCGAGTTTCTACCAGCCGCTGGAGAACGCCGTCGGTACGACCGAGGACCGCACCTTCGGCATGCTGCGTACCGAGGTGCATTGCCGCCGCTGCGGCGGGCATCTCGGCCACGTGTTCGACGACGGACCGAAGCCGACCGGGCTTCGCTACTGCATGGACGGATACGCGCTGCAATTCCATGCGGCTTCGCCCTCGGCCAGCTGAAAACCCCCGGCAATTGTTGCCCGCCAGGCAAATGTGCCCCGGTCCCTGGACCGGGGCATTTCTGTTTAAGTACTTGAAATGATTTAATTTTCCAGTTTGGCACGCTGATTGCGAGGTCTCCACCGACAACCGCCATGCCTGGGTGAACCACCTGGCCGGTCTGGATCGAATGTGGAGACAAGGTTATGGGTATCTTCGACGCGCTCAACACGGCCGTGGGCGGCCTGCAGGCTCAATCATTCGCGTTGCAGAACATTTCGGGCAACATCGCGAATGCCTCCACCGTCGGTTACAAAGGCATCGATACCAGCTTTGAGGATCTGATCCCGGATGCGTTGACGCCCAACAAGCAGGTGGCCGGCGGCGTGACCGCTTTCGCGCAAGCGACGATCACCTCGCAGGGCACAGTCTCCGGTTCGACGGTTGCCACCAACATCGCCATCAATGGCGACGGCTTCTTCTCGGTGCAGCAGCCGACCGGGATCAGCGACAATGTGCCGACCTTCAGCGGCGTCACCGACTATACGCGGCGCGGCGATTTCCAGGTCAACGCCAACGGCAATCTGGTCAACGGTGCCGGCTATTATCTGATGGGCGTGGCGGTCGATCCCAAGACCGGCAACCCGCTCGGCAACGTTCCGCAGGTTCTGCAATTCCAGAACAACTTCATTCCCGCGCAGGCGACGACCGCCATTCAATACGCGGCGAACTTGCCGACGGTGCCGGTCACGACCGCAAGTCCAAGCGCGATTGCCGGAACGATCACAGCTGCCGGAGGTCTTAACCCCGCGGATTTCGGCGCGAACAACCCGGTTGTGGCGGGCACACCTGCGGTGCCTTTCGGTGACAGCACCGTGACTGGTGCGGTCGCGTTGAACCAGAAAGCACCGGCTGCGGGTCCGATCTCCACAGCCACGGCACTGGCGGGAGTCGCTGGTAGCGACACGCTGACCTCGCCCTTTACCACAGCGGACACCCTCACCATCAATGGCAAGACGGTCACATTTACCGCGGCCGGTGGCGCTGCCACGAATCTTACGGCCAACGGTGGTAACATCAATCTCGGTACCGGTACCGTCCAGGACATTCTCACGGCGATTGATACGATCACGGGCACGGTTGGCGGCGCAGATGCGTCGACGATTGCTGGCGGTGCGATCACGTTGCACACGGGCACCTCGGGGACAAGTCTTTCGGTCGCCAGTTCCAACTCGGGCGCTTTCAGCGCGCTGGGCCTCTCAACACCGGAGACGGCGGCGCCAACCGGCGGCGGTTCGGCCGGTACCGGCTTCGTGATCGGCAATGACCTCACCACCTTCGACAATGAGAGCATCAGCGGCGGTGCGGTGACGGTTTTCAATTCGGCGGGAACGCCGATCAATATCCAGCTCCGCTGGGCGAAGATCGACAGCGCTAGCCTGGGGCCTGGGCATACGGACACCTGGAATCTGTTCTACCAGAACGACCCGAGCGCAACGGGCAACACCGTTGCCTGGACCAATGTCGGTCAGAATTTCACTTTCAACGTCAACGGCGCCCTGACGAGCCCGGCAGGCGGCTCCGTCACGATCCCGAACGTCAGCGTGGGCGGTCAGCAGCTTGGGAGCCTTGCGATCAACACTTCCTCCGGCGCGTTGACGCAATTCTCCAGCACCGGAGGTTCCGCGACCATCGGCCAGATCACGCAGAACGGTTTTGCGGCGGGCCAGCTTCAGTCGGTTGCGATCAACAACAGCGGGCTTGTGGTCGGCACCTTCTCCAACGGTCAGAACATCGATCTGGCCTCGATCACGCTGTCGCACTTCAACGGCACCAACTACCTGAAGGCACTCGACGGCGGCGCCTATGCGGTCACCGATCAATCCGGCCCCGCGATCATCGGCGCGTCGGGAACGATCCAGGGTTCGTCGCTCGAAGGCTCCAACACCGACATCGCCGACGAGTTCACCAAGCTGATCGTGACGCAACAGGCCTATTCGGCAAACACCAAAGTGATCACCACGGCCAACGACATGGTTCAGAGCTTGCTGAACGTGCTGCGCTGATCAAGCCCCTGCACGAGTTTGTGTAACCTCATTCAAGGCGGGCAACAAAGATGGGTTTGAGTTCAGCCCTTGCCAGTGCGGTGTCCGGCCTGCGCGCCAACCAGGCTGCGCTCTCGATCACGTCTGCCAACGTCGCCAACGCCAGTACGCCCGGCTACATCGCCGAGAGCAGCAACCAGATCGAGGTGCCCAGCGGCGGTCCGGGCTCATCCGTC
>Ga0075029_100001503_pt1 | contig 13363 bp, 8 predicted proteins | sample LitLauG_LLR_2013_FD_71391 | JGI IMG/M metagenome (GOLD analysis project Ga0075029, IMG submission 71391) | Freshwater sediment microbial communities from North America - Little Laurel Run_MetaG_LLR_2013 | ecosystem: Environmental > Aquatic > Freshwater > Creek > Sediment | place: USA...
TGGTTCCTTATCTCGACTATCTGCTATTTCATGATGGCCATATCGGAAGGCTCGTGCAGAACATCGGCGGCATCGCGAACCTGACCGCAATTCCGTCTGGCGGGGACATCGACGAAGTTATGGCTTTCGACACCGGCCCCGGAAACATGGTCATCGATCAGGTCATGGATGCGTTGTATGGGCGGCCCTGGGATCGTGGTGGAAAGATCGCGGCATCCGGAGACGTGATTGAAAAAGTTATCGTGCGAATCTTGAAGGGAAGTTTCTTTCGCAAGCGTCCACCGAAAACCGCTGGCCGGGAAGAATTCGGACGCGAATTCGTTTACGAGTTCTTGCGAGCCTGCGGACGAGCACCGAAGCAGGATATCGTCGCCACTGCAACCGCCTTGACCGCCGAATCCATCGCACTGGCAGTTCGCCGGTTTGTTCTGCCAAAGCTAGAGCACAGCTCACTCCGCGAAATGATTCTCTCTGGCGGGGGAACCAAGAATGCGACGCTGGTCCGAATGCTGGCAGACCGTCTCGCCTCGATGCGCGTTCGATTGCGACTCTCTGATGAGTTCGGCCTGCCTTCGCAGGCCAAAGAAGCGGTAGCATTCGCGGTACTCGCGTATGAGACCTGGAGCCGGCGCCCATCGAACGTGCCCTCTGCCACCGGTGCGCAGCGCCGGGTAATCCTCGGAAAGATCTCGTATGCATAATCCTCCCCCGGGAATTGTCCGACTGGCGATCTGCTCTGTCGCGCTCTTCTCTCTTTCCTGCAGTTCGAAACCCGACGCGAACACGCTGGTCATGGTCATCGAGTCCAGCCCTACCAATCTCGATCCCCGCGTGGGCATCGACGCCGCGTCCGAACGCATCGACAACCTCATCTTCGACGATCTGCTGTCGCGCGGCGAGGACTTGAATGTCGCGCCGGGGCTGGCGGAAAGCTGGGACGCTCCCGACGCCCTCACTTACATTTTTCAACTTCATCGAGGCGTCACATTTCACGATGGCCGCCCGCTTACTTCGCGCGATGTGAAGTGGACATTCGATTCCCTGCTCCAGGGCAAGATTCGCAGCACGAAGGCGGCCGTTTATAAATTCGTCGATCACATTGACGCCCCCGACGATTTCACCGTGATCTTCCACATGAAAGAGCCCGATTCGACACTGTTGTGGAATTTGTCTGACGGTGCGATCGGCATCGTACCCTTCGGCAGCGGCGATGAGATGACGCAGCATCCCATTGGGTCGGGCCCATTCAAATTCGTCAGCGCGGAGACCGATCGAGAGGTCATCATCGAGCGCAACGATCAATATTGGGGCGAGAAGGCGAAACTGGCGCGAGTGCGCCTGGCTGTTGTCCCTGACGAGACTACGGAAGCCCTCGAGTTGCGCAAGGGGAGCGGCGACATCGCCATCAACTCGCTCACGCCCGATACAGTTCGAACTCTCGCGCGCGACCCGGCCCTTGCGGTCGAAACCGGACATGGCACGCGCCTCGCCTATCTGGGATTCAACTTGCGCGATCCTATTCTGAAAGATGTTCGTGTCCGCCAGGCGATCGCCTATGCGCTCGACCGTCGGCCCATGATCGAATATTTGTGGCGCGGCGAGGCTGAGGCTGCAAACAGCGTTCTCCCCACACAAAGCTGGGCTTACAACGGCGATGTCGCGGTTTACGACCACGATCCGCAGAGGGCCAATCAATTGCTCGATGCCGCCGGCTATCCGGCGGTCAATGGTGTGCGCTTCCACCTCACCATGAAGACTTCTACCGATGCCAACACCCGCCTGATGGTCGCAGTCATCCAGCAGCAATTCCGCGCCGTCGGCATTGCGCTGGAGATTCGCAGCTTCGAGTTCGCCACTTTCTTCTCAGACGTGACACACGGGGCATTTCAGATGTACGGCCTGCGCTGGATTGGCGGCAACGAGGATCCCGATATTTTTGAATATGCCTTCGACTCGGCAAAATTTCCGCCGAACGGCGCCAACCGCGGCTTCTACTCCAACCCCAAAGTGGATGAACTGATTGATCGCGCCCGCCGCCAAGTCGATCCCCAGGCGCGCAAGCCGCTGTACGCCGAGGTGCAACGGATTCTGGCGCTGGAGTTGCCCTATATCAATCTCTGGTATCTCGAAAATGTTGTGGTCCACACGCGCCGGGTGAAGAACATTCAACTCAATCCCGCGGGGAACTACGATTTTCTTCGCACCGCAGAACTCGTTCCATAATTTGCCATTGCGCACCCGGGAAATAAGAGCATAATCAGGACAACAGTGAATTTTCCGCGGAGGAGCCCCGTGGATTGTCGATCATGCAGGTCGACCGTCTCTTGGTTGAGCGTCGGCGTTTTTGTTCTGTTCGGTATCTCCGCCTTTAGCCAGCAACTCGTCCAAAGCCCCGGCATTCCTGCGAATTTCAAGCTCGACCTGGAGACGGCAGCGCGCCTGCGTCCGCAATTGATGTCGCAGAGCATTCCGGCTTCGGGATCCTATTCCGTCGGCAGGTTGGTTTTCGAAAGACTCGTGCAACATGCTCCCGAAGTGCGGGAGATCAAGCTCACTTGGCAACTCCGCATCGTGGAAGACGAGCACCGGAACGCCTACGCCTCGCCAGACGGTACGGTCTACGTCGAGAACGGGTTAGCGCGGCTCGCCGGATCGAGCACCGGTCTATGGGCTGCGATCCTGTCTCATGAAATCGCTCATGTCTACCGCCGGGACTGGGCCCGGCGCTACTTGTCGCAGAAGTCGCTTGAAAGCGCCGGCGGCGCGGGCATCGTCTTCGGTGATCCGGGAATCCCATCTGCCTCGTGGACTGACTCAGAAAAAGCCTCCGAAGACATGGCGCGTTATTGCCGCAGACTGGAAGTTGAAGCAGACCGCGAGGGCCTTATGCTGATGGCTCGCGCCGGATATCATCCTGATTTCGTGCCCGCGCTGCACCATCTTCTGCATGCTGTGGATACTGTGGGCGCGCGGCCTCAATCGCTCTATGCCATGCATCCCTGCTGGGAAGAGCGCGATCAGGAGTTAAGCCGCGCCTACTTGGCCGCAAGTATTGAATTCGCGCATCGCTGGCCAGAGTGGTATGCCTCGCCCGGAGGAAATCCGCCGGTCGTTGTGTTCACCGAGGAGCCCAAGCTGCGCAAAGCCAGCTCGGGGGAATGGGAGTTAAAGATTCCGATGCGCTGCCAAAATCTGGCCGGAGCGGTGGAAGTCGTCGTGCTGGCGGATTTGCCTCATGAAGCGAAGCAGAACCCGGCACAGATTCTCGACACGACTCCGTCGGACTCCGATGACAAACTCCGCCAACTCACCGGATGCACCTCACCCAAAACGACCATCACGTTCACGCTCTCCGGCGCTGAAAAGCCCAGGTCCGGCAGGCGATGGACCGATGTGTACGTTCTCGACGCCTGGGGCTCCGTGCTGGCGCGTGCGGACGTTCCCAATCTGCCGAGATGAGCGTCCGAAGCCGCACTGGCTGCGTGTTACCATCAAAGTTTGCCTGCTCATGCGAATTCTTTTTATTGGTGACATCTTCGGGCGTCCTGGACGCACCATCGTAAAAGACCGGCTTCCCGGCATTGTGCGCGACCACGGGGTCGAACTGATCATCGCAAACGGGGAGAATTCGGCCGCTGGATTCGGTATCACGCCTTCGCTTGCCGAAGAGCTGTTCGAGCTGAATATCGACGTCATCACGACCGGCAACCACGTTTGGGACAAGCGTGAGATCATCGACTACTTTCACATGATCGAGGGCAACGGGCGCGGGCCTGCTCGCCGCGTGCTGCGACCGGCGAATTATCCCTCCGACATGCCGGGCTGGGGACTGTATGAGGGAATGAAGGGCAAGATTCCCTATGCGGTGATCAATCTGCAGGGCCGGGTTTTCATGGCTTCGAACGATGACCCATTCCGCACGGCAGACCAACTTCTCAAACAAGTTCAGGCGAAGGTGATTCTGGTCGACTTCCATGCCGAAGCCACCTCGGAGAAAATCTCTCTCGGATGGTACCTCGATGGCCGTGTAACGGCAGTCATTGGCACGCACACCCATGTGCCCACCGCGGATGAATGTGTTCTGCCGAACGGTACGGCCTATATCACCGACGTGGGGATGACCGGCCCCTACGACGGCGTCATCGGCGTAAAGAAAGAGCTTGTCGTTCAAAAATTTCTGAACGGGATGCCGGTGCGGTTTGAGCCCGCGACCGGAGACGTGCGATTGAGCGCGGTCCTGATCGATTGTGACGAGTCCAGCGGCAAGGCTCGTAAAATCGAGCGCTTGAGGCTTTCCTAGCCAGCGATCCTCTGCAAGAGGCTAGCAAGACTCCGTTCTAGTAATAGCCCTCCTCCGTTAAGCCCGGAGGTACTACGGCCTATCGGAGCGCCCCAACGCTCGGAAACCACGTTAAAATCTGGAGAGACGATGCGGCGAGCAGCCTCTATCCTCGGCATAGGAGTCCTGGCGGTCGCGCTAGGGCCCATGGTTCACGCTGGAGACGATGCCGCAGTGACCGCTCCTCCCTTCACTTGCGGCAACGGAATTCCGGGCGGGGTGAACTGCATCCTCACCAAGAAAGATATCAAGGATGCACGCAAGGCCTTTGCCCTTGGGATCAAGCTCGAGCAGCAAGAGCGTCTGGAAGACGCCTTTCAGGAGTTCGATCACGCCTCCCGCATGGTGCCGCGGAACATGCAGTTCTTGCAGGCCCGCGAACTGGTTAAGGCGCAAATCGTCTTCCGCCATGTGCAGGACGGTAACGCGCTTCTTGCCAACAACTCCCGCGCCGAGGCCGCGGCCCAGTTCCGCGCTGCGCTCGATCTGGATCCCGACAATCAATTCGCCCGCGACCGGCTGGCAGAGGCGGTTCGCGTGCCGGACGTCGAAAGCCCCCCGGTGCTGCCGGCCAGGCTCGCCGGCACTGGGGAAATTCATCTCGAACCCAGGAAAGACCGGGCCAGCTTCCACTTCCGTGGCGATGCTCGCGGCTTATACACCGAACTGGGCAGTTCGTTCGGTATCAGCGTGCAATTTGACGACTCAGTGCAAAACCGTCAGGTGCGTTTCTTCGTCGACGACGTGGATTTTGTCACCGCGCTGAATCTGGCTGGGCGAGTGACCAAAACGATGTGGGCCGCCCTCGACACCCATCAGATGCTGGTGGCCGCCGACAATCCGGAGAATCACCGGACGTTCGACCGCATGTCGCTGCGAACGTTTGCCGTGCCGCCGCACTCCACGCCCCAGGAGGTGAACGATCTGATCACCACCCTGCGCAACATGTTCACCCTCAATTTCATCAACTCCGGACAGACCGGAGACACCATCGAAGTGCGCGGGCCGGAGGATGCACTCGAAGGGTGCGCGACCTTGCTCAAGCAGTTGAGCAACGAGCGCCCGCAGGTGATGCTCGACCTTCAAGTTTTCCAGATCAGTCATGATTTCACGCGCAACATTGGCATGCACGTTCCCGACACCTTCAACCTGTACAACATTCCTGCCGCGGCTCTCGTCGGGCTGGGCGGACAGAATATTCAGCAGCTCATCAACCAGCTGATTTCTTCCGGTGGGATCAATCAGGCCGGCAGCACCGCACTTTCCGGACTTCTGGCTCAGCTCGGCGGTGGGCAGAGCGGCATCTTCAGCCAGCCGCTGGCCACCTTTGGCGGGGGACTCACCTTCAGTGGCTTGAGCCTGGATCACCTCAGCGCCGCGCTTTCGGTGAACGAGTCGTGGGTGCGCAGCTTATCCTCGGTGACTATGCGTGCCAGCCAGGGCAACGAAGCCACCTTTCACCTGGGCGAGCGTTATCCCATTGAGAATGCCAGCTATGCGCCCATCTTTAACTCGGCGCAGATTTCCAAGGTGCTGGGAAATCAGAGCTATGTTCCGCCCTTCCCTTCGGTCAGCTATGAAGATCTTGGGCTGAACATCAAGGTCAAACCAACGGTTCACAGCGACGGCAGTGTCAGCCTGCAACTGGAGTTGGAGGTGCGCTCGCTGACCGGCGGATCCGCTAATGGCGTGCCCGTCATCGCCAACCGAGAGTACAAAGGCAGCATCGGCGTGAAGGATGGCGAGCCGGCTGTGGTCGCTGGAGAGATGTCCAAAACCGATTCGTACTCCATGAGCGGCATCCCCGGCCTGGGATACCTGCCGGTGCTGAACCAGGCCATGGTCAACAACACCAAAGAAGTAGATTATGACGAACTGCTGATCGTTATCGTTCCGCACATCCTCGGCAACACAATGCGGAGCGCACCGGAAATCTGGATCAGCGAAAAATAGCCGCCGCCTACTTCTTGCCATCCTTCGCGGCAAAATCGACCAGGCTCTTGTACAAGTCTTGCGCACGGGCATCCAGGCTTCCGACTTTTCGGCCATTGATATAGAGCGTCGGCGTTCCCGTGACATCCACGGATTTTCCCAGCGCGATTGACGCGTCCACGTGCGCCTTGGTTTCCGGTTTGGTGGCGCATGCGGCGATCTCCGATCCCTTCACCCCCGCGCCCTCGGCCAGGGCGGTCAGTTTCTCGTCGGCATTCTCCGCCGTAATGTCGCTCTGGGTCTCGTACGTTTTCGAGACGAACTTCCAGAACGCTTCATTCGAAGCGCGCCCCACGCAGTCGGCGTAATAGGCGCCTTTGGCCGCCCAGTTATGCATCTCGAGGGGAAAATTCTGGAACACGAAGCGGGCATTGGGTTCAGCGGCAACCAGAGCTTCGATGGTGGGCTGCGCCGCCTTGCACGCCGGGCACTGCAGATCGCCGAATTCGACGATCGTCACCGCCGCATCCTTGGGACCCTTCTCGGGCCCGCTGATTCCTTTGTCCAGCAACTTGCTGGCACGGTCGAAGGGCCGTGCGCCGAATGGAATAATATCGCCGATGACGGCGTGCTCACCGTCGGGCGAAACAAAGAATTTGCTCTGTTGCTGCCCCTGCGGGCTTGCCAGGATGACTATGACCTCCGCCAGACCCGCAACGCCCGTCGGCTTGATGCTGGCAATTTTCCAGGAAACTTCGGGCTGATATCCGAAGGTCTGCTGCAGAAACGAATCCACCGTGGCTTCCGATGGCAGATCGGCGGAGGCGTGTGTGCCCAAAGCAGGCTTTTCCGCGGGCTTCTCCCCGGGCTTCTCTAACGTCGGTTTGGTAGTCTGCGCTGCCGCGAGCGATCCCGCCAGCAGAAGAAAAATAAATTGGCGTCGAAGACGAAGCATGAGTTCCTTTCGGATTTGCGATTTACGGACTCGGAAAATTGATCGTTTCTGAATCCATTCCAGAATACTTCAAAGTTCGCATTTCGCGGCAATGGGGAAACGCCGTCCCGAGCCGAACGCCTTGGGGGAAATCTTGAGGCCCGGCGCCGCCTGCTGGCGTTTGTACTCGGCGCGATCAACCAGACGGATGACGCGCCGCACGGTTTCAATGTCGAATCCGCGATCGGATGCGATGCGCTCGGCCGGGTGCGAGTCTTCCACGTAGTCCTCGAGCACCACGTCCAGCACTTCGTAGGGCGGCAGGGAGTCGCTGTCTTTCTGGTTGGGCCGCAGCTCCGCCGACGGCGGCTTCTCCATCGTCGCCCGCGGAATGACCTCCCGGCGCGAGTTCACATATTCGCTCAAGCGGTAGACGAGCGTTTTGGGCACGTCGGAAATCACGGCCAGGCCGCCCACCATGTCTCCGTAAAGAGTGCAGTAACCGACTCCCAGTTCGCTCTTGTTGCCGGTCGAAAGCACAATTGCCCCGAATTTGTTAGAGAGGGCCATCAGCAGCATCCCGCGGGCGCGTGACTGTAAGTTTTCTTCCGTCACGTCTTCCGCTTTACCGGCGAACAGCGGACCCAGGATCTGGAGGTAGGCTTCATAGGCGGGCTTGATCGACAGCAGTTCAAAGCGGATCCCGAGATTTTCGGCGAGAAACCGCGCATCATCAATCGACCCCGGAGAGGAATACGGCCCCGGCATTCCCACACCGATCACATTTTCCGGGCCGACCGCATCCACAGCGATCACCGCAGTCAGAGCCGAATCGATGCCGCCGCTCAAGCCAATAATCGCCTTCTGAAAACCGCACTTACGGATGTAGTCGCGCGTGCCCAGAACCAGCGCGGAGTACACGCTCGCCTCATCCCCGGCGATTTGCTCATGCCTCTCGCCGCTCAAATCCGCGGAGTCGAAGTAGATGAGGTCTTCCTCGAACGATCGCCCCTGCGCGATAACCTCTCCCTGACGATTGAGAACCAGGCTCGAACCGTCGAACACGAGGCTGTCGTTCCCGCCAACCTGGTTCACCAAGACCACCGGCACTTTATGCTGGCGGGCGATGCTGGCCAGCATGTCGCGGCGCAACTCGCGTTTGCCGATCCAGAATGGCGAGGCGGAGATGTTGAGCACAAAATTGCCGCCGGCCTTAATCAGGGCCTCCACCGGATCGACCGAATACAGGCGCTGCCTCCAGAACTGCTTGTCATTCCACGCATCTTCGCAGATGGTCAGCGCCATGCGATTGCCGCAAAACGAGAACAGCTCCTGGCTCTTGGCCGGGGTGAAGTTGCGCATTTCGTCGAAGACATCGTAGGTAGGCAGCAGCATCTTCGACTGCACGAAGGCCACCTTCCTGTCCATCAGCAGGGCGGCCGAATTCATCACGGACTTCCCTGTTTCCGTCTTCGCAGGCGTCACCAACCCACAGATCACGGCAATTCCGACGGTCTCAGCCGCGATGTGCTGCACGGTCTGACGATTCTGCACCACAAAAGAGGACCGCTCGACCAAATCCCTCGGCGGATATCCGCACACCGATAGCTCGGGGAACAAAATCAGACCGGCCCCGGCAGCCGCCGCCCGATGCGAGAAATCAATGATTTTGGCCGCGTTGCCGGAGAAATCTCCGATGGTGGGATTGATTTGCCCGAGCGCAATCTTCACATAAACAGTGTAAAGCCGAGGGCGCTTCCTTTGCATCGATTTGCGTTTTTAGGACACCCTCGCGCGAATCGTTTGACGGATTGGCCCGATAGGGGGAGAATGCTCAAAAGCCGCTACATTATCGTTTCGGCAGAGATCCTATCGAGGCCAACCGATGCAAAAACACGTGGGTAAGTGGGGAAGCTTTGCGTTCGTGATCGTAATCTTCAGTGTGCTGCTGGGTGCGGCCGCGTCGCAATCCGCCGGCGGGCATCCCTGGATGAATCCCAGCCTCTCGCCCGAGGAACGCGCGTCCTTGGTTCTGAAAGAGATGACGATCGACGAGAAAATCACGCTGTTGCACGGAACCGGCATGGCCGGATTAAGTCCCTTGAGCCCGTTGATCATTCACTCGAACGGCGGCGCCGGATACGTGCCCGGTATTCCCCGCCTGGGGATCCCGGCCATTCAGATGTCGGACGCGGCCTATGGCGTGCGCATGAGCGGAGAGAATGGCCGCTACTCGACCGCCCTGCCCGCCGATGTCGCCGGAGCGGCAAGTTGGGATCTCGATGCCGGCTACCAGTACGGCGCGCTGATCGGGCGCGAGCTGCGCGCGCAGGGCTACAACATGACATTGGGCGGAGGGATCAATCTAACCCGCGAACCCCGCGACGGACGAACCTTTGAATATCTCGGCGAAGATCCGATCCTCGGGGGAAAGATGGTCGCAGCGGTGATGAAGGGCATGCAGGCCCAGCATGTCATTGGCGACATCAAGCATTACGCCCTCAACGATCAGGAGAACGGACGCAATGCCGTTAATGTAAACATCGACAAGCGCGCCGCGCGCGAGAGCGATTTGCTCGCTTTTGAGATTGGGCTGCAAGAGTCCGATGCGGCCGCCGTGATGTGTTCCTACAACCGCGTGAACGGCGACTATGCCTGCGAGAACAAATATCTGCTGAACGAGGTGCTGAAAAAAGATTGGAAGTTTAAAGGATTTGTTCTCTCCGATTGGGGAGGCGTTCACAGCGCCATCAAAGCCTCAGCCGCGGGCCTCGATCACGAAGAACCCGGATGGATTTTCTACGGCGACGATTTGAAGAAGGATGTCGCGTCGGGGAGGGTACCCAAATCAGAACTCGACGATCACGTGCGCCGCATCCTGCGCTCGATGTTCGCTACCGGTGTAGTCGATGATCCGCCGATCAAGGGCGTTCCCGACGTGATGGGCGGCCTGGAGATTGCCCAGAAACTCGCCGAGCAAAGCATCGTGCTGCTGAAGAACGAGCAAGCGCTGCTTCCGCTTGATGCCTCGAAGCTTCACAGCATCGCCATCATTGGCCCCCATGCCGACGTAGGCATGATTTCTGGCGGTGGTTCGGCGCAGGTCGATCCTCCGGGTGGAAACGCGATCATGCCTCCGGGCAAAGGCCAGACCAAGTGGCAGGACAAAGTGTGGTTCCCGACCTCGCCGCTCAAGTCGGTTCAAGCAAAGGCGCCATCTGCGAATGTGCAATTCAACGCCGGTTCCGATCCCGCTACCGCCGCGGCTCTGGCCAAATCCGCTGACGTGGCGATCGTCTTCGCCTACCAGTGGGAGAGCGAAGGTATGGATCTGGATAGCCTGGGACTTCCCGAACATCAAGACGAGCTGATTGCGAAGGTCGCAGCGGCCAATCCACGCACGATCGTTGTGCTGGAGAATGGCGGCCCCGTGACGATGCCCTGGCTGGAGCAGACCAATGCCGTCGTGGAAGCCTGGTTTGCCGGAAGCCGCGGCGCCGAGGCCGTGGCCAACATCCTGTTTGGTGAGGTCAATCCCAGCGGAAAGCTGCCGCTCACCTTCCCCAAGACTGAAGCAGACCTGCCGCACCCCAATCTCGTGAAGCCGGGGCCGGAATCGATTCCGGACGAGTCAAGCCCGGAACCGTGGAGACAGATTGCGGCCGGGCTCGCCCCATTTCAGGTGACGTACAACGAGGGCGTCAAGGTTGGTTACAAATGGTATGACGCGGAAAACAAGCCCGTTCTCTTCCCTTTTGGCTTCGGTCTTTCCTACACCACGTATTCCTATTCCAATCTGAAAGTGACTCCAGGCAGCCGGCCGAAGGTTACGTTCACCATCACCAACTCCGGCAGCCGCGCCGGTGCGGAGGTTGCCGAGGTGTACGCTTCCCTGCCCGCCGCAGCTCAGGAGCCTCCCAAGCGCCTCGTTGGCTTTAGCAAAGTAAAGCTGAATGCCGGCGAGAGCAAGGAAGTCAGCATCGACGTCGACCCGAAGTATCTTTCAATCTTCAATGTCGCGCAGAACGGATGGCAGTTGCTGCCCGGCGAGTACACGTTCCTGGCCGGTGGCTCGTCGCAAAACCTGCCGCTGAAGGAGTCGATTGCTCTCAAATAGCGCTGTAAAGACGGCGCGCGATTAACTCAGGCAATCTCTGTTGCCGTCGCCAGCACTTCCGGGATGACGCTGTCGACATCCGCGTCTTTGGTGCGGTGGTTTACGATGCACGCTCTGAGACTGAACTTGCCGTGCAGGGACGCATTCGACAGATATACTCGCCCCCGTGCAACCACGCCCTTCAGCAGCGCCAGGTTGAAGCGGTTCAACTCCTCTTCTGACTGGCCACCGGTTCCGCGATGCCGGAAGCAAACCGCACTCAATTCCACCGGCGCCAGCAGTTCCAGCTCAGGCTGTCGCTCAATCGCACTTGCCAGGCGGCGAGCCTGGGCCAGATCTTTCGCGATGGACTGCCGGAATGCATTGACTCCGTGATAGCGCAATGACAGCCACAGCTTCAGAGCTCGGAATCGTCGCGACAACTCCATGGACTCTTCGAAGAACACGAATCCTTCGATCGGATCGGCGGTGAGCGAACGTGCATAATCGCCGCTGTGCGAGAACGTCTGCTGCGCCGCCTCCGGCGAGCGATGCAGCAGGCAGCCGCAGTCCAGCGGCTGGTAGAGCCACTTATGCGGGTCGAGCGAGATCGAGTCCGCGAGTTCCATGCCGTTGAATCTATCCCGGGCCGCCATGGCCGCAAGAGCACCGTAAGCGCCATCAATGTGAAACCAGGCACCGTGACGGTGGGCGACTTCCGCAATCTGCGGGAACGGATCGATAGCGCCCGTGCTCACCGTGCCAGCCGAAGCCACGACTGCGATCGGTGTTCTTCCGGCCGATCGGTCTTGAAGAATGCGCGCTTCGAGTTCTTTGGGAATCATGCGGAAGGAAGCGTCGGTCGCGATCAGCCGCAGATTGTCACGCCCAATGCCGAGCATAGCAATACTCTTCGGAATGGACATGTGAATTTGCTCGGAAGCGTACACCACTCCCCCTGGAGCGATTCCTTTTTCATTGGCAGGCGCTTTGGTCTCTCGAGCCATGGCCAGGCCCATCAAATTGGCGGAAGAACCTCCGCCCGTGAGATGTCCGCGAAAACCTGGACAGCCGATCGCTTCCGCCAGCCAGCCCACCACCGTCTGCTCGATCATCACCGCTGCAGGTCCGGAGCGCCACGCGGTGACGTTCTGGTTCAGCACGCTGGCCAGCAAATCGGCAACGGCGCCGACCGGCTCTCCTGACCCCAGAACGTAGCCAAAGAACCGGCCATTCTGGATTCGGGACAGGCGCATGATGTCCGGCAAAGCGTTCAGGGCATCCTCGCCCATTCCAGCTTCTGGCATAGCTGTGCGGAAAATGCGCAGAGTCTCTTCTCCGCTCGTGGCCGGCGCAATGGGCTGCGCATCGATGCTCTCGAGATACGCCGCGGCAAGCTGCGTGACGCGTTCCGCGAGACGGCGGAATTGATCGGGAGAAATCTCGACTGGATTCATAAACGGCTAGTCGCCGCCCGCCGGGATCACGTTGTGTTGCGCCGCAGGCATAGGCGCAGATCCTTTTTGATCGCGCCACAACACTTCATTCAACTGCCGCGCGTCCGCTGCGTCGGGGCGCGAAAAATCCATCTGCATGGAGATTTTCGCTCCGGGCGCTTCGTGCCGGTTCCTCTCGTAGATGAGCCCATTCTTCAAATTGCGATAGTCGGCCTTGAATACAGGCTGATTGCCTGGTCCGGAAAACATCTGATCCATGACCGGAGCGTAGGCGTCGTTCAGGTTCATCGGCGGCAGCCCCAGCAGCACTTCCATGGTGTGAATCATGCTGACGGTCGTGTGGAAGTGATGCTCAACGTAGGGCTGCGCCGCTGAACCAGGCGAGTACTTGCTGATCACAAACGCAATCGAGCGATGCGCGTCCACATGGTCGGCTCCATCCTGCGCGTCATCTTCCAAAACAAAAATTGCCGTGTCATCCCAGTAAGGGCTGTGCGAGACAGCGTCGACCACACGGCCCAGCGCCAGATCGTTGTCGGCGACCGAGGCCGCCGGACGTGGATGATCGGGCCGCGTTCCTCCCGTGTGATCGTCGGGTAGATACA
>Ga0075029_100001504_pt1 | contig 13352 bp, 13 predicted proteins | sample LitLauG_LLR_2013_FD_71391 | JGI IMG/M metagenome (GOLD analysis project Ga0075029, IMG submission 71391) | Freshwater sediment microbial communities from North America - Little Laurel Run_MetaG_LLR_2013 | ecosystem: Environmental > Aquatic > Freshwater > Creek > Sediment | place: USA...
GACTGTTGCGGAAATGCCGCATCGAATTGGATTTCGCGCTGCCGCCAAGGTAATTTTGCGGAGATGAGCTGGCTCGTATCGGTGCTGATTGCGAAGTTCTCTCGGGCGTACTCCGCGGCGCCCGCCGTGACGATCGCGGCAATGATGACGACAAGCCAGGAGAAGCGGGAGCAGGCCGTTACTACTGTTACGACGACCGTCTTTAGCATGCGCGGGTGGCTATCGGGCTAACGAGGGAACATCGGCAACGGTGGCGATATACCTGTCCAGCGCATCACCATCCGGGGCCTCCGGCATCGTTGGTCATGATAACCGGAATTGGGATCGGATCTGCCATAAAGCTGTATTATCTATGACTAACTGGGACATCCAACTTCAGACAAGGCAGAATGCATGAGAGTTATACTCGCCCAACCTCGCGGGTATTGTGCCGGCGTCGTGCGCGCCATCGATATCGTGGAGCGCGCCCTCAAGAAGTATGGATCGCCCGTCTACGTGCGCCACGAGATCGTGCACAACCGTTACGTCGTCGAAAGCCTCAAGGCCAAGGGGGCCCTGTTCGTGGAAGATCTGTCAGAGGTGCCCCAGGGTGCCATCACGATCTTCAGTGCGCATGGGGTATCGCGGGCCGTGGGGGACGACGCCCAAGCCCGCGGCCTCTCCGTGCTGGATGCCACATGTCCTCTGGTGGCGAAAGTTCACAAGGAGGGTCAGCGTTACGTTGATCACTCTCGCACCGTAATCTTGATCGGTCACGCCGGTCATCCGGAAGTCGAAGGCACAATCGGTCAGCTCACCGGACCTGTTCATCTTGTGCAAGACCAGAACGACGTGGCCGCACTCGATATCCCGACCGACACCCCGGTAGCCTATATCACCCAGACGACGCTCAGCGTCGACGACACCCGGTCGACGATCCAGGCGATCAACGAGCGGTTCACCAATGTCGTCGGTCCCGATATTCGCGATATCTGTTATGCCACCCAAAATCGGCAGAGCGCCGTGCGTGAGCTGAGCAAGAGGGTCGAGCTCATTATAGTCGTCGGCGCCAGCAACAGCTCCAACTCGAACCGTCTACGTGAGATCGGCGCTGAAGCGGGGGTTCCAAGTCATCTTGTCGCCGATGGAAACGGAATCGATCCGAGTTGGTTTGTCGGCAAGTCGACGATAGGGATTACGGCGGGGGCCTCGGCCCCCGAGGTCCTCGTCGATGACGTGATCGATGCGCTTCGCGCCATCGCTCCGGTGGAGGTTGAAATGCTGGCAGGCGTCGAGGAGAGTGTCGAGTTCCGCCTGCCATATGAACTCGCCGATGCTTGAGCCTCGGCTCATTCTTCGGTACGCGCGGGAACAGGGATAAGGGGCACAGGTGGGTATTCCGCTAAACCAGGTTCTGTCGATCGGGGGCTACATTATCTCCCAGCACCTCAAAGGGCGCCGGCGCTACCCCCTTGTGTTGATGCTCGAGCCCCTGTTTCGCTGCAACCTCGCGTGTTCTGGATGCGGCAAGATCGACTACCCGGATAAGATCTTGAATCAGCGGCTGTCGGTCGAGGACAGCTTGAGCGCGATCGATGAGTGTGGGGCGCCGGTGGTCGTTCTCGCTGGGGGCGAGCCGCTGCTGCATAAAGAGCTCAATCAGATCGTCGAAGGCGCGCTCGCTAAGGGCAAGTTCGTGACCGTCTGCACCAACGCCCTGCTCATGGACAAAAAGCTCGATCAGTACCGGCCGCACAGCCGGTTTAACTGGTCGGTGCACGTCGACGGCGACGAGGAGATGCACGACAAGTCCGTGTGTCAGAAGGGCGTCTATACCCGCGCGATCGCGGCAATAAAGAATGCGAAGGCGAAGGGCTTTCGCGTCAACATCAACTGCACGCTCTTCAGCGATGCGCAGCCGGAGCGCGTCGCGAACTTCCTTGACGCCATGAAGTCCCTAGGGGTGGGCGGTATCACGATTTCACCGGGTTACGCCTACGAGCGTGCGCCCGACCAGCAGCACTTCCTCAACCGCACGAAGACAAAGCAACTGTTCCGCGACATCTTCCGCCGTGGACGCCGCGGCAAGGCGTGGCCGTTCTTTCAGTCGGCGCTGTTCCTCGACTTCCTCGCCGGCAACCAAACATATCATTGCACGCCCTGGGGCAACCCGACCCGTACCGTGTTCGGCTGGCAGCGGCCTTGCTACCTGCTCGGCGAAGGCTACGCCAAGACCTTCAAGGAGCTGATGGAGGAGACCGATTGGGACGCATACGGCACGGGCAACTATGAGAAGTGTGCCGATTGCATGGTGCACAGCGGGTTTGAGGCGTCGGCTGTGGTCGATGCGGTCCGCAGGCCGTGGAAGCTTGCGGCCTTAGCATTGTGGGGCGTGAAGACCGAAGGTCCCATGGCGCCTGAGATCCCGCTCGACCGCCAGCGACCGGCCGAATACGTCTTCTCGCGCCACGTCGAGCACAAGCTAGCCGAGATCGAACAGGCCGAGACCGGGTCCCAATCGCCGGTAGCAGCGGAGTAGCGCCACATAGGCGCGGCACGCATCCGTGGCGACGCGGGCGAGCTGCAGGAACTGACCGGGGTTCCGACCAAGAGAGCGAAGGACCGCTCCTGCGTCCGTAGTTCCATCGGCGCGCATGCCCGCGAGCGCTGCCGGAGGCAGGCCGCGCTCCTCGGGATCGGCGACGACGCGAAGGATAGCGAACGGCAAGTTGTGCTTTGCGGCGGTCCGTGCCGCCAGGTGACTTTCCATGTCGGCAGCTACAGCGCCTGTCTCGGCAAATAGCGCCCGTTTTTGGGCTGGGGTAACGACCGGCCGATCGACGCCGGCGAAGCTGACGATCTCGGCTCGAACGAGTCGTGACTTCAAACGTGCGGTCCACGCTTCGTCCGAAGGGTATCGCCCGTTCCCGTGCGTCACCTCACGGCCGACCAAGCAAGCCCCAGGCGTCAGGTCACGTCTAAGGGCGCCGGCCATGCCGAAGCTGATGAGGCCACGGCAATCGTTCGTGATGGATTGCTCAATCAACCGCTCGAGGCACGCTGCGTCGCCGCCCCCAACAACGGCCCTCGTTCGCGGCGACCGGGCCGCGACGCGCGCTTCCCCCTGCAAACCCGTCACGGCGATCACATAGCCGCTGGTTTGTACCTCGGCGCTCACATGCCGACCGATACTGATTTCACGTTGGCCGCCTTCAGGTTTGCAAAGCGTGCCAGCGTCCAAAGTGGGAAGAACTTCGAATAGCCGTGGTAGCGGAGATAGAACACGCGCGGAAAACCCGTTGCTGTGAAACGGTCCTCGCTCCAGAAGCCGTCATCATTCTGACGCGCCATCAGATAGGCGATGCCGCGCTCGACCGCCGGATGGTCGATCTCGCCCGCGGCCATCAGCCCCAGGAGAGCCCACGAGGTCTGCGAGGCGGTACTCGGCGCCGGCTTGTAGCCTTTGTAGTCGAGCCTGTAGCTCTCACCGTCCTCGCCCCAGCCCCCATCGCTATTTTGGATCGCTAACAGCCATTGCACGGCCTTTTGTACCTCGTGCGAGCCGGCATCGACGCCGGCCGCGTTGAAGGCGCACAGCACCGACCATGTGCCATAGATGTAATTCATCCCCCAGCGGCCATACCAGCTGCCGTCCGCCTCCTGCGTCCGCCTCAGATAGGCGATGGCCTTGTCGAGCACTGCGCTCTTGCCAGGTACGTCGCCAAGTTGGGCCAGCATGGAAGCGCAGCGTGCCGTCACGTCGGCGGTCGGCGGATCGAGCAAGGCCCCGTGGTCGGAAAAGGGGATTTGGTTGAGGTAATGATGGGTGTTGTCGGCGTCGAACGCCCCCCAACCCCCGTTCTTGCTCTGCATGCACTCGACCCACATCCGGCCGCGGTCCATGGCGTGCTGGTAGTCGGAATGGAGCGCGGCAGGAATGTGCTTGGAAGCGCGGTCCATGGCCATAACCACAACGGCGGTATCGTCGAGGTCAGGATAGTGCGGATTTGCATATTGAAAGGCCCACCCGCCGGGCAACACACCTGGCCGCGTCGCGGCCCAGTCGCCAACCGTGTCGAGAACTTGCAGCGGCTTCAGCCATTCGAGGCCACGCAGTGCACACTCCTCGGCGTCGGCGCCGCCGACTTCGAGAAGCGCATGTGTCGCGAGAGCGGTATCCCACACCGGAGAAAGGCACGGTTGGCAGTAGGCTTCATCGTCTCTGACCACCAGAAGCTTCTGGACCGACGAGCGTGCAACCGTGAGGTCAGGGTGGTCGGAAGGATAGCCGAGCGCGTCAAACATAAACACGGAGTTGGCCATGGCCGGGAAAATGGCGCCGAGCCCGTCATCGCCGTTGAGCCGCTCGGTGACGAAGCGTCGGGCTTTTTCGATGGCGAGTTTACGCGTCGTCTTCGGAAAATATGGCTCCAGCACGCGCAAGACGCGGTCGATGGCGCCGAAAATCCCCGACCAGGGCCATGTCTGATGCGGGCCTTTGGGCCAATGCCGCACGTCCTCCGGCGGCGTGGCGAATAGTTCTTCGATGCCAATCCCCTTTGGGTTGCGCGCCCGCGGCTTCAAGGCATTGAGAACGGTGAGCGGCACCAGCACCGTGCGCGCCCAATAGGAAATCTTGTCGAGGTGGAACGGAAACCACCGCGGCAGGAGCATGATCTCCACCGGCATAACCGGGACCCCGCGCCAGGGAATGGCGCCGTATAGGGCGAGCAGGTTGCGGGTGAAGACGTTGCTGTTCGCAGCTCCACCCTGGACGAGAATCCACTGGCGCGCGCGCACCATGTGCGGCGCATCGACACGGTCGCCGATCATCTTCAGCCCGAAATAGCCTTTGACACTCGCGCTGACGTGAGACGGCCCCTCGTGAAACAAGGGCCAGCCTCCGTCCGGCGACTGGATGCGGCGCAGATAAGCGGCAATCTTCGCTTCGAGCTCTGAATCGACCGGCTCGCCCAGGTAGTGACGCATCAGCACGTACTCCGCGGGAATCGTGGCGTCAGCCTCGAGCTCGAAGACGAAGTGCCCGTCTTCTTTTTGCAGGCTAATGAGCGCGCGAGTAGCCGAAGCGATCGACGCATCGAGCTGTTCGGAGGGAACTTGCCGACGAGCGGCCTTATCAGCGGCCATTGCACGAGCCCCCATCATCCCTTGATCCTTTTTGCGCTACCACTACAAGATTACGACTTCATCAGTAGGATCTGGCCCTCATTAGCTCGGCGGCCCGCGTGCCGGATCGGACTGCGCCTTCAATGGTTGCAGGCAGCCCGGTCGCTGTCCAGTCGCCGGCGAGAAGCAGATTGCGCCAGCGTGTCTGCGGCGGCGGCCGCTGTGCGTTCTCGCCCGGAAGAGCGGCAAACGTGGCCTTTCGCTCCTTCACAATGTGCCACGGCGGCAGCTCGCCATTGTGTCCGGTGAGGGCAGCCACCTCGCTCCAAATTCGACGAGCCAATGGCTCGCGCTCTGACTCGACAAAACGGTCGGCCCCACTGACGGTAATGGAGATCCTGTCGGGGAAAGCGAATATCCACTCCGTAATCGCGTTGAGCACGCCGAGGATCCGGGGGAATCCCTGCGGGGCAGCAATCTTGAAATGTGCGTTGAGGATAGCGCTGAATTGTCTCGGCACGGAAAGGTCCTTGATGAGCAAGGGCGCAACCCATCCAGGGACCGCGAGGATGACGGCGTCGTCTTTGCCGAGATCGATCTTGTCTTCACCGAATTCGAGGGTCCGCACATGGTCGTCCGCGAGGTCGAGCGCGCGGAGCTGATGATCGAAGCGGATTTCGACTCCGTGCCGCTGAAGGTAGGCGATCGCCGGATCGACGAATGCTGCCCCGAGCCCATCTTCAGCGATGAGCGGTCGGCAAGCCCTGCCACCCCTCGCCAGGGTCTCGCGCACGACGGCACCTGCGAGCGCGGCAGATGCGATGGGTGGATCCGTATTGAGCGCAGCAAGAAATACCGGACGTAGCAGGCTTTGGTAGAGAGTCCCGCTGCAGGACAGCACATCCCCCAACGTCCGATCTCCTTGGCCGGTGAGCAGGCGCGCGAGCGGCAGGTAATCAAACGCGTTGGTTCCGGGGACGCGGCGCTGGTTCGAAAAGATCCACCACGGCAGCGGGCCCATATTGGGGCGCACGGACCAACGCTTGCCGGAAGCCATGTCGGCGAATGCGAACTCGGCCGCATCGGGTCCGACGAGGAGATCTCCGGCGCCGACCGTCTTCAGGAACCTGAGCGCGGCGTGATTGCCTGAAAGCAGAAGGTGGTTGCCATTATCGATGGTGAGGCCGAGGGTCGGCTCGAAGTAGGAACGACATCGACCACCGGCATGGCGGGCGAGCTCGTGCACGACGACCTTGCGGCCGGAGGCCGCGAGGCCGACCGCAGCTGAGAGACCGGCAAGACCGGCCCCGATGATGTGGACGGTTCCTTTCGCCATCAAATGAGGCCGTGACGGAAGACCGCCCAGATGATCAGCGGCGTCGAGTGACGCAACTTGTGCCGCGGCGGTCGCCATCCCCGCGAAACAAGCTTGTCGAGCATGGGTCGATAGACGGCGGCCATCAGACGGGGGGAACGAACGTTGTTGCGCGCGCAGCGCGCCATAGTGCTTTCGGCCGCGTCGAAATGGCTGCGGGCTCTCTCGGCGACGATGCCGCAAGCCTTGTCGAGCGAGGGATCGGCGAGGACTGCGGCGACGTCTTGATGGGCGATGCCGGCTTCGGCAAGCGCTTCGCGCGGCAGATAGAGGCGCCCGATGGCCGCGTCCTCGTCGAGATCCCTGAGAATGTTGGTCATCTGAAGAGCCCGTCCAAGGTGGTGCGAAAGCGCAAAGCCATTTGCCTCGTCCAGCCCGAAGATCCTCACCGACAAGCGGCCGACGGCCGAGGCGACGCGATCACAATAAAGGTCTAGCTGCTGCCAATCAGGCGCCCTTATGTCGCGCCGCACGTCCATCTCCATGCCGTCAATCACGGCGAGGAAGTCCGCCTGCTCGAGGCCGAAGGCCTCGATCGGCGCTTGAAGTCCTTGCGTCAGCTCGGTCTCACCGCCGCCGCGATAGAGCCGGTCTATATCGGTCCTCCACCGGTCGAGCGCGGCGAGGCGCTCGGACCTGGGGCCTCCGTCGTCGGCAATATCGTCGACCGCCCGGCAGAAGGCGTAAATCGCATACATGCCTTCGCGCTGCGCGCGCGGCAGGATGCGCATGGCGGTATAGAACGAGCTCCCCGAAGCGACGGGCGTGCTGCTGGTGCCGGACGACGGCAATGAGGTCATCGCACACTGCCCCTTGCCGCAGGGTCCGGCAGCAATTGCTGTCCGATGCGACGGTAGAGTGCGCCGCTTGCGCCGCGCGCCGCCACCCAGATCGCCGCCGACGTGGAAAGATGCACGCTTTCGCTCAAGGGATCGCGAGCGAGAAGGAGCTGGATCAGCCTGTTGCCGAGCTTGACGATCGCAGCCGTTTCGAGACCGAGGCGCAGGTCTTTGACGCGGCGAGGAAGGTTGGCAGCCTCGTGCATCAGCTCGGCGGCTCGCGCGGTGACCGTTTTTAGGCATGCACCCAAAGCAGGAGAGGCCTTCGGAGCGGCCAGCGCCTCGACACCAACCCCCTGATCGGCGAGCGCATCGAGGGGAATGTAGACGCGGTCCAGCGCGCGGTAGTCCTCGCCGCAATCCTGCAGGTGATTGATCACTTGCAGTGCGGAGCAGAGTGCATCCGAGGGCACCCATGTCGACTGATCCTCACCGTGCACATCCAATACGAAGCGGCCAACGGGATTGGCGGAATACCGGCAGTAGTGCATCAGCTCGTCCCAGTCGACGTAGCGGCGCTTGGAAACGTCCTGACGGAACGCCACCAGCAGCTCGAGCGGATGGCGGGGCGCCAGCCCGGTCTCGGCGAGCGCGCGTCGCAGGGGAAGAGCGTCCGGCGCCGCGTCCGATTTGCCGAGGAGGGTAGCCTCGAGCGAATCAAGCACCGCAAACTTGTCGCGCTCGCTCAACGTCGGATGATCGGCGGCATCGTCGGCCGCCCGGGCGAAGCGGTAAAAGGCAAGTATGGGGACCCGAAAGCGTGGAGCAATCAGCAGGGAGGCGACGGGAAAATTCTCGTCGTGCTCGGACTTGCCGGACTTGAACTCGACACCGATCGTCATCGCTTCTCCGGGAGGGCCTGTGCGCGCCCTTTCCACATGCCCCCGCGCCCTCGCCAATGCTGGTAGGCGGAATCGACAGTGAAGACCAAGTACGCCGCCGCGATGAGAGGCAACGCCGGTCCCCAAAACGGCGACGAGCGATAGAAGCGCAGTGTGGGCTGAAAAGCTATCGCCATCAGCACCCAAGCAGCAACGCCAAATGTCCAGGACGGATAATCGCCGAAAATGGCGAGCATAGGCGCGGCGAAATAGCTGGCCGTCATTCCTACGAGGGTGGCGGCGAGCAACAGCGGCGAGTAGCGCAGCTGCGCATAGGCCGAGCGCGCGACCATGCGACGGATATCCTCGACGCGCGGGTAGGGTCTGAGACTCGATACACGCTGCGTCAGGCCGAGCCAAATCGGACCCTCTGCCTTCATCACCGTGGCAAGCGCGCAATCGTCGATCAACGCATTGCGAATGGCGGCCATGCCCCCGGCTCTTTCAAGGGTACGCCGCTCTACGAGCATGCAACCTCCGGCTGCGGCTGCTGTGCTCATCGAGGGTCTGGCGACCCAAGCGAAGGGGTAGAGCATTTGAAAAAAGAAGATGAAGGCAGGGATCAGGGCTCGCTCCGCGAAACTCTCGCAGTTGAGCTTCGCCATGAGAGAGGTCAGCACGTACCCGCCGCTGCGAGCGCGCGCAACGAGGTGGGTCAGAGCGTCCGGCGAATAGCCGATGTCCGCGTCCGTCAATAGGAGGAATTGAGGAGGATCCTGCATGGCCGAAGCATGCAGGATGCCTTGCTGCATGGCCCAGACCTTCCCCGTCCAGCCCGGCGGTCGCGGCTGGCCTCGCAGCACGACGACCTCACGTCCCGCGGCGGCGGCAACGCGCCGTGCGACGTCGGATGTGCCGTCCTCGCTTTGATCATCGACCAGTATGATTGTGATAGGGCGCGCATAATCTTGCGCGAGCAGAGAGCCCAGGCCTTGCGGCAGCATGGCGGCCTCGTTGCGGGCCGGAACCACAGCGGCTACGCGCGGCCAGGGCTCACCCGATTGGCGCGTTAATGGCGGATCGCGCGCGTCGCTCTCGCGTCCGCGCCAAAACCCTCCGCGAAAGAGCAAGAGATAAACCCAAATCGCCAAAGCGAGGACCGCAATGACGAGCTCAATCGTCATGACACGTAGCCCATCGCACGGAACCACTGCAGCGCATCACGGAGCGCTTCCTCGACGGGCCTCGATGTGTATCCGAGCTCGCGCTCTGCCTTGGCGGAGGTGAAGTACATTTTGTACTTGGCCATCCTGAGACCATCGAGCGTGACGAAGGGTTCGCGTCGAGTGACGCGCGCGACTCCCTCTGCCGCAAGCGCCACAGGATAGATGAGTGCACGCGGCAAGCGTAGGCGCGGTGGACGGCGTTGAACCAGCAAAGCGATTCTGGAAAGCAAATCGGCGAGCGCGACGTTCTCGCCTCCCAGGATATAACGCTCGCCGATGCGCCCGCGACGGAGCGCTGCCACGTGCCCTGCTGCGACATCGTCGACGTGCACGAGATTGAGGCCCGTATCGACGAAGGCCGGCACCCGGCCCGATGCCGCTTCCACTATGAGGCGGCCTGTCGGAGTAGGCCTGACGTCGCGCGGACCGATAGGCGTCGACGGATTGACGATTACGGCCGGCAAACCATGGCGCGCCACCATGCCTTCCACGAGCCGCTCGGCCGCGACCTTGCTGCGCTTGTAGGTTCCGATCGCTTCATCCTCGGACAACGGGCTCGTCTCATCCGCTGGGCGCCCGCGCCCGTGCAATTTCAGCGTTGCTACGCTCGACGTATAGACGACACGCTCGACACCAGCAGCCTGCGCGGCCGTCATCACCGCGCGGGTCCCGTCGACGTTGGTGCGGGTGATCTCGTCCGGATCCGATGCCCAGAGGCGGTAATCGGCCGCGACATGGAACACGTAGCGCGCGCCCTTCGTAGCCGCGGCAATGGCATCGGCGTCACGTATGTCCCCTTCGACGATCTCGACATCGAGACCGTCCAGGTTTACGCGGGCGCTGTCCCGGCGCACGAGCGCGCGGACGGCATAGCCCGAGCGGATCAGTGCCCTCACTACGGCCGAACCGACAAAGCCCGACGCACCGGTGACGAAGGTGAGATCGCTGCTGGACACGGGCGCCTTTTTCGTGTGAGCGGCTTACAGGTTTGTTTCAGCCACGCCGGATGCCGACGAATCGCGCAGCCTCCCGCAGGGAGTCAGCTTGGCCTTCCCAGGCATCCAGAGCGCTAATTGCCTCGGCCTCAAGTTGTTTAAGCTTGTTCTTGCTGGCCTCGATGCCGAGCAGAGAGACGAATGTGGCCTTGCCGGAAGCGGCATCTTTAGATGTCGCCTTGCCAACCTCGGCAGCTTCGCCTTCGACATCCAAAAGATCATCTGCAATTTGAAATGCGAGGCCCAAAGCACGGGAATAACGTGCGAGTGCTCGGCGCTCAGCGGGAGCGCCGCGTCCGAGAATCGCGCCTGCCATAACCGAAAATTCGATTAGCGCGCCGGTTTTGAGAGTCTGAATAAAAGTAACCCCCTCCAAATCAACCCGAGTGCGCTCGGCAATTAGATCGAGCATTTGGCCGCCTGCCATGCCCTGCCAGCCCGATGCCCGGGCCAAACCCAAAACAAGCTCGCTCCGGATCGCGGGATCAGCATCGGTGTCAGGCCGACTGAGAATCTCGAAAGCAAGCGTCAACAGCGCATCACCCGCAAGGATTGCCGTCGCTTCGTCGAACGCCTTGTGCACAGTGGGGCGCCCGCGGCGCAAATCATCATCATCCATCGCTGGAAGATCATCGTGCACAAGCGAGTAGCAATGAATGCATTCGACGGCTGCTGCCACAGCGAGAGACCTCGCCTGTGATACCCCAAAAAGGGCGGCCGTTTCTATTACAAGAAACGGACGAAACCGCTTCCCGCCTCCAAGCGTGGCGTAGCGCATAGCGTCGGCGAGAAAGCCCAAAGATGTCGCTTCGGCGCCGCTGATTTCCAAGACGCTCGCAATCTTTGCATCGACCGCTTGCCTGTAAGCCCCCAGTTTTAGACTAAGATCCAAGCCATCCCCCAAAGCCGCGTAACCCAGAAGCACTCATTGGGGGAGGCCATCGTGGCGATTGATTGACCACGGCGGTTGCATGGCGGGGGTCTCTTTTGTCACGCGCATTTAGCTCTTTTGTCACGCGCATTTGCAATGCCTCGAGCCCCGTTTGCACGGTTGGCGTACGCCAAGCTTACAAGACGGATCCTCTGCAATCTAGGCGCGGCTGATGCCGTAACGCGAACGCATTGGGCTCTGACGCCGGCCGTTGGATTGCACCTGGTTTCGTTCCAAGGGCAGCATTCGACGGCGCCAAGCGACTACCATGCCGAGGCAGGAGCCCGCGAGCGCGACTGCGATTGAGATTGCGGTCGCTTCTTCATATCCCCATTCTGACCCGTAAAGACCCGCTCCGACCACGCCGACGAAGCCACCAAGCACAAAGCTTGCGAGCAGCGCACCAACAATGCGCCGCACATTCCCGATTGGCCGGGTGATGGCATAGGAGAGGGCCAACGCAAAAACGAAGGCGACGAGTGGTGTCGCTATTGAGGAGAGCATCAGTCACCTCCGGTTCTGAACGTTGCGGAGCCCGCACAATCGAATCAGTCAGCTGTGTTGCTGGGGGTTATTGCGAGCCCGACAGCGCGCGTCGACCGGATTGTGATGTCGTCCACTTGTCGCTTCTGCCCGGGGCCAGTGGGCCGTGCGGCAAATCAAAGCACCACGGCATCGACCACGGCCGCGAAGTGGCAGGCCGACGCCGCCAGCACGAAGGCGTGCCAGATGGCGTTGTGGTAGGGCAGCTTCTGCCACAGGTGGAAGGCGACCCCGGCCGTATAGAGAATGCCGCCCAGCAGTAGCAGAGCCATGGCGGTGGCCGGCACCGCTTCCAGCAGGGGCTTCAGCGCCGCAAGACACGCCCACCCTTGCGCAAGATAGAGCACGTAGGCCGTGCGCACGAACTGTCCCGGCAGCGCCAGCCGCGTGAACACGCCGATGGCCGCGATCGCCCACACGGCGCCGAGCAGCCCCAAGCCGGCGAGGCCGCCCATTTTCACCGCGGCGAATGGCGTGTAGGTGGCGGCGATCTTTATGTAGATTGCGGCATGGTCGAAGCGGCGCAGCAGCGCCTTGAGGTTCGGCCGCCTGACCAGGTGGTAGGCGGCAGAGCAGCCAAATACCGCGAGCAGACCCGCGCCGTAGATCAACACGCTCGCGGTCGCGTGCGGCGGCAGCTCGCCTGCGGCCAAGAGCGCCAGGCTCGCCGCGGCGATGAGGCTCGCGGTGACGCCGATGACGTGGAGGGCTCCGTCGGCGATGAGCTCGCCTTTCGAATACTCTGGGAAAACGTGGGACATACCGCAAGATAGCGCGGTGGAGATGGCGAGGTCGGGGCGGCCCTGTGCGACACAATGACGGAGACCGCGATCGGCGCGGCTACTCCCCGGCCGGCACGGGCGGCGCGGCGTCGCGCTCCTGTGTCTGCGCCAGCAGCGTCGTATCCCACGGCCAGTGCCCGTTGATCTCCACGTCGAGCGAGATCGACAGGAAGGTGCGGATGAGCACGATGCCGCCCAAGACGAGCATGCTCTGCAAGGTCGGATCGAGAACAACGGACTTTATGATGTCGCCAGCGATCAGGAGCTCGAGGCCTAACAGGATTCCCCGACCGATATTGGCGCGATAAGCGCGATAGGTCGTCTCAAAGTCCCCGCGGCGCAAGTGGATCAGGAAAACGGCGGTCGAGATGGCGACCGCGCTGAGGATGACGGCGAAGCTTGCCGCTTCCAACGCTTCGCTCGCGAAGTGCGCAAGATCCTGCATACGTTTTCACTATCATTGCCGAGGCCGCTCGGCGCGCCTTCACGAACCCGCTATCCACATCTAGTTTGATCTTGGACCGTACGGCCGCCCGCCTGGCGGGCGGATCGGATCGATCCGGAGGGGTGCTCACCGCCGATGTATGACCCGATCTCAAAGGCGCTCTGGTTCTGCCTGCAGCCTCCTCGCTCCTGTTGATCCTCCTGTTCGTCGGCGTCGCGCTGATCTTCACCCGCTACGGCAAAGCGGGACGATGGCTGGTCGTAGCCAGCGCGGCCCTATTCCTCATTGG
>Ga0075029_100001506_pt1 | contig 13338 bp, 10 predicted proteins | sample LitLauG_LLR_2013_FD_71391 | JGI IMG/M metagenome (GOLD analysis project Ga0075029, IMG submission 71391) | Freshwater sediment microbial communities from North America - Little Laurel Run_MetaG_LLR_2013 | ecosystem: Environmental > Aquatic > Freshwater > Creek > Sediment | place: USA...
GAAGATGGCGCGCACCGGAAAGCCGTTGATCATGTCGACCGGAATGGCGACTATCGAGGAAATCGAAGAGGCGGTGCAGGCGGCACGCCAGGCAGGAGCCGAACAAATTGCGCTGCTGAAGTGTACGAGTGCGTACCCGGCGGTTGCGGAAGAAATGAATCTGCGCACGATTCCGGAGTTGGCGCGCCGCTTCGATGCGCCTGTGGGACTCTCGGATCACACCATGGGAATTGCGGCTCCGGTGGCGGCGGTTGCGCTGGGGGCGTGCATTATCGAAAAGCATCTGACTCTATCGCGGTCGGAGCCAGGTCCGGACAGCGCCTTTTCTTTGGAGCCTCAAGAGTTCAAGGAGATGGTGGAGGCGGTGCGCACGGCTGAGAAAGCTTTGGGTGAAGTGCACTTCGGAGTCAGCGCCAAGGAGGCCAGCAGCCGCGTGTTCCGGCGCTCGCTTTTCGTCGTGCAGGAGATAAAACAGGGGGAAGTATTTACCCTTGAGAACATTCGCTCCATCCGCCCAGGGTACGGCTTGCACACACGCCACCTGCCGGAGATTCTAGGTAGGCGTGCCGCTTGCGACATCGAGCGCGGAACGCCACTGCACTGGGACCTGGTCAGCCCGCGATGAGAATTGTCAGTCCTTTGCTGAAGCGAGTGGTGTACCCGTCATTATCTTCGATGGGAATGTTCCACCGTTCGACTGCGCGGGGACTGGCGGTGGTGACCTACCACGGCGTGCTCCCGAGCGGTTACGAACCGATTGACCCCGCGTCCGACGGAAATCTGATCACGGCGGAAACTCTTCGCAGGCAGTTGCGCCTGCTGAAAACCCACTACGACGTGGTCTCCCCTGATGACGTGCTGGGCTGGCTGCAAGGCGGCGAGCTGCCGGCTCGGGCTGTGCTGCTTACTTGCGATGACGGCCTGCTGAACCATCTCACCGATATGCTGCCGGTGCTTCAACAGGAAGGAGTGAAGTGTCTGTTCTTTGTGACCGCAGCTTCGGCGGGAGAAGAACGCGAGATGCTGTGGTATGAAGATCTTCTTCTGCTATTTCTTTTTGCGGCGGAAGGTCCCCTGGAAGTTTCGCGCGGTGCGATTGAGATTCGCAGCGAGCTTGGATCGCGCGAGCAGCGCCGTGCGCTTTGGTGGGATTGTGTGAAGCGGTTGTCGCAACTGGATGCGGAGGCGCGATGCGCCTTCGTGGCGGCGATCCGCGAGCAGATCGGACCCAGTTCGTGGAGAGGCCTCGACCGCGCAGATCCGGTTGCGTGCCGGCGATTTGGATTGATGACTTGCGGCGAACTTCGCCAGTTGGTTGTCGCTGGTATGACCATCGGCGCTCACACGGTGAGTCATCCCGTGCTGTCGCAAGTGGCGACGGAGCTGGCTTTCGCCGAAATCGCAGAGAGCCGGAAGCGGTTGGAAGGCTTCTTGCAGCAACCTGTGTGGGCATTTGCATATCCTTTCGGCGATGCGCAGTCGGTTACGGCCCAAGTGCTCCAGTTGGCCGAGCAGGCGGGGTTCAAGGCAGCATTCCTGAATTATGGCGGAGGTCTGGGGGCGGAGCTTCCGCGTTTCGCGCTGCCGCGCGTTCACGTCACCTCAGACATGAGTCTGGGAGAGCTCGAGGCGCACGTGTCGGGATTTTATGCTCGCCTCCGGCGACTGTCAGTGGGTGGGATGTGAAGTGAAGCCCGAGCGCTTTTTTCAACCTTTCCTCATATATCCTAATGTGGCTTCGCAAAGGCTGATTCTGTGCGTATCGGTGTACTTCGCGAGATTCCCGACGATCCTGCGCTGCGCGAGCAGTGGAACGGACTAGCATTCCGGACTCGCAACCCGCAGGTTTTCTATACTTACGAGTGGGCTCGGGCGGTGCAGTTCGCTTACGGGACGGAGCTTTGTCCTTTGCTGCTTCTGGGGTACGACAAAGCGGAACGGCTGGTTGGCGTGGCTGCACTGGCGGCGCCGGAGTCAGGTCCGGTTTCGTTCCTCGGCGCAAATACAGGGGACTACTGCGACTTCATTGCTGATGAGCTACATGCCGGAGAGTTCACCGCTCAGGTTTTGCAGACACTGAATCGAGAAGGATACAGCGACATCGTTCTCACAAATTTCCCCGTGGATTCGCCTGCTTACGCTGCGCTCCACGCGGCTGCACGGTCGAGCCATTTCCATGTTTACGAGCGTACGGCGTACCTATGCGCTCAAGTCCAGCTGTCGGCCATCATCGGAGATGGCGGGAAGATCGACTTGCCACGACAGAAGATGGTGCGGCGCTCGTTGCGGGCCATGGGAGGCGAGGCGCCAATCAGGGTCTTCAAACAATCTTCTTTGGAGCAGGTTGGTCCGATGCTGCCAGAATTCTTTCGTGCTCACGTGGCACGATTCCTGGCAACCGGGCGCATCAGCAATCTAGCGCGTCCGGAGCGTCGCATGTTTCTTGCCGAATTGGCCCGCTTGCTTTCTCCCACCGGATGGCTGTGCCTGACCAGGATGAATGTTGGTCCCCGAACTATCGCGTGGAATTATGGATTCGAATTCTGTTCAACCTCGTTCTGGTATCAGCCTACGTTTGTCAACGACCTGGAAAAGTATTCTCCCGGCTTCGTGCTACTCTCCAGTCTGATTGAGGGGGTTGTGCGCGACTCCAAGATTCAGACGGTGGATTTGGGGTTGGGGGCGGAAGGTTACAAGGAAGCTTTCGAGAACGCTACTCGCCGCACCATGTACGTGACCTTGCATCGCTCCACGCTAAGGCATTGGAAAGAGATTGTGCGCTATCGGGTCGCGGCTGTGATCGCCACCCGGCCACATCTAGCACAGACCGTGCGGAATCTACTGGCGAAGGCCAGAGGGGTAAAGCGGCGGATACGGGAGTACGGACTGATCTCAACGCTTGGCTGGTTTTTGTCGAGAGTTCGGCGATGGCTCAGCTCCGCCGAGGAAGTCTTCTTTTTCGAGGGTGGAACCGCTGCAGGTGAATCCTGTGAGGGGTTCTCCATCCTTCCGGTCGGTTACGAAGCGCTCGCCGAAGCCGCTATGCAATGCTATGACGACGACGAGACGTTGCAATACTTGACGCGTGCCGGTCAACGTCTGCGCAAGGGCGGTGGCGAGGGTTTTGTTCTAGTAGACAATGCGGGCAGGCCCGTGCATTTTTCGTGGGTAACCGCTTTCGATGGTTTCTTCCTCTCGGAACTGAATGCCAAAGTGGACGCTCCCTCTGCGAACTGTGTCATGCTCTTCGATTGTTGGACACCGGCCGCTCACCGGGGCCACGGATTTTACGCTGAGGCGGTGAATCGGGTGACGCGGGAACTGCGGGAGCGAGGCGACTCTCCGTGGATCTTCAGCGCGGGCAGCAATACTGCATCAATGCGAGGGCTGGCCAAGACCGGTTTTCATCGTCGTTATTCGCTGGTGCGGAAGCGCCTGTTAGGCTGGCAATGGATCGAGGGCACGCCGCCGTGGATGAGTGAAGCGCCCGGCACAGAGGTCTCGGCTCAAATCTGAAGCGACGGCACGACCGGAGCCATCTGCATCATGCGCGTTCTCCTGCTGCATCCTGAAGATTCGCCGCGCTACGGACCCTGGTCCCAGCAGGGCTGGGACCTCGTGGTCGATTTAGGCAAGTCCTCCCGATTTTCCGAGCAAGAATGGAGCGAGAAGTGCGAGTGTCCAATTCTGCGGGCAGACGTCTTTCGGGAAGGAATTGCTGACGCAAGGCGAGTACGGGAAATTCTCTCCGTAGGCCGAGGCCGGCTGGTGGATGAGGAGGGAGTCGACTGGTGGGATTTAAATCTGCGATTCGTTCCGGAGGCTCTTTCGACACTTACCTTGATCAGAGTGGCGGCTCAACTCAGCGGTCAGGCCGAGCTTTGGGCCACCCGCGCGGGGTGGAGGGTCAGCGTTGTTGGCGCGCTTTGCAAGCTCCCCGTGCGGAGTTTTGGAAGCGGACGGGTTGCGCAGTCTATGGGCCGGGTGGGGCATTACGCAGGCGTCTTTCGGCGTTTTTTGCCGGCTCAGATCAAAGAGATTGTTCTGGATAAATATGATTCCGGCTACCGCTGGCGAGGGAGGTTTGCACCGAAGCCTGGGCGTTGTGCGGAGCCGGTTGTGCTGCTGCCCAGCGCTTACGTAAATGTCTCGCGCATGGCTTCCGCCTATGCGCGTCTGCTCCCGGAGCAGTCGTTCCTGTTAATCGCGGCGCGGCAGAGTGCGAGGCAGTTCGTCCCCCCGGCAAATGTGCAAGTACGCGACTTAGCCGCTTATGCCAGTGGCGACTTTCCTGAAGGAGAAGCAGACTCTCTTTTGGCTCGCTGGACGAAACTCAAGACCGATCTGCGGGAGAGCACGGAGTTGCAGTTGCTGATGCGAGCGGGAATCTTTGAGCTATTCCCCGGTTGGCTGCGCGACGGCCTTGGCGCCCGCAACGCATGGCGAGAAGTACTCGAACGCGAACCGGTGTGCGGAGTGCTTTGCGGCGACGACAGCAACATGACCACCCGGATTCCGGTGGTGCTCGCAGCCAAGAGGGGCATCGCCACAGCGGATTTTCATCATGGAGCGTTTGATGGACGTTATCTGCTGAAGGATTTGATCTCCGACGTCTACCTGACCAAGAACGAAATGGAGCGGGATTACCTATCCCGGGTTTGCGGCCTTCCAGCGGCAAGACTAACGATAGCTGCGCCCAAGCCTTCTTGCGCTCCTTCGCCCGGCGAACCGAAGAAGCAGGACGGTGCGGCGGCTGTGTTTTTTTCTGAGCCGTACGAATTGGCGGAAATGCGTGCGGAGGAAGTGTATCGCGAGCTTCTCCCGGCTCTGGTTCGGTTGACGCGCGAGAATGGACGGTCGCTCATCATCAAGTTGCATCCGTTTGAAAGCCGCGCGCAGCGCGCCCGCATCGTGCGAGACGTCCTTGGGGAGAAGAACGCTGAAGCTGTAACGCTGGTTGATGGTCCCTTGACGCCGACATTGATGACCCACGCCTGGTTCGGAATCACGGTCGAATCGACAGCGGTTATGGATTGCCTCGAAAATGGCGTGCGTTGTTTCCTGTGTGCCTGGCTGACGCACTCGCCATACGGCTACCTGGAACAATATGTCCGCTTTGGTGTCGGAGAAGTTGTGCACGATTTGCGGGAGGTGGGTGAGATCCCTGCACGGCTGGCAGGTCTTAGCCCTACGCGCCCGCCTGTACGCTTGTCCGAAGCAGTCGATGCTTCCGTGTTGAAGCGATGGCTTTCCTCAAAGTCGCAGGACACGACCGGTGCGAGGTCGGTTTCATGAACGATTCCATTGCCAACATCGCGCCTGACACCACATCCGGAACGCAGGAGTTTCGTTCGCAGGTAGGGCACATTTCGCGACAGTCGGGCGTCTTCTTTGCGGGAACTGTTTTCACGGCGTGCCTGGGATACCTGTTCAAGGTTTACCTGGCGCGTGTACTCGGGGCTGAAGATCTGGGTGTTTTCGCGCTCGGGGTCACGCTCATCGGGTTCATTGGGATATTCAACACTCTGGGATTGTCTCAGTCAGCCGTGCGCTTTGTGGCTGAGTACCAGGCGAGAAAGGAATTCAAAGAACTGCACGCCCTGCTTTGGCGCGGCGCCGGCCTCCTACTGGCTACGAACGTAATTCTGGCGGTAGTACTGCTGATCTTCGGCAGGTTCGTGGCCGTTTCCTTTTATCACTCACCTCGCCTGGTGAAGTTCTTGCCGTTCTTTGCGGTGCTCATGCTGTTCAACGTGCTGGGCGGGTTTTATGGAAAGGTGCTCGCCGGATACCGCGACGTTAAGCTCAGAACGCTAATTGTCAATTTTTTTGGGAGCCCGTTGCAGATGCTGCTTGCCATTCTGCTTATCTCGGCGGGCATGGGACTGGCTGGTTACATTCTGGCGCAGATTATCACGGCCGTGGTCGGGTTCGTTCTTTTGCTGTGGGCGGTGCGAAAGTTCACACCGCCCACAGCGCGATTTTCCGCCTTGCCGGGTGCATTCCCTAAAAGAGAAGTCTGGTCGTTCTCGGCAGCCATGGTGGGGCTTAGCGTCGCGGAATTTGCGATCTCGCAGGCGGACCGCGTCGCTTTAGGCATTTATCGCAGCGCGCGCGAAGTGGGAGTCTACTCGGTGGCCTCGGCCGTCGTTGTGTACGTCCCGCTCGTCTTGAGTTCGATCAATCAAATTTTCGGACCGACAATTGCCGATCTGCACACGCGCGGGGAGCGGGCTTTGCTGGGGCGGTTGTTCCAGTCGCTGACCAAGTGGATCATCGCGCTTACTATGCCGTTGGCCCTGGTGATCATCGTGCTGGCGCGTCCACTGATGCGAATTTTTGGCCCCGACTTCGAGGCAGGTTGGCCAATATTGGTCATCGGTACGTTGGGCCAGCTGGTGAACTGCGGAGTCGGCTCTGTGGGTTATCTGTTGCTGATGTCGGGTAATGAAGGCCGGCTCATGAAGGTGCAAGTCTCGATGAGCCTGGTCATGCTCGCTCTGAGCGCTGCGCTCGTTCCGATCTGGGGGATGTCGGGAGCGGCTCTGGCGGCAGCTTTGACTAATGCCGGCTCGAACGCGTGGAATCTCTTGCAGGTGCGGAAGGCGCTGGGGCTGTCTCCTTATAATCGCGGCTATCTGCAACTCATCCTGCCCACCGTGACGGTTCTTGCACTAACGCTCGTGTTCAAGAAATATCTGCATATCTTCCATCACGACTGGATCGCTGTTGCGGTAGCGCTGGTATCGGCTTATGCGGTTTTCGCAACCATTGTCCTTCGGAGCGTGCTGGATGCCGATGATAGGCTGGTCGCGACGGCGATTTGGTCGCGGGTTCGGGGAGCGTTCACAGGCCTGCGTACGAATGGTGAGGCATGACAGAGACAAGAGACGTTCGGCTTCCCGCGGAACTGTGCGCAGCCATCGAACAGAAGTTCGCTCAGACGTTCGGCAGCCTCGAGGAGTTATTGATATTTGTCCTGCGTGATTTGTCCCGCGACGACGCCGCTCAATTCGATCAGAACGAACAGAAGATGGTCGAAGAGCGCTTGCGGGATCTTGGGTATTTGTGAATTTCGCCGGGAATTTGAACCGTATTGGCACGATGAAAGCTGTGCTGCATACCGACCGCTGAATGTCGAACTTCATGTTGAGGTCCGCTCGAAAGCTGTGGCAGCGTGGGAGGAATCTTCTCCCGGTTGAGGGTTTCCACTTCGATCGTCCGCTCGTTTTACTGCAAAGCGATGATTGGGGTCGCGTCGGTTTGCGCGATCAGGAAGGCCTCGAAGAACTGCGTGCGGCTGGAGTAGAAATCGGGGCGCGCCCTTACGACTTCTACACGCTGGAGACCGCCGAAGATCTGGCTGCGCTATCTGAAACACTGAAGGGGCATCGTGATTCCAGTGGGCGTCATCCCTGTCTGCAGATGAACTTCATCGTCGGCAATCTGAACTTCGCGCAGATGGCCGAGGAGGGATTCCGCCAGATTCACTTCCTTCCTCTGGCCGAAAGCCTTCCTCTGCATTGGAGCCGTCCTGGGCTGATCTCGGCTTATAAAGAGGGAATCGCGCAATCGCTTTTCTATCCCGCTCTGCACGGGACAATTCACTTCTGCCGACAGTCTGTTGAGCGAAATGTCCGCGAAAACGGTGAGCGCGGAGACCTTCTGCGCGTACTCTGGCGGGCCAGCACGCCTTACATTCATTGGCGTATGCCTTGGATCGGCTATGAATGCTGGGATCCCGAGCAGCCTGAGGAAGAAAGATTTCTGCCCGCGGAGACGCAGCGGGAACTCATCGGCCATGCTGTGGGAGGCTTTGCCAAGTTGTTTGCGACGCTGCCGCGATCGGCGTGCGCTCCCGGCTATCGCGCCGATGACGGCACCCACCGGGCGTGGGCGCAGCATGGGATCCGAGTCGCGCAGAATGGTCCTGGGGCCCTGGTCCCGCCGCATTTTGACCGGCACGGTGTTCTCCAGGTTTGCCGCACGGTCGAGTTCGAGCCGGCGACGGATCCATCGTGTTCGGTCGAGGATTGTGTGCGGCAGGCGGAGGCTTGCTTCGCACGCGGCCTGCCCGCGATCGTCTCGGTCCATTCCATCAACTTTCATTCCACGGTGCGCGATTTTCGTGGCCCAACACTCCGCCTTCTGGATCAATTTCTTAGCGCGCTCGAATCGCGGCATTCCGATCTGCTGTATCTTCACGATGAGGACCTTCACGAGATCGTCAGCAAGGGTATGTATGAAAGTTCGGGAGCGACGGCCCGTGTGAATGTCACCAAGAAAAACTTTGTAAAGGCGCGTATGGAGCGGCACACGGAAGCGTAGAGGCAAAGATGCGAGCCCAAAAATCGATTTTGCTGGTCACAGTGGATTGCCTGCGGGCTGACCATCTGGGATTTATGGGTTATGGCCGGCCGACCACGCCATTTCTGGACTCGCTCGCCGCAAACAGCTTCGTGATTCCCGCAGCCATCGTGGCCGGTGCTCCGACTTACTATTCCCTTCCATCGATTCTGGCCTCGCGCCATCCGCTAGCCTTGGGACGCGATGTGCTCGGCCTCGGGCCGGATGAGCCGACGCTGGCCAGTGCTGCGAAGCAGGCGGGCTATGCCACGGCGGCATTCAGCGCCGCGAATCCATACATTTCTGCGCGCTTCGGGTACGACCTAGGCTTCGATACATTTCGCGATTTTCTCGATGACGAGCCGGCCTCAGACAACCATCCACATGCCTCGGCCGAACGCGGCTGGAGGGCCCGCCTGAACCGCCCTCTGCGGAAAATCAGCTCGGCGCTTGGCCCGCTGGGGTCCGTTTATGACGAGCTTTACTTTCAGTACTGCCAGCGCGTCACGCCGGTGGCCGATTCTATCGACGCTTTGCGCAGATTTCCCGCAGGAGATGTGATTGTCGACCATGCCTCTACGTGGCTGGCTTCCATCGGGAATGCCCCTTTTTTTCTGTGGCTGCATCTGATGGATCCGCACGCGCCTTACTATCCGAAAGAAAGCGCGCTGGGATCGATGGGTGCAAGGTCGTTGACTCCGTTTCGGGCCCGTTACCTGAACTCATTCTGGAACAGGTCCGATATTGGAGCCGGACGATTGGCGGGCCATCGCGAAGAGGTCGTGGCGCTCTACGATGCTGGAGTTCGCTGGGTAGACGCGCAGGTCGCTCGCCTCGTGGATGCGCTGCAACGGGCAGGGCAATGGGATGACTGTATCTTCGCTGTGACTGCGGATCATGGGGAGGAGTTCCTCGATCACGGCGGCCGTTTTCATCCGCCATCGAAACTGATGGAGGAGGTGATTCGCGTGCCGTTGTTGTTGCGGGTCCCGGGGAGTGAGAAGAAGGAAGTAAACGCCTCTCCGTTCAGCATGATTCATCTTGCTCCCACGTTGCTGGATGCGGCGCAGTTACCGGCTCCGGGTTCTTTTCAAGGTCGCAGTCATTGGCCGCAATTGCGCGCGGGGCTGAACGGCGATGACGTTGCCATTTCCGAATGCGTTGCCGGATGCACGAATCCCTTCCATCCGGAGAATCGTATGGGGCCTCGTGTGCTTTCGGTGCGCGAACAGCGATTCAAGCTGGTTCTGCACTTCGATCCTCCCGCGGAAAATTTGTACGACCTGCAATCGGACCCGGCTGAGCGCGCGCCGTTGCCAGCCGGCGCTGAGAAGCCGGCGCGCCGACGTCTACTTCAAATCGCACGCGAACACCTGCAGGGGCCGATTGACGATCGCGCGCGCATGCAGGCGCGTCTGCGCGAACTTCGGCTAGAATGGTCCACACCAGCACCCAAGGCTTCGGCCGTGGCTTCCTAGGCAAGGGCCGGCCGTCATCGCATTGCGAATGATTACGCTCTTCACCCCGTCGTTTGCCGACGAAGCCAACACGAATGCGCAAAATCTTTCAGTCAAAGAGATTGTGGCGCGGCTTGATCCCGAGAGGATCGCGGTGACCATGCTGCACGAAGGCGCGGTCGACCCACGGATTGCGGCGCGGCCGAATACCAGCTTGATTCGCTGGCGCAAGCATGGAAACACGGCGCGAGTCGTATGGCGAATCTTGCGCGAAGTCCCTGATCTTTATTTCTTCCCGCGAGAAGGTCCTTTGGACGCAGCATTCTTGAGGTTGCGTCGCCACTTGCGGTTCAAAACCGCAGTATTGAGCTACGTGGTTTCCGGGGGCCTTCACTCCCAGCCGTACTTGCCGGCGCGGGAGCGGCACATTCGAGAGGCCGATGCGGTGTTTGCCAACAATACCTATCTCGCCCGGCTCTTGCGGGAGAAGATGCAGGTCGAGGCCGCGGGCATTGTCTACGACGGCGTGGACCGCCGCTACTTTTTTCCGCCGGAGTCGGGACGCAAGGGGCGCGACACGGTCACCGTCCTCTATGCGGGGTCGCTGCGGCCCATGAAGCGGGTGCCGCAGGTGATTCGGCAGGCCGCACGCTGTCCGAAGGTGCGTTTTCGCATTGCTGGAGTTGGAGAAGAGCAGGAGGCCTGCAAGTGTCTCCAGGCAGAGCTCGGCTGCGCCAATGTGGAGTTTGTGGGGCACTTACAACCGGCGCAGTTGGGTGAGGAGATGCGGCGGGCGGATATTTTCTTCTTTCCGAGCATTCTCGAGGGGCATCCGCAGGTTCTGGGACAAGCCGCGGCCAGCGGGCTTCCCGCGGTGGCGATGAAGCTTTACCATCCCGACTATATCTTGGATGGGACGACCGGATTTCTAGCGGGTACCGATGACGAGTTATCACAGAGGCTGGATTACTTGATTGCGCAGCGCGATTTGCGGGTGGCCATGGGCGAAGCGGCCATCGCTCACATGCGGAAGTTTGATTGGGACGTGATTAGCGGAATGTGGCAGGATGCTTTCGAGCAAGTCGTAGCCAAGCGGCGGGGCCACTAATCCGTGGCTTTTGATCTGACTGAGAATCAATCGTGACTGAGAATCCAGCCCTGCCGCCAATTTTCCAACAGGGGATCGCCCAAACGAAAACCCGGCAGCCGATTCATGTTCTGACGCTCACGCCGTTTTACCCGAGCGAGCACGATGACGCGGAGGGCTGCTTCGTCTCGGAGCCGGTGGAAGCGCTCACACTCGCCGGCGTGACGAACACAGTTCTTGCGGTTCAGCCCTTCTACCGGGGACGACGGCGTCCGAGATCGGGCACCCCCTCTCAATGGCTGCGTTTCTTTTCTCTTCCCGGTGGCTTCGGTCTTCCCAGCGCGGGAGCATTTCTTTTTGCCCGGATTGTGGCGCAGGTGCGTGAGCTGCAGCGATCAGGGAAAGTCGATCTGCTGCATGCGCACGCTGCCCTGCCGTGCGGGCACGCGGCTATGCTCCTGAGCGCGGAGTTGAAAATTCCCTATGTTGTTACAGTGCATGGAATCGACGCCTTCTCCACCGAGCAGGTTCGAGAGCGCGCCGGCGAATGGAGTCGTCGCATTTCTCTGCGAGTGTTCCAGTCCTCGCGGCGAGTGATCTGCATCAGCGAGCGCGTTCGCGAAGCGGTTCTGGAAGGGACGGGGCGCAGTTGCCGAACGTCGGTGGTCTACAACGGCGTGGACCCAGGGATGTTTTCACCCGGTACCGGACCTTTAACAACAGAACTGCGCGTACTGAGTGTCGGCAACCTGATTCCGATTAAAGGTCACGAAGTACTGGTGCGCGCGGTGGCCGCGCTGGCGGCTGAATTCAAAGAACTGGCTCTCGAGATCATTGGCGACGGTCCCGAAAGGTCCCATTTACACGGACTCGCGCAACAACTGCAGATTGCGGAGCGCGTGCGTTTTCTTGGACGGCAATCCCGCGCACAGGTAGCGGAAGCGATGCGACTTTGCACGGTGTTCGCACTGCCCAGCCGGTATGAGGGCTTGGGATGCGTTTACCTGGAGGCGATGTCGTCCGGCAAGCCGGTGATCGGCTGCCGCGGGCAGGGAATTGCCGAGATTATCCAGCAAGGCTCGAATGGATTTCTCGTCGGTCCCGACAACGAGAAAGAACTCGCGTTGGCGATTGGACTGCTGCTACGCGACGAAGGCCTCCGCCAAAGGATCGGCACCGCCGCACGTGACACAGTTCTCGACAGACTCACTCTATCGCAACAGGCGGAAAGTTTGGCGCGAATCTACCGGGAGTCGATGGCATGAACCGGCGCCTGGTCATTCTGACCGAGATCATCTCGCCTTATCGTATCCCTCTATTCAATGCCTTGGCAGCGCATGCGGAGATTGATCTGCACGTGATTTTTCTGTCGGAGACGGACCCAAGCCTGCGGCAGTGGCAAGTTTACAAGTCGGAAATCCGATTCTCGTACGAAGTTCTGCCTTCGTGGCGCACGCGTATCGGCCGTTACAATGTGCTGCTCAACTCGGGTTTGGGCCGGGCGCTAAAGTTGGCGGCCCCACATGGAATGCTCTGCGGCGGGTACAGTTATCTCGCGTCCTGGCAAGCCCTGGTCTGGACGCGAGCTCGCAGCACGCCGTTTCTTCTCTGGTCGGAGAGCAACCTGCAAGATGCACGCCGTGGCCACGCTCCTGTCGAGTTTCTGAAGGACCAGTTCCTCCGGCAGTGCACGGCTTTTGTCGTGCCCGGACAATCTGCGGGGGAGTATCTTCGCTCACGAAAGATCGGAGGAGAACGCATCTTTACCGCGCCGAATGCCGTGGAAAATGACTTTTTCGCCGCCGCCGCCGCCAACGCGCGTGCGAATGCGGCACAAATCCGAAGTCAGCTTGGTCTTCCCGACCGCTACTTTCTCTTCGCCGGCCGCCTGGTCCCGGAAAAAGGAATTTTTGATTTGCTGGCGGCTTATGCCAAACTGGATGATCCTCTGAGACGGCAATTCGGTCTGGTGTTCGTCGGGGATGGCCCATCGCGGCGTGCGTTAGAGGATCGGGCGGCGGCGGTTGTGCCGGGAATGATAAGATTCGCCGGTTTCGCCCAGCGGGAACAGCTGACGAAGTATTATTCGCTGGCGGAGACATTAATCTTGCCAACTTACACCGACACCTGGGGACTGGTGGTAAACGAAGCGATGGCAAGCGGCTTGCCGGTGATTCTGAGCCGGGCGGCCGGATGCGCCAGCGATCTGGTACAGGATGGGTGCAACGGACTGCTGGTTCCTCCTGGAGATGTCGCCGCACTTGCATCGGCGATGAACCGCCTTGCGCAACAGCCACAGCTCTGCAAAACGATGGGCGCAAGAAATGTCGAGCGGATAGCGCATTATTCTCCCGCCGCATGGGCTGAGGGCATTGTGCGGGCAGTCGAGACAATAAGGGGCGAGGGTGACTGATCGAATCTCAAAAGCAGTGGTAGTGGGTGCAGGGA
>Ga0075029_100001508_pt1 | contig 13328 bp, 7 predicted proteins | sample LitLauG_LLR_2013_FD_71391 | JGI IMG/M metagenome (GOLD analysis project Ga0075029, IMG submission 71391) | Freshwater sediment microbial communities from North America - Little Laurel Run_MetaG_LLR_2013 | ecosystem: Environmental > Aquatic > Freshwater > Creek > Sediment | place: USA...
AAAACTGGAACCGGCGCGGACGGAGTGCGCCTTCGCAGGAATCTGCGGCCGCGCTAAGGTTGCGAGCGTACCGGCAGAAGATGGCGATGCGCATGGCACGGGCTTCAGGTCCACCCAAACACGGCTTGGGTGGAGCACCCACTTCTGGTTTGACTCCGGCAGGATGGGCGGCGGTTGGGCCAGCGCCTCTGGCATCCGATGCGACTGGCGATGGAATGCAGGATTACAACTGGGTGTCGGGGCGAGCAACTTCGGTGCTGATTGACCCTGCTGACACCAGCGGAAACACGGTGCTGCTGGGCGGAGCTTACGGCGGACTTTGGAAGTCGAAGAACGCGGGCTCGTTGAATTCGAGTCCGAGTTCGGTTGTCTGGCAGGCATTGATCGACGACCAGCCGACGCTGGCGGTGGGGGCGATTGCGTTGCAACCGGGAAACAGCAATGTCGTGGTGGTCGGCACCGGCGAAACAAACGGCTCGGGCGACTCCTATTATGGGTTGGGAATTCTGCGGTCGTCTAACGGAGGTTCGACTTGGACGCAGATCACCGGGAAGGGTCAACCGGCAGACCAATCTTTTCTGGGCATCGGATTCAGCAAGATCGCGTTCAGTACGGCGAATCCAAGCTTGGTAGTGGCCGCGACGGCCGGCGACAACGGCCTCGATGCCGGACTCGAAGAGGATGGCAAGTCGACCGCGCGCGGACTTTACTACTCGCAGGATGCGGGCGTTACGTGGAATCGAGCGGCCCTGTCCGATGGCGCAGTGCCAGCCTCGGCGACCGCGGTCATCTACAACCCAAGCCAGGGAGCGAGCGGGACTTTTTACGCCTTCATCCGGCGGCATGGACTCTATTCGTCAACCGATGGACAGCACTTCACGCGGGTCGGCACACAGCCGACTGCGGGCCTGGCTTCTGCCAACTGTCCTGCAGGATCGAATGCCAGCACCTGCCTGATCTATCGCGGTGAGTTCGCGGTTGTTCCCGGACGCAACGAGATGTACTTGTGGATCGTCGACGTACAGCCGGATGAGAATGGCAACCCGCAGCCCTTCGACGAGGGCATCTGGCAATCGACGAACGGCGGCACGAACTGGACGCAGATTCCCGACAACGGCATCACAAACTGCGGAGACAGCGCGTTTGGGCCCTACAGCGGATGTGGCGTCGAGCAGGGATGGTACAACCTGGCTTTGGCGGCGATCCCCGATGGAACAGGGGTAACAGATATCTACGCGGGCGCTGTCAATCTTTACAAGTGCACGCTGGAGTTAGGACAACAGCCCCCGACTTGCAATCACAGCGATTGGTTCAACCTGACGCACGTTTATGGCTGCAATCCCGGGCCGCTCGGCGAGCCCGCGCACGTGCATCCGGATCAGCATGAAATTGCTTTCCCGACACTGCCGAGTGGCTTTGCCAGCGGCAAGGCGCCGGGCTATTTCGCGCATGACGGCGGGATCAGCCGGACCCTCGACGGCTATACAGGATTGACAACCGGTAGTTGCACGGGAACGAACCAGTTCGACAGCCTGAGCCAGACGCTGGGATCAATGACGGAATTTGTTGCGATGTCCGTACATCCGACGAGCGCAGACGTTCTGCTGGGAGGCACTCAGGACAACGGATCGCCGACGACAAGCAGCGCAACCACCAGCACAACATGGCAGAACGCGCTAGGCGGGGATGGCGGATTCAACGCGATTAATCCTGCGAATCCTGACGAGTGGTTTGCAGCGAATCCCTACGTCACGATCCTGAAATGTGAGTTGGGAACGGCCTGCAATGACAGTGGCTTCTCCGAGGTCGTGAGTTCGGCGAGCCTCGGCGGAGATCAAGGGGCGTTCTACACTCCCTATATTTTGGACCCGCAGAACAGCGGAGAAATGCTGGTGGGAACGTGCCGGGTGTGGCGCATCAGTACCTCCGGGACTGCGCCTTTGCAGTTGAGTAATGACTTCGACACCTTGGGAACCGGCGTGTGCACGGGTGGCGAGACAAATCTAGTGATGGCGCTCGCCGCGGGCGGCCCGAAAGATGTGAACGGCAACTCGAAAGTTGTATATGCGGTGACCAATGGATACGGGCCGCTGAGTGGAGCGCCCGGCGGCGAAGTTTGGGTAACGACGAATGCGGGCGTCAGCCTAATGACAAACGTGTCCCAGAATCTGAACCCGAACGGTTATGCGATTTCGACGGTAGCGATCGACAAGTCGGATCCAAGCGGCGATACCGCGTATGTCGGGATCATGGGCTTCAGCACCTCGGCCTACCCGACATCGCATGTCTGGAAGACGACGAATGCCGGCGCGATTTGGACGGATTGGAGCGGGACGGGATTTCCGGATGCTCCCGTGAATGTGTTGCTCGTGGATCCGCAAGCCGGACAGATCTACGCGGGGACGGACGTTGGCGTCTTTGTCAGTTCGACCTCAACCGCAAGCTGGGAGGAAGTCGGACCTGCCCCAGGACCCGGAACATCTGGGTTCTTGCCGAATGCGCCAGTTTCGGCGCTGCAATTTTTCAATCCGGACTCGGGGACCAAAACGCTGGTGGCATCGACCTACGGGCGGGGTATCTGGAACTTTCCGCTGGTTACGTCTCCTAACTACACAAATGACATTTCGAATTCGCCACAGACCGTATTTCCGGGACAGACGGCGATGTTTGCCGGGACGCTCACAGCCGAGAACGGATATGCGAGTCCGGTGAATTTGAGCTGTACCGGCGTTCATCCCAACAGTTGCTCAGTGCAGCCCTCCCAGATAACGCCAACGGCTGGGTACACCCTGACGGCCGGCGGACTCGTGGGTGATTACGGTTTCAATGCACACGCAGTTGGAACAGACGCGCATACGATCACGCGCGACGCCAGCGTCACTCTGCATGTTGTGGACTTCGGATTGACGGCGCCTGCTCCGAATTCGCTGACGGTGGGACAGGGCGGAGTGTCTGGAGCAAGCACATTTCAAGTGACTGCTTCAGGAAGCTTTGCCGGAACGGTGACGCTCCGTTGCTCGTCGGGATTGCCTGCGGGGGCAGCCTGCGTGTTTTCGCCGTCGAGCTCTGTGGACCCGACATCTTCGACGCCGGTGACTGTAGCCCTGACGGTAACGGCGGCCTCGGGAACTCCGGTGGGCGGGCCGACAATCGTAACCATCTCAGCGACTACGTCGGGCGCGCCCGCGCCAAAGACGCAGACTTTCAATTTGACCGTGACGGCCCCGACTCCGGATTTTGCCATGGCCGTGACGCCGACACCGTCAATGACGGTGGCGGGGCAGAATGTGACCTGGAATGGCACGTTGACGGCACTCAACGGATACAGCGGAACTGTGACTCTGAGCTGTACGGCGGGAGCTCCCGCGACATGCGGATCCACGCCTGCAGCACTGGTACCGACGGCGGGTGGCACGGCATTCACGGTAACTCTCGGCAACGCTGCGACCGGCACGTTCAATTTTGCGATTCGGGCAACGGACGGAACCCTGACGCACACTACTCCTGCGGAAGCGCTGGCGGTCGGGACAGATGTCGGTTGGACGGACACCGGCAGCAGTTCGGTCACAGTGGCGGCGGGCCAAAGCGCGACCTATCAATTCTCCGCCACCCCGACGGGCGGAAATGCATTCAGCTCGACGGTGAGTTTTTCCTGTGCGAGTCTTCCGGTGTTGACGAGTTGCGGGTTCAGTCCAGCGACGATCGCGGCGGGCGCCGGAACAACCACGGTGACGCTGACGATTTCGACTACGGGACCAAGTTCAGTACAGCGATCGGTGGCGCAGGGAGCGGTCGCAGGTGCCGCACCAGTAATTGGGAATCGAGGTTATCCGATAGTAGGCGGGGCCGTGTGGCTCGTATTGGCAGGATTTTTCGGTGTGCGCGGCAGGCGTCGGGCGCGGCCTGGCTTGCCAATGCTCCTCGTTGTCGGCCTCGGGCTGGGCGTGTGGCTTTCCTGCGGAGGTGTCGCGGGCGGAGGCGGCACACCTCCACCAGCCGTGGTGGTGACTCCAGGATTGGCGACCGTGTTTGCCAATGTTCCGGGAAACTCCTGGCCGCTATCGGCCACACAGCAACAGTTTGAGGCGAACCAGTCCGTGACTTGGGCGGTCACGGGCGGGAGTGCGAATGGAACGATTAGCGGAAGCGGACTGTATACGACTCCTGCGGCGGTACCAAGTCCTGCGACGATTACAGTGACAGCAACCACACCTACTTCCTCGGCGTCGGCATTTGTAACTGTAGCGGCGCCGACGCCGCCGGGAACATCGCAGATTACGGTGAACGCGACTGCGACGGGCGGACCGGCCCATGGGACCGTCGTGGCTCTTACAGTGCAATAGACCGTCACCAACATCTCCCTTCCCTCGCGTCCCATCCGTTGGTTCCGGCGTCACGGCGAGTTGTCATCAGCTGAGGTAGGATCTTCTTTCAGTGTGGTGCCGTGCATTGCACGGCCGGACAGCCGAGGCGGCTGTCTCTTCGCGAACATATGACTTACGACATCGCGGTGATCGGCGGCGGGATTGTCGGACTTTCCTTTGCGATGCAGGTAACGGAGAAGTTCCCTCGCCTGCACGTCGTCATTCTCGAAAAGGAAGCCGGAGTCGCGCAGCATCAGACCGGGCATAACAGTGGCGTGATCCACAGCGGGGTCTATTACAAGACAGGATCTCTCAAGGCGCGACTTTGTGTGGCGGGTGCGCGCGAGATGGTGGAGTTCTGCGCGCAACACGGAATTCCTCATGAAGTGTGCGGCAAATTGATTGTTGCGACGACAGCCGACGAAGTTGCCCGACTCGATGATTTACTGGCACGAGGCGTCGGAAATGGCCTCGACGGCCTGCGTTTGCTCGAACGAGAGGCAATGCTTGCGATAGAGCCACACGTTGGCGGACTGCGGGCGCTTCATGTGCCATCGACGGGGATCACGGACTATGCAGCGGTCACCACGAAGTATGCCGAAATTGCCACAGGACGCGGCGCCGACGTGAAGACGAGTGCGGCCGTGGTCGGATTCGAGCGGTCAGCTAGTGAAGTCGTGATTCAGACGCGAGCCGGTGATTTTCAAGCGCGCTACGTCGTGAATTGTGCAGGATTGTACAGCGACCGGGTGGCGCGGCTGGCCGGAGACGATCCGGGAATGATGCTGGTGCCGTTTCGCGGCGAATATTACGACCTGGCCGCAGCGCGGCAGTCCCTGGTGCGCGGGCTGATTTATCCCGTCCCCGATCCGCAGTATCCGTTTCTCGGAGTGCACTTCACCCGGCGGATCCACGGGAACGTGGATGCCGGTCCGAATGCGGTGCTGGCGTTCCGGCGCGAAGGATATCGGTTTGCGGATTTCGATTTGGGCGAGACTATGGAAGTGATCCGCGACAGCGGGTTCCGCGCCATGGCGCGAAAACACTGGAAGAACGGGATGGCGGAGTTCCGGCGGTCGCTGCGGAAGCGGGAGTTTGTCCGATCGTGTCAGCGGTTGCTTCCCGAGGTCCGAATGGAAGATATGACGCCGGGAGGATCGGGAGTACGAGCGCAAGCGGTGGCGCCGGACGGAACGCTGGTGGATGATTTCCGGTTTGTGGCGAGGGAGAGGTTTCTGCATGTGCTGAATGTGCCATCTCCGGCGGCGACCGCTTCCCTGCCGATTGCGCGCGAGATATTGAAGATGGTGCCCGCAGAGATATGTAAAGCGTAGGTTTCTAGGTCTCAAGGTTTCAAGGAAAAACGTGTACTCTTGAGACTTCTCATTAGAGCAACATTGGTAGGGAGACATCGTATGGCACAGGGTTCGGGTTCAAAGAAGAAGGTCGCCGTTCTGGGCGCTGGAAAGATGGGCGCAATCCTGCTGCAGTCGTTTTTGCGCGACGGCTTGCTGGCGCCGTCACAAACCTGGGCGACGGTAGCTCATCCAGAACGCGCGCGGATGCTGAAGGACAAACTCAAGGTGCACGCGGGCACGGACAACGCCGAGGCCGTCAAGGGCGCGGAGATCATTTTCGTCTGCGTAAAGCCGCAGGTTGTCGCCGATGTGATGCGCGAGATTCGCGCTCATCTCAACGAAACCCAGTTGGTAATTTCGGTGGCTGCGTCCGTCCCCACGGACATGATTGAGCGCGGACTGGAAAAAGAAGTACCGGTGATCCGGGCCATGCCCAATACTCCCTGCGTTCTGGGTGCGGGCATGACAGCGCTGTGCAAGGGTAAATTTGCGACGAAGCACCATCTGGAAACGGCATCGAAATTTTTTGATGCGGTCGGCCGGACCGTAGTCGTTGACGAGAAACACATGGATGCCGTGACCGGCCTTTCGGCAAGCGGCCCTGCGTACATTTACATCATTCTGGAATCGCTGGCGGAAGCAGGCGTTAAGGTTGGTCTGCCGCGCGACGTGGCTACTCTGCTGGCCGCACAGACTACCATGGGCGCGGCACGCGTCGTACTTGAAACCGGGGATCATCCTGCGCTGTTAAAGGATGCCGTGACGACTCCCGCGGGATGCACAATTGACGGCATCATGGAACTGGAAGAAGGCAAACTGCGGGTCACCTTGATCAAGGCGGTCGTGAAAGCGGTGCAGCGCGCCAAGGAATTGGCGTTCTCCTAGTCCAGCCCAGTCGCCTTTGACTCGCGCTGTAGTAACTCGAATAACAACTCCTCAGCCGAAGGTCCGCCGTGTATTGTGGCGCTGAGGAGCACACACGATGGACCCGAACATCCCTGCTGGAATACTGCTTGGCTTCGTCATCTGGTTTCTGTTGCGTTACGTAGCTGGTGGTTTTTATACCGTCGATCAAAACGAACGCGCGGTCAAGACCAACTTCGGGCGCGCCGATCGCATTCCTGGAGTGACCACTCTCAACGATCCCATCTCAGCGGGGCTCGATGCCGACGAAAAGCAACGCTACCAGTATCCGCAAGTGCGCGTGATCATGCCGGGCGGCCCCTACTTCAAATGGCCCTGGCAGGAGATTTATAAGGTCTCAGTCGCCACGCAAACGGTCAACATGGCCTTTGACCCGGACGCTCCGTCGGCCAACCAGGCGGGCACAATTGTCGAGGCCGTCACCAAAGATCAGCTCAACACGGGGCTGACCGGGCAGATTCGATACCGTATTTCCGAGCGGAATCTGTATGCCAATATTTTTGGCGTCAAGCGGCCGATCGCTCATGTCATGGGCTACTTCGTCTCCGTTTTGCGCGAACGCATAGCCACGTTCGAAGCACCCGCCGCAGCCGGCACCGATGCCAGCAGCAGCGGCATTTCAATCAACGATCTGCGCAAGAATCTTCGCGATCTGAATGAACACATGGATCGTGAGTGTGCCTCATCCGATGCGCGCTATGGAATTGTGCTGGATGCTTCGCTGATCACCGGCATCGACCCACCCCCGGAAGTCGAATCGGCGCTCGCGGCGATCAACACAGCGCACAACGTCGTGTCATCGGATATCAGCTTAGCGCAGGCTTCGGCGGACCAGCGCATCGAGCAATCGAAGCGCGCGGCGGAAATCGAAACTCTTAAGGCCCAGGCCGAGGTGCAGCCACTGACAGCGCTCGCCGATCAGCTTTCCGCACTCAAAGGTGCGGGCGACGGCGCCCTGCGCGCCTACGTTCGGAATGTACGGCTGGGACTATTCGGCAACGCCCAACAGGTTGTCGTGGAGACAAAGCAATGACACTGCTCATCGCCGCCGCTGCTACGTTCGTCGGGTGCTTCATCCTCGTGCCAGCACTTTTCTGGCTGCTTCAGTTCTTCGGTGTTTACGCGGTTGTCGAGGAACGCACGTGCTATGTGTACGTTCTATTCGGCAAGGTGGTTGCCATCATTGACGAGCCCGGCTTGCACATTCTGATCTTTAAGCTTGGCCTCAAGGCGCCGATCGTGCGCTGGCTGGGAAAGCTCTATGTACTCGACATGCGGATCGATCAGCAATATCTGCGCAGCCAACCGGTCAATTCCGAAGAGGGCGCGCCGATGGGAATCGGCATCTGGTACGAAATGTTCATCAGCGATCCGGTCGCCTTCCTGTTCAAGAACGCCGACCCTAGAGGCTCGCTCGCTACGAATGTGAGCAATTCGACGGTCCGTTGCTTGAGCAATCTGAAACTTGCAGATCTGCTGCAGAACCGCCACGCCATGAGCCAGACGGTGCGCGCCGAGGTGTCGCCCCAATCTCACGAGTGGGGATACAAGTTGGGCTCGGTTTACATCCGCAAGGTGCACTTTCGCGACGTGCAGATGATCAAGCAGATCGAAGAAAAGGTGGTCAACCGGCTGCGCCAGGTAACGTCTTCGATCAAGCAAGATGGAGCCAACCAGGTGAGCATTATCACGAGCACGGCGGAAAGGCAGGCGGCAGTTGAGTTTGCGAAGGCCGCGGCCATGCGTCCGCGTATCGTCGGCGAGGCACTAAACAAAGTGGCGGCCGACTCCGACGTAGAAGAGGCGATGTTCGAGATTCTGGAGATCCAGAAGATCATCGACAGCAAGGCGCGCATCACGCTGATTCCGGAGAAGGGCGGGATTTTGCCGGAGCTGCTTGCATCGACATCGCGGCCTTCGGAGATACCTGGCGGGGTTGCGGCACAGATTCGTCCCAAGGGAACAATGCCGGCACAATCTTAGCGAGAAGCCGGGTTAAGGTAAATTCGCTCGAATTGATCAGTTGGGAAGGGTAAAGCTCATGGTCACGTCCGTTTGGAATTGGGAAGGGCGGTCGTGACGGCGGTAGGGTTGATAACGCCAATTCCGGACTGCATCGGCGGCAGCTGCGGCTAGCAGGGGGTCTCCGCTCAGGGTGCGGATGTTGGAAACCGATCCATCTTCGTTAACCGCGACTTCCAAGACAACATTCCCCGCGAGGTGAGAGGCGAGGGCCTCGGGTGGGTATTGCGGTTCAGTCCGGCTCAGGAGCCGCTCTTCGGCTTGGGTAGGCGAGAGCCAGACGCTATGGGCGGTTGAGATCTTCGTGGTTGACGATGCCTCCACGATCGCATTGGCATCGCCCGGCGCGGTCTTGGAAACGGCTGCTGGATGCTCTGGCGATTCACCTTTTGCGTCGGCCGGCCTCATGCGAAAAATAACTTTGCCTTTTTCGTAAACAACCAGCTCGTCGGTACTGGGAGCGGTGGCGGGGTGTTTTGAGGGCGCTTTGGCGGCGATGGGCCTGACCGCGTCAGATTTTGTGGCACTCGCAGTGCTTGAGGAAGTGTCGAGTGGCTGCGAAAGCGGGCGGTCGACAGCGGTACTTGGCGGGGTTAGCCATCCGATTCGAGAACCGATTAGAAAACTAAATGCGATAGCTGCCAGAATCGTGAGGGAGCCGAGAACCAGCGACCATGATTCGTAGGGAGCCCGACGAATCGGTCGCGCGGCCGGTACGGCAGTTATGGGCTCCACCGGGCGGTGCGGCTCGACCTCGGCGGGGAGGATTTCTGCCGTGGCTATCTCAGGAATGACGACTTTGGCGGGAGGGGCCACAATTGGCTCCCGATGGGCCATTTCAGTCGCCGCCTGACGAATGCGAGCACATTCCTCAGCGAATGCCTCCAGGACTTTCTGGTCGTTGTGCGAGAAGGCGGCCGGCGAGGAAGAAAAAACTTCCAGCATCCCCGCGAACTGCGATTCGTCACTATTGTCACCACCGGCTTCAAAGATGGGAACAATCAAGATGGAACGAATGCCGAGACGCCGGGACACGACTGGGTCGATGCGCGGATCGAACTCAGTGTCGACAGAGAGCTGCGGCTGACGGGTTTTAAGACAGGCGCCAGACAGTCCGTCGCGGGTATTGAGTGGTACACCGAGGTCGGGAGCGAGGTGGCCAGTGGCGGCGCGGCAGACCATCTCATCACCGCGTGTGAGAGCAAGAGCGGCGGAGGTGGCGTGGGTAGCCTCAGCAGCACGTACAACAAGTTCATTCAGGACCAAGTCGAGAGCGAGGTCTGGCGGAAAGCCGGCGAGGATGTGCTGCTCGAGAACGGAAGCCGGGTCAGCAGACAAGTCATCCGGGTAAAACTCGGGCCTCGACATAGGTTGCGGGAACATGATTGTTCCGCAGCCTGCCGTCGCGCGTGAGAAAGCAGGCTCACAGGGGAGTTTCCCGCGAAACTGACGGGAAGTCAATCCGTGAAAGAAATGGGTAGTTTGGTGCAAATTCTCAGTCAACGCGTGCATGAAGCACCTATTTGGCGACCATTTGCAACAGCCCTTTTTGCCCGTCATTCGGCCGATGGCTTATCGCGGACCGAGGTAAGGAGGTGCCACACCCGGCTGTGACGGAAATCACGTTTTATTTGTGAGATTGGAATTCCCATTCCTGTGCTCAGCCGACACGCGGATCACCATCGTCAGCCTGCTAGGGCGGTAAAGACTGCTAAAGTAAGAAAGTGCACGCCGACGAGCCGGAGGTGCAACTAATAGTCAAGGAGATGGCTCGCTATGCGTATCGCGGTAGTTGGTTCCGGTTATGTCGGGCTCGTGACGGGGGCTTGTTTTGCGGATCTAGGGCACGACGTTGTCCTGGTGGATAACGACGCGCAGAAACTCGCAGCGCTGCGTAACGGCGAAGTGCCGATCCATGAGCGCTTTTTACCTGAACTGCTGGCGCGGCACCGCGGCCAGCGTATCAAGTTTTCCGGCGACTTGCAGGCCACGACCCGGGAGAGCGATGCAGTATTCATTGCAGTCGGGACACCCCCCACTGAGAGTGGCGACGCCGATCTTTCATATGTGGAATCGGTGGCGCGGGAGATTTCCGGCGGCGTAGACGGATATAAGGTGGTGGTCGAAAAAAGCACGGTCCCGGTCTACACGAGCCAGTGGATTCACACCATCATTACCAGGAACGGGGCCGATCCGGCACACTTCGATGTGGTGTCAAATCCGGAGTTCTTGCGCGAAGGCTCGGCGGTCACCGATTTTCTCTATCCCGATCGCATCGTAGTAGGAGTCGAAAACGAGAAAGCAGCAGACGTCATGCGGCAGGTTTACGGGCCACTGACCAGCGGCTGGTATTACGGCCGCGGCGAGGCAATTCCCCGTCCAGAAGCTGCAAAAACACCGCCGCGGCTCATCATCACGAGCACGAAGAGCGCGGAATTAATCAAGCATGCATCGAATGCTTTTCTGGCCATGAAGATCTCCTTCATTAATGCCGTGTCGTCAATCTGCGAAACGGTGGGAGCGAATGTGCAGCAGGTATGCGATGGCATCGGCACCGATTCACGAATCGGGCCACGATTCATGAATCCTGGTATCGGTTATGGCGGGTCGTGTTTTCCGAAGGACCTGATGGCGTTTCGCGCGGTCGCGAAAGAGAGCGGCTACGATTTCCGGCTGTTGGAAGAAGTGATCCGTATTAATGAAGAGCAGCGACATCGGTTCCTGCGCAAGGTACGCAGCGTTCTCTGGACCTTCCGCGGCAAGCGTCTGGCCGTGCTGGGACTGGCTTTCAAGGGCGGAACCGACGATATTCGGGAATCTCCAGCCTTGATGCTGGTGCAGGAATTAGTGCGCGAGGGGTGCCACATCCGGGCCTACGATCCTGCGGCGATGGAACGCGCGCAGGAAGTCTTGAAAAGTGGCGTCGAATTCGCAACGGATGCGTATGACGCAGCGAAAGGCGCGGATGCGGTGCTCATTCTGACGGAATGGGAAGAATTCGCTTCACTCGATCTCGATCGCCTGCATGGGCTTGTCAAATATCCGCTCGTTCTGGATGGACGGAACTTGTATGACCCGGCGATCATGGTGGAACACGGCTTCTCTTATTACAGTGTGGGGCGACCAGCGGCATTGGCTGAGCATATAGCTGCAGGGCCGCACATTAAAAAGAAGGAGCACGCCTGATCGCATGAAGACACAGTCAGCGAATACAAAACGCGCGCTGGTGACAGGTGGAGCTGGATTTCTGGGATCGCACCTTTGCGATGCCCTGTTAGGTGATGGATATGACGTCATTGCCGCCGATAATCTCTTGACCGGGCGACTGGAAAACATCAAACATCTGCGAAACGATGCGCGTTTTGAATTCGTCGAAAAAGATGTTTGCCAACCCGCCGAATGGGGCAACCTCGATTACGTGTTTCACTTCGCGAGTCCAGCAAGCCCAGTCGACTACGCCAAACATGGAATCGACACGCTCCGCGTCGGTTCCTATGGCACCTTCGAGGCTCTGGAAGCCGCGCTGCGCTGCGGCGCCAAGTTCATGATGGCGTCGACATCTGAGTGCTACGGAGACCCGCTCGTACATCCTCAGACTGAGGATTATTGGGGAAATGTGAATTCTGTGGGGCCACGCTCGGTTTATGACGAAGCAAAGCGGTTCTCCGAAGCGGCGACCATGGCCTATCACCGTTATCACCGGGTCGACACCCGCATTCTGCGCATCTTCAACACCTACGGTCCACGAATGCAAATCAACGACGGGCGGGTGATTCCGAACTTCATGTGGCAGGCCCTCCGTGGTGAAGATTTGACCGTCTATGGCGACGGCAGTCAGACGCGCAGTTTCTGCTACGTCAGCGACGAAATTGACGGGATTCTGCGGCTGGCGCGAAGCCCGGAACATGCGCCGGTCAACATTGGAAATCCGACAGAATTTACGATTCTGGAATGCGCGCGGAAGGTCATCGAGACGACGGGATCGAAAAGCCGGATCAAGTTCGAATCGCTGCCACAAGACGATCCAAAGCAGAGGCGCCCGGACATTTCCAAAGCGAAACGTCTTCTGGGATGGGAACCGAAAATAGAGTTAGAGAGCGGGTTGAAGCTTTCGCTGGAGTACTTTCGGAACGCGGTTGAGGAAAAAAACAGCCAGCTTAGCGGGGTTGCTCGTCCAGGGTAGGTCCGATCGCCAGCACGGCCAGCAGACGCAGAACTTCCTCGCGTTCAGCGGAATCCCGGAACACGAAACGCACCCCCATACCGAATCCCGGATGCGTAGCCAGCACTTGGCCCCGGATCCTCAATTTCGTATCCGAGGTCCGCACCAGTATTTCCACACCCGTCTGGCCGGAGAGCGGCGACGGCATTTCGACATAGCATCCCCCTTCGCTGATGTCAGACAGAACGCAGCGATTGGGAACGCTGGTGCCGAGCCGGTAGACTTCCGCGCCCAGCTTGCAAGCTCTGCGATATTCTCCGCGACGATTCCCAGCATTCGAGTTCAGGACAGGCTCCCTCGATTGCAGCCTGACGTCATTGACCGGCAGAGACTGTCCCGCAAACGACGGCGCGGGAGTCAACTTGCTGGCCGCTGGTTGCGGCGGTGCGGCCGCGGCCGGCAGAGCACTATGCTGCTGCAGCCATGTCTGCATCAGCC
>Ga0075029_100001509_pt1 | contig 13325 bp, 20 predicted proteins | sample LitLauG_LLR_2013_FD_71391 | JGI IMG/M metagenome (GOLD analysis project Ga0075029, IMG submission 71391) | Freshwater sediment microbial communities from North America - Little Laurel Run_MetaG_LLR_2013 | ecosystem: Environmental > Aquatic > Freshwater > Creek > Sediment | place: USA...
CACTCGATACACCCCGCATTAAATCGAGCTATCGGGCAGTGTCCCGATACGGTTCTTATCGTGCAAACGACTCACATGATTTCCGAGTGGCACGGTAAAAGCCGCTCGTGTATGAACGAAATGTTTTTGTTTCGGCAAGTTGGCGCTCGGAACTGGGATGTGGTCGCGGAAAATTGCGGCGATGATGTCGCAGAGCAAACACAGAACCTCCCGCCGCATCATCTGGTGCACTACTGGTTTGACAGACGAGACGGAATTCAGTGGGAGCTGTGGGATAACCCCTCAATTTGGGCGCTGAATTCTGTTGACAGTACGTTAAATGATGGAGTAGAAAGCGAGTCAGAAGAAACAAGCACAGTGGATTCGAGCACCGAGGGGAGCGAGGGACCATGGCACACGAACACAAACTAGTCTGTGGTGGATGTGGAAATGAGCTGAGGTCCCACGCTCAAGAACGCTGCACGCATTGCGGCGTGTATGACCCGTTCAAGGCGAAAGCGAACAGCGGCTCGCCCGATTCGGTTGGAACAAAGGAAACGCCGCGCACTATCGGCGGCCTCCCCATCGAACAGGTATTAGAGCTGCTCGAAAAGGTCGCGGGAAAACCTGCCGCCGAACAGCCCGCCCAGGAATCCGAAACAGAACAGGGCGCGACCCACGAACAGGAAACAGAACAGGCCGCCGCTCAATAGGAGAAACATGGCGAAGGAAAAAGAGGAGAAACAGGAACGCCGCCGATTCGAGCGGACAAAAGAGGAAAAGCCATGGGAGGAAAAAGACCGTGCGCGATTTCTCGACATCGCTGGAAAGCTAGCGCCGTTCGTGCGCCACATTGCCACGCCGCCGCCTGCCGAAAAAAAGAAAGATGATTTCGGGAGCTTTCTCGATGGCCTTCTCAAGTGATGAGCGGTTCGCGTTCAAAGTTACGTTCATTTTTCTCGCGGTTTCTATCGCGATAGGTTTGTGGGTGAGGCGAAATGATGCTGCGCCCTCTGGAGGCTAAAAATGCAAGCGATTGAAAGCATGGCGGGCGGCCTTTCTATCCGTCATATTCTCATGGGCCTGGGCGTGGGTGTAGTCGCGGGCATCCTCATTGTGGTGCTCGATCAGTTCGTGGTGTCCAAGGTCGAGGCGGCAGTCGGCCTCACACCCAGCACGGCATAGGGAGCGGAGTAGAGCAGAGGCCAGCTCGCTAGGCTCATAACCTGGAGGTCGCGGGTTCGAATCCCGCCTCCGCAACCAAATTTAGACCGACCGAACAAACTATGCGAGGGACGCGACTCGATAAACGCGTAGAGGAAAAAATCATGGGACTCGTAAAAGTAGGTTTCGGAGTCGCGCTGCTGTTCCTGGGAATCGCCATCGGGCGTGATATCGCCGCGACGGTTCTCGCTCGCGTGAACACCAGCACGGCATCTAGCCCAGGCGCATAAAATGGCTGGCATTAACACTGACATCGAACTCGCTCACCTGCTCGCGGATTCTGCCGAATCTTTTCCTGAGTATCTGGAGCGAACGGGGCAGTGGGATAAGTTACCGCCGCCCGACAAAAGCGGCGTGATTGTTTTAAGAACACCTGAACAGCTACGGGCGAAAGCCGAACAGCTCTCGCTAGAAACGGGCGAGCCTGCCTGCTCGGGATGCGGTGAACTCCTCCAGAATTGTGCTTGTGGGGGACCATCGCCAGGACTCGTGAAAGTTTGAACGGTTTCGCTAGGGACGGAGAAACTCTAGGGAAAGATGATTTGCTGGGTTCGGCGTACCACGAACGAAAACGCCCTCCCCCTGGAGCTGCATCATGCCACGTCCCTTAGTCAGTACGATCAACCGAACTGAATGGATCACCGATATTCAGCTCGCCACCACAAACACCCAGGTCGCGCTGCCCACGAACGGCGGCCTCATCCCGAACGACCGATTCATCAAAAAGATGTACCTCCAGTTCGAGGGGCGCATCGCGAACGCTGGCTCGAACAATCCCACGGGCACCCAGGCAGATTTACAGTATGCGCTGCTCGACACGATTCTCGTTCAAGGATTGCATCGCGGGCGCGGGCAATTCGAGCAGTTCATCAATGCTCGCGGTCCCGACCTTCGCGAACTCGCGCTCATCTATCAGACGCGTGCGCCGTTTTCGAACCTTTCGAACTTGAGCCTGGGCATCAATGCCACGAACGATTTCAGGTTCATTATTCCCATCGACTTCACGCCGATGAATTGCTCGCTCGCCCAGCAGGTCGACTGGCTACTCGATGCGCCGAACTATGACGCATTGAAACTCGCCATCAATTACGGTGACGATCAGAGCGTGTTCACCTATGGCACGCGTGGAGTGCCCACATTCTCAGCGTTCGGTTCTGGAACGGGCAATCCCCGCATTCGCGTGCATTGCGAATTCGCCCAGGCCGGACAATCACAGTTCGCTGGGTTCGTGCCCGCTCGCCTGTGGCGGTATTTCTACGAGGACACCAGTTCGGATGTGACCTCGACCACCACGAACGCGAGAATGGCGAACATCCCTCGCGGCTATCGCATCCGAAACATTCTCGTAAAATCGGGAACGAAATCGGCGGCAGTCGCTTCTGGAAACAACAGCTATAACACGCTGTTGAACACGATGCTCCAGAACCTCAAGGTGATGCGTGGCCTCAACAAATCTATTCGCTTCTATGCCGATCAGTTCGCGGCTCGCGAGGATGCGGCAGAGGCTTATTCGATCACGCCCGACACCGGCTACACGCTGGTCGACTTTGCCCAGCACGGCACATGGCATGAGTCGGTCGATGCGAGTGGCCTCGCGGCTGGGCCTGCTGGTGATACTGATTTTTACTGGCAGTCAGACACCGCGGGCGCGGCGAATCAGGCAGCTCTGTTCCTCTATGAAGAACTGCGCGGCCTGCCGATTGCTCCTTAATGTTGCTCCTCCCCTGGAAACGTGGGGCGGTTCCTACCACCCGCCCCACGATTTTTGAAAAGTTTTCTGGAGGTTTAAGAAATGTTCGGAAACGATATCAATTCAACTCCTAACGATGTGGGCGCGGATTCGACGGGCGTGTCTGACGTGTTCGCAAATGATGTGAGCGCGGCGGGCGGTGCGACTGCCGCCATTATTAGCGCCATCAATGCGCCTCAAATCGCGGCTCAGAACAAAACCATTTCGCAGAACAATAACACGAACCTGTTGATTTTCGCGGGCGTGGCGATTCTGCTGGTTTTCGTGTTCATGAAATCATGATTGCGCCACTCATCATCGGGGCGATTACCGCTTTTGTAATCGCCATCTTAGTGAGTTCGGGCGAAAGCAGCATGGGAGCGGGTTCGATGCTGGGAAAACTTTCAAGCGACGAAATTCGGCAGTATGCGAGCGCGGCGGGGTTCACTGGAACCGACCTCGATACGGCTGTCGCAATCGCGCTCGCGGAAAGTTCGGGCGACCCTGCCGCCCTGGGCGATGTGGCGCTGGGCGGTTCGCTGGGCCTCTGGCAGGTTTACACGGTCGCGCATCCCGATTTCGCTGCCCAGGATTTGACCGACCCACAGACGAACGCGAATGCGGCGTTCGCGATTTATCAGGCGGCGGGCAATTCGTTTCACCCGTGGACAACCTACAAAACGGGCGCTTACAAAAAATACCTCGCGCCCCAGGGCGGCGCGGGCGGGAGTTTCTAACAGATGCCGGTTCTCGACCTATCCGAGTTCCTGAATCCTGGGCAGGTGTACACCTTCACCTTTCAGGAATCCGATGTTCTGTTCAACACTCCTAGCGTGGCAGACCTCACGGCAGATATGCAGAACGTCCCTTATCTGTCGAACGTGCAAGTGACCCAGCCGCCCACGCTCGGAAGCGTCACCACCGACATTACTTTCACCTTTAACGGTGACGGGAGCACGGTAGTCGCGAACGTGCAAGGCGATATTTCGGCGGCGGTGCAATCGAATCACCTGCTGGTGAATTTCAATTTTGTGCAGGCGGTTTCTGGAGCGACGGGCCTCGCGAAAACCCAGGCCGCCGCGCCTGGGCCTCTCGACTGGGTTTCAAACGTGGCAATTTATGCGGCGGTGATTATTGGCCTGCTGGTGCTGTTCGAAATTACCAGCACAGTGAAAGAAGTGGCGTGAAAAAAATGTTTTTGACAGGAGTGCTTACCATGGGAAATTTTTTCAAGAACTATAAAACCACTCTCGCGGGCGTGGGTGTCGCGGTGTTCGGATACCTCGCGCACGCAAACGGTGTTCCTTACGGGCCTTTGTGGACTGCTCTCGCCACAGCCTGCACGGGTTTGATGGGAGTTCTCGCGGCAGACAGTTCGCAGACGGGAAAATAATGTGGAACTTTTTCACGTCCTCGGAAATGCACTCGGTATCATCATCGCTGTTTGTGGTGTCATTGCTACTTTACGGAGTGGTCGCGATACTAACTCCCGTTTTCAGGACTTGGAAAAAAAGGCATTCGATTTCAACGGGCGGCTCAACAGAATCGAGGGACATCTCGATTTACCGCCCACATCTTAAGCTGAAAAGGAAAGCGTCATGAACATGAAAACTTTGTGGTGGGCGGCGGTCGCATATCTGGTAATCGTGGGCGGCGCGGAAATTTATTCAAACACTGCCACAGATTCAGCTACAGCCGATCAGGTCGCGAAACTCCCCTCTCCTGGTTCGCTGCTGCAAACTACGGGCAGCGTGGGCGGCGTGGGTTCGTTCGCGGGAGTCTCATCGGCGGGCCTCGTGGATTTGTTGAGCGCGGGCGCGGTGTACTGGTTCGCGCTGCGGTAGGAAAGGGAACCGTGGAAACACTGGAAAAGCATGGAGTGCTGATAGTGGTCGCGCTGTTGGGCGGCCTGGGCCTCTATGCGCTGCTGAGTAAAAAGACGGGAGCGGCGGCGCTTTCGACTCAGGCGCGGCGATACACCGCTCCGAACACGGGCGGCACGGTCGCGACCGACACCGCCGCTTTTACGAATTCCTTCGCCACACTGTACAAATTGTTCGCGGGCGGCGGGAGTTCGGGCGGCGTAGAGTCGACTCCGTTCCAGGGCGGCGGTTCTCCCTCTATTCTGAACACGGGAATTTTCACTGACACTACAGGGCAGCCTGGAGGCACATCGGGCGGCGTGGCGTTCGGGCCTCCCTCGCCTATTTCGGGCGGCTCGACCGACCCGCTCGGTTCCATCGGTTCGGACCCAGGCAGCATTTTCGATACGGGCGGGAGCATTTCAGATTCGAGCCTCGATCCGAGTACAATGGACGTGAGCGGAGTCACGGGCGATAGCGGAAGTTTTTCGGCATTCGCCTAGAAAGCGTGAACACTGATGATTACCACGGTCAAAGCACCCACGAAAAGCGGCAACAGGTTTCACGTTCTGCGCGGCGTGTCGCACAGTTACACTGGAGCGAAAACCACGGCACCCGCCACGCTGCACCCACAATACCGTTACCTGGGCGTGCGGGGCGCTGCTCCCATCGGAGGGCCTCAGGGAAACATTCACATTACGCCGCGATACTATCAGGGAATGCAGACGGGAACGCTCTATCCTGCTCCCGTCACTTCGCTGAGGCAGAATGCGACGGGGCACACTGTCGCTCGTACGGTTGGTGTGGGCACGGTTCCCACGCAAACCAAGCAGCACGGCGCACCTGCATTTCGAGGGAAAACGGCGCGGCCTTATGGCGGCCCTCCCCCGACTCCGCTCATGCTGGGGCAGAAAAAGCAAGTGGGCATGGACACGATTCGAAAGCCGGTTTACCAGCCACCACAGACGCTCATCCCGTCTGTGATGGGAAAACTGTTCAAGCGAGGATAAAAAAATGAAAAGTCGTTTCGCTGTTGTTCTCTCAGTCATGGCCTTGCTCATGGCCGTAGTGTTCACCGTTCCACAGCCCGACACCGTTCGAACGGTTCACGGCATGGCGGCGAATGGCGCACCGTACACCGCGATTTTCCGCGAGCATCATCCCTCGCCTTTGTTTGCCTGGGCACAGGTGCAGAACGCTCGCGGGCAGAATGCGGGCCTGATTTATGAGGCGCAATCGCTGGGCGCTGCCACTACGCCCACGGCTGGCTCAGTGGGCGCGGCGGCCTCGGATACGCTTACCTGGGGAGTTCCTTTCGCTGATACGAACTACCAAGTGAGCTGCACACCAGCAGGCACGCCCACGGCGATTCCAGTTCAAGGCTGGACAATTAAAACGGCGGGCACGTCTGTCGCGGTGAACCACGTTGCGACCACGGCGGCGGCGGCCTCGAATGCCGCTCCAGGTTTCGACTGCATCGCAATTCACCAGTAAAGGCGGCTCGCGATGGCGAAGCGCAAACGATGGCGAAGAAATAAGAAAGGCCAGTTCAAATGAAATGGCTCATCTTAGCGGCGCTCGGAGTCGGCGGCTATCTGTGGTGGACACAGCAGCAGACGGGTTCGAGCGCCACATCGCAGACACCTGGGCAGCCCTCGGCGGGAGCGTTGCCGCTTTCCTCTGGTAGTGCGGTGATTCCAGCAGGCGGCGCACCGCAACAGCCTGGAGTGCTCGACCGTTTTATCGGGCCTGGAGCTGTGCCCGCTCCGAGGCAGATCGCGCCTCAAATGGGAGTGGTCGCGCAATTACAAAAAGACACCACTCAGCAGCGACTCCAGAGATTTTACGGAGGCTATTGGCCTACAAGGTCAGCAGTCAGTTAGAATGTGCAAACCGTGCCTCACGTTCTGGATTCTCCTCGCACTAGCGGTAGCAGCAGGCTTGTGGGCGTGGGAGACAAATCACCCCGCAACCTGAGGAGTTATCGGCGGCCTGTTCCCTTCGAAGTACAGGGAAAGTTTTTGCGGCTACTCATGGAGGGGAAACGAAATGCGGAAATTGCGAAACGCATGGGGCGATGCGAACGAACGATTAAAGCCTGGGTTGCTGATTTGTTTCGTGTGTTTGATATCCCTCGCGACCCTAAGCGCCTGCCACGTATCCTCCTCTACCAAGCCATCTACGAGGCTGGGTTCTGCGAGTGTGGCACCTGCCGCTGGAGGCGCTCTCGATCAGAATGCGCCGTGTCAGAAGTTACCCCCAGTGTGCAGGGGCGGCCTGCTCCCACAGAATGCGAGCGCCGATCAGATAAACGCTTACATCGTGAAATGGTCGATAGCGTTCCCGCTCACCTGTCGATTCCAGCAGCCGCCCAGGTGCTACACGGGACAAAAAAATCAGTGTAGCGATATTTGTACGAAATGAACTTATGAGCCTGAACCTGATAGCAGAAGCACTCGCGGCGAAACAATCAATCGAGAAAAGGCTCGCGGCGCTGGAGGCTCGCGTCGACGTTCTCGAAAAAAAGGAAACGAAAATCGAAAACGAAGTGGCAGAATGTGAACACTGCACGGGTGACGGGCACCCTCGATGAATCATGGAAAATGTAAAGTGGGCAGTTCTCGGAGTCGCGGCGCTGCTGGTGCTGAAATATGGCATCGTGGGACTCGACGCATGGAACGCTGCCCTGCATCCTGGGCGAACCGAAAATGATGCTTGGACTGAACGCTTTCGAAAGCCACTCCTGGGGGTTCTGTGACGCTCCCCCTCTACTCCGCGAACGATACCTCGCCGGTTCGTAGTCCCATCAAGGCGCGAGGAATCCTCGATCCTGTTTTTGATTTCGTGGCGAGCCTGTTTCAGAAAACGGGCGCGGCAGTTCAGGCGGGCGTGGGCGGTTTCGAGGCGCTCGATGAGGAGTATTCATCACTGTTCTGGAACACGGTCAATGCTGGAATTCAACAGGGACCATCGGCAAATTACAATCAAAATTCGAACGCCGCCGATTTGAACGCAGTCGACCAGCAGACCATTAACGAAGAAGTGCAAATTGTAATTCCCTGCACGGCGCTGGGACCTGTGGCAAACTTTTTCCCTGCCGTGCTCGATTGCAACGGTTTCGCACTCATCCCGCGAAAGTTCGATGAGTCGACGGGCACGGAATTACAGTCGAGCGATTCGGCTCGCATCTATGTTCGCTTCAACTCGGTTTCTAACCCGTGGATTCCGTTCTCACTCTCGACTGAGGCGAACCCGCTCCAGGCCGATTTTACCGGCATCGCTCGACCGATTCGTAGAGTGTGGATTCGCGTCACAAACCTTGCGGCAGATTCCGCATTCCCGTTTTTAATTGTGAGTTTCCTGAAAAACGTATCACTCACCCAGGGCGGCGGCGCCCCACAAATCTATTCGGTTCCGAGTGGCTCACCCGCGCAAGGTTCACCCCAGGCGGCCCAGCGTGTCGCTGGGGGTGTGGGACCTGGGACGGGCGCGGGCGTTCCCGCTCCAGGCGGCGGCATCGGCGGCGGCGGCGTGAATGGAGGCGGCGGGCGTTCGGGCGGCGGCGGGAGGCAATCACTAAAATGAGGCGACAAATTTTACTCTCGATTCTGTCGTGTTTATTTCTGCCGCCTGTGGTAGCGGCGGTCGACGTGAACCTGACAGGCACGGCTGTAACTTATGGAGTGCTGGGGCGCGGCCTCACCTGGGCGAGTGGCATCAATCAGAATTTCATCGCGGACACCTACTCATCGAGCATCGGTGCGTGCCTCACGTTTAACAATAACGATTCCAGTCAGCACACTTTCGCACTCGCGGCATTCATCACGCCCGATAGAGCATTGACCACCTTTACGGGAAGCACGGCGGCCTGGACATCCGTACCTGTGACGCAATCTCCAGGCGCGAGTGGCTACACCGTTACCGCGAATGGCACCTTGCAACTCTACGTCAATTTGCCCTCGGCGGCGCGCGCCACTTTCGCAATTTCGGGCGGCGGCGGCGCGGGCACGGTCGACGCGTTCTACACGCTCACCCCGACACCTTGCGGTGTTTCGCCGGCTGGGACTCCTCAAGTTTGCGATCGTTCAGTAGTCGGGCAGGCGGCTTCGAGTTCGACGGTGATTTTAATTCCCGCCCCAGCAGCAGGGCAGTTTATCCATGTCTGCGGCGGTTTCGGTTCGGGCGATGTCGCATCGAACGGCACGCTCACCCTGCTTTCAACGGGCACGGCGGGCACCTGTGGCGCTCTCGGTTCGACGCGCTGGCAGTATTCGCCTCACACGGGCGGTTCGAATTCACCGTTCGGCGCTGGATTCGGGCAGCTTTTTCAAACTGACGTAGCCGCCCAGCCGCTATGCTTCACGAACGGGGCGAGCGGCGCGACTCAGTTCATCTCACTTTCCTATGGAGTTTATTGAATGCCGCTTTACGAGTTCGAATGCGAGGCTGGGCACATCACTGAGGTTCTTGAGCCTCGATGGACACCCAGGCTCGAAAGCGAGCCTATAACCTGCCGTAGCTGCAAGGCGAGGGCAAATTTCAAGCCATCGGCACCGAGGTTTAACCTGGAATTCCCATCGCAACAGGGCGGCGTTCATTCGCTCGCGGGCATGGGAAAAAGGGCTAGGTTTCGGCAAGGTGACTGAGGTAACATCAAATTATGCCAGTTCTGCTTATTATCGGCGGCCTCGTGCTGGTCTACGTTCTCAGGCAGCAGGCAGGCACCCCCGCCCTCGTGCAGCAGCAGCAGGCGGCTCAGTTCTCCCAGCAGTTCCAGGCCATCGGCACACCACAGCCGATAGCGGTGAACTCGACCGATCAGGCAGTGACGGGCGGCCTCGCCACAGCCGCGAAAATGGACCCCGAACCCATCACGAGGGGAATTCTATCGCTAGCCACCTCGATTTCAAGTGTGTTCACGGCGGCGCACGAGGCGGCGCTCAAAAAGGAAGCATCGACGCTCAACAATGTGAACCCCACTTTTCTTAATGAAGTGGTGCAAACGATGGCGGCATTGAACCGTGGAGAAATTTCGGAGGGGCAGGCAGTCGGTTATTTGCAGCAGGCCCAGGCCGATTACTACACCACGGTCGAGGGCATCATTCGCGGGCGATGGCCTTATCAGGGCAGCCAGTTTCCAGAACCGACCTGGGCAGACTCTTACGAGAATCGCGGCGGGCCTTTCGGTTCATCGAGCAAGAACCCCGACTCGCACGCTCCCGACCCGTGTAATGCGGCGTGTGTCCTGGGACACTATCAGGTCGAGCGGGCGGTAGTGGGACTCACGAAAATAATTCAGGCAGGCGGCGGCTCTATGACCATCGAAGCATTCCCCACGAATGGCCTCATCAAGGGCACGCCCGCCGTTATTGTCGGATACTCGCGCCCAGGGAACACCGCGAGCATCGCGGTGCAAAATCTGTTCCAGAGGTTAGGACTATGAGGCAGGCAATCCAGGCAGGGCAGCAGCCACAGCAGATTTTAGACCTTCGCGCTCACACCGGCTATGGCATCGCGGTGCAGGTGACGAAAGGGCAAACCGCGAGCGGCATTCGCATCGACACCGACCCGACTATTCTCATGAGCGGCGGCGGCATCACGCTCGACCCTGCCGTAGATGCGACCCATTCGGGCGGGAGTTTCACGTTCCCGCGTTTCAGTGACCGACTTTATGCCGTGGTCGACACTGGAAACGCAAACATTTTTATCGACGTGATGAAATGGAAAGTGGAGGGCGACTTTGACCCGCGAAAACAGCATGTTTACTCAGGTTTCGAAACTAAGCCTATTTCTGGTGCTGGTACTCCTCAGCCTAAATAGCTGGGCGCAAATTCAGCAGCCGCCTGGAAGTGGCGGCGGCACCACGGCGGGCACGCTGCCCGTGTCGGCGCTCCAGGGAACGGTTCTCGCAGAATACCTCATGACTGAGGCGGGACCGACTCTCACCGACTACTCGACAAACGGGAACAGCGTTCTGTGCTCCTCGAATTGCCCGACATGGCTCGGAGGGCAGACGGGCGGCATCAGCTTCAACGGAACCACGAATCAAATTCTACTCCCTGCCTCGATCACGAATTCTATCGGCTCGATAATGGCGTTCGTCAGTTTCAACAGTCAGAACAACAATGCGAGCGGCTACAATGCCATCATGCAAACCACGGGCGGCGGTTTGCTCACTACGGCATTCATGATTACGGATGGGGACCCATCGGGTTCGCCTTACAATCTGCCGAACAGTTATAACCCCTATAGCGTGACTCGCGGCGCTGGCGGCAGGAATGCGCTCTCGCACCAGCAATTTCTAGGAACTGGCTTACTAACTCTCACGTTCGACACCACCGACCGAATCTATACGAACTGCTGTGAAAGCACCTATGTTACTGGGACTGTGGGCGCGACCACAAGGCCATTCCTGGGGCAGTGGCAGTTAGGCGGCGCGAGCACCAGCGCATCATTCACGCCCGATAGTCACTTCAATGGAACGATTTACATGATGGTTCTGTTTTCGACGGTGCTCACGCCAGCCCAGGTGAATTTCAACTATTTGCAAATCGCGAATTATATGAGTTATCGCGGCGTGCCCGTGGCGATGGGAAATCAAATTCTCAATGTGGCAACAGCACCCACGGCATTCGCGGTGTTTAATGGCGATTCGATCACGCAACTGGGGTTCCCCACGTTTGTGACGTTTCCCGCAACTCTGCCCGCTTATAAAATCATCAATGTGGCTCGCGCCGGCGGCACAGTTTGCGGGCAGAGCTTCCCGACTTGGCCGAACCTCACACAAATCGACCCAGTAGAAAGTTTTCCCGCGTTTAGCACGGGCGCTGGGCCTTCCATCTATTTCATGTGGGCGGGAACAAACGATGTGGCGAACTCCTCAACACCAGCCGCGACCGTGTTCCAGTGTCTATCAGGGGACGTGAGAAACGCCCAGGCGAAAGGCGCTCGCGTGTATCTCGCCACTCCCATCGACCGACAGGCGGCGGCGGGCGAGCAGGCTGTGGCGGCGTTCATACGGCAGAATCAGGGCGGCCTGGGCCTCGCGGGGTTCTTCGACACCCAGGCGAACCCATCTATCGGCTGTGCAGGCTGTAACGCGAATACAGTGATGTTTTCGGACGGGGTTCACGTCACCCAGGGCGCTGAACAGATGTTCATATCTCCGAATGCGAGCAGGCTCATCGGGCGCACGATGGGAAATATGGACTGGAGTACCGCGACCACTTACGCAAGCGGCGCACCTGCCGCGACTGCGATTACTTCCGCGACATGGAGCACGGCTGGCGCGGGCCTCACGCTGGTGAACTCCTCGACTTTTGGAAGCACCCTGAACCCGCCGCTCAATTCGACCGTGACCATCGCGGGCGTGACTCCAGCAGCCTATAACACCAGCGTCACGAATCGGTGTATTGTTACCGCCACAAACGGCGCAAACTTCACCTGCACGAATTCAATTTCCGCGAACCCAGGCGCGGGTTCGGTGTTCGGCACGGCGAAGGTTCCTCAGCAGGCGAACGTCGATGCCTACGCCATCCTGGGCGGCGGCGGCGCGGGAAACACTTACTCGCTCCAGCCGTGCGACATGCTCACCGGCTCGAAAATCTATCTCAAAAACACGAACACAAACGCGTGGACTGTGGCAGGATTCGAAACTGATTTGATAGATGGCGCGGCCTCGGTTTCAGTCGCGGCTGGTGCTACACTTATTTTACAGGTTACAGGTTCAAGCTATAGCACCACTCCAGTTTGTTCCTGGGCCATCGTTCAGAATGCACCTTAGAACAGGAGAAAAAACACATGGTTTCTTTTTTGAAAAAACTCGGAAAGATTCTCGCAAACGCCGCCGCCATCGCTGTCGGCATCGGTCCTGTCATTCAGCCGTTCCTGGGGAGCGGGAAAGCCGCGAGCATTGCGGGCACGGTCACAAACGACCTCACCCAGGTCGCGCAGATCGTTACCACGGTCGAGGCAGTGATTCAAACCCCAGGAAGCGGCGCGGCAAAACTCGCGGCGGCGGTTCCTCTGGTAAAGGGAATCATCCAATCGAGCGAGCTGGTAATCGGCAAGAAAGTGGCGAATGAGGCTCTGTTCGAGCAGGCGTGCACCGAATACACTCAGGCCACGGTCGACCTGTTGAATTCCCTGCATCCTGATGGAGTTCAAACAGCCTAGAAATGCGAGTCGCGGGCCTAGTCCTCGTGAGTGGAATCGCGTTCGTGGTCACTCTGGTAGTGGTCGCGGGCGCGGTTTTCATTGTGCTTCACGTCCTGGGCATTCAATGAGGCGAAAGGTTCATTTCGAACTGCACGATGGAAAGGCAGCGTGTGCGGCTCGGTTTCGAAACATTCTGCCGATACTATTGAGCGATATTCGCTCCGAGGTCACATGCGAACACTGTATCGCCTATTTCAGGCTGGAATTTTTATTCTCGCTCTCACCGTTTCCGCGCTCGCAAACACCCCAGGCAAGAAGGTAGTTAATCTCAACTGGACGAATCCCACGGGCACGGTCACAAATAACCTCTATCG
>Ga0075029_100001512_pt1 | contig 13299 bp, 12 predicted proteins | sample LitLauG_LLR_2013_FD_71391 | JGI IMG/M metagenome (GOLD analysis project Ga0075029, IMG submission 71391) | Freshwater sediment microbial communities from North America - Little Laurel Run_MetaG_LLR_2013 | ecosystem: Environmental > Aquatic > Freshwater > Creek > Sediment | place: USA...
GCGGCGGCGCGGTCGACCACGCGGATGACCTCGAGAATCTCGCGGTTCTCGAGTACCGCGCCGGTGACCCTGGCTTTGTGGACCAGGTCGGCAGGGTCGGCGAGGTCGGCGAAATCGAAGCCCCCGCCAGCGCGCAGGAAGGCGCGAATCTCTTCGGTCAACTCCTGCTGCTCGACGATCCAGTTGAGGTCGACCGACGGTTCGAGCGCGAGCACACGTTGCCGGCCCAAGGGTGAGCTCGCGTACCCAGACACCAAGTCGCGCAGGGAATCGAATTCGAGCAGGCGCGACGAGTGGTTCGCCATTGGTTGCGGCGTCATGACAGCTATGGTATCGCAGGCTTTGGGCGCAGGAATCAGGCCGCCAGACTAGGCTTTCGAAGCGGCGGCCGCAACTGCGGCAGGCGTTGACTGCGCAGGCAGGCGGATGGTGAACAGCGCGCCACCGGTGGGCTTGTTCTGGCAGGTGATCTGTCCGCCATGCTCGCGGACGGTGCCATAGACGGCGCTGAGGCCGAGTCCGGTGCCTTTGCCGATCGCCTTGGTGGTGTAGAACGGGTCGAAGACACGATGGGGCTCGCGAACGCCGGGTCCGGAGTCGGAAAAGAGGATGAGGACGTCGCCGGCGTCTCTCTGGGTCATGACTTCGAGCGAACCTCCGCCGGATTCCTCCAGAGCGTCGACGGCATTGTCGACGATCTGGGCAAAGGCCTGGAAAAGTTGCTTGGCGTTGCCGATGACTTCGATGCCCTGCGGGTCGAGATAAAGGTCAATGTGGATGCCGCCGTCCAGCCGCTGCAACTCGCGCAGTTGAACACAGCGCTGCAAAAGCGAGCAGATGTCGACGCCGATTTTTTCCTCCGAGCTTTGCTGGGCGAAGCGCAGCAAGTCGGAGACCAGGCCGCGGGTGCGCTCGCCCTGGGCGGCAATTTTTCTCACCAGCGCATCCTGATGAGGGGTCAGCGTCTGGCCGGAGCCGAACCGGCCGGTTGCATTCAGGATGCCGGCCAGAGGAACATCCATCTCGCGGGCCGTGCCGGCGACGGCCTGGCCCAGGGCGGCGAGTTTTTCCCGCTGCACGACTTCGCGCTGCAGCCGCTCTTGATTTTCGTAGCTTCGACGCGAGTCCTGCAGAAGCTCCATCAAGCGCTGGTCCTGCAGGTAGTGACGCAGGAAGACGCACAGGCCCAGCAAAAGCATCGAGGCCAATACCGTGCCGACGCGAGCCAGCCTTACACCCAGTGGAGACTGGTCCCAGAGATAAGCCCACAGCCCGAGCACGGGGAGGGAAAGCACAGCCAGCGACATGGCGGCATCGAGAGTTGAGCTCGAGTGCGCCGGTTCTTCGACTTCCTGGATCTGTTCCAGGCCGGAATTTGAGGCTGACAAAGCCACCGCGGCGATCCAAACCACGGCGGCCGTCAGAGGAATGTCGTAGGCGGAGCCGGGGTAGTACTTGCCAATGATGTCGGCCGCATCGATGAACGGCTGGCTCAATCCATAGACCATGCTCGCAAGAAGCAGCCGGCGGTACAGCCGCTTCCAGGGCCCTCGCGACTCCATCTGCGCCCAGGTCAGCACGGCGACCAGCATGAGGTTCTCAACGCCGTAGAGGAACTCGTAATCCTGGTTGTAAAGCGCCATGTTGGGCACGACATAGCCAGTGGGGAACACCAGAAACATGTAGAGGAACATCCACCAGGCGAGCAGCATGAGCACGCTAAGCATGCTGAGGCGGGAGCGGCGAAAACTGGCGGCACGGTCCGCGCGCCAGGCCACGGCTGCAATGAAGGGGACATTGTGGAAGAACAAAACCACATCGGAGAAGTGGGGGTTGGGAAGTTCTTTTCTCAGCAGGACTTCGAAATAGAGCCAGGCCTCGGCATTGAGGGTCCAGCAGCTCATCCCCAAGGCCAAGAGCAGCCAGAAGGGACGCTCGGAGGCAGGGCGGGAGACCGCGTTTTTCAGCAGCGCCCCCAGCGTGATAAGCATCAAAAGCAGCGCAAAACTGTCGGCGAACGTCGCCAAAGCCAGTCCGCGCCGGGCCACGACGGAAGCTGCGGCGGACACGAGGATTGCCCCAGTGGCAACGTAAAACCAGCGGTTGGTCCCATGCACACTCATCCGTTTTCATTCTAGGGTGCGGTTTTGCGAATCCAAGGGAACTTGAGTCCCGATGTGGTTACTTCGGTCACCCCGCGGGCGTGACCGCCGTCCTGGGGTGGGCCATGCGGCGAAGAATCCCTGCTAGAATTCGGCCTGAGGGGCGGTTCCTCGCACTCTACTATGGCTTTTCCGGTCACGCGGCTCCGGCGACTGCGGCAAAATGGCGCTCTTCGCGACCTGGTGCGCGAAACCCGGCTTACGAGAGAATCGTTCGTTTATCCCCTGTTTGTTTGTGGTGGGAAGAATGTGCGGCGCGAAGTGCGCTCCATGCCCGGCGTTTTCAATCTTTCGGTGGATGAGGCGGTGAAGGAAGCGCGGGAAGTGCGCGCGCTGGGGATTCCGGCGGTGATGCTGTTTGGGCTGCCGGACAAAAAAGACGAAGCGGCCACCGGAGCGTGGGAAGAAAACGGAATTGTGCAGCAGGCGGCGCGCGCGATGAAGCGCGACGTGCCGGATCTGATTCTGATGGGCGATGTTTGCCTTTGCGAATACATGTCGCACGGGCATTGCGGGGTGGTGAGCAACAAGGCGCCGAAAAGCCTGGGCGCGGCCGCGCGTGCTGTCGCCGAGGATGCTGCGGCGGAAGACGTGGCGCGGCGCGGGGCTGGGCCGTTCGAGCCGGCTTACGAAATTCTGAACGACGCCACGCTTGAGTTGCTGGCGAAAACTTCGGTGTCGCTGGCCAGGGCGGGGGTGGATGTGATTGCGCCGTCTGACATGATGGACGGCAGGATTGGCGCGATCCGGCGGGCGCTGGATGCGGCGCATTTCGAAAACACGCCGATACTTTCCTACGCGGCGAAATTTGCTTCGGGGTTTTATGGGCCGTTTCGCGAAGCGGCGGGTTCCGCGCCGCAGTTCGGCGACCGGCGTTCGTATCAGATGGATGGCGCGAACCTGCGCGAGGCGCTGCGCGAAATTGAACTCGACATTGAAGAAGGCGCGGACATGGTGATGGTGAAGCCGGCCATGCCGTATCTCGACGTGATTGCGGCGGCGCGGGCGCGGTTCGATGTGCCGCTGGCGGCGTATCAGGTGTCGGGCGAGTACGCGATGATTGAAGCGGCGGCGCGCAATGGCTGGATCGAGCGCGAGCGGGTGATGATGGAATCGCTGACCAGCATTCGGCGGGCGGGGGCGAGCATTATTGTGACGTACTTCGCGAAGGATGCGGCCCGGGTGCTGGGGTAAATTTCCTGAAGCTTGTGTGAACGGCAACGTCCCCACTCAAGCCATAAGAGGGCTTGAATGGGGCACCCGTCCCCTGAATTTTCATTCCAGCGACTTCAATAAAACCTGGGCTGTAGCCGCAGACTTAAGCAGAATGGTTGAATCTCATCCGCCGGACTGACATCCAAGATGGGCGGAGGTCTTTATGTACGTCATTCTTGGAGCAAGCGGGAATACAGGCAAAGTAACGGCTGAGGCATTGCTAAAAGCCGGCGCGAAAGTGCGCGCGGTAGGCCGGAACCCGGAACGACTGGAATCGCCGAGGTCAAAAGGCGCGGAAGTATTTATTGGAGATGCGACCGATGCCAGCGCGCTGGCCAGGGCCTTCGCGGGCGCGAAAGCCGTGTATGCGATGATCCCGCCGGACATCGCCAATGCCGACGTTCTGACACATTACCGTCGCTGCGTGGATGCGATCACAGCAGCAGTGAAAGCGGCCGGGGTGAAGCATGTTGTTACCCTCAGCAGCATCGGCGCGGAGTTGACGGAAAAGACGGGGCCGATTCTCGGACTGCACTACCTGGAGCAGCAGTTGAACGCGTTGCCGGGGCTGAACGTCCTGCATCTGCGCGCGGGCTATTTCATGGAAAACACTCTGGGGCAAGTTGGGGCCATCCAAAAGATGGGGGTGACGGCGGGCCCGCTACGCTCCGATCTAAAGGTCGCAATGATCGCTACCAGCGATATTGGCGAGGTTGCGGCAGAGGCCCTGCTGGCCCTGGATTTCCAGGGCATTCAGGTGCGCGAACTGCAAGGGCAGCGCGACCTGAGCATGAATGAAGTCACCACGATTATCGGCAAGGCGATCGGCAAACCTGACCTAAGGTATGTGCCGGTAACGCCGGAGCAGGCCAAACCAGTGCTGATGCAGATGGGCATGTCGGCCAGCATGGCGGACGGGCTACTCGAACTCTCTGCCAGTTTGAATTCGGGCTACCTTCGCTTCCTGCAGGCACGCTCGGCACAAACCACGACTCCGACTTCGTATGAAGAGTTTGTGAACAAGGTGTTTAAGCCGGCGTATGTAGGGCAGCAGGCGGCGTAGTCGCGCAGAGGTGCAGTGTCCCACCCTAGCGCGAAGAACGCGCTAGGATGGGGCAGCTCCAGTGGGGACGCTGCGCTCGGATGGATAGACCATTTCGCTGGGAGATCCCTCGCCTCGCCGGATAAAACGCGAGGCTTCGGAATGACGCCAGCCTGACCCTCACTACGCAGAATGACACGCACCCAGAAATCTTCAGACGTGAAGTTGATTCAGATTGTGGATGCAGCTCTCGCAGATACAGCGCGGCGGAGTGGCGACTGGCTGGTGTGCAAACTGGGTTGCACGCAGTGTTGTGTCGGCGTCTTTCCCATTAATCAACTTGACGCGAAGCGATTGCGTGACGACCTTGCCGCGCTGGAAAAGACTGATCCGGTGCGGGCGGCGCGGGTTCGCGAACGTGCGCGCGAATCGGTGGCGCGGCTGGCGGACGATTTTCCGGGAAATTTGACTACCGGAATTCTGGATGAAGGCGAGCTGGCGGAGCGGCAGTTTGCCGAGTTCGCGAATGATGAGCCTTGTCCGGTGCTCGATCCGGAGACGGGCGCCTGCGAACTTTATGAGGCGCGGCCGATGACCTGCCGAGCGTTCGGGCCACCGGTGCGATCGGAAGACGGGCTGGGCGTGTGCGAACTCTGCTATCAGGGAGCTACGCCGGAAGAAATTGCCGCGTGCGAGATGGTGCCCGATCCGGAGGATTTGGAAGCGAGGTTGATTGAAAGGGTTGAGAAAAAGACCGGCGTTCGGGGGAATACGATTGTGGCCCTTTGTCTGGGACGGTGACGATTTGGAGTACGTGGCGCGGGCGAACTGCCCCACTCAAGCCAAAAGCGGCTTGAATGGGGCACCCTGAAGTTTTGATCAGTGTTTCCCTAAAGCTAGCCTTTCTTTTTTTCCAGTTCGGCCCAACGGGCGTAGAGTTCGTCCAACTTTTGCTGCGCGGTTTCCATGGCGGCGGTCGCTGCGAGCAGGCGTGGGCCGTCGCTGGCAATAGCCGGGTCTTCGAGCGCTGCTCTTGCGGATTGCATTTCTCCCTCGGCATCTTCGACGCGCTGCTCAATGCCGGCATACTCGCGCGCCTCGAGATAGGAAAGCTTGCCTTTGGTTGGCGCCGATGGTGCGGTGGGAGTTGGAGCGCGACGAGCGTCGCCAGGAACTCTGCCAGCAACTCCGCGCGCGCCTCCGGGATTCTTGCGATCGGCCTGCCAGACCTCCCACTGAGAATAGTCGGCAAAAGTCTCGGCGCCTCCCTGTCCGTCGAGGCCGAGCACTACATTCGACACGCGATCCAGCATGTACCGATCGTGGGTTACGAGCACCAGCGAGCCGCGAAACTCGAGCAGGCTCTCCTCCAGTATCTCGAGCGTGGGGATGTCGAGATCGTTGGTGGGTTCGTCGAGCAGGAGCAGATCGGCGGGCTGTAGCATCAGCTGCGCGATGAGGACACGCGCGCGCTCACCGCCGGACAGGCGCTCGACGGGCTGATTGAGCTGCTCGCCGGTAAACAGGAATCTTGCGGCCCACGACGCGACGTGAACCTGGCGGTCCTGATAAATCACCGAGTCGCCTTCCGGGGCCAGGGCGCGGCGCAGCGTGATATTCGCATCGAGTTCGCGGGTCTGGTCGAAATAAACGATGCGCAGCCACTCGGCGGGGCGAATTTCTCCGCTTGCCGGCGGCAATTCTCCGCGCAAGAGCCGCAGCAGGGTGGTTTTGCCGCTGCCATTCGGGCCCACCAGTCCCACGCGCAGCCCGGCTGTGACGATCAAGTTGAGCTTGTCGAAGAGAGTGCGGCCTGCGATTTCATAACTGACGTTTTCCAGTTCGATCAGGCGCTTGGTCTTACGGTCGCTCGCGGAGAAATCGATCTGCGCAGTGCCGGAGCGGGTCCGGTTGTTGAGGTCGGCGAGGTCGGCGATCAGTTCGTTGGCTTTGCCGATGCGGGCCTTGGATTTGCGCGTCCGCGCTTTTGCCCCGCGGCGCAGCCATTCGATCTCGTTGTGGACCAGATTTTCCAGCGCTTCGTGCCGCTTGGATTGGGCGTGTAGAAACTCTTCTTTCTTCTCCAGAAACGTGGTGTAGTTGCCATCCACACGCAGAATTCCATCGGGATAGACGCGATTGAGTTCGGCCATGCCGGTGGCAATGTTTTCGAGAAAATAGCGGTCATGGCTCACCACCACGCAGGCGAAAGACGCTGACTGCAGGGCGCCTTCAAGCCATTCGATTCCTGCGAGATCCAGGTGATTGGTCGGCTCGTCGAGCAGCAGGATGTCCGGCGCCTGGACCAGCGCTTCGGTGATAGCTAGACGTTTCTGCCAGCCTCCGGACAATGCGGCGGCCTGGGCGTCTACGTTTTCAAAGCCGGCGCGGCCGAGGGTCTCGGCGAAGCGGGTGCCGCGCTCGGCTGGCGCGACGCCGGCGCGATGGAACGCGCTCTCGATCACCGACCGCACCGTGGCTCCGGTGTCGAATTTCGATTCCTGCTCGACATAGCTGACGCGGGCGCGCTTTCGCAGCGCGATGCCGCCCTCGTCGGCGTCAACGATGCCGCCCAGAATCCGCAGCAGCGTGGATTTGCCGGAGCCGTTGGGCCCGATGAGCCCGATGCGATCACCTTCGGAGACGGTAAAAGAAACGCCCTGAAAAAGCGGGTTGGCTCCAAAGGCTTTTGAGATTTCCTTTACGTTGATGATCGGCGGCAACGGCTGGCGGTCTCCTGAGGGGAAGCTTGATTGAGGTTATCAGGAAAGGGCGAGCGGTTGGCCGCGACCGTGGAGACGACTAGAGCTTGACCGCCGGTTTTAAGATCGCATGATCTAGCTGTCCGTGGTTCCCACGCGTCGAAAGCCGTGTTGGGTGGCGCAGTCCACCCCGTCTCGCGATGCCAAGGGGAGTCAACAAAGTTCGGACTTTCATTTCGATACCGCCCTGGTCAGGATAACGGTGGCTTCGGGATATGGTGCCGGATCAAACGCTGATCCCGGGGTGAAGATGCTTTTCAAATATGCCTCGAGCGCTCCAGTGATGATCGACAGCCCGCGTTTGGAGTCAATGATCGTGCCGCCGAATCGCGTCACGGTAGAAGGCATGGTGAACGGGCCGTCACTAAAGCTGAAGTGCCCGGTCCCTTGTATTTTCACTACCCAAACCGCGCCACCGGATGGAGCCAGGACTTTTTGCCACTCAGCAGTACGCTGTCTGCCCTTCTCCTCCATCTGTTCGCGGGTTCGTCCTTTGGCCTTTAACTCCGCATCGGAGTGGTCTACGTGACTTAGTAGCACGAGAGCTCCGGTGCGCAAGCCTTTTTGCGCAACTTCTCCAAAAGGGCTCCCATCCATGTCGACGCAAGCCCTGACCCGCACATCGGTTTGGCATAGTTGAAGCGCTGCGGCCCCTCCCAGGGAATGCCCCATCGCGGCAATCTGCGCACGTTGGACCTGTTCCCCCAGATTTCGAGGGAGTTTATAGCCGGCGTTTGAAGCCAAGAACCTGTCAAGAAAGCGTGATGCGTCTTGCGCCCACTCGTTGACGGCCACGGCTGCGTCGGCTTCGCTGCCAGCGTCGGGCGTGTCGTCCGGGGGCAACATGAATCCATCGTGGACAAAATCAAAGGCTGCCACCACGTTTCCATCGCTCGCCAATTGCTCGGCAAAGGATGTATAACTTGCTCGTGAGACACCCTCACCCGGCATGAATAAGACCAGCGGGAAACCGCGTTGGGTACTTGCCGCAGCATCGAGAAAGGCATGGGTGTTCATTCGACCCCACGCTTCGTAAACGCAATCGGGCTGGTCGTAATATTTCTGCTCTCGCATCAACTTGAGCAGAGGATCTGCCACATAGGGTGCCTTTGCGCCATGGGCGTCCTCCCCAGCCGGATACCAGAGCTGTATTTGCACTTTTGAGGAGTGAGTGCCCGCTGGAAACACCTCCGGCGATAAGACCGTCGTGCCAACTCCGAACGGGCCGGTTGGTGCTGGCAAGGCAAAAACAGGGCAGGTTTGCGCTAAGACAGGGATGCCGAGGCCTGCCATGTAAAAAGCGGCACAGGCCAGCCCGGTTCGCAATCGCATTCTATTTGGACGCAGGCAGCGTTGAATCGTTACTCGGAGCGACGTTCCCGTGAACAGGTCCACTAGGACCCGGGCGCACCCTGGAACTTGATCTCGACCAGTTTGCGGTCGTCGTCGGAGACCTTGAAAAATTCCTTCGGTTTCAGGTCCATGAAGCTGGCGATGAAGACATCGGGAATCTGGCCGATGCGGGTGTTGAAGGAATTCACGTCGTCGTTGAAGAATTCGCGGCGGTCGGCGATGCGTTCTTCCAGTTCCGAGATTCGGGCCTGAAGCCGTAGAAAGTTTTCGTTCGCTTTCAGGTCGGGATATTTTTCGGCGACGGCGAACAGACCGCGCAACGCGCCGGTCATGACCAGATCGGCGGCAGCTTTCTGGCCCACACTGGCCGCGCTGATCCCGGCGGACCGCGCCTGTGTCACGGCGAGCAGCGTCTGCTGTTCGTGCTGCATGTAGCCCTTCACGGTTTCGACCAGGTTGGGGATTTCGTCGTGCCGCTGCTTCAACAGCACGTCGATGTTGGCCCAGGCGCGGTCCACGTCGTTCTTCAACCGCACCAGGCCGTTATAAAGAATCACTACGTAAGCGAACAGGCCAACCACGGCAATGAGCAATGCGGCGCTGGTCACGACATTTTGCATGGTCTCTACTTATCACTGATGCGGAGGTCCAGGTACACCTGGGTGCGATCGTCAAACTGATTGATCGACTTCGTGTCGCTTTTGCGGCCCTTGGACTGGGCATAGACCTCGTAATCGGCGCTTTGGGAAAGCGCGGGGAAGCGGTACATGCCGTCGTTGCCTACGATGTAGGTTTTCACGGCATGAGTGCGCCGGTCGGTGACATAGACGATGGCGTCGGGCACGGGGTTGTCCTGCTGGTCAAGGACTTTGCCGTAGAGCAGGCGGCCGACCTGCTTGTCCTTCTTGTCGGCGGCGTTGGAAACGGCGGCCAGAGCGGCCAGCAGGCAGAGGGTAACGATAAGGCTTCGAGCGGCGATTGTGCGGGGCATCGTTCTCAATCTACTTCACGGCTTCGGTGAGATGCAAACCAATGTCGGTGCGCTCGTCGTTCTCGATGGGGACGTGTACTTCCTGGCCGGGGCCATATTTTGCGCCGTCGGCGAGCTTAAATCCCTTCAAGTCGGCCCACACCACGTATTCCATTTTTCCAGCAGGCACACGCTGGGCAAACTCGCCGCGATGATTGGAGACGACTTCCCAGCGCGCGTGCTTGTCCTGCAGGCGCCGCAGTTTGACCGTAACGCCATAGACCGGTCGCCCGTCGGGACTCCACACCGTGCCGAAGATCAGGGCGTAGGGGTCTTTGGGTTTGAGTTTGTCGCCGGGGCCCGTAGGGCGCGCGGCCAGCGCAGAGGAGGAAGTGCAGGAGTGCAGACCGGAGACCAGCAGCAGAAGCAGAAAGGCCCGCCAGAAATTCGAGCCCGAGCGCCTACGCATCGCCGTCTTCGTCTTCCGCTTCTTCCTCTTCGTCTTCCTCGTAGCCTTCCTCGACGGCCTTCAGTTCGAGCGGCTCCGTGGTCACGACTTCGAACTCGGTGCCGCACTCCGGGCAGGAGACAGTTTCTCCTTCATCCACCTCGTCCGCTGCCACGTCGAGATCGGTGTCGCATTCGGGACACAAAACCATGCTTTCCTCCGGGGGGATTGGCCCACTGTTAATATTTAGAATCTCCGGGGCCGCAGGTCAAGGGTTGCCGCGAAATGGGTCCCCCCTACCGGCATTCTAATTGCCACAGCGCAGGGGAGCGCGTCAAGGGGCGACCGGAGAAAGAAAATGACGAAAGGTCTGGGCAGATGCGCACTGGTTAATTTTCTGGCAATGTTTGCGCTGGCAGGCTGGGCGCTTTCCAGTCCGGTGGCGCGTGCACAGGATGCATCCACGCCAGCGCCTGATCCTCGCATTGCGGCTGCGCTCCAGCAGGTTTCGGCTGCGAACGTCCAGGCCACGATCGCCAAACTGGCCAGTTTCGGCACGCGATTGACGATCTCCGCGCAGGACCCGGCGGCGGTGCGCTCCGGGCGCGGCATTGGCGCGGCTCGGGAATGGATTCGCGCCGAACTTGAGCGCTACGCGAAAGACTGTGGCGGGTGCCTGGAGGTGCGCACGGATTCGTTCCTGGCTCCGGCCGGCGAGCGCATTCCACGTCCCACGCAAATCACCAATGTTTATGCGGTGCTGCGGGGCACTTCGCCGGCGGGCGCAAACCGCATCGTGCTGGTGACGGGCCACTACGATTCCCGCAACAGCGATACGCAGGATGTGCTCGGCGACGCGCCCGGCGCCAACGACGACGCCAGCGGCACAGCCGTCAGTCTCGAGTGCGCGCGCGTTCTGAGCACGTTGAAGTTTCCGGCGACGATAATTTTTCTCACTGTGGCCGGAGAGGAGCAGGGCCTGAACGGCAGCGAGCATTTTGCCCGAATGGCGCGCGAACAGGGCTGGAGGATCGAGGCGGCGCTGAACAACGACATTGTTGGCGGCGACAAAAGCGACGGACAGGACCCTTCCACGGTGCGCGTGTTTTCCGAGGGGCTGCCGATTAACGCAAAGGACCCGCAGACCGGAAAGTTGCGCGCCGTGGGCGGCGAGAGCGATTCGGCCTCGCGCCAGTTGGCCCGCTACATTTCTTCCGTGAGCCGGATTTATGACGCTGGCGTCCGGGCAGCGCTGATTTTTCGGCCTGACCGCTACCTACGCGGCGGCGACCATCTGTCGTTCAACGAGGCCGGCTTCGCCGCAGTGCGCTTCACGGAGTGGCGGGAGAACTTCAACCACCAGCATCAGAACGTGCGACTGGCGGGCGATGTGCAGTATGGCGACTTGCCGCAGTTCGTGGACTATGAATACGTTGCGCGCGTGGCCCGCCTGAATGCCGCGGTACTGGCCGAGTTGGCGTCTGCGCCGGCGGCGCCGGGCAACGTCGAACTGGCGGCCAAGCAACTGGAAAACGATTCCACGCTGATCTGGACCGGCTCGGACGGCGCTACGGGATACGAAGTGCTGTGGCGATCCACCACCAGCCCGGATTGGGAACACGTCCAGAAGTTTGGCGATATAACCCGCGCCACCCTGCCAATTTCGAAGGATAATGTCATCTTCGGCGTGCGCGCGATGGATGGCGCAGGCCATCGCAGTCTGGTCGCGGTTCCCTAGCGGACCGCGAGGAATACCGGACGATTCCGCACCTGATAAGATCGAGCAAGACACCGAGTTTCGTTCAAAACCGCACTTTCCTCATGACTCCCCGAAGCATGTCGCTGAGCTTTCCGCCGTTCACGCGCTGGGTGAAGCGGCTGATCATTATTTGCGCGGCGATATTTTTCGTCCAGGTTGCGCTCGGTCGCGTCGCGCCTCAAATCGAACGCTACGTGGAGGTTTATTTAGGGCTGGTGCCGGCCTTGGTGGTGCACAATGCTTTCCTGTGGCAGCTCATCACCTATTCCTTCCTGCATGCAAGCTTGAGTCATGTACTGCTGAACATGCTGACCCTGTGGATGTTCGGCGCGCAGGAGGAGCAGGACTGGGGCTCGCGCAAGTTTCTTGAGTTTTACTTCTTCTGCGTGGCCGGCGCGGCGCTGGTGACGGTGGCAGTAGCCTACACCGGGTTGGCGGGTGCTTCGCCACTGGTTCCCACGATTGGAGCTTCGGGAGGAATTTACGGACTGCTGATCGCCTTCGGCATGTTGTATGGCGACCGCGAAGTGTTCCTGTTCCCGTTTCCCTTCTCGATCAAGGCGAAATATCTTGTGGGCATCATCATCTTTATTGTGGTGATCGCGACATTTCAGCCTTCGCAGGGCGGGGTGGCGAATTTTGCCCACCTGGGCGGATTGCTGTTCGGGTTTCTCTACATTCGATTTGTGCCTAGCCGCGGTCTGCTGTTCGCCGGAACCGAACAATATTTCGGCGTGCGCAACGCTTATCATCGCTGGAAACGCCGGCGCGCGGCAAAGAAGTTTGAAGTCTACATGTCGAAGCACGACCGCGACGTGCATTTCGATGAGCACGGCAACTACATACCTCCGGACGACGACAACAATCGCAAGTCCGGCGGCCGCTGGGTGAACTAAGTCACCGGTAGTTCACCGTTCTGAGTCCACCGCCGCAGCTCGAATAGCCTTCCTAGAGCGGCGTTTCAGCAACTCAGCAGAAACGTCTGCACCGCGGCTTCCACTTTTCGCATCATCGCCTCGGCGGCGGCTTTCGCTTTGGGAAGAAGTTCGTGGCCCGCGCCTTCGATGGCCAGCAGTCGGGTGGGCGCTGGAATCAGTTGGAGGGCCGCCTCCATTTCTCCGATCGAGCCGAAAGGATCGCGGGTGCCGTGGACAAACAGCGCCTTCGTTTGCAGGCGCGGGAAGTGCTGGGTGCGCAGCTGCTCGGGCTTGCGCGGCGGATGCAGCGGATAAGAGAACAGCAGTAAGCCGGAGGCGAGTTGCGCATCTTCTTTCGCGAGCTCAGCGCAGAGCATGGTCGCCTGGCGGCCGCCGTAGGAATGACCTCCGAGAAAGATCCTTCCGGTCGCGATGTTCTTCATCGCGGCCACCGCATTTTTCAGTCCCACGCGGTCGCGCGCTGCGTCGCCGGGACCGGGCGGGCCATGAGGACGCGTCTGCCGGAACGGCAGGTCGCAGCGAAGCGCTGCGATGCCGCTTCGTGCGAGCGCGTCGGCGACAGCGATTAGGATTGGAGAATTGTGGTTGGAGCCAGCGCCGTGCGCGAGCACGATGCCGTCACTAAAAGGGGCGACGGGGCGATGGAGCAC
>Ga0075029_100001513_pt1 | contig 13298 bp, 12 predicted proteins | sample LitLauG_LLR_2013_FD_71391 | JGI IMG/M metagenome (GOLD analysis project Ga0075029, IMG submission 71391) | Freshwater sediment microbial communities from North America - Little Laurel Run_MetaG_LLR_2013 | ecosystem: Environmental > Aquatic > Freshwater > Creek > Sediment | place: USA...
ACTGGCGTCGAGTACTTCTTACTCTTCTCCGGAGCCTTCACGCCTGCCGGAAGCCACGTGCCCTCGGCGATCCAGACATGGTTGAGCTGGCCGGGCTGCGTGATGGTGAAGGTACCCTGCGACACGCCGGAGCGAAAGCCTTCATAGACAGTTTCGAAATCGAGAGCCATCGGGACCGGCGAAGCTTTATACGAGCCCGCGTCGTAGAATTTTCCGTCCATCATGATGGCAATGGGAATGAGCCGTCCCTTGCCACCTTTGGGCGACAACTGGACGAGTCCCAGAGCGCGCGGCCCCTTGTCGATGACGGCTTTGCGTCCGAATTGCGGCGGCAAGATTTGCGCCCCGAGAGGCAAGCTTGCCAGTGCAATCGAGGCCGCCAAGGTGACGGCGACCAGCCGCGTGCGATATAACATGCGTTGTAAGAAGGCCCAGCGAGGAGAAAACTTCATATGGAAGTGAATGATAAATCCCCAGACTTCAGTACGACGGACGAAAACGGCCAAGAGGTTGCCTTAAAAGACCTTCGCGGCAAGACGGTAGTGCTGTTTTTCTATCCCAAGGCCGATACTCCCGGTTGAACGATAGAAGCGCGCGGGTTCCGCGACGCATACAAAGAGATCAAGAAGACGGGTGTGGTGCTGCTTGGAATTTCAAAAGACACTGCCGCCGCGCAGAAGAAGTTTCAGACCAAGCTCAGCCTGCCCTTTCCACTAATGGCCGATCCGGACAAGAAAATCGCCAACCTGTTCGGCGTGGTCAAAGAGAAGAACATGTACGGCAAGAAAGTAGAGGGCATAGCACGCACAACCTTCGTCATCGGCCCCGATGGCAAGATCAAACATATTTTCAATAATGTGAAGGCTGAGGGACACGCGGAGGAAGTGCTGGAGTACCTGAAAAATCAGAAGTAAGAAGTCAGATTGAAGAAAGTGAACCCGTCTTGCGGACTTTCGCTCCGCAATCTGCGGTTGGACGTCTTTTTCGACGCTCTTACTTCTGCAATTTGACTTCTGACTTCTACAATCGGGCCATTTTCAATGCTCGCATCTTGTAAGCCTCTTCCGCGCGCCTTCTTCAATCGCGATCCGCGCAAAGTGGCGCGTGCTCTGCTGGGAAAATTGGTGGTGCGCAAAACATGGCGCGGAGTTCTCGCAGGCCGCATTGTCGAAACCGAAGCCTATCTCGGCGTTAACGACGCAGCCGCGCACTCGGCGGCGGGCAAAACGGCGCGAAACTTTGTTCTCTTCGGTCCTCCCGGAATCGCCTACGTGTATTTCATCTACGGTAATCACTACTGTCTCAACGTTTCCTGCCTTCCAGACGGCACGGCAGGAGGCGTGTTGTTTCGCGCACTGGAACCGGTGGAAGGCATCAAGCAAATGGCGGCCGCGCGCGGCATTGATCCAGCAACCGACGCCGACCTCGCAAACCCTTCATTTCTCAAAAAACTGACTTCCGGCCCAGGACGCCTCGCCGAGGCGCTAGGCGTCACTCGCGAGCGCGACAACGAAAAGCGCTTCTTCAGTCCTCGATCGGACCTGCAGATTGTGGATGACGGCTACAGCGTCCGACGGATCGCAGTGACGCCGCGGATTGGAATTGTGAAATCGGCCGATGAGCCGTTGCGCTACTTCATCACGGGAAATGCGTTCGTCTCGGGGCCGAAGGTGTAGCCCGCCCTTACTGCAGCTTCGCGTACTCGGCCTTCGCTTGCTTCAGGATCGGCAGCTCCGGATCGGCGTCTTTCCACGCGGCAAAGAAATCCTGATACGCGGCTTTGGCCGCCGCCGTGTCGCCTTGCAGAGCCAGCGCGCGCCCCAGCCCAAGATGAGCGAGGTTATACAAGACGTCGACCCCGTTCACGCCGCGGTGGACCAGAATCTTCTGATACTCGGCCGCCGCCTTCGCGCCATCTTTTGATCGCAGGTAGGCTTCCGCGCGAACGGAGTTGACTTTGTAGCCTGCTGTGCCTGGACCAACACCGAATTCGTAGGGGGAAGCAATCTCCAGTCGCGTTGCAGCCTGCGCCGGCTGGTTATGCTGCATGTCGGCGAATGCCTGAGCGACAGGAATCCAAACCTTATTCAGCAAAGTGTCGGTGGGATACTGGCGGACCAACTCGTCCGCCATTTTCTGGCTGCGCGCGGCGTCTCCGGTCTCCGCTAGCGCCACCATCGCAATCTGGCGGGTAGCCCGATCCTGAGTAACGGCAAGTGCTTCGGAAATTTTCTGCCGACCTTCGGTCAGATTACCAAGCTGAGCCTCATCGATGGCCTGCATCCCTAGGATGACCCCTCTGAATTCCTTGTATCCCAGTTTCCGTGCGCTGCTTTCACTTTGCGCGTAGATGGCGCGTCCTGACTGCAGTTTGCCCAGCGACAACTCATGGCGCGCCTGAAACCAGATCAGGATGGGTTCTTCCGCTCTTCCAGTCGCCAATTCCAACACGTGGCGCGCAGCAGCGTCATCGCCGCGAACACAGGCGAGATCGTAAAGTGTAAAGTTCACCGACCAGGGATGCGAGTTCGCCTTCTCCGCTATCGCCCGGGCTTCGTCAAAGCGATTGAGGCGCTCATAGGTATCGGCAATATTCTGGATGCCGTAACCATCTTTGGGATCCATTCGCAGCGCTTCACTGGAATTGTCCAGCGCTTTGTCAAACTGTCCAATGGCTTCGTAGCGCAACGAGAGGTTGTCGCGAGGTGTAGTCTCGCGCGGATACGTTTGCACCCACTGCTGATAGACTTCGAGGGCCTTGTCCAGATCTTGAGTGACCAGGTCGTAGTAGTGAGACGAGATATAGAGCCTCTCCCTCTCACTCGCTCTGTCCTTCAAGTCAAAAGCTTTCGTGATGTAACTCGCTGCCAGCTCGCTTTGCGTGAGATTGCTATAGCACACGCCCAGGGTGGCCTGTGCCATCGCGAAGTTGGGATCGAGCTCGATGGCTCGTTTGAGGTGAGGAACCGCCTTGTCGTCTTCTCCCCTGAGATGCTCGGCTTGCCCGAGGCTAAATGCCTGCAGCGCGTCGAGTGACGATGTCGTTGCCTGTTCGAGCGGCGTTGCAAACTTCTGCACCGAGCCGATCGACTCTCCCAGCTTCCCGCGCAGGCTGGATGCGGCCTTATCCAGCGACTTGAGAACCTGCTCCTTGCTGTCCGACTCAACCTCTTCACGAGCCAGCACGTCGCCGTTCTGTGCGTTCAGCGCAGACACGGTAATCACATAGTGCGTGCCCAGGCTACCGATTGCACCCGTAATCATCGCCTTGGCGCCTTCGCGCAGGCAAATTTCGCGCGCTACATCGTTGCTGATTCGTTCGTCCGGCTGGCGTCCCATAAAGTGCAGAGCTTCGCGGACGCGAGATTCCGGCAACAGGTTCAGATACGGAGACTGCTCAAGCTGAACGGCCAGCGCCTGCTTCAAAGTGCCGTCGAACACCGAGTCGCCGGTCGTGTTCACAAAGTCGGCGAGAACGACCGTATCTTTTTCGGTGAGCGCGCTGGCGCGGCGAGAACGCATGAAAAGTCCGCCGCCAATTAGGCCCGCGATCACTACCGCCGCAGCGATGGCCGGAATCTTCCACGATTTCTTCTGGGCCACGCGAATCGAGCCGCTCGTCGGAGTTACCGTGCTCGAAGATGCCGCGGCAACTGGAGCAGATCCCGAGGATGGCGCTGGCACGGCCGCCTGGAGTGCTGGTCGCGAACCGGAATCCTGCAGCGCCGCCACCGGTCCGGAACTGGCCGCGACGGCGCGTCCTGTATCAGTGTCGCGCTTCAGCCGTTGCAGATCGGCGCGAATATCGGCGGCGTGCTGGTAGCGGAGATTGCGATCTTTCTCCAGCGCCTTATTGATGATGTCTTCGAGTTTCGCGGGCAGATCGGGATTCATTCGCACCGGCGAGACCGGCGCGCGGTCGAGAATCGCCTGAAAAATCAGCGCCGAAGTATCGCCGCGAAACGGGATGATGCCCGTCGCCATCTCGTAGAGCACCGCTCCAAAGGAAAACAGGTCGGTGCGCGAATCGAGTTCCTTGCCCTTCGCCTGTTCCGGCGACATATACGCGACCGTACCGATCGCCGATCCGGGACTGGTCAAATGCTCTTCCGCAATCGTAGCTTCGGCGGTCGCGCCTGATGTTTCCCCAGACGGTGCCGGCGACCGCGTGGCCGTCGTCCCTACTTTGGCCAGCCCGAAATCCAGAACCTTGGCGTGGCCGCGCTTGGTGACAAAAATATTCGCCGGCTTGATGTCGCGATGAACGATGCCCTGCGTGTGTGCGGCATCGAGCGCGTCGGCAATCTCGATGCCCAGCGCAAGTAGCGCATCGAGTTCCATCGGCCGGTTGCCGATGATGTGTTTCAGCGTCGCACCGTCAAGGTACTCCATGACGATGAACGCTTTGCCGTCCTGCTCGCCGATATCGTAAATCGTGCAGATATTCGGATGGTTGAGCGCCGACGCAGCCCGAGCTTCGCGGCGGAAGCGCTCCAGCGACTGGCGGTCCTGCGCAACATTTTCCGGGAGGAATTTCAGGGCGACGAAACGATCCAGCCGCGTGTCTTCGGCCTTGTAGACAACGCCCATGCCACCGCCGCCGAGTTTTTCGACGATGCGGTAATGCGAGATCAACTCGCCAATCATTCGTCCCCCGCGCTGGGCTGAAATCTTACGGTTGGAGGTCGGGCAAGTCAATGGAAGTGAGGCTATCTCCTCGCATCAGGTCAACCGATCGGACTATGATAACCACGATGGAGTCGCTCGATTGTGACAAAGCAGACCCCGGAAAAGTTCGCGTCTGGTTTATTTCTGCTTTGGTTCATTCTTTTACTGCCGTGGCTACCCTTCGCAATGGTTTCGGGTATGGCGTTCGACGCTGGGCCAAAACTCGAGGTGTATTTATTCGTTTGGTCAATTTGGACTTTCCCCGTGTCAGTTGGGATTGCGTGGTGGTTCCGGGACCGCACCATCGCTATTGCGCTACTTCCATGCTTAAACATTTTGTTCTGTCTCACATCTGGGCTACTGATTTGAGCCCTTTCAGCAGGCGAACTTAGGAGAGCAGAGCGGGAGTTGAGTTCAGAGAACCACATTGTCGATCAGCCGCGTAGCTCCTACATAGGCTGCAACTGCAACCAGCGTCTTCGCGGACACTACCGCAACAGGATCAAGCGTCTCAGGATTAACAATCTCAAAATAGTCGAGTCTCACCAAAGGCTCGCCATCGAAGACGCCCTTCCCCTCCGCCACTAGCTTGGTGGAATCTCTCTCTCCTTCTTGAAAGAACTGGCGCACGCTTTGCAGCGAGCGCTGCAACACTAAAGCCTGGCGGCGCTCTTCCTGATTCAAGTACGCGTTGCGGGAACTCATCGCCAGTCCATCGGCCTCGCGAACGATGGGGCAGCCAACAATCTCGACCGGGAAATTTAAATCCCGCACCATTCGCCGGATCACCGCCAGCTGTGCTGCGTCTTTCTGTCCGAAGAATGCCGCATCCGGCTCGATAATGTGAAACAGCTTCGCGACTACCGTCGTGACCCCGCGAAAATGATCTGGACGCGAGCGCCCATCGAGCTTCTCGCTCAGACCCTCGACCACCACCCAACTGACCGCTCCCGGCGGATACATCTCTTCGACCGATGGCGCAAAGAGAATTTCGACGCCCTCTTTCTCGAGCAGTTCGCAGTCGCGTTCGAACTGGCGCGGATACTTTGCCAAATCTTCGGACGGCCCGAATTGCGTGGGATTTACAAAAATGGAAGCTGCAACCGCATCGCCCTGCGCCCGAGCGGCGCGCACCAGCGACAGATGTCCCTCATGCAGAGCGCCCATCGTCGGCACCAGGCCAAGCCGCCCGCCTTGCACTCGCACGGTGCGGCAAGTAGCGCGAGCTCCGGAAATGGTCTGGCAGATCTTCATCGCGGCGGCGCCGCTATGCCTGGGTCATATCTGAAAGGGTTCGCTAGTCAGGGCGTTTCCTGATATTGAACGTCCAACTCTTTGAGCGTTCCAAGCAGAAGCGCACGATTCTCCCGCACACGCGTTTTCGTCTCCGCGCTCGGATTCTTTGGCATCGCCGGCGCAATCAGCACCACGCGTCCATAAGGCCAGGCGCTCGATGGCAGTGAGGCCAGTTCCGCCGGAATTTCCTCCGGCTTCAACATGTGAATCTCGCGATTGGAAAGATCAACAATGCCGATCCCATCCTCGCGAACCACCAGGTAGGGATTCTTCCACCCGCTCATATCGCTGATGCTCGGGTACTTGGCGGGATCCGGCATGGGAATGGATTCCAGACCGGTCTGTTTGGGCGTTTCCTCCGCAGCGGGCGCCGGCTGTGGAGGTTTCGAGCAGGCAACAAGCGTCGCCAAGAAAATGCCAACGACAAGCAGTTTACGAAGTTGCACGACGTCTTCTCCGCCCGCCATTATCGCCGCATCGCCTGCTTACGGTGGAGTACCGTTTCGAGTGCCACCTGCGTTTCTTTCGGCAAGTGGTAGCTCTCGCTGTCGTTCGGAAACTGATGCGAGACCACATCGGCCTTAAAGGCCAGCAGCGATTGCGTGATCAGCGCGGCGGCATCTCCATAGCGACGAACGAATTTTGCGGGATGCCCGAACGTCAGGTTCACGAGGTCGTGGAAAACGAGCACTTGGCCATCGCAATCGGGCCCTGCTCCGATGCCAATGGTCGGCGTTTCAACCTCGTCCGTAATCATGGCCGCGACTTCCCGCGGAATGCCTTCCAGATAGATGCAGGTCACGCCGGCGTGGTCGAGCGCGACCGCGTCGCGCATCAACTGTTCGACGGCGCCGAGAGTCTTGCCCTGCACCTTGTAGCCGCCCATGATGTTCACCGATTGCGGAGTCAGGCCAATATGCCCGGCGACGGGAATTTCGGCGTCGATCACGCGCCGGATCACGTCCACGCGCTTCTCGCCACCTTCCATCTTGACGGCCTCGGCGCCACCTTCTTTTACAAAGCGCGCCGCGTTGTGCACGGCTTCGGTGGAGTCGGCTTGATACGAGCCGTAAGGCATGTCGGCGATGAGCAGCGCATCCTTCACGCCACGCCGCACCGCCTTCACGTGATGCAGCATCTCGTCCACGGTTACCGAGAGTGTGTTCTCGTAACCGAGCATGGTCATGGCGAGCGAGTCGCCGACCAGGGCAATGTCAATGCCCGCCTCGTCGACCAAGCGCGCAGTGGCGTAGTCATAAGCGGTCAGGCAGGTGATGGGTTCGCGGTGAAGCTTTTTTTCGCGGATGGTAGCAGTGGTGATTCTATGGCGGGGTTCGCCAATCGGGGTAAGACTCACTGTGTCCTCCAGTGCCCCTCCGCAAACCGGGCGGATAGAGCCTGTACGCGTCGTCTTGCAGTAGTTCGATGACGCTGGGGGGATTATAGCCGCAAAAGAAACGTTCGTCGACAGCCGTTCGGCGGTGGCAGAAGGGGCCGATTCGACATTGACCACCCCCTCGGGACGTGAGAAACTCGCCCGACTGACCTGATGACTCGTCGAGTCCAGCGTAGAAGGCTCCCATGCGTGCTATTCGTATTCTGCTCCTCTTCCCTCTTGTAACAATACTTGCGTCCGCCCAGCGTGGCGACATTTTCAACAGCATAGGCTCGACCACGGACACAACCCGAGGTTACGAAAGCCGCAGCGGCGGATCGATCGTCATAGTTTCCGTTTACGCGCCAGACGGCAAGACTCGCCTCGACCGGCAGTCGGTCGTAAAGGCGACGAGCCAGACCTCGCATACCGTTAACTGGCAGGCCACTGACGATCGGTCGGAAGCCGCGATTGAGCTGGTTTTTGGCAGATACGAGATCGAGGTCAGCGCGGTCGGATACTTGAGCGAGCAGAAAGAACTCCAAGTCGTTACTTCGGTCAGCAATCTGCGACTAGAGTTCTCTCTCCGTCGCGACCCTTCCGCTGTGGACCTGAGCATCGCCGATGCCGCCATGCCCTCCAAGGCGCGTAAGGAAGCCAAGCGGGCCGTTTCCGATCTCAAGTCTGGGAATCTCAAAAACGCGAGAAAGAGATTAGATGCCGCGGACAAGCTGGCGCCATCGAATCCGGACCTAAGCTATCTTTTGGGCTATCTGTCCTATCAGGAAAAGGACATGGTTCAGGCAAAGACCTACCTCGCAAACACGGCCAGGCTCAATCCCAACCACGTACAGGCCCTGATTCTATTGGGTCGCGTGGGGCTTATCCAGCAAGACTATCCCGCTGCGGAAGCAGCTCTGGAAAAGGCGGTTGGAGTCGGCCCGGACATTTGGATGGCGCACAACCTGCTCGCGGATGCTTACCTCAAACAGAGGAAGTATGCGAAGGCACAGCAGCAAGCCGAACTGGCCCTCGAAAAGGGAAAAGCGGACGCTAGTATCGCGAATCTGTCGCTCGGGCAGGCCCTGGTGAATCTGGGAAAAGACAAGGAAGGAATCCAGGCCCTCCAGGCTTTCGTGCGGGATTCACCGAAGAACCCCGCAGTTCCGCAAGTGCGTGACCTGATTGCAACCATCGAGAAACGCAATGCTGATCCGGCTCACAATACTGAAGCCGCGCGAAAAACCGCTACGCCGTTGACAGGCGTTGATCCGATGCTCGCCTCTCCGGACGCCCAGCTCTCTGTGAAGGCGTGGCAGCCCCCGGGAATCGATTACCTCAAGCCGTCCATCGCCGCCGGAGTCAACTGCCCGTATGCGGAGGTCATTGAGAAATCGGGTGAGCGCGTGAAGGGACTGGTAGACGACGTCTCGCGTATTGCCGCCATCGAGCACCTCCTGCACCAGCAGGTGGATGAGATGGGGAATCCCGCGACCAGAGAAACCCGAAACTTCAACTACTCGGCTTCCATTTCAGAGCCCAAACCGGGGTTTCTCGAAGTTGATGAAGACCGGGCTGAGCGTCTGTCCCGCGATGATTTTCCCGATCAGATCGCAAGCGGAGGGTTCGCGACGCTGGCCTTGGTGTTTCACCCCGACATGCGCGACAACTTCGAGATGGAGTGCGAGGGGCTGGGACGATGGCATGACCAAGCCGTGTGGCTGGTTCATTTCAAGCAGCGAGAAGACCGGCCGGCCCGCATGCACGACTATCGGGTGGGTGGCGATCTCTACTCTTTGCGGCTGAAAGGCCGCGCTTGGATCACAGTGGACAAATTTCAGATTGTGCGGATCGAGTCGGAGCTCATCAGTCCGATGCCGCAGATCCAGTTGCGCAATGAACAACAAGTGGTGGAGTACGGACCTGTCCGGTTTCAGGCCAAGAACGAGGAGCTTTGGCTCCCACAGAAGGCGGAAATCTACCTCGATTTTCGAAAGCACCGCTATTACCGCAGCCATAGCTTCGATCACTACATGCTGTTTTCTGTGGATGCCGCGGACAAGCCGAAACCCGTGGTGCCACCGGACAAGGCTGCGGAAAAACCGTTGCCTAACTAATGGCGGATTGGGTTGTCGCGATCTACGCCGACGCCGCGTTCTCCCCGCCGAGCGGCAGGAAGTATTGCGTGCCTTTGATCGGGGCGGAGACTTTTTTCAGCAGTTCCTGCAGGTCTTCGTTGCGGTCCACGAAGTCGATCTCGCTGGTGTTCACGATCAGCAGGTCCGATTGTGTGTAGTGAAAAAAGAAGTGCTCGTAAGCCTTCACTACTTCCATCAGATAATCCTCGCTGATGGCTTTTTCGCTGCTCGCGTTCTTTTTCTTCAGCCGCTTCTTCAAGACTTCCGGCGTTGCCTGTAAATAAATGACCAGGTCCGGCGTCGGAATCTGTTCGCGGAAATAATTGAAGTAGCGATTGTAGGTATCGAGTTCCTGATCGTTAAGATTCAGGCAAGCGAAGAGTTTGTCTTTTTCGAAGATGTAATCGGCAACCACGGTTTTGTTCGAACGCGGACCAAGATCCAGCGCGCGCAGTTGCTCGAAACGGCGGATCAGAAATGCAAGCTGCGCCTGAAACGCCGCGCCCGGCTCGCCGTCATAGAAGGCTTTCAGAAATGGATTGTCTTCCGGCTCAATCACCCTTTGCGCCGCCAACCGCTCTCCCAGGACCCGCGCCAGCGTGCTCTTCCCCACTCGTATCGGACCTTCGACTGCAATGTACCGGGGGAGCTCGAAGAGATTAGCCATGAATTGTTGGTGGAGAACTGCAAAGCAGAATATATGGGTTCGAGTTCGAACGCAATTGTGGATTGTGGAAGGTCAGAAGCGGAGGTTAGAGGTTAGAGGTTAGAGGTTAGAGGTAAAACCAAAACCACCGCGGATTGGTTTTAACCTCTGCAATCTGACCTCGAACCTCTGACCTCGATTTACAATCTGCTCATGCTTCCCGTCCTCATCGGACTCACCGCCGCAGCGGCCGCCACCGCGTCCGGCTATCAGTCCATGGCGCCCACCGGACAATGGTTCGGGCGAACCATCGCTGGCGGCCAGCCGGGAAGCAAGCAAATCGCGCTCACCTACGACGATGGGCCGAATGATCCGCACACGCTGAAGTTGCTCGATGCGCTGGCGAAGCATGACGTGCGCGCGACGTTTTTCATGATTGGTCGCTTCGTGCAGCAGCGTCCCGACATCGCGCGCGCCGTAGCGAAGGCCGGACATGGGATCGGCAATCACACCTTCACCCACCCGCTGCTCACCTTCCAATCGGCCGCGCAAACCCGCGCAGAGCTGGTTGACTGCCGTAAAGCTCTGACCGATGCGATTGGCGCGCACTCCAATTTCTTTCGTCCTCCATTCGGCGGAAGACGTCCCGCAACGCTTAGAATCGCGCGCGAACTCGGACTCGAAACCGTGATGTGGAATGTGACTGGCTATGACTGGAACGCTCCGCCTGTCGCCGTAATCGAGAAGAAAGTCGAACGCCAGATGCGCGGTGGCGACATCATCCTTCTGCACGACGGCAGCCATCGCGCCATGGGAGCCGACCGTTCCCAGACGGTGACTGCGACGGACAACCTGATTCGGCGATACAGAGATCAGGGCTATGAGTTTGTGACGGTGAACGATCTCCATCCAGCGCGAACTTCAGGAGTTTCCCGATGAAAAATGTCGCCCTTTTCCTGTTCTTGAGCGCGGCCATGGCCGCAGCCCAGCCCAAGGCGCTCTTCTACATGATCGACCGGCCGAACTCCGTGCAATCGTTCATTGACCACGCCGACAAAGTTGATCTCCTCGTGCCCGCCTGGTATGGCGTTGACGGCAACGGACTCATTTCCGGCGGCGCGAATCCGTATGTTCTGCAAACGGCGGCACAGCACCATGTGCCGGTCATGCCGATCGTCGCGAACATGGTGCAAGCGGATCTGCACAAGATTTTGACGACTCCGGCGGCGCGCAAGGCGCTCATCGACTCGATGCTCTTCGAGTGCAAGCGAAACGGATACAGCGGCTTTCAGATCGATTTTGAAAACGTACTCTGGACCGATCGCGATGTACTCTCCGACTTTGTCGCCGAAGCTGCCGACGCGCTTCACAAACAAAGCCTGCAACTAACGATTGCCACCGTGCCGAACGGCCCCGGCTCTCCGTATAAGAGCGGCTATGCGCACTGGCTCTATTCCAATTGGCGCGGAGCCTACGATCTGAAAGCGCTGGCGCAGACCGCCGACCTGATCTGCCTGATGACCTACGATCAGAACACGCGCTGGACCGCTCCCGGTCCGGTCGCGGGTTATCCATGGACGGTGCAGCAACTGGAATACGCGCTGCAATTTGTTCCCAAGGAAAAGCTCTCGCTGGGAATTCCGCTCTACGGCTATCACTGGTATGCCGGAGAGCCCGGCAAGGATGACAAGCCGAATCCGACCGCTGACTACGTCGGGCAGCAGGAAATCGACCAGTATGTGGCCGCCTACCACCCGCATCCGGAGTGGGACGCTTTCGATCGCGTTGCCTGGTTCTACTTCTATCAGGACGACAATCGCGAATGGGTTTTCTACACCGACAAGCGCGGATTCCAGGAGCGCTTGAATCTAGTCCGCGACCGCAATCTGCAGGGTTTTTGTTCGTGGGTGTTGGGGACGGAGGATCCCGCGATCTGGAGCGTGTTGCCGGCGCACAAATGAGAGCGGAGGACTCAGCTGTTAGTGCCGATTATGGAGAGCCCGCGTGCATGGGCGTAGCATGTTAGTTGTGAAAAACCAGGCGTTTCACGCAATGCTGCTGATTATGGTCGCTGCAGCGGCAGTTGGACAAAGGCGAGTCTCGGCCCCCGCAAGAAACGACGTTATACCGGTCTTTGCCTTGCTTGGTTCCGATCGCGATGATTCCGTCAGCATCGACCCGATCCTGCTGATTGATGGGCAGCAAATTCGATCTGTGCCCGACCCTTGCACCGAAACACCGGCCTTGCACGATTTTCGGAATCAATATCTGAAACCCGGAGCGACCTATCCGGTTGTGTTCGGCGGCGTACAGAAAGGAACGGCGTCTGTAACAAAGCTAGAAGGAGATGAGTGGCGCGTGCGGCTAGACACCGACGTTCGGATTCGCGGGATGACGATGGCTCTCGCGACAGGCCCGGCCTCCCTGATCGCTCACGTGGGCTCACGACGCGAGCCTACCGCCGTCGAGCAAAAACATATTGAACAAGCGGCAAGGGAAATTCTGCTGAGTAAAGGTGTCCTCTCCTCATCCCTCAACCGAGTGCGCGTGACTCAGGCCACCGCAGCGGAACTTAATCACTCGCTGAAACTCATAGCCTCAGTGGAGGTCGAGCGGGCCGACAAACTCGGCGTCGAGTACAGCCTCTTCTTCGTTTCAGATCCGATTTCCAATGACAGATCCGTTATCTGGTTTCAGCATCCGCAGGGGGAAACCGAGGCCGAAGCGGTCTACTTCATTGACCTTCTAGTCGCCGAACGTAACGGTGACCGGATGTTCGTTCGCCGCGTTTTCTATGAGAACTACCGGTACGAGGTCTACAAGAACCGTGACGGTCGTTGGACAAAGGAGTTTGCCAGCGAAGTGTTCGGGTGCGAGTAGAGTAGTCGGGGGCGGTAATCAGTTGACGCTAAGATCGCGACTACACTAACTGACATCAATCCTACGCATTCACCACGGCGAACGCCTGCTTCGCTGCCGCCACCGTCTGCTGCACATCTTTCTCGCTGTGCGCGGCGCCCAGAAACGCCGCTTCGAATTGCGACGGCGGCAGGTAGATTCCGTTCTCGAGCATCGCTCGGAAGAAGTTCCCGAAGGCTTTGGTATCGGATTTCTCGGCCGACGCCCAATCTGTCACCGGGCCCTCCGCAAAGAACCACGTGCACATCGAACCGAC
>Ga0075029_100001514_pt1 | contig 13296 bp, 17 predicted proteins | sample LitLauG_LLR_2013_FD_71391 | JGI IMG/M metagenome (GOLD analysis project Ga0075029, IMG submission 71391) | Freshwater sediment microbial communities from North America - Little Laurel Run_MetaG_LLR_2013 | ecosystem: Environmental > Aquatic > Freshwater > Creek > Sediment | place: USA...
GGCCGGGAAGCGTCGAGGCGCCCGGTGATCGGGGTCAAACTCATGATGTCCTCCAGTGCCCCTCCGCCTCTGGCGGATAGAGCCTGTACCCATCTAGATGACTGCTCCGGGTATTGTAGCGGGGAAAAAGCGGGGTGTCGATGGGTTACTTTAGGGAGGATTGTGAAGCGTCTTACATCGGAGTAAGATTAGGGCTATGGCATCTTATCGGACGGTGATCAGTTCCAGAGGGCAGGTGGTGGTCCCCGCCGAGTTGCGTGCAAAACTCGGCCTTGTACAAGGCGTACGAGCCAGCTGGATCGAAGAAAACGGACGTCTTGTACTCACTCCGCTGACGGAGCAGCGGGTCAAGGAAATCCGTGGATTTCTGAAGCCGAAGCCCGGGGAGCCATCCATGTTCGAGGAGCACTTGGCGGAACGAGAACGCGAGCGCGAACGTGAGCGCAGGCGCGAGTAAGAAATGTCGCCGGCATTTTCTCACGGCCGCGAACGAAGGTATGTGCTCGACGCCAATGCTTTGATTGGTTTCTTCGAAGACCGCGAGGGCACTGCAGGAAAAATCGAACGCCTCGTAAGTGAGGCCATCCGGCTGGACTTGCCTCTCTTGATGTCGGCGGTGAATTGGGGCGAAGTCTTCTATACAGCGTGGAGGCGCCACGGAGAAGACATCGCCCGGCAAGCTGAGGCGCGATTGCTGGAGATGCCCGTCGCCGTCATCGGGGTGGACCGAGATCGCGCAACCCGATCGGCTGCAGTCAAACAAAAATACAGTCTCGGCTACGCGGATGCGTTCGCTGCCGAACTTGCCATCGAGCGCGGGGCGTGGCTGGTGACGGCTGATCCGGAATTCTCCAGACTAGGGAAGGTGCTGCAACTGTACCCACTTCCGCGGCATGGGAAGTAGGTTCGGCTAGCGAATCACGGAGAGCGAGCACACCGTAAAGCCTTGCTCCCCACGGACAAAGCCGATCCAAAGCCTGGCGCGCCGCTCCGGCAGTTCATAGACCAGCATCCGGCCGTCCTGACGGTCTTCGCGCCAAACTAACCGTTCTCGATGCGTCCCCTCCAACGCAGAACAGATACTGCCGTCGTTGCCCAGTTCCCTGACGATCGCGGCACAGTTGCTTGTCCTCAGGTCCGCGATGAGCCTCTGGGCGGTCTTCTCCGACGTTTTGTCTCGAAACAGATTCATCATCGCCACTGCCGTTCCATCAGGAACCTCGACTCCCCCTCCGTAGTAGAACAGCACTGGTTCGGGACGTCTCGAGGCGTAAAGAAAAAACGCTGCCGTGAGGCCTGCCGTGATCGTCGCGATCCAAAGCAACGCACCGCGCTGGGCTCTCAGAGTCAATAGCACAAGCTTCCCGGGACTTGCCTATGCGCTGGCTGCTTCCTGCCCTCCCAGCGGCAGGAAGTACTGCGTGCCTTTGATCGGCTCGCTGACTTTGCGGAGCAGTTCCTGCAGGTCTTCGTTGCGGTCGACGAAATCGATGTCTGACGTGTTGACGATCAGCAGGTCGGATGACGTGTAGTGAAAGAAGAAGTGTTCGTAGGCCTTCACGACTTCTTCCAGATATTCGTCGCTGACGGCGCGCTCGCTGCTCGCGTTCTTTTTCTTCAGGCGCTTTTTGAGCACCTCAGGCGTGGCCTGCAGATAAATCACCAGGTCAGGCGTGGGCAACTGTTCGCGGAAATAATTGTAGTAGCGATTGTAGGTGTCGAGTTCCTGATCGTTGAGATTCAGGCAGGCGAAGAGCTTGTCTTTTTCAAAGATGAAATCCGCTACGACCATGCGTTGCGATTGCGGGCCGAGATCGAGCGCCTGCAGGCGCTCGAAGCGCCGCACCAGAAAGGTGAACTGCGCCTGAAAGGCCGCGCCGCGGTCGCCGTCATAGAACGAGTCGAGAAACGGATTGGCCTCCGGCTCCATGACCTGTTGAGCGTTCAACCGCTCGGCCAGAATGCGCGCCAGCGTGCTCTTGCCGACTCGAATGGGACCCTCTACTGCAATGTAACGGGGAAGCTCAAAAAGATTGGCCATTGGGGCTCGCGATGTTCGGAAATGGCAGGATATCTCGGATGAGGGCGAGTGACAATTGAGGGAAGAGTTAACAGGGGCGATGCAGCAACTATGTGAGGAATTGAAAGTGCTGAGGATTGAGTAATCGGGAAATTTGGTAATTGAGGAATTGAAGTTCAAAACCGGTGCGCATGTGATTTTAAATTCCCAATTACCAAATTTCTCAATTACTCAATTCCCCAAAATTTCCCAATTGCTAAATCGCATCCCCTACAATCGCAGTATGCTTGGACCTGTGCTGGCCGGAGCGGCCGCTGCAGTTGCCGTGGCTGGCGGCTATCAAACGATGTGGCCCACCGGGCAGTGGTACGGGCGCACGTTTACCGGCCTTCCACGCGGGACCAGGCAACTTGCGCTCACCTACGATGACGGCCCCAATGACCCGCACACCTTGCGCTTGCTGGAAATTCTTGCTCGCCACGACGTGCACGCCACTTTTTTTCTGATTGGGAAACACGTTCAGAAGCGCCCGGATCTGGTTCGTGAGATCGCACAGGCAGGGCATACGATCGGTAACCACACGTTTACCCATCCGTTGCTGGTCTTTAAGAACAGCTCCGAGGTTCGCCAGGAACTCTTACTCTGCAGCGCAGCTTTGCAAGACGCGATCGGAGAACATTCCAATCTTTTTCGTCCGCCGTTCGGCGGGCGTCGCCCGGCTGTGTTGCAGATTGCCCGCGCACTTGGTCTTGAACCCGTGATGTGGAACGTGACTGGCTATGACTGGAGCGCGCGACCGGCGGCTGTGATCGAACGGAAAGTTGCGCGCCAGATCGGCGGAGGAGATGTGATTCTTCTGCACGACGGCGGGCACAAGCAGATGGGCGCCGACCGCTCGCAGACAATTCTTGCGACCGACCATCTGATCCGACGCTACAAACAGGAGGGCTACGAGTTTGTGACGATCCGGCAGATGATGGATGCGCAAGCTGTCAGCCGTCAGCCTTCACACGCCAGCTAAGTCAAATCGAATCCACTTCCACTATACCTTCGTGGCGGCAAACGACTCTTTCGCCGCGGCGATCGTTTTTTGCACATCTTCTTTGCTGTGGGTTGCACCCAGGAAGGCCGCTTCATACTGCGAGGGGGGCAAGTACACGCCGCTATCCAACATGCTGCGGAAGAACCGTCCGAACGCTTCCGTGTTCGACTTCGACGCCGAATCCCAGTCGGTCACCGGGCCTTTCTGGAAGAACCAGGTAAACATCGATCCCACTCGGTTGTGGCAGAGCGGAACGCCGGCCGCCTCTGCGGCGGCAGCAACTCCAGCGACGAGTTCCCCGCTCAGCTTCTCGAGCTGCGGATAAATCTCGCCCTTGCGATCGCGCAGTTGCTTCAACATGGCGCAACCAGCGGCCATGGCCAGCGGATTCCCAGAGAGCGTCCCAGCTTGATACATAGGACCCAGCGGCGCGACGAGGTCCATAATTTCTTTCGGCCCGCCGTAGGCGCCGACTGGCAGGCCTCCGCCGATGATTTTCCCCAGCGTCGTCAGGTCTGGACGGATGTTGTACAACTCCTGCGCTCCGCCGAAGGCCACGCGAAAGCCAGTCATCACTTCGTCGAAAATCAGCACCGAGCGTTCGCGCTCCGTGATCAACCGCAAGCCCACGAGGTAATCGTCGGCGGCGGGGACGCATCCCATGTTACCGACTACTGGCTCAACGATCACGCAGGCGATCTGATGCTTGAACTTATGGAAGGCGTGCTCGACGGCGGTCAGATTATTGAAGGGCAGCGCCAGCGTAAATTGCGTGAATTCTTCGGGCACGCCAGCTGAGCCGGGAATTCCGAGCGTAGCGACTCCTGACCCGGCCTTCACCAGCAGAGCATCCGCGTGGCCGTGATAACAGCCTTCAAACTTCACAATGTATTTGCGTTTGGTGTAAGCGCGCGCCAGACGGATCGCCGACATCGTCGCTTCGGTGCCGGAGCTGACGAAGCGAATTTTTTGCATGTGAGGGAAAGCACCGGTCACGAGTTCGGCGAGATCGGCCTCCGCGGGCGTGGACGCGCCGAAGCTGGTGCCGTTGCAAGCGGCGCTCACAATCGCGTCGAGCACGCCAGGTTCGGCATGGCCCAGAATCAGCGGTCCCCACGATCCGATGTAGTCGATAAATTCGTTTTCGTCCGCATCCCAGATGTGCGAACCTTTTCCGCGCACAATAAATGGCGGATCGCCCCCGACCGAGAGGAAAGCCCGAACGGGAGAGTTCACGCCTCCCGGAATCATGCTCTCCGCCCGCTTCTGTAGGCGGCGTGACTGCTCAGTTTTTCGCGATGTGATGGATGGCATCCAATCCCTCGACCGAGAGAGACGTCACAAGATTTCAGCAAAGCCAGCAGAGCAACGAAATACTATAGCAGCCGCGGGGTTGCCGAATTCATCAGATATTCATCCTTCTGAAATCACTTTGCAACATGGCGGTGGTAACGTAAAGGTCATCAAGTTACCCTTCTAACCGGGAGGGTTTGAGGGACAGTCTCGGGGGCTCCGGACTGTCCTCTTTATTTTGGCCGGTGCAATCGGCCCTGGATGTACCTTCGCAGCCTGCCGATTACGGATCGCAATCCATTCCGTTCAGCTCCTTCAATTCCAGCGAAGCGCGGCGTTGGAAGTGCGTGAAGAAGAGAACGAATCCGACAGTGAGCAGGCCTAAAACCATCACTGCCAAACCGAAAGCAGTTCCGGTCATCCGGTGGCGGAGGTAATCGCCGGTGAGCCAGGGCGCTGAGATGGCCACTTGCACCGCCAGAAACGCTTTGCCGAAGCGAACAGCGCGAAGGCCTGCCAGGCAGCGGTTGCGATAGTGTTCGGTGAACTCGGTCACCGATTTCAAGTCGGCAGTCCACAGACTTCGCCAGTTCCACAAGGAGAAGGCGGCGGCTAAGATCGTGCCGGCCCACACGACGGCAGTCCAAACATAAGCTTCCATCGAGGGATTTCTCGTGGCCACGCCTGCGCTGAATACGAGCAGCACAATCCCCATCCCCAGCTCGAGCAAATGCCGCATGCGCAGACTGCGCTGCTGGCGCACCACCTTACGGCGGAGTTCCCCCGGCGTTGAGTCGCCAACTTCAGCTTGTGAGACCCATTGGGCGCGCCAAGATTCGATCTCCCCATCCAGATTCGTCATCGTCTCAACCTTTCTCTGGAACCCAGCCTTTCCTTGAGCAGTTTGCGGGCGCGGTTCATGCGCACCCCAACATTATTTTCACTGATTCCTAAAACCGTGGCGATCTCTGCGTGCGGCAAATCTTCCAGCGCCAGCGTAAGAACCTGCCGAAACGGAATCGGCAGCAGCCGGATCGCTTCCATCAGGCGCCCCCGGTCCACACGCTGCATGGCTTCGCTCTCGGGACTGCTTCGTGGATCGGGAATCTCCTCCGGTTCTTCGGAGACGCCCGCGCGCTTCCTTCGCCACACATGCGTCAGAGCGCGGTTGTGGGCGACACGATAAACAAACGTGCGCAGCGAAGACTCTTTGCGAAAGCGCGGCAAGGCAACCCAGATCGCCAGGCGAATTTCCTGCAAGAGATCTTCGCGGGCGTGCGTCTCCGATTCGTACGACGACGCCAGACGGGCCAGGCTGGGACCGAAGTTGCTCCAGAGCTCTTCGTACTCCCGCTCGAGTTGATCACGCTGTGCTTCCACGATAGCCGTCGCCTTGCCGGCGATGCCCTCTTCTCCCGCACTCATGCGGCGCTCACCATTCTCTGCTTACTCGCCAGCAGAAACGAACTTCTGTGCACGGGGAGGCAGTCTGCGCAGGGGGCGACTCCTTACAAAACTTTTTTTCCGAGTGAACTGCCTTTTGTTTGTAAGGTCGCGCCGCATTCAAGACTACCTGTTACGACACTCGGATTTCAGAAAGGAACCTCAAATGCCCATCAAGTACTCTCTGCCACGAACCCTGATAGCGACCGCAGCCTGTTTGGTATGGATCGCGGTGCCCTTCGCCCTTTCGCAATCCCAGGATTCTTCAACCCTGCAACCGGTGCGTCACGTCGCGGCCATTTATCGGCTCGGCGGACAGCCCACCGGAACCTATCACGAATCCACCAGTCCAGAACCGGACGGGAGCGGCGTCACGTCGATTGAAAGCGACCTCGTCTTCAATCGCCTTGGCACCAAGCTGGAGATGAAGTCCACGAGTCAATACCACGAAGATCGCGATGGACATCTGACTGGCGTTTCCAGCGATCAGTCGAGCTCTCAGCAATCGACCCACCTCGCGGTGCAAGTCGGTAACGGTTCGCTCGCGGTCACAACGACTACCGGCGGCAAAAGCTATGAGCATGGCGCGGCCTTCACTGGCCTGCTGCTCGGTCCGGATGGTGCGCGGCGGCTTCTGCTCGCACGCCTGCGCCAGCCGGGAGACTCGGTTTCTTATCAGACTTTTTCCGCGGAGTTGGGATCCGTCACGACCATCTCCAGCAAGCTTGTGGCGACAGATGACGATGTGGTCGTCGCTCAGGGAGCGCAGGGCCAGAGAAAAATCAGCGGCCTCAAGATTGAGCAGACGGTCGAGTCCATGCCCGGGACTTCGACTTTGTGGCTGGATCACGACGGCTGGTTGCTGCGCCAGGTAGTACAGAGCCCGCTGGGCGAGATTGAGGCTTTGCGAGAGGAAGGAGTGCGCACAGAGGCATCCGCAACGCAGGGTGCATCGTTGCCGGAAGAAACTTTCACCCGGTCGATCGTGAAGTCGAATATCCGGTTGCCGCAGGAACGGCTCATTGCAGGGCTCAAGCTGAAGATAATCCTCAAGCGTCCGGAGCTTGGCTGGCCTGAGCTCGAAACCGACAACCAGCATGTTCTTGAAAAGACGGCGAACTACGTGGTGCTAGAGGTCAAGCGCATCGAACCACACCGCGCAGCGGCCGCGCCTGCGGCCAGCGACACCACCAGCGCGCCGTATCTCGCGCCCAACGCCCTGCTGCAATCGGACGATGCGACCATTAAAGAGATCGCCAGCAGCATCGTCGGGAACGAGCATGATGCGTGGCGGGCGGCGCAAGCGTTGCAGCGATGGACGAACGACAACATGAAATTCGATCTGGGCATTGCGATCGCCCCGGCGTCGGAAGTCGCGCGCAACCGGCGCGGTACGTGCTTCGGATACTCAATGCTGCTGGGTTCGCTGGCGCGGGCTGCCGGCATCCCGTCGCGCCTGCGCATGGGCTACGTCTACGCTGGCGGAATCTGGGGCGGGCACGCCTGGGTGGAAGTGCGGATTGGCGAAGAGTGGATCTCGATCGACGGCGCTCTTTATTCCCCAGGCGCTGCCGACGCCGCGCGCTTCAGCTTCTTCACCAGCGCACTGGAGAGCGGAACGCTGGGCGGGGTGGGCGCGCTTGGGCAACTCTTCAGCAATGTGGACGTCAAAATTCTGCAGTACACCGTGGATGGGAAACACATTGACGTGCCGGAGGACGCCCAGGCATTCACCGCGAGCGGTGACGATTACCGCAATCCCTGGATCGGTTTGTCGATTCGCAAACCCGCTTCGTTCAAGTTTGGCGATCTGGATGCGGCGTGGCCGCAGGCTGACCTGCTATCACTCGAGGGGCCCCACGGTGAGAGCATCAAGGTGAAGAATCTCTCCGCATCGCTTCCGACAGGGAAGTTCGATGCGGAAAAGGAATTCGCGGAAGAGGACATTCACAGCAAGGGCGGTTCCATCAAAATCGCCGGGCGCAAGGCGCTTCTTGCTTCCTCCGGCGGGAAGGCGGAGGCCATACTCGTCAGGCGTGGAAACATTTGGGCATTGACGAGCACCGGACCCCGCGCGGAGGAATTGCTGGAGCAGGTGGCGTCGACGGTGCGTCTAACCGATTGATTGGCAAGTTTTCACCGCGGGCGGGACGGGCGAAGGCGCCCGTCCCATACAAACCCGTCCCCACACGGGAACCTCGGACTATCGCAAGTAGGCGCGCACCAGTGAAATCAAGTCCTCCGTTAACTCCTCCGGAGAGCTGGCGCCCAGGTGCGGATGCGTGATGTGCAGGCGGATGTGATCCTCGAGAATTTCGGCCATCAGGCTGTTCACGCCGCCACGGATCGCCGCCAGCAGCATGAGGATATCCGCGCATTCGTCGCCCTCAGCGACCGATCGCTCCACGGCAGAAATCTGTCCGCCCAGGCGTTTGATTCTGGAAAACAGTTTCTGTTTTTCTTTGGAAATTTCCGGCAGCTTGTCCTTCATAAAATTTCGCGTCGGCTCCTTACTTCTTTCTTGACATATACCATAGGGGGGTATGATATATAAAGCGCAGGATCGGAAGCAAGCCGGCGAAAAGGAAAGGCACGGATGCTCGATCTTTTCAGAAAGGAGGAGAACGGCAATGGCATGCATCACTCTACTCGCTCCGCCCATCGCGGTGACGACGACACAACTCGCGCGCGCAATTCATCACGAAGCTGCCGCACCCTGGCAGATCGAGTTGAACCTGCAGCAACGCAATATTCTGCGCTTGAGCTGGGTCGTGGTCACCGACAGCGACGGCAGCCGCCGGCTCCGGATGCAGTGGGCATCCGCCGATGATGAATGATCCGATCGCGTCCGGCGATTGCTGATGTTCACACTGCTGTAATCATCGATGCGTAGTCTCAACCGGGCGGGATCTCAAGGCCCAGCCATGGGTCCCGGGTGCGTTAACTGTGATTAACTTCCAAGCGATGCTATAGTTAATCTACGAGTGGGGGTTCGTCGCGACAGCAAGAACTAGAGTCTAGCCAATGAAGTTCGAATTCATATCCAAAACTGGCTTCGCCTTGCCCGCTCTCCGCGTCGATGCGCGCGTCTTTACACTTGCCCTATGCCTCTCGACCCTGGTCGTCCTACCCGGCCCATCGGCCCTGGCGCAGTACTCCAACACTACGCTGCCGACCGACAGTGTGGCGGCTCCTCCTCTACCTGCGCTTGCCGCCCTGCCGGATCCTCCGCCCGACGACAGCACCGAGGCGATGCTTCCTCATTTCAAGAGCTCGCGTTTCTGGCTCTCCGGGCAGGCGAACTTTATCTTTCAGACGCATCCTGAATTCCACTCGCCTTACAGCGGGCCGCACAGTCTCAATCCGCACTACGAAAAGGCGACCTCACGCTTGATGACGCTGTACACCGGCGTGCGCCTGAACAACTCGACCGAATTTCTGGTCGACATCGAGGAGGCCGGTGGCGCGGCGCTCACGCAAGGGTTCGGGCTGGCCGGGAATACCGATCTCGACATCGTGCGCAACCCGCTGCTCAGCAAAGCGCCCTATCTGGGCCGGGGCATGATCCACCATATCTTCGCTCTGAGCCGGGATAAGGTGGAAAATCAGCGCAATGCCTTCAGCCTTTTCGACGAACTGCCGCGGCGGCGGCTCGAAGTCCGGTTCGGCAAATTCAGCATGCCGGATTTCTTCGATACCAATTCCGTCGGCTCCGACACTCACTTTCAATTCCTCAATTGGACGATCGATAACAACGGAGCCTGGGATTACGCTGCCGACACGCGCGGCTACACCGTCGGCCTCACTGCAGACTTCGAAGACCGCAACTGGGGATTCCGCTTTGCCGAAGCCCTGATGCCCAAAGTCGCCAATGGCATCGACCTGGTATGGAAACCGTGGCAGGTTCATGCGGAGAACTATGAGTATGAGTGGCGCCACGGATTGATCCCGAAAAAGTCAGGCGTGGTTCGTCTGCTTGCCTACACCAACTACGCCAACATGGGGATTTATCGCGATCAAGTTGCTAAAGCCCAAGCTACCGGAACCACGCCTGACATCACGAATCACCCGTGGCACATCACGCGCAAATACGGCTTCGGCATTAACGTGGAGCAGACTCTCACGCGTTATTTGACGGCCTTCGCGCGCTTCGGATGGGCCGACGGCAGGACGGAATCGTTCGCTTACACGGAAGTGGATCAGACTTTCAATCAGGGCATCGGCGCCAACGGCGCGTGGTGGCATCGCAAGCAGGACCGCGCGGGCATCGCTTTCGTCAGCAACGCGCTCAAAAAGGATCACCAGAATTACCTGGCGGCTGGGGGACTAGGATTCCTGCTGGGCGATGGCAAGCTCAATTACGGGCGGGAAAATGTCTTGGAGACTTACTACACGGCGCATGTGTGGCGCGGGATCTACCTTGCGCCCGGCCTGCAGCACATCAACAATCCCGGCTACAACCGCGACCGCGGCCCAGTTCTCGTGCCTACCTTCCGGGCGCATGTGGAATTCTGAATGCGCTATTTCTCCACTTTCACGCCCTTCCAGAACGCTACGTAGCCTTTGATCTGCTTGGCGGCGAGCTTGGGCTCGGGGTAGAACCAGGCCGCGCCGGCATTTCGTTTGCCTCTGACTTCCAGGTCGTAGTAGCTGGCGGTGCCTTTCCACGGGCACACGGAATGCTGGCCGCTGGGACGAAAGTATTCCGTTCGAATCGCGTCGGGCGGAAAATACTGGTTGCCCTCAACTTCAACGGTTTGACTGCTTTCGGCGAGCACAGCGCCTTCCCACATTGCTTTTGCCATAATGATTCTTTAGATTCGTAACCACCTTTATGGCTTCACAACCTTCTGACGCAGCGGTCTCGCCGGCAACCGAGGTGCGATTCAACGGACACTCTATGGTCGGGCCCCTCCAGCGCGTGCTCGTATGCTCCCCGCGAACGGCTGGATGGAATCAGGCAGGACGGGCGGCCCGCTGGGGCGACTTGGGATTTCTGCACGCTCCCGATTTTGAGAAGGCGCAGGCGCAACACGAAGTTCTTTGCCGCGAGCTATCGGCAGCGGGAGTTGAGGTGGTAGAGTTGCCGGCTGCGGCGGACCTTTCTTTGGACGCGGTCTATGCGCACGACGCGTCGTTGGCCACCGACTTTGGATTGATCGTGATGCGTCCGGGGAAAGAGAACCGCGTGACCGAAGGCCCGCACCATGGTTCGTTCTGCGCGCGGCTTGGCATTCCAAGTCTCGCCAGGATTGTTGCTCCGGGCACTACCGAAGCCGGAGATATCGTGTGGCTCGATGGGAAGACACTGCTGATTGGGCGCGGCTACCGCACCAACGGCGAAGGCATACGGCAGATGCACGACTTGCTGGCGCCGAAAGGGGTCGAGGTACTCTCAGCGCCGCTGCCGCATGGAGCGGGGCCGTCCACTTGTCTGCACCTTATGTCGCTGATCAGCTTGCTCGACGAGCAGACTGCGTTGGTGGATTTGCCGTGGCTGGCGGTGGAGACTGTGGAACTGCTGCAAGGTCGCGGTTTCAAGTTTATTGAGATCGATCCGTCGGAGCGCGACACCCTAGCCTGCAACGTTCTCGCGCTGGGTGGCAAGCGAGTGCTTGCTATTGAAGAAAATCGCAAGACGAACGACCGTTTGCGCACCGCCGGATTCGAGGTACGCACTTTTCCCGGAGACGAACTCTGCGTCAATGGTGGTGGCGGGCCGACTTGTCTTACACGGCCGCTGCTGCGGGGATAATTCTCACCCTCCCGCGATTGCCCCGATCACCAGGAACGGCTCTTTCCCCGTAGCGACCGCCTCGGGCAAAGGCGCGTCAGGCGACGCGTGCGAAAGATCCTCCTCGCAGGCAAAGAAGCGCAGGAACGGCCTGCGCTGCAGCGTGACATGGTCGCGGATCGCTCCCTGCAGCATGGGATAACGAGCTTCGAGCGCATCGAGAACCGAGCGCTGTGTGACTGGGCCGGTGATCTCGACCGTCACCTCGGAGCCGGCCCCGGCCAGATTGCGAAGATGGAATGGGAGAGCGACTCGGACCATACTTCGTACCTTAGACCAATCGATTACTGAATCTCAACGTGGCCTGCTTCCTTCAGGACCGCGATAGCTCTCTCCGCGAACTCCTCTGGGATGAGCACGTAGTCGGTGTCGTAGGTTGAGACGGCGAAGATCGGGACATTGTTGCCGGAGAGCGGTTCGATAAACGAGAGCAGCACTCCGGTTTGTGTGAAGGGGAAAGGGCCTTCGAGTTTCAGACAGCGCCATCGGTGCGACGAGTGTACTTCGGTCGGGAGATTTTCGGTCGGGCATACGATCGAGAGTTCGTCGGGCGTGCGTGTAATCGATGTGAAAGCGCCTTTCGTGGCCCAAGCAGGCACGGGCGCGTCGGAAGTCAGATGGACCACCCCGTAGATGGCATTAAGCGCGCGGAATCGGAGTGGCTGTTGCATGGACGTTAGCCTTCGATCGCCTTGCGCACGGCGGCACGGGCCAGAAGCCGTGTTGAATCGAGCGTGGGCAACGGCGAAGACTCCGGGGTCACCAGCAACGGAATCTCGGTGCAGGACAGCGCGACAGCATCGCAGCCTTCGTCCTTCATACCGCGAATCACTTCCACGAGGTAGGCGAGCGAGCGCGGCAAGAATTGGCTGTTGACCAACTCGTCGAAAATAATTTGATTGATACGCTCGCGCTGATCGGGGCCGGGAACGCGGTGCTCAATGCCCGCAGCCTTCAAGGCCTCGCGATAGACCGGACCCTCCATCAGATAGCGCGTGCCGAGGACGGCTACCCGTTTGAACTGCTGCCGCCGCGCCTCATTGGCGACCTCGCGGGCGATGTGCAGCCAGGACCGCGGCGAGCGATGCTCGACCAGATCAAATGCCTGGTGAATCGTGTTGTCCGGACAGATGAGAAAGTCAGCGCCCGCTTGGGCGAGCTTTTCGGCGGAAGAGATCATCAACTGCGCCACGCCGGCCCAATCACCGGCGTCGATCGCTTTCATATATTGCACCAGCGAATAAGAGTGCAGCGCGACTTCAGGATGGTCGTGACGGCCGAGCATCTGCGCTCCTTCAAGCGAGATAGTGCGGTAGCAGAGCGCGGCTCCTTCGGTGCTGCAAGCTACGATTCCTATGCTTAACATCAGGCGCTCGGGTCCGAGGGCAGGGGCCATTTGTTCGCTGCCAATCTTTGTCTTTCAGCCACGTCGGCCGCACGGACCGGGTTCGCGACCGCGTAAGGGCTGGTCTCGCGATAGCGCTTTTCGAATTCCTCGCGCGTGATGATGGTCTTCACGTCTGCAACTCTATCGATGGCGAGTATGCCCTCCAGGTGGTCAACCTCGTGTTGCAGAAGTTCCGCGAGATCGCGGTCGTCCCCGGCTTCGAACTCCAGGGTCTCGCCGTAGAGGTTCTGATAGCGGACCGCAATTCGGCAGTAGCGCTCGACCTGCATGAAGATGGAGAGAAAGCTGAGGCACGC
>Ga0075029_100001515_pt1 | contig 13293 bp, 6 predicted proteins | sample LitLauG_LLR_2013_FD_71391 | JGI IMG/M metagenome (GOLD analysis project Ga0075029, IMG submission 71391) | Freshwater sediment microbial communities from North America - Little Laurel Run_MetaG_LLR_2013 | ecosystem: Environmental > Aquatic > Freshwater > Creek > Sediment | place: USA...
CGGCGATGCGTCGGTAAGTGTCGGCCTCATCCTTCAAGCTCTCGGGAGCGGGCCCGTTGCCGAAATCGAAATAGCGCGAAAGGCCGGTGTCGCCGGCGAGGTGCGGCTCGCGGTTCCACATTTCGTAGTCTTTGAGCGTGAAGCGATAGGCCTTCTCAATCCAGGCGCGGTCTTCATGTCCGGCGGCCTTTTGCGCCTCATACACGGCGACGACCATCGAACTTAGAAATGGCGGCTGGGCCCGCGTCAAATAATAAGTGCGGTTCGCATTGAGGATGGTGCCGTAATGCTCGATCTCGAAAAAGAAATTTTCCACCATGCCACGGGCAAGGTCGATGCGATTGTCTTCCAGCAGACCCCGCACAATGAAATAGCTGTCCCAGCCGTACATTTCATTGAAGCGTCCGCCCGGCACGACGTAATTGTTGTTGAGATATAGCAGGCCTGGGGGATTAATCGGCTCCAGCATCTGCCCCGGGCCGGTGATGTCCGCGGGAAGTTCCTTCACCTCGATGTGGCAGCGCTTTTGAGTTTCGGCCACAACCGCCGGTGGCGAAAAATGTGCGGGCAAATATAAGACCGAGGTTTGGTTGAGCTTCGGGTCCACGACGGTGCCACAGTCTGAAAGCGACCGGGTTAGCGTGTTCCAGCCGGAGGAAATGTAGTCCAGGATGGGCGAAAGCCCCGCCTGATTGACTGCGGGCTTCGCTGCAGGTTGCGCTGTGGCAAAGGTTGCCAGCGCCAGCAGAGTGACAATGCAGCGCGCGATTCGCTTGAGAAGGGGAACGCTCATTTCGTCAGCCTCGCCAGATAAACACCAAATGGTCCCAGTGCCACGGATGCAGCGCCCGAGGGCGCGGGCTTCATCGTGGTGAGGAGCGTGGTAGCTTTCGCCCCCGCGAACCCTTGCGGGGCCAGATCGAAGGACACCGTCTGATCGGCCGCCGACATGTTGAGAACGACTAGCACGGCTTCCTTCTTGTAGCTGCGCAGGTAAGACACAACATTCGGGTCGTTTGTGTTGAGGGCAACGTACTCGCCTTCGAGCAGCGCCGGGTCCGTATGGCGCAGGGCGAGCAGGCGGCGGTAGAAATTCAAGATGGAGTCCGGATCTTTGTCCTCGGTGGCCACGTTGTGGGTCTTGTAGCTGTCGGGGACCGGCAGCCAGGGCGTGGCCGCGCTGAACCCCGCGTTGGCCGTGCTGTCCCACTGCATGGGAGTGCGTTGGCCGTCGCGCCCTTTGTCTTTGGGCCAGCCCAACCTGCCGATGGGATCTTTTACGTCCTCCTTGCGCTTGGGGTCGTTATTTTCCATACCGAGCTCTTCACCGTAATACATGATCGGAGTGCCGCGAAGCGTGAGGTAGAGGCCCGCCATCATCTTGGCGATCTGGTCATTGTGGCGGCCATCGCCGTAGCGGTTGTAGGCGCGGATGATGTCGTGGTTGCTGAACAGATAGACGGGCCATCCCCCGGCGGAGTCGACACCTGCGATCTGGCGGCGGAATTCGTCGGGTGAAAGCCGGTTGATGTTGGTGAACAGGAAATCCATGGGCATCTGCAGCTCTTTGCGGCCGCTGCCGTAGTATTCCTTGAGCTCGTCAATCGTCTTGGTCCAGGTTTCGCCGATCAGCACGGCGTCGGATTCGTCGGCCACGGCCCGGAGGCGGCTGAGCACGTCATGCACTTCCGGCAGTTTCTTGTTGTAGAGTTCCTCGGTGTTCGGATCGCCGAATTTGTTGGTGCCGGGAAGGACCGGATTGTCTTTCAGGTCTTCGCGCTCGAAAAGAGTGTCGACGGCGTCGAGCCGAAAGCCCGAAACACCGCGCTTATACCACCATCGGTTGGTGTCGAACATGGCCTTCTCGACGGCGGGATTACGCCAGTTGAGATCGGGCTGACCCGCGTAGAAGTAGTGATAGTAGAACTGGTTCGTGGCCGGATCGAATTTCCACGCCGAGCCGCCGAATGTTGACACCCAATTGTTCGGCGGCTGTCCGCCCGCTTTGCCGTCGCGCCACATGTACCAGTCGCGGTGAGCGGAGTCTTTCGACGACTTCGAATCGAGGAACCACTTGTGCTGGTCGGACGTGTGATTGATGACGAAATCAAGAATCACGCGAATGTTGCGTTTCTTGCCTTCGGCCAGCAGGCGGTCGAAATCGGCCAGAGTGCCGTAGACCGGGTCGATGTCTTCGTAGTCGGAAACGTCGTAGCCGAAGTCGACCTGCGGAGAAGGGAAGCAGGGCGTGATCCAGATCGCGTCTACACCGAGCTGGCGCAGGTAGTCCATTTTGGCGGTAATGCCGTTGAGATCGCCGGTGCCGTCGTTGTTGCTGTCGGCGAAGCTCCGGGGATAGATTTCGTAGAACACGGCGTGCTGCCACCACTGATGACCTTCGGCGTCCACGGACTTGGTTTGGGCCGCGCCAGCGAATGAACCCGCCATCGCCATCGCCAGCGAAATGGAAATTAGTCTCGTCGTCATAAGGGCGTTCTCCTAAACGTGTTGACCGAGCGGGGCAGACCGGCTAGTGGTGAACGATCTGCGACTCCATGTCTTCCAGCGCAATGCCTTTTGTTTCCGGCATCATGAACATCACATAAAGAAGTTGAAGGACCATCATCGCGCAGAAGAAGCCGAAGATAGGAGCGCCACCGAACCGGCCGGCCAAAAAAGGGAATATGTTTGCGATGATGGCAGCGAACATCCAGTGGGTGAAGCATCCGAGCGATTGTCCCGCCGCCCGAACCTCGTTGGGGAATATCTCCCCGATGAAGACCCAGATGACCGCCCCCTGACCGATGGCGTGCGCGGCGATGAACGCGAAGACATAGATTGTCATCCCGGCAAACGAGTTGCGGTAAAACGACAACGCGATCAGCCCCAGCGACACGATATAGCCGATGGAGCCGATGTACATGAGAATCCGGCGGCCGTACCGGTCGATCAGCGACAAGCCCAGCATGGTGAACACCAGATTGACCAGGCCGATGCCGGCGGTGGAAAGCAGCGCACTTGACTTGCTCAGTCCTGTCATCTCAAAGATGCGCGGGGCGTAATAGATAATGGCGTTGATGCCGGAAAGCTGATTGAAGAACGCCAGCAGAACAGCCAGCAAAATCGGCCAGCGGTAGTGGGACGAAAAGAAGGCCTTGGTGGGATTGGCCTCGGCCCGGTCTCGCGAAGCCAAAATCGAAGCGAGAGTCGCATCCGCTGAGGCTGGGTCGATCTCGCTCAAAACCGAGCGTGCGCCTGCTGTGTCATTGCGCTTCAATGCTAGCCAGCGGGGGCTCTCGGAAATCAGGAGAGCGAGAAGAGTGAAAATCGCCGACGGAATGGCAACCACTCCCAGCATCCAGCGCCACGCGTCAGGGCCACCGGTCTTCTGAAACAAATAGTTCGACACATAGGCGATCAGAATGCCGAAGACAATGTTGAACTGAAACAAGGCGACCAGCAGGCCGCGTCTGGAGGGAGGCGCGATCTCGGAAATGTAGAGTGGAGACACCACGGAAGACGCGCCAATGCAGAGTCCGCCGAGCAGGCGGAAAACCATGAAGATGTACACATTCTGCGACAGCGCCGAGCCCAGGGCCGAAACCAGGAACAGAGCCCCGATCCAAAACAGGCTCTTCTTTCGCCCCAGCGTGTCGGCGAAGAAGCCGCCAAACATGGCTCCAACGACGGTGCCATACAAGGCCATCGAAACGGCCAGCCCGTGCATAATGTTGCTCAAGTGCCAGAGTTGCTGAATCGTCTGTTCGGCGCCCGAAATCACCGCGGTGTCGAGCCCAAAAAGAAAGCCGCTGAGCGCCACCGTCAACGACCAGAGGATGAGCTTATGTTGTTTCATCGAGCAGCCATTTCCCGACGCGAAATTAGTCGCACGCTGAGTTGTGCGGCGTTTGGGTACAAGAGATTTAGTCGCATAGAGGGCTCGTGAGTCGGTTGTTCGAAATAGGCTTGATCTGCCAGACGCGCAGGTCCGACGGTTCGGCGCCTTCGTGCACAATTCGAAGCGGTGTGGAAACGTGCTGGTAGACCCGCGCCGTCAGCACCGTGGTTCGGTTCACAAAAACTTCGAGCACCGATCCGTCGAGATATAAGTGAAGTTGGATGGGCTTCGCGGGATCGGCGGAAATGGCTGCCTTAACATTGCCCACCTGCAGTTCGCGCCCTGCGGAGGTGGGATTGCAACGAATGGTGGCGAAGGTTTCGCCCGTCTCCGACACAAAGCTAAGAACGAACGAAGCGTCCGCCGCCGGTTTGTAGTCGAACAGTAATTCTGCGGACAGATCGTGAATGCGCAGAGTCTGCAGGGTTGCGCTGCCCGGCTTCTTTGTGTCTATTCGGGTTTTGGTGCGTAGCTTTTGCACTGCCGACAGCACTTCCATCTGCAGCTCATCGTTCTCGTTCAACGTTAAGACGCGCGGCAGCCCCATGACCCCCGCCCATCCTGCGGCGCTATGTTCCGCCTCCGGTCGCGTCTCGGGAATCCACCCCCACAAAATGCGATTGCCTTCCTGATCGAGCGTGCTCTTAGCAGCATAGTAGGAGCCCCAGTCGACCACGCCTTCTTTTTCCGGAGAGAACCGCTGGTCTTTATAGGTCCCAACTTTCCAAAGCACCTTCCCCTGAGTCGAGACAAGCAGAACATGCTTTTTGCCGAGCTGGAAGAAGTCCGGGCACTCCCACATGTCTCCGGTGTCTACGGGATTTGTGGTCTTGAGACCGCTAGCGCCACCTTCAATCAGCGGATGCAGATAAGTCCAGCGGCGGAGATCGGGAGAAGTATAGAGAAGAACGATGCCGCCTTTTCCTCGGATGCCCGAGCCGAGTGTGAGCATCCAGGCATCGCCTTCGGGCCAGACGCAGGGATCGCGAAATCCCGTGACGTCGAGCCCCGCGGGAGGTTTGGCAAGCACGGGCTCAGGGAGTTTTTGCCAGGTGCGCAAATCAGGGTCGCGAGAGGTCGCCAGGCATTGCACTTCACGCCAGGTATGCTTGCCATCGCGCAGGGTAGCCTCGGCATCATTTGCTGGCGGCATGACGCCGGTGTAAATCACGGTCGGTGTGCCATGGTCGAGCACGGCGTGGCCACTGAAGACGCCGTCACGATCAAATCCCTCTGGAGTGGGGGAGATCGCCACAGGCTCGTTTTTCCAGAACACCATGTCAGGGCTGGTGGCGTGTGCCCAATGCATGTCTCCCCAGACGGCGGCGCCAGGATTGTATTGATGAAACAGGTGATATTTCCCGTTGAAGAAAATCGGGCCGTTTGGGTCGTTCATCCAGTTGTGCGCCGGAAGCAGGTGAAATTGTGGGCGCAGCGGGTCCGACTTGAGCTTCTCACACAGTGCCTGCGTTTTCGGATCAGCGGCAGAGAGTCCGCCCGGCAGCCGCACAGTGAGCCCCGCAGCGCCGGCCAGCCGGATAAAATCTCGTCGTGAGAGCATCGTAGCCCTGGGTCCTCGATGAGGTGGCGCAGCCTAAAACAAAACATGCGACAGACGCACCAAGCGGGGAAACCCGGGTGCTCATGACGCCAATCTTAAATAGAGCATGGGTCAGCGGAAGTCAATGTGTTTGTAATTACCGCTTCCGACGTGGTGTCTTATGATGGGCAAGTCGTGACCGTTTGTCAAAGATTGAAGTCCGTGTGCGTGGCTGTGTTATTGGCCGGGTGTCTGCCTGCCTCAGGGCAAGCGACGTCCAAGCCATCGGCTGCCCAGGTCGCGTATCAGCGGGGCCAGCAGGCTTACGCCAGCGGCGATGTCGCGGGAGCGGAGAGTGCCTTCAAGGAGGCGGTGAAATTGTCTCCGCGTTATGCGGACGCTCATGCCGCCCTCGGTTATGTGTTGTCCGCGGCTGGCGACCTTAAAGGTGCGGAAGCTGAGCTTAGGGCTGCGATCAAGCTTGAGGAGCGCAGCGCAGAAGCGCACCGCCAACTCGGGCGCGTCTTGAGTCAGTTGGGAAGCAAGGAGGAAGCGATCGTCGAGATGCGGCGCGCAGTGCAGCTTGCGCCCAATCGCGCGGATATGCGCGACGATCTCGGGTCAGTATTTGCGCAACAGGGAAAGTATGAAGACGCTGCCACCGCTTTTGCGGAAGCAGTGCGTCTGCAGCCCAACTTCGCGCCAGCTCATTTTCATCTCGGCGTGGCGAAGATTCAGCTCCATCAGTTCGACGATGCAGTGAAGCAACTGCGCAGCGCGATCAATTTTGCGCCTGAGGATCCCGCTTTGCACTCCTACCTCGCCGAGGCTCTGGGAGACCAGGGCAAGAACGCCGAGGCTCTACAGGAACTGCACAAGTCGGTCGATTTAAAGCCGGAGTGGTTCGACGCTCAAATCGCGCTGGGACTCGCCTGCCAGCGCTCCGCCGACGTGGCCTGCGCGGTCGCGGCGTTTGAGGAGGCTGTAAAACTGCGGCCTGCGGACGCCAACGCCTACAACGATCTCGGTCTCGCTCTGATTCAGAAGGGGGATGCGGAGTCCTCGATTCCGAAATTTCGCGAGGCAGTGCGCCTTATGCCGCAAGATGGCGAGATTCGCGGGAACCTCGGCATCGCTTTTCTGCAGCGAGCCGATTTCGATTCCGCCATCGACGAACTGAAGGCTGCGATCCAGTTGTCGCCATCGTCGTCATCGCTGCACTACAACCTCGGCCTTGCCTACAAACTGAAAGACCAGTTCGACTCCGCAGGGATCGAGTTGCAGAAAGCAATTGAACTCAATCCATCCCTCGCCGACGCGCACTACACTTTGGGCGTGCTGTTTTGGCAGCGGGGAGACTTTGAAAAAGCCACGGAGCAGTTGAGAAGCGCGATTCAGTCCCAGCAGGATTATGCCGAGGCCTACTACACGCTTGGCACGGTTTACAAGCAGCAGGGCAAGCTGCCCGAGGCCGCGGCCGCGCTGCGCGAAGCCATCCGTCTGCAGCCCGACTTTGCCGGCGCCCACACCACCCTGGCCGCCGTTTTGCGGTTGCAGGGCGAAAACGAACAGGCAGCCGAGGAATCGAAAGCTGCGGCCAGGGTCACTGCCACCACAAACAATCTCCAGGCGGCTACCTTTGCCACAAATTCCGGCAAAAGGCTGCTCAGCGTCGGCGACGTAGATGGCGCCATCGCCCAATTTCGCTCCGCCACCAAAATGGATGACACCTACGCGCCGGCCCATTTTCAGCTCAGCCAGGCTTTGCAGCGAAAAGGAGCGCTCCAGGAGGCCAGTAAAGAGCTCCAGCGTTCAAAAGAACTGCAGAACGCGAAGCCCTGAGAGCACCCGGGCAACTGCACCGGACCCACTCTACCGATCGGGTAGCCATTACTCACTAGACAGCGCCCATCAAATGTAATATCATTTTGCGGTTTTCGGTCTTCCGAAATGTCTCAGGCCAGGCACCAGCCCAAGCACGAAAAGATCCGCCAGGAAATCCGGCACGCCATTACCACGGGCAAATATAAAGAAGGTCAGCGACTTCCCACGGAGGCGGTGCTGGTCAAGCAATATGACACTTCGCGACCAACCGTGGCCCGGGCTCTGCGGGACTTGCAGCACGAGGGCCTCATCGCCCGGCGAGCAGGTTCCGGAACCTATGTACAAAAAGCGGGCAACGAGCACGGGCATCTCTTCGGATTGCTCATCCCCAGGCTTGGGGAGACCGAGATCTTCGATCCCATTTGCCGCGAGATGGCGAGATCCTCGCAAACGAGCCATCATGGTCTGCTCTGGGCCGCCTCAGCGGTCGAGGCCACCGGGGACGTCGCCGAACAGGCGTGGCAATCGTGCCAGCAGTGCATCGCGAGAAAAGTGGCCGGAGTCTTCTTCGCGCCGATCGAATATACGTCCGATGCCGACGCTGCGAACGAGCGCATCATGAACGCGCTGGAAAAGGCGGGGATTCCGGTCGTACTGCTCGACCGCGATCTGCAACGCTCGCCCCGTCATAGCAAGTATGACCGCGTCGGCATTGACAATCGAGAAGCGGGCTTTATGGTCACCGAACACCTGTTAAAACAGGGGTCCCGGCGAGTGGGCTTCTTCAGCCGGCCTTTCTCCGCTGAGACCGTGGCCGCCCGTCTTGAGGGGTATCGCGCTGCCTTGTTGAGCCACGGCATCGTGCCCGAAGATTCCTGGCATGCCGAGGGCGACCCCGCCGATTCCCAGCTCGTCAAAGAATTTCTTCGCAACTCGCGCGTGGATGGACTGGTTTGCGCCAACGACATCACCGCCGCCAATCTCATGCGGTCGATGGACTCACTGGGGATCAAAACTCCGGAGGACGTGAAGGTCGTGGGCATTGACGACGTTCGCTATGCCAGCCTGCTGGCGGTGCCCCTGACGACTCTGCATCAACCCTGCGAGAGTATCGGGATTGCCGCGGTACAGGCAATGACCGACCGGATCGCCAACCGCGCCATGCCCGCCCGTGACATCCTGTTTCACTGCGAGCTGGTGGTCCGGGAATCGTGCGGGGCCAAATTGCGGGAGCCAGTTGCTGCCCCCTCCTCCAGGCCGGCAAGAAAATAGCCACCGCCAGGGCTGAATCAGCCGGTTCCACCAGAGAAACACCTCCATCGGGGGCAGTCCCTAGCCTCCATAGTGATTACCCACTAGACCAATTCTGGCTCCGGGCATACATTTTGACAAATCTGGGATAACAATCTTCTTGACAATGGAAACGCCACAATAATATAAAGGCCGACCAAGCCGACCAACTGGGTTTGTTGGGCACGCCACTGGTGCATGTGTCCACCGGCAGCGCGGCAAGTTAAAAAAATAGAGCCCTTGAGGAGTGGAAGCTATGTTCAGGTCCAAGTCGATCTGTATCGCTGCATGTCTGTTGTTGGTCGCCGCAGGAGTGGTTGGGACGCAGGCGTCGGCGCAGGCCGTGTACGGGAGCATTCTAGGAACCGTGACCGACCCGCAAGGCGCGGCCGTCGTGGGCGCTACTATCACCGTCACCTCGGTTGGCAAGGGCATCAGCGAAACCGCGACCAGCAATGAGAGCGGCAACTACTCCGTGACGCACTTGATTCCGGACGTGTACACGGTCCGGATCGAGGCCAAGGGCTTCAAAACCATCAATCAGCAAAATGTGGTCGTCAGCGCCGACAACGGTTCGCGCGTCGACGAGCAGTTCACGGTGGGCGGCGCGCAGGAAGTGGTGGAAGTGACCAGCGAAGCGCCGCAGCTCAAGACCGACCGCGCCGACGTGGCGGTCGAGTTCAGCGGCAAGCAGCTCGCCGAGCTCCCCATCCTGAACCGCAACTTTCAAAGCTTGGAATTGCTGACCCCCGGGACCCAGGTCATAACTGGCTGGTCACACGCCGCCACGGAGAACCCGCAGGGCAGCAAGCAGATTTTCGTCAACGGTCAGCACTTCAGCGGCACCGGCTACCAGTTGGACGGCACCGACAACCAGGATCCAATCCTGGGCATTATCATCGTCAATCCCAGTCTCGACTCGGTGCAGGAAACCAAGATCGCCACGCAGAATTATGACGCCGAGTTTGGCAAGGCAACCGCCGGCATTATGACCGCCCAGACCAAGTCTGGCAGCAACGAGATCCACGGTAGCGGCTACTACTACGACTTGAACCCGAAAGATCCCGCCAAGAACCCCTTCACCAACGCACCGCAACCCAATAACTGGAAGCAGTTCGGCGGAGCTTTGGGCGGCGCTATCGTCAAGAATAAAGTGTTCGTGTTCGGCGACTACGAAGCCACGCGCCGCACCGCTGGCACAAGCTTCACGATCAACGTTCCCACCGCGCTGGTGCGTTCCACATGTCTGACAGCGGGGACGGCTAACTGTGATCTGAGCGAGTACCTCGGCAACGTTCAAAATGGTGGAAACGGCCAGGTTTACAACCCGTACCAGCCGCAGGGCGCTCGCACCGCATATGTAGGCAACGTGATACCACAAGGGGATTTGCAACTGGCGGACGCCGCCTCAGCTGGCTGCGCACCAAACTGCACTACACTGACGACGGCAGAGAAAATTCTGGCTGCGTTGCCGGCGCCGAATGCCGCCGGTACGAACGGTGGAACGTTAAACAATTATTCAGCCAGCGGAAGCGGCAGCTTCAACGACTACCAATATGTGTTCCGTGGCGACTATATTCCCACGCAGAAGCTGCAGGTCTTCGGCCGTTACACCCACGCTAACTTCAAACTCTCGGGAGCGCCCGTCTTCGGGACCGCAGTCGGCGGCCCCGGTTTGGGCTACCTGGGTTTGGCTGGCCAGTCGGTCATCAATAATTACAGCTTGGCGAGCGGTTTCAACTACACGCTGAGCAACACCTTGTTGATGGATTTCAGGTTCGGATACTTCCGCTACAACCCGCACTCCACAAAATTTGATGGAGGAACGGCTGCGGCCACGAACTTGGGGCTTCCCGGACTAAATACCTCCGATCCCACGACCGGCGGCCTGCCGGCTTTGTACTTCGACCAGACGATCGGCAATGGCTCTCAAGGTGGATATGGCTTCAACAATCAGGGATCCACTGGCCTCGGCGAGGGTCTCAACGTCGGTCGCTGCAATTGCCCGCTGGTCGAGAAAGAGCAAGGCGAGCAGTTTGTCAACAACTGGACCAAGATCTCCGGCAACCACCAGTTCAAGTTCGGAGCCGACCTGCGCCATGCCAGCAACCTGCGCGTGCCGTCCGACGCCAACCGCACTGGCCAGCTTCAGTTCAGCCACCTAGGAACTTCAGACGGTGCTGCCAGCGCGACTGGCGGGCTCGATCTCGCAACCTATCTGTTTTCCGAGGTCACGTATTTTGACCGCTACGTAGGGTCTCCGGGCGAACCGAGCGCGATCGAAACCCAAAATCGATACTTCTTCTACGGACAGGACACGTGGCGTCCTACCACGAAGCTCACCGTCAACTACGGTCTACGCTGGGAACTCTACACTCCAGAGAACGTAAACAAGAAGGGGAACGGAGGCTTCGGCGTCCTTCCGGAAGGCGTCATCCGGGTTGCTGGCTACGGCAATATCAGCAACAACGGAAACACCGCGAATAACTACAAGAACTTCGCTCCTCGCCTGGGCATCGCTTACGAAGTCACACCCAAGACCGTCGTTCGCTTGGGCTATGGCCGTAGCTTTGATATCGGAGTGTTCGGCTCGAACTTCGGTCACACAGTGACCCAGAACCTGCCTGTCCTAGCGCACCAGATTCTGCAGGCCTCTGGATTCGACAGCAAGAGTGCCGCATTTAACTTCACGACCGGCCCTATCCCCAATTCGTTCCCGGTGGTCCCCAGCAACGGAATCCTCCCGCTGTTTGGGCCCTGTTCTCCGGGCTCGGTCGGAGATTGCTTCAATCCCAGCGTCGGCCCCCGCATCCGGCCCGACAAAGTCGTGGTGCCGACAGTTGATGCGTGGAACGCCACTGTCCAGACGCAGTTGACTCGGACCCTGAACATCGAAGCTGGCTATGTAGCCAACCACGGCAGCCACGTGTTCAAAGGCAACGGCAATAGCTACAACCCGAACCAGGCAACGATCGTCGGCTTTGGAACGTTGTCCTACGCTCAACGGTCACCCTACAACGACGCCTTCCAGACTCCCTACGTCGATAGCCTCGGCAACGCGACCATCGTTCACTGCTGCCAAGGACAAGGATTCAACTACTCAGGCAGTGACGGAACGAACTCCTACAAGGCGCTGCAGATCAAAGCCACGCAACGTGCGGGTGGCGGTTTGACCCTGCTGGCCCACTACACCTACTCACGTGCCTATGACAACGACGGCAGCTACCAGCCCCAGTTGAGCCAGGGCTACGGGCGCCAGGACTTCAACCGCGACAGCGAACTGGTCATCACCTCGCTCTACGAATTGCCCTTCGGTAAAGGCAAGAAGTACATGGGCAACATCGGTCGAGCAGCGGACTTGCTGGTCGGCGGGTGGCAGTGGAACTCGGCGGTGACGATCGCGAGCGGCTTGCCGTTCTCGCCGACTTACGAAAACTGCGGCCAGGATCGCGACACCGGCCCCTGCCGCACCAACGGTGGCATCAGCGTCGGAGCCGGCAGCCTGAACGCCGGACAGGTGAAGTACTTTAAGCCGGTCATCGATCCCGCGAACGTAGCTGGCGTCCCGAACTGCCCGGTGGTTGGCGGAGTGCTGACAAAACTGAACGGCTACAGCTGCGATGGCGCGCTGCTCAACGGCGATACCATCAATGGCGTCGGCCGGCCGCTGGTTGCGACTTTCGGGACCGCACAGCGCAACTCGCTTACCGGACCGGGAGAAATCCTGGCCGATATGTCACTGTTCAAGAACTTCAGCATCACGGAGCGGGTGAAGGCCCAGTTCCAGATGGAGTTCTTCAACGTGTTCAACCACAAGGTGCTGAACGGGCCGAACAACTGCCTAGACTGCAACGCTATTGACGGCGCAGGTAATATCACCGGTCAAAATGGCGGATTGATCACCGGCCTGCAGGGCGGGGTCGCGATGCGGCAGTTCCAGTTGGGCATCCGGGCAACGTTCTAACAAGAGTGGAGCCTAATGAAGCTGCGGGGAGCCTTCGGGCTCCCCGTTTTTTGGCGACAACACCTCCCCGCATTGCTGTCTTAGGGAACTGCCATGAAGAAAGTGGTGGTAGGACTGGGCGAAGTGCTCTGGGACATGCTTCCGGGCAGTAAATATCTAGGCGGGGCCCCCGCAAACTTTGCCTATACAACCAGCCTGCTGGGCGACCAGGGTGTCGTCGCCAGTCGCGTCGGCGACGACGATCTGGGCGACGAGGCCATCAGCCGGGTCAAGGCCCTGGGCCTGCCGGTCGCGCATATTCAGCGCGATGCCGTGTATCGCACCGGCGCAGTGAAAGTGGACGTCGACGAGAAGGGAATCGCCCGATTCGAAATCGAAGCGCCCAGCGCCTGGGACTTTCTGGAATGGACCACCCAATGGCAGGACCTGGCGCAGCGTGCGGATGCGGTCTGCTTCGGATCACTGGCCCAGCGTGCATCCCACAGCCGAAACACTATTCGACACTTCCTCGGCGAGACTCGTCCCAGTGCCGTTCGCGTCTTTGACGTCAACCTGCGGCCACCGTTCTACTCGCAGGAAGTCCTGGCCGAATCGATGAAGCTGGCCGACATTGTGAAAATGAACGACGACGAAGTGCCGAAGGTGATGGCGCTCGGCGGGCTGGAACATGTCGACGAAAAATCCTCCGCTCTCAAACTGATCGAACTTTACGACTTGAAGCTGGTCTGCATCACCCGAGGTGCGTGCGGCAGCCTGCTGGTGAGCGCGGAGGACTCT
>Ga0075029_100001518_pt1 | contig 13272 bp, 13 predicted proteins | sample LitLauG_LLR_2013_FD_71391 | JGI IMG/M metagenome (GOLD analysis project Ga0075029, IMG submission 71391) | Freshwater sediment microbial communities from North America - Little Laurel Run_MetaG_LLR_2013 | ecosystem: Environmental > Aquatic > Freshwater > Creek > Sediment | place: USA...
CAGATCAAAGCCGCCGGTCGGCGCACGCTCGTTATGCCGACCGCGCTTCACCGTCTTGGGCATAGCGCGCCGCCTTAGCCATGGCGCTTGACAATCTTCCGAACGACTGGGGCGTGGACGGCAGCAACTCGCCGCCGAAATCGAGAGGCAATTCGTCGAACGTGCCGCGAAAGACATTCATGCGCAGCGTGAAGTGCGTGAAGGCGTGTTCCACGACATCCGGCAGCCGCTCCCAGTTTCCCGGAAACGGCCTCCATTTCAATGCGTTCGAATCTTCGAGGTCGCTAATGCCGATCGCGCCGGGCAATTCGAGGGTGCCGGCGAGCAATCCGTTTTGTGGACGCCGACGAACCATAAAATTACCGAGCCGATCTTGTGCGTAAAACGCCACGCCCAAGCGAATTTTCTTCTCGTTTTTGCTGGCCGCAGCCGGAAAACGCGTCGGTTCGGATCGGGCGGCGACGCAATCTCCGCGCAGAGGGCACGCGGCGCAGTCGGCTCCGCGCGGCCGACACACGAGCGCACCCAAGTCCATCAGCCCTTGCGCGAGATCGCCGGCTCGTTTCGCGTCGGCCCAAAGGTCGGCCAAAGTCGACAAACGCCTCCGCCCCGCGCTGTCCAAACGCTCGACGCCAAAGTAACGGCAAAGAATGCGTCGGATATTGGCGTCGACGGGGACGCACGGAAGGTCGAACGAGATGGCCGCGACCGCTTTGGCGGTATAATCCCCTATGCCGGGCAAAGCCCGTAACTCATCGGGGTTTCGAGGAAAATCGCCACCGTTCGCAGCTATCGACCTTGCGCAGGCATGCATGTTTCGTGCACGCGAATAATAACCAAGGCCCGCGAATTCGTCGACGACGTCGTCGATGGACGCGGAAGCAAACGCCACCAAAGTCGGCCAACGTCGCGTAAATCTTTCGAAATATGGCGCCGCGGTGGTGACAGTCGTCTGTTGCAGCATGATTTCCGACAGCCAAACGTAATAGGGATTCGGCGTCGCGCCGGGGGCCGCCCGCCACGGAAACTCCCGGCGATGACCGTCCCACCAAGCGAGGATGCGCGCGCGCGCCGCCCAAACGACAGCCTTTCGTTCTGCGGACGACTCCACTAAAGCTGGTGCATTCGCCAGTCGTCGGTCTCGCGCGCTCAATGTCTAGACATTCCCAAAAAAGCGACGCCCCGCAACTCGTTTCGCTGGCGGTCAAAGCGGTCGGCGAACTCATTGCGCGACGCGGTTCGGGACAAGCCGGAGTATTCCTGCGCTGGAGTGACATTGTCGGCGCAGCCGCAGCGGAATACATGCGCCCGGTCGAGTTTCAATGGCCAAAGTCCCAATCCGCGAAGCGCACGAATTCAGTCGGCGCGACGCTCATCGTCGCAGTGGATAGCGCGCGGACGGTCGAAGCACAATTCGCGGCCGACACCCTTCTCGCGTCGGTCAACGCGCACCTCGGATGGAAATGCGTAAGATCGATCGCATTTCGCCAGGAACGTTTTCTAAAGGCGGCCGCCGCAAAGCGGCCGTTCCGCGTTGACAGGGCCCGCGCCGACCGCATTGAGCAAGCGATCAAGGCATTTGACGACGACGAACTGCGGGAAAACCTCTTTCGGCTGGGCCTCGCCGTGGCCGCCGCCAGCGCAGACACGCAGGGCGAAAAATGAAGCGCGTAAACAATGAGCGCGCCCAGATTCGCGTGCATAAAATGCATGGCGCCGGCAACAAGATTCTGGTGGCTGACCTGCGCGGCGTCTGTTGGCGGCCCGACGCGGAGTGGGCCCGTTCATTGAAAGGGATTTCCGATTTCGCGTTCGATCAATTGATGACGATAGAAGGCCCGAGCCATCCGGGCGTCGACGCGGACGTCGATATTTTCAACAACGACGGGTCGACCGCGCGCGCTTGTGGCAACGGCACACGGTGCGTCGCCGACGTGCTAATCCGCGAGGCCGGCGGTTCGTCGACCGTCGTGGCCACGCGCGCCGCGATCATCGTCTGCGAACGGTTGGAAAGCGGCGCTTACCGCGTCGACATGGGGCGCCCTGCCTTCGAGTCGTCGCAAATCCCCATCGCCTGGGACGTCCCTGATACGTCGAGCGTGCGCTTGGCGCGATCGGACGGCCGCGACGACGGCTTGGGCGAGGCTGCGCTCGCAAGCATCGGCAATCCGCATGCCGTGTTCTTTGTGCGAGATCTAAGCGCCACCGACGTTGGCGCGCTTGGTCCGACGTACGAGACTCATCCGATATTCCCCGATAGGGCGAACGTTTCGTTCGTTCAAGTGACGGGACGCGATACGATGCTCCTGAAGGTGTGGGAGCGCGGCGCTGGAGCCACCTTGGCTTGCGGCTCTGGGGCCTGCGCGACGCTGGTTTCCGCCGTGCGCCGGGGCTTGGCCGATCGTAAGGCCACCGTGTCGATGCCGGGCGGCGAACTGACGATCGAATGGCGCGAGGACGACGACCATGTCCTTTTATCGGGCCCCGTCGAATATGAGCGGACGGCCATCGTCGTGGTCGACGACCTCGGCCCCCTTTGAGATCGAATCGGTTGGCTATTCAAAGCGCGGGCGACCGCCCGACAGTGAAAGCGCTTCCGACGAGAGCGCAAGCGTTCGATGTCATGCGCGGCGTCGCAATTCTCGGCATGTTCTTCTACCACGGCGCGTTCGACTTGGCCTTTTTCGGGATGATTGCTCCTTCCTTCCCTTTCATTTGGCCGATGCGGATGTTTTCGCATTTGGTGGCGTCAACGTTCTTGGCGCTCGTAGGACTTTCTTTGTCGCTTGCCTACGCTGGGCGCGCTTTGGGGTGGGTTTATCTGCGCAGGTTGGCGATCCTGTGGTCGGCGGCGTGCGCCATTTCGATCGCGACATACATTTTCGCGCCCAACGCTTACATATCGTTCGGGATTCTACACTGCATCGCCGCCGCAACCGTGCTGGGGGGCCTCGCGACGCGCGCCCCCGTAATAGTGAGTTACGCGCTCGGGGCCCTGCTTATCTGTATGCCCGCAGTGGTGGAGGCAACAGGTTGGCAGGTCTCTTGGCCAATGTGGCTGGGCTTGTCTGGACAAGAGCCCACAACCCTCGATTGGCGGCCTTTTGCGCCGTGGGGCGGCGTGACGATTCTTGCCAGCGCGGCGGCGCGCAGCGCGTGGGGCCTTGGTGCGATCAAAGGCTGCTCAGCCTGGAGATCAGAACGAATGATCCCGAAAGCGACCGCGTTTCTAGGCCGCCATAGCTTGGCGATCTACCTGACGCATCAGCCAATATTGTTCCTTGGACTCAGCGCTTATGTGTGGACGCTTGACCTTTTCCGCAGATGACGTCGCGATGCGCTCCGCCCGTCGGTCACTTCAACAACCATGCGTGCGCCGGTTCATTGTGGAACCGCCACATCTTTTTTGGCCCGGCCATCACATTCAAGTAGAATAGATCATAGCCATGCGCCGCGCTGACCGGGTGGTAGCCTCGCGGCACAAGGACGACGTCGCGATCGTGGATTGTCATCGTCTCGTCGAGGCTATGGTCGTCGGTGTAGACGCGCTGCATCGCGAAGCCCTGGGATGGATTGATCCTGTGATAATACGTTTCTTCGAGGAGCGTTTCCTCGGGCAACATGTCACGGTCGTGTTTGTGCGGGGGGTAGCTCGACCAATTTCCGCCTGGCGTGATTACCTCGACAACGAGCAGGCTTTCCGCCTCCGCGGTCTCTGGGAGGATGTTCCGGACGTGCCGCGTGTTCGTGCCCTTGCCTCGAGTCAGCGTTTCGACCGATTCGGGCGGCATGACACGGGCGGGGAATTTGCCGACCGCCGGCGCAAAACAAAGGGCGACCTCCGCGTCTGAGACCGCTTCGACCGACACCTCGCCGCCCGGAGGCAGATAGACCGACCACGCTAGACCGGAAAAGACGTCGGCCCGTGCGCCGATCGGTCCCGAGTCGAAACCGGCCGAGGTGACCCTTACCTCGCCGCTTTGCACAACGACGCAACATTCATTGCCCGGATTCTTGACCGCGTACGTCCGGCCTGCCGGAATTTTGACGACTTCAAGACCGACGTATTTCCAACGGGCGCTCGCGGGCGTCACTTTGTGCAACCGACCATCGGAATTCTTCTGCGGGTGAAGCAACAAGTCACTCTGAGCCACGTGAAACTCCCTAGGGCGAAAGAGCGCCCATCCATCAAGGCGTCTGGGCTACGATATCGTCCAAATCTCGCAATACCGATTCTGCAACGCGAGAAAACGCGCGACGATCGGCGGCATCAGTCGCCGTCTCGCCAGAGTCTGCAAAGTTGCGAAAACGTCTCCGCCATCGCGGAACGTGCGACCTCGTCGCCGATCGATCCTGCGAACCATTCGGCGGCCGGCTCGGCGAAAATACTTCGACCCACCGCAAAGCCTTTGACGAATGAGTGCCGTTTCGCAATTGAAAAGGTCGACGCGAGTTCTTCTATCGGCGCGTCCAATCCGAGAAGGAGGACGCCTCGGCAGAACGGGTCGTTGCGCGCGATCGAACCGCCGATCGCCTCCCAAGCCCGCTCGCTCGTCTGGCCTTCGAGCTTCCACCAATCGGGTTTTATGCCGAGGTCATAAAGTCGAGTCAGCACATCGGCGACCGTCCCATTGTTGACCGGCCCGCTTTTCCCCGCGATGATCTCAAGCAGGAATTCGTGTCCGGTCCTTCGCGCCCCGTCAAAGGCCCTTGAAATTTCACGTTCTTGATCCCGCCGCAACTCCGGCGGATCGTCGGGATGATAGAAGCAGAGACATTTGACGACGTGCGCCTTCGGCCATTCAATCAAGCGCGCGCCGAGCGAGCCGCCGAATTCGAAATCGAGGGGGCGTGAACCCGGCTCTTCTATTGGGCGCGCGATCCAGAAATCATGGTCCGCCGCCCGGAACAGCGCCTCGCGGCCATATTTGTCATCGAGCAGCATGCCGAACCCATGCCGACCCTGCGCCACGCGCGCAGCCGCCTCCACGGCAAGAATTTTGAAGTCTGATATCCTGCTTCTTGGAGCGCCTGCTTCGTCAGCGATATGCTCAAGTTGCGCACGGTGGTCGATTGCGAGCGCCATGACCGAAGCGGCTGATTTATCCCGTGTCGTCGCCCAATGCAGGTGATTAAGCGACGAGTCGTTTCGCAAGCTGCGAGAGGTCGATCCGTGATCGAGAAAGTAGTCAAGTTCCGTCCAGGTGGGATATTCCGAGGAGCAAAGCAGGCGGGAGACGGCGAAGGCGCCGCCGGCGTTGGCAAATGCGCAGCAACGCTCGATAGGCTCGTCGCGCAACCAACCCCTTAAGAATCCCGACATGAAGGCGTCGCCGGCCCCGAGCACATTATACACTTCGACCGGGAACCCCGGGCCTTTTACGCCATCCTCAATGGCAGCCGGAATCGGGCCAGGATACACGACGCAACCCATTGGTCCCCGCTTCATGACGAGCGTGGCATTGCTAAGGTTTCGAATTTGGCGAAGCGCCGCAAGCGGTTCGTCGGCCCCGCCTGCGATCATCACCTCTTCTTCAGTCCCAACGATGAGGTCGCAGTCGGCCAAGACTCCGCGCAGATGGGCGGAGACCGCTTCGGATTTGAGATAGCGCTCCTCCCCAGCGCCATGGCCCGCCAATCCCCACAGGTTCGGTCGAAAGTCGATGTCAAACACAACTGAGCGGCCGTATTTTTTCGCGATCTTGATCGCCTTACGCTGTGCGGCAGCGGTGTTTGGCCTCGCGAAATGCGTCCCAGTCACGACCACGGATTTCGCGGAGGCAACGTAGTCCTCGTCGATGTCGCTCTCGTCCAACGCGGAATCCGCGCAATTGTCCCGATAAAAGATCAGCGGAAACGACTTTTCGTCCCGAACGCCAAGCAGCACCAGCGCGGTGAGTCGACTTGGGTCGGTATGTATTCCGCGAATGTCGACGCCTTCGCGCGCGCAGCTTTCGCGAATGAAGCGCCCCATATGTTCGTCGCCCACGCGAGTGATCAGGCCGGTCCGCAGACCAAGTCGCGCGCCGCCGACCGCGATATTCGTTGGGCAGCCTCCCACCGCTTTCGAGAAACTCGACATATCTTCCAATCGGCCGCCGACCTGTTGGCCGTAAAGGTCGACAGAGGATCGGCCAATCGCGATGAAATCCAATTGCGTTTCAACCAAGACGGCGTCACTCCCCCAATAGCGCGGGTTACTTGGCTCGCATGCGTTCCGGCGCATAAACGGAACCGCATCCTGCGCACGACCGCGTTTTGCTTTCGTCGACCATGCGCTTGGCCGACTGCGTGCGCCCCAATCGCTTAGCCATTTTTCCCGAATCCTCGAAACGAGGCTGGGATACGAGCAACAATCGCGTTTGCCGGAAAACTCACCTGTATTGCAGGGTTTCAGGCCCTAGATATAAAGTGAAACAAAAATTCCATACGGATGTCAATATGGAATATATATTCCTAATGATTTTCGCGATGCCATCGGGCGCTTTGGTTCGAATCGGTCATCGAAGGTCGCAGCTGCGCAGAATCCCCGTGTTCAGTCGGGAACCGTCATCGCAATGTCGTTCGCGCAAGCAATACGAGACACTTGTCGACACAACAGACGCCCTCGCCTAACGTGCTCAGCATGAGCGCTGCCGTAGAACCGCTCGACAGTGAAGCGGACGGGTCAAATACCCGAGGCGCTCCCGTGCGGAGAGCGGAATTTGCGTTCGTCGATATCATCCCCGATCCGGCGATTGTCGTGTCCTCTGAAGGCGTTTGCTTGGCGACCAATCGCGCTGCCTCCGCGCTCCTTCCATCGCTTCGGGTGGGTAGCGCCTTGGTGCTGGGGCTTCGGGCGCCGGACGTATTGGAAGGTTTTAGGCAAGTGGCGGAAGGTGGGCAGCCCGCCAAGGCCTATTGGAGCGAACGCGTGCCGATCGAGCGGCTGTTTGAGGTGCATATCGCCCCGATTCAGGCTGAAAGCGCCAGAAACGTCGTGCTGCTGCTGAAGGATCTCACCGAGGCAAAGAAGTTGGAAAGGGTGCGCACCGACTTCATCGCCAACGCCAGCCATGAATTGCGCACGCCTTTGGCGTCGATGCTTGGTTTCATCGAGACCCTCCAAGGACCTGCGCGCGACGACCGCCAAGCGCGCGAAAAATTTCTGCGGATCATGGGCGAGCAGGGTCGACGGATGGCTCGATTGATCGACGATCTCCTGTCGCTCTCGCGAATCGAACAGAACCAATATGTCCGCCCGAATGCGCCGATCGACCTTGGCCAGATCGCTTTGCAAGTTTGCGAGGCGCTGATGCCCTTGGCGAACGAAATGAGCGTAACCTTGACATGCGACGTCGATGGCGAAGTTCAAGTCCTTGGAGACCGTGACGAACTCTTGCGGGTAGCCGAGAATCTCATTGACAACGCTCTCAAATACGGAACTCGGCCCAAGGATCCCAAAGCAGACCAAGTCCGCGTCAGCGTCGCCCGCGCCGGCAGTCGGGCGATGATGACCGTTAAGGACTTCGGCGCCGGAATTCCCCAGGAGCACCTCCCGCGGTTGACGGAGCGCTTTTACCGCGTCGACGTTGGCCAAAGCCGTGGCAAGAACGGCACTGGCCTCGGATTGGCCATCGTAAAGCACATTCTGGTCCGCCATCGCGGACGACTGTCGGTCACCAGCGGCGAGAACCTTGGGACGACTTTCGTCGCAGAATTACCGATCGCGGGAATTTAGAAAAAACGCGCAATTTGGCCGCGTCCGGGTGTCGGTGGAACCCATAGTCGTCAGCGCGCGAGCTCCTTTGTCACCGATCTGTCATGTAACTGTCGTAAATGATTTGGGCTTTCACGATACTCAAGCGCCGCTTCTCGATGTCAAGGCAACAGCACTTTGTCGGCTGCAGAGATCAGAAGGCCGCCAGACTGGTGGCGAAGAAGTAACGGCGAGAAGCGTAAAACGTGAGAGGCTCCCAATGAATTTCAGACTATTCCTAAGTGCTACGGTCATCGGCGCGGCGTTGTCATTGTCGAGCGCCGCCGAAGCAACTGACATCACCGGCGCGGGATCGACCTTCGCGTTTCCTATCCTGGCCAAGTGGGCTGACGCCTACAAGACCGAGACCGGCAACGGCCTCAATTACCAATCGATTGGATCGGGCGGCGGCATCAAACAAATCAAAGCCAAGACGGTCACGTTCGGCGCCTCCGACGCACCGCTGAAATTGGCCGAACTTGACGCGGATGGATTGATACAATGGCCCGCCATCATGGGTGGCATCGTTCCCGTTGTGAACCTAGACGGCGTAAATCCTGGTGATTTGGTGTTAGACGGCCCGACCCTTGCGGGCATCTTCCAAGGCAAAATAACCAAGTGGAACGACCCCGCGATCGTCAAGCTTAACCCGAAAGCCAAATTGACCGACCAGGCGATCGCGGTCGTGCATCGCTCCGACGGATCGGGAACGACGTTCAATTTCACCGACTATCTGTCGAAGGTTTCGCCAGACTGGAAATCCGCCGTTGGCGAGGCCACAGCGGTCGAATGGCCGGTCGGCATCGGCTCTAAGGGCAACGAAGGCGTCGCCGCCGGCGTCTCGCAAACCAAGGGCGCGATTGGCTATGTTGAGTATGCCTACGCAAAGCAAAACAAAATGACCTACACCAACATGATCAATCACGATGGCAAGACCGTTTCGCCGACTTCTGCTTCCTTCCAGGCTGCCGCGGCCAATGCGGATTGGGCGCATGCGCCCGGCTTCTATCAAATCCTCACGGATCAGCCGGGTGAAGCGTCGTGGCCGATCACGGCTTCGACCTTCGTGCTGATGCATAAGGAAGCGGCGGACGCCAACGTGTCGGCGGAAGCCCTCAAGTTTTTCGATTGGTCCTTTGTCAAAGGCGCGAAAATGGCCGAAGAACTCGATTACATTCCGATGCCTGACGCGGTCGTCACCCAAATCAGAAAGGCTTGGGCGGACGGAATCAAGGATTCGAGCGGCAAGGCTCTTTACTCGGCTAAGTGATTTTGCGCGCTTGCCGGAGGTGGGGCGAAATCCCCTTCCTCCGGTGCGGCCGTTCATCGTCAGAGATCTCGCCCACTTGAATGCATGTTCCCCGATCTTCTTTCCCGACGTGATCTAATTGCTCAAGGAGACATTGGTGGCTGACGTCACAATGGGTGGGGGCCTCGTCGTCGAGGCGAGTTCGCTTGATCGCGCAAAAGCGCTGGGCGCGCTGAAGGCCGGCGACACGATCTTCCGCCGCCTGACCCAGGCGGCCGCAGTCGTGGTGTTACTCATTCTGAGCGGCGTGATTGTGTCCCTCGTGGTGGGCTCTTTGCCAGCGCTTCGCGCCTTCGGTTTCAGCTTTGTTACGTCACAAGTGTGGAATCCGGTGACCGAAAAGTTTGGTGCTTTCGCGCCAATCGTCGGTACGGTGACGACGTCGATCATCGCTATGGTCATTGCGGTTCCCGTGGGGTTGGGCATAGCGATATTTCTCACGGAATTGTGCCCGCAATGGCTTCGCCGTCCCGTTGGCATCGCGATTGAGCTGTTGGCCGGCATTCCGTCGATCATCTATGGCATTTGGGGCCTCTTTATCTTCGCCCCTTTCATACAGGGACACGTAGAGCCCGGCCTGATCGCGATGTTCGGCCCCGTGCCAATCCTTTCGTCGATCTTCGCAGGTCCGCCTTACGGCATCGGAACCCTCACGGCGGGATTCGTGCTTGCGATCATGGTGCTGCCGTTCATCACGTCGATTTCGCGTGACGTCTTCGACACCGTCCCTCCCGTATTGAAAGAATCCGCCTATGGGATCGGTTGCACGACATGGGAGGTCGTTCGAAGGGTCGTCATACCGTACACGCGGGTCGGCGTGATCGGCGGGATGATGCTCGGACTTGGCCGCGCCCTCGGCGAGACAATGGCCGTGACTTTCGTCATTGGCAACGCGCATAAAATATCGACGTCGCTGCTCGCGCCTGGAACCACGATTTCCGCGACAATCGCCAACGAGTTTACGGAAGCTGTCGGCGATCTCTACACGTCGTCACTTATCGCCCTTGGCTTGATTCTGTTTATCATCACGTTCTTCGTTCTCGCGGCGGCGCGCCTCATGCTGATGCGCCTCGAACGTCAGAAAGGGGCCTGACAATGGCCCTTTACTCCGCCCGCCGTCGATCCAGTGCGATTGTGATGGGACTCTCATACGCAACCACCGCCTTCGGCCTCGGATTTCTGTTCTTGATTCTCGGAACGCTGTTATGGCGAGGACTCGTGGGCCTTAACCTCGCGGTGTTTACGCAAATGACGCCTCCGCCCGGCGGGACGGGTGGCTTACTGAACGCGATCATGGGTTCACTTGTGATGACGAGCCTCGGCGTGGCGATCGGCACGCCACTCGGCATGTTGGCCGGGACGTATATGGCCGAATACGGTCGCTATTCCAAACTTGCGACGATCGTGCGGTTCATCAACGACATCCTTCTAAGTGCTCCCTCCATCATCATCGGCTTGTTTGTTTACGAGATCATGGTCGCCCCAATGGGCCATTTCTCGGCTTTCGCGGGCGTCGTCGCGCTCGCTGTTCTCGTTGTCCCCGTCGTCGTGCGCACCACCGAGGACATGTTGCTTCTCGTTCCAAATCCGCTGCGCGAGGCGGCCGCCGCGTTGGGCCTGCCCCGATCGCACGTCATTCTCAAAGTTGCGTTCAAGGCGGCGCGCGCAGGCCTGATAACAGGCGTCCTCCTTGCGATCGCCCGCGTCAGCGGTGAGACCGCGCCACTTCTGTTCACTTCGCTCAACAATCAGTTCTGGAGTTCGAACCTCAATGCACCGATGTCCAGTCTGCCGATAGTGATTTTCCAATTCGCATTGAGCCCTTATGCGGACTGGCAGCAACTCGCCTGGACCGGGGCGCTTCTCATCACGCTGACCGTGCTCACGCTGTCAATTCTGGCGCGCTGGCTCGGGTCTTCGAGGACGACTAAATGAAACTGACGGCCGAAATCGATCAGAAGCTAACTCAAAAAATCGCGGTCCGTGATTTAAAGTTCTTCTACGGAGAGACGATGGCTCTAAAGGGCATCAATCTTCCCCTTTATTCCAACAAGGCGACCGCGTTCATCGGCCCCTCAGGATGCGGGAAGTCGACGCTCCTGCGCGTGTTCAATCGTATGTACGAACTTTATCCGAACCAACGCGCCGCCGGCGAGGTGTTGTTCGACGGCCTCAACATCCTCGACCCAGGCCAGGACCTTAATCTGCTTCGATCGAGAATCGGCATGGTTTTTCAGAAGCCCACGCCCTTTCCGATGTCGATCTACGACAACATCGCGTTTGGGATAAAGCTATACGAGAGGCTGCCCAAGAGCGAGATGGATGGAAGGGTCGAAAAGGCGCTGAAGGGCGCTGCGCTCTGGAATGAGGTGAGCGACAAACTGAACGCGAGCGGCCTTAGTTTGTCAGGTGGCCAGCAGCAGCGACTTTGCATTGCGAGGACTGTCGCCATCCGACCGGAAGTGATCCTGCTTGACGAGCCATGCTCGGCGTTGGATCCAATCTCCACCGCCAAGGTCGAAGAGTTGATCGACGAACTGACTGACGATTACACGATCGCAATCGTCACACACAGCATGCAGCAAGCTGCGCGCGTCTCCGACTACACCGCATTCATGTATCTGGGCGAAATGGTCGAATTCGGCGAAACCGATCGCGTGTTCACGTCGCCCGGCGACAAACGCACGCAGGACTACATCACCGGGCGTTTCGGCTGAGATCGCGGGAAAAACAATGGTCGATCACACAGTAAAATCCTATGACAAGGAGCTCGATGCGCTCGAACGCCGCATCGCCGAAATGGGCGGGATCGCCGAGAAGATGGTCGTCGATGCGATGGACGCATTAGGCGGATGCAACGTGGCGCTCGCCCAACAAGTCGTCGCTACGGATCCTCGTTTGGACGCGCTTCAGCGCGACATCGAAGAGCATGCCGTCCTGACGATCGCACGCCGACAACCAATGGCGGTCGACCTTCGCGAGATCGTCGGCGCAATACGCATAGCGGGCGACTTGGAGCGGGTGGGCGACCTCGCCAAGAACGTCGCCAAGCGGGCGATCAAGCTGGGCGTCGAGCCGCGGGCGCCGAGGCCGGTCATCGGACTCAAGCATATGAATGACGTCGCCGCCGAAATGATGAAGGACGTGCTGGACGCCTATTCACGGCGGGAAGTCGCCTTGGCGCGGGCAGTTTGGGAGCGCGACGTCGAACTGGACGCGCTCGAGGACTCGGTGTTTCGCGACTTGCTGACCCACATGATGGAAGATCCTCGGAACATATCGTTTTGCGCTCATCTGCTCTTCTGCTCGAAAAACATCGAACGCATCGGGGATCACGCCACGAACATCGCCGAGACGGTCGTCTATCTCGTGACTGGGGAGAACCTTCCGAATGAGAGGCCCCGCGCGCGACCGGAATCTTAAGAATCGCCGGACAGCCGGTTTGGAGCAAATCAACGTGAACATGAACCGCATCGCCGCCAGGTCAGGTCCCCGAGTCTTGATCGTCGAGGATGAGTCGGATCTGTCGCTGATGTTGAGCTATAATTTCGAGTCGGATGGCTACGTCTGCGAATCGGTCGCGGATGGCGACGAAGCCGAGCAACGATTGGTGGAAAGCCCGCCGGATCTCGTCGTTCTCGACTGGATGCTGCCCGGGCTTTCCGGATTGGAAATATGCCGCAGGCTTCGTGCCAGGGAGGCGACGAGGACGCTACCTGTCATCATGCTGACCGCCCGCGGCGAGGAGACTGAGCGCGTTCGCGGACTGAGCGTCGGCGCCGACGACTACGTCGTCAAACCGTTTTCCGTTCCGGAACTCCTGGCGCGCGCAAGGGCTCTGCTGAGACGCAGCCGGCCGGGACGAGTCTCAGAAAGACTTAGCGAGGGAGACATCGAACTCAACAGAGAGACCTGCCGGGTCCGTCGCGGAACGCGGGACATCCACCTCGGGCCGACGGAATTCCGCCTGCTTGAGCGGCTTATGGAAAAGCCGGGCCGCGTCTATTCGCGCGCGCAGCTGTTAGATGACGTCTGGCGCCATTCCGTGGAAATTGACGAGAGGACGGTGGACGTTCACGTTGGCCGGCTGCGCAGAGCGCTTTCTCGCGCGAAAGAAAAAGACCCGATTCGCACTGTCCGTGGCGCGGGCTACGCATTTGACGAAAGATTCGGACGCTGAACTCCACCGAGGCGGTCCAGTGGCATATGGGTCAGGAACAATCGC
>Ga0075029_100001520_pt1 | contig 13269 bp, 10 predicted proteins | sample LitLauG_LLR_2013_FD_71391 | JGI IMG/M metagenome (GOLD analysis project Ga0075029, IMG submission 71391) | Freshwater sediment microbial communities from North America - Little Laurel Run_MetaG_LLR_2013 | ecosystem: Environmental > Aquatic > Freshwater > Creek > Sediment | place: USA...
GAGCCGGAGCCATCGCCCGACGATCCCGCCCTCTACAATCAGGTCAATCGCGACTTGCGGACCGTGATCGACAAGCCGGCGATCGACCAACCGGCCCCGCCGAGCGCCATTCCCGCCGACGCTACGCACGAAGAACTGGCTGCGCTGGCCGCGGCCGTGAGCAAGCTGAGTGGGATGCAATCCGCGCCGGCGGAAATGCCAAAGCCGGTTGATAAAAGTATTGCAGCCGATGCGATCACTGCGCCGCCTGAAAAAGAGCCGGAGCCCGCAGTCGCGAAATTGGAAGCGCAGGAAACTCCTGCAGGGCAGCTTGAGGCCGCGGGACCGTCTTCCGTGGATCCGGTAGCCGCATCGGCGGAAGCGAAGCCGGAGGCGGTCGCCGAACCCGTTGCGCCAGCTGCCGAACTGCCCACAGAGCAGGATGTCCAGGCAGCGATTGCGTCACTTACGTCCGCTGGCCACGAGGCCAACGAGGGCAAATCCGGGTCTTCCGACCTGCCCGTCACCATGGCCGCAGCTTCGCAGGAAACCCAGGCCTCCGCTGAGACTCGCTGGCAGGCGGTCGCGGTCGAAGTGTCGACCCAGGAAGCGGCGCTTTCGCTGGAGCGCGAGATGGAGATGGCATATGCCGCCGCAGCCGGTAACGGCGCCACAGCAGTCGGCGTCGTCGTGCCCGCGCCTGATGCGATGAGGGAACCCCACGAGGCTGCAAGTCCGGCTCAGCCCGCGCCCGAGCAGCCCACGGTTCTTTCAGAACCGGCCGCTCCCCTGCAGTCCCAGGGGATTGCTGCGCCCGAAGTACAGGCTGTCCCCGCTGTGGCCGAGCCATCGGTTGCCGAGCCGCTGCCGCAGCATGAACCCGAGTCCGCGCCGGTTGCCCAGGTCACATCGCCGGCGGCCGACTTGCACGCCCTAGAACAACCTCCACCGGCAGTGCCCGAGCCGCCCGCTCCCGTCCAGGAGGCTGCACACGCGGTCGCTGCCGGGGCCGAGCGCCTGATCGAAGAAGCCCAAGCCGCCACGCCCGCTGCCGATCCTCTGGAGATTGCCAGCATCGTCGAGAGCGTGATGGCTCAGTTGCGCCCAAAACTCGTCGAAGAGATCACCCGCAAGCTGGCAGCCGACAGAAAGTAGAACGACTCGGTTGCAGCCTCCACACCATCTTGAGTAACATTCGTTCACAGGCGTGCGCGCCCGCGGCGCACTGCTCCGATGGACCAGACGATTTCTCATTACCGCATCGTCAATAAGCTCGGCGCCGGCGGCATGGGGGTGGTTTACAAAGCCGAAGACTTGCGCCTCGGCCGCATGGTTGCGCTGAAGTTCCTGCCCGAAGATTCGGTCCGCGACACTCAGACTTTGGAGCGGTTCAAGCGCGAAGCCCGCGCCGCTTCGGCCCTCGACCATCCCAACATCTGCACCATCTACGAAATTGACGAGGCCGATGGCCATCCTTTCATCGCCATGCAGTTTCTGGAAGGCCAGACGCTGCGTGATCGCATCGGCGACAAGCCGCTGCCACTGGGCGTTTTGCTCGACTACGCCCTGCAAATCACCGACGCGCTGCAGGCCGCGCACACCAAGGGCATTGTGCATCGCGACATCAAGCCGGCCAACATTTTCATCACCGAAAAGGGCCAGGCAAAGATCCTCGATTTCGGACTGGCCAAGCTGACTTTGACCGATGCTCCCAGCGGATCGACCGACGTCACGATGTCGGTAGCGGCGCCTCTCACCCAGTCCGGCATGGCGTTTGGAACTGTGGCCTACATGAGCCCCGAGCAGGCGCGCGGCGAACCGCTCGACGCCCGCACCGATCTGTTCTCCTTCGGTGTGCTGCTCTACGAGATGGCAACCGGACGGCAGGCCTTTTCCGGTCCTACCTGGGCCGTGACCGTGCATGCAATTCTTGGCCAGGCGCCGGTGTCTCTGAAAGAGTCTGTACCCGACCAGCCGCAGCGCCTGCAGGAAATCATCGATCAGGCGCTGGTCAAGAATCGCGAGCTTCGCTACCAGACTGCCGCCGAACTTCACAAAGACCTGCTCCAGCTCAAGAAGGACTTCGACGCGGGCAAGAACCTGAAAACCACCCGCACAGCGGCGGTCTGGACGCCGAAGCGAAAGTTCCAGGTGGGGTTCGCCGCGTTCTTCGCGGTCTTCGTGGTCGCAGCTGCAATCTGGGGCCCGCGCGTTTTACACCGCTTCCGGTCAGCTGCGGGCTCTGCCTCCTCCGTGACATTACAGAAGAAGAGCATCGCCGTGCTGCCCTTTGCGCCTGTCGCCGGCGATCCGAAGCTGACCATCTTTGGCAAGGGCCTATTGGAAGACGTTGCCGCCAAGCTTTCCCAGTTGAGCGCGAACCATGATCTGGAAGTCATAGCCCCACGCGCGCTGGAGGACAACAAAGTTGCTACGCTCGCTGACGCCAAAAAGGAATTCGGCGCAAATCTTGGCCTCTCCGTCTCACTGAAACCGGACGGGGATTTGGTGCGCGCCGCCTACAGCCTCACTGACACCAGCACTGGCAAGAATCTAGCCGGCGACGCTATCGCTGCGCCGGCTTCAGACCTCTTCGCCATCGAAGACAAACTGACGAACGGCGTCGCCGGCGCACTGCAAATTTCTCTGCGAGACGAAGAACGGGCCGCCTTGGCTGCACACGCGACAACGCTGCCCGAGGCCTATCAATTTTTTGTGGAAGGCATCGGCTATCTGCGGGAGGAATCAAGAGCAGAGTCCCGCGCGAGCGCCGAAACGGTTTTCAAACAGGCGCTCAAGCTCGACCCTAACTATGGGTCGGCTGAAGCCGGACTGGGCGAGACTTTCTGGTCTCAGTATAAAGAAACCAAACAGAAGCGCTGGATTCCGCTGGCTCAGCAGGCGTGCGCCAAAGCCATCGAGCTTGGCAACGCCGGGGCCGAGGGTCACGTCTGCCTCGGCATGCTCGAAAACGGCACCGGTCAATACGAAAAAGCCGCCGAGCAGTTCCAACAGGCGGTGCAGCTTGACCCGGCCTACGATCAGGCTTATTTCAATCTCGCCGAGGCGTACAAGAACCTGAACCAACCCGACCAAGCCGAGGCCGCCTATCAACGGTACATCAGCGCGCGTCCGCAATACTGGGGCGGTTACAACGACCTGGGAACCTTCTACATCGGCCAAGCCGAATATGGCAAAGCTCAGTCAATGTTAGAGAAGGCCGTGATTCTTAAGCCAGACAGCTACCTGAGTTACAGCAATCTGGGGGGGGCTCTGCTCTATGATGGCAAGGAAGCCGAGGCAGCACGCGCTCTTGAGAAGTCCATCGCCATTCGGCCTTCTGTGCTCGCTTACAGGAACCTTGGCGTCGCATATTTTTGGCTGCGCTCGTATGACAGAGCAGTGCAGGCAAACAAGGACGCTTTGAAGCTCGATGACGGCGACTATTCGGCATGGGGTGCTCTCGCCGACTCATATTATTACGGCGGCCACAGGTCGGATGCTGAGGAGCCGTATAAGAAGGCGATTTCCCTCGCCGAGCAGCGGCTCAAAGTGAACCCCCGGGACTCTGATGTCCTCGGCGACGTGGCCAGCTACTATTCCATGATTGGAGATAGGAAGCGCGCTCTGGACTACCTGGATCGCGCTTTGCTGGGCAAGCATGAGAAAGAGTTGCTATTCACTGCTGCGCTGGTGTACAACCACCTGCACGAAAGCGGAACAGCTTTGGAGTGGTTAAGCAAAGCGTTGGCTGCTGGGTTTTCGAAGGCGGATGTCAGCAAAGTACCAGATCTTGACGACTTGCACGATAATCCACGTTACCAGGCCTTGATGCATCAGAAGTAAGCGTTGTGAAATTCACGACGAGGTAAACTGCGATGTCACCTGTGATTGGAACAGTTACGATACAAAACGGGGCACAAAACCCCTTAACTTTCGCACTTGGCGAGCCCTTCCAATGGGTAAACACTGGCAACAGCACGTGCTACGTTACGAAGTCGCCGAATAATTGGGACGGAACTTCTGAGAATCCAACGCCCGTGCACCCCGGCGTGCCGGTCAATGCTACGGCGCCTTCGACCGGAGGTTCTTACATGTGGTCTTCGCCCTGCTGCCAACTGAATGCTCCGCGCATCGGAGTTGGGACACACCCCAAGCCGCCCGAAAAGAAATAGCCACTCAGGATCTAACTTTACCCGCTGCAGGGAGGGGATCCCTGCCTTTTTCTCCCCGAGAATTCCACAAAGTTCGCATCGACGCCGCATTCTTCTTGACAAACCGCGCAGGGGGGAGCGTTGTCGGGCTTTGTGTGCGCCTGCGCGTGCAGAGCGTCTGTATCGGAGCTTGATCAGTCGGGCGGCACACACTTGGCGCTGATCTTTTCTCCGTGGGCCCCTGCGTTAAATCTCAAATAAAAAAATCAGGGAGCAAGAAGAATGTTGAGAATCGTATGCAAACTCGTGTTGCTTGCAGCCATCCCCACGGCGGGAGTCTGCTTCGCGCAGTCCGCCACGCCCGAACTCGATGTACAAACCAGCTTGGTCACCAGCGGGCCACTGCTCGTCAACGAGCCCTTCGTTTGGGTCAATAGAAGCCCCCAGGCATGCAAGATCACTTTGTCCGGTCCAACCCAGCAATGGCTTAGCCCGAATCCTGTCACGGTGCCGGGTGCAGCCAATGGTGTCGCTGGAACGCTCACGGTAACTGCAGCTCTGGTTGGAACCTTCAGCTACAACACGCCGTGCCTCCTCGTAGCGAGCTCTCGCGTGGGTGTTGGCACCCACTAACACGCCTTGTTGGGGTGCACCAGAAGGCGGGCTTCGGCCCGCCATTTTTCTCGCTTCAATTCTCGACAAACAACTTCGCGCCTGAAGACTGTCTTGTCATTCTGTGCGTAGCGAAGAACCTATGCAATTGGCTTGCGGCGCCGAAATGCAGAGGTCCTTCCCTACGGCCTCACGCCAAAGACGCATCAGCCCGTCGTCCGCCAATCTGCAGCCCGATCCAGCAGCTCACCGGCCAGGTCAACAGCCACGACAGCCAATACCAGTGCGGCCAGCCTTTGCCCCAGTTGGGGATGATCGAAACCACGCCCATCACCTCGCCAATCACGAAAAACCAGAGCACATGTTTTGCGGCATTGCCCGGAGCGAAGCGGGCGCAGACCCACGCGCAAACGATCGACGCCACGACGAACAGTGCGGTGCTCGTGATGAGAGCGTTATTGGATGGGACCTGACCGCGGACGAAATCGCCGGGGAACAGACGCGAGAGCAGAGGGTCGGTCGCGACCACCAAAATCACGGACAGCACGTAACTGCCCGCCACTACGCCAATGGATTTGAGCATGGGTAACACCTCCAACTCGTCGGGAAATGAAGCCGGGAGCGTCGCTTCCGGTTTTACGTCCCTTGCAGCTTACACGAGTTTTCGGGGATGCTAAGCCCTGGGCGTGAGGCTGGACGGTAGCAGGTATACTTCTGCTGGTGCCAACTAACCAAGATGTGATCGACTCCTGGAGCGGCTCGGCACCCTACTGGGAGAAACACCGCGAAGTCATCCGGACGATGTTTGACCCGGTGACGCAGGCCCTGATCGAGGCCGCCACCATCGGTGCCGGACACGCAGTTCTCGATGTGGCCACGGGTCCCGGAGAGCCCGCGCTCACCGTAGCTGCCCTCGTGGGTCCGGCAGGCAGAGTGGTTGGAATCGATCCCGTAGCTGGGATGGTGGACGCTTCCCGCCGCGCCGCGGACAGGTTCGGATTCAGAAATGCCACTTTTGACGTTGGCTCCGCCGATCGCCTTCCTTTCCCCGCCGCCACATTCGATGCCGTGATCAGCCGCTTCGGCGTGATGTTCTTCCCCTCTCCTGTCGACGGCGTTCGCGAAATGTTGCGAGTGCTTAAGCCAGGGGGGAAGCTCGCGCTGGCCGCCTGGTATTTCGCCGACAGCAATCCGTTTCACTACTCGCTGGCCCGCGTCATGAAGCGATTTGTCGATTCGCCGCCTCCCGGGCCCGATGACCCCGACGCGTTTCGCTTTGCCCCACACGGCAAGCTCGTAAACGTCCTCGCCGAGGCGGGCGCCGTGGCGCCGTTCGAGCGCGTGCTGCAATTCAAAATCGAAGCGCAACTCAGCGTGGGAGACTTTTGGACGTTGCGCTCCGAGATGTCCGAGAAACTTCGCGAGAAACTACGCTCGCTCACTCCCCAGCAGCGGAACGAAGTAAAGACGCAGGCCATAGAAGCTCTCAGCGAGTATGCAAGCGACCGCGGAATAAGCATCCCCGCAGAAGTTTTGATCGTGAGCGGTTCCAAATAAGTTCCGCGCCAACCTGCGGCACCAATGTCGGCAAGCTCGGGGTCGGTTTACGGATGTTAGACTGCCGGAAGATTTGGCCCGTGTGTGCGCAAGCACCGGAGGATAGTCAGGATGCCACGCAAAGTTACCTCGCTGTTTTCTGTCGCATGTTTAGTCCTGATCCTTATCGCAGCCGTGAGTTGTGGAAGCGCCTATTCCGGAAAGGGCACCGCATGCACCGGCGGTCCCTACAATGTTGTCGGAGATTGGAATGGGGTTTTCACCAGCGGCGGCCAAACTCTCAACACGGTTGGCGTGATCGACTCCTCTGGCCTCGCATTATTCTTCGACGGCAGTGGTGATAGCGTGCTTATGCCCGCAATCACGGGAGCGTGCTCTTTTTCCGGTACGTTAACCGCCTATACGGCCCCGGGCCTCGGAGGTGGCAGCGCTGTCCTTACTACTCAGGGCAACGTAAACTCGGCTACTTCTATTACGGGAACAGAATCCGGCACGGGTGGCTCCGGAGCGCTTACGTTTACGGCGTCATCGCCGTTGAGCGCGTCCCCCACCGCTCTCGTGGGTACAAAAGTAGGGTCAGTCGGAGGTGGTTCAGACCTTCTGAACCTGACCTTCATGCCGGCGGGAGCGGGCAGCAGCATGAGCTTTACAGGCATGGATATCGGGACGGGCTGCAACGTGGCTGGAACGTTCACGCAACAAGGCACCAGCAATGTTTTTGACGTTAGCTACGTTACTTCAGGAGCAGGTGCGACCTGCGGAGCGACTTCGACCGGGATTGCCTTTGAAAGCAGTACAGATTATTTCAACGTGAACGGCGGCCTGCCGGGAACGTACTTGTATGCGGACATCGTGTATGAGGACTTACTAGGGCCAGCGGGCGCGTTCGTGATCGAGACCCACCAATAACCTTTGCCAATCGAAATTCCACGCGGCCAGGCCGCCGGGCATTCATGAAATATCAACACCGGGTGCTCGGCATGCTCTCGTTGCTCTCGGTAATCACCTACCTCGACCGCGTCTGCATTGCCGTCGCCGGCCCGCGCATGCAGGACGCTCTGCACATCAGCCCGCAGGCCTGGGGCTGGGTCACCAGCGTTTTTTTCCTGTCCTACGGCATCTTTGAAGTTCCGACCGGCGCCCTGGGCGATCGCATCGGGCCACGTCTCGTGCTCACCCGCATCGTTGCCTGGTGGTCAGTTTTCACTTCGCTCACCGGCCTGGCGTCGAATTATTACATTCTGCTGGTCGTGCGTTTCTGTTTCGGTGCGGGCGAAGCCGGTGCTTATCCCAACGCGTCCACTGTAATCGGCCGCTGGATTCCGCCTGCCAAACGCACCCAGGCCTGGGGCGTCGTATGGATGACCAGTCAGGTCGGCGCCGCATTGTCCCCGCTGCTGGTTGTGCCTTTGCAAGCGCACTATGGATGGCGCGCTTCTTTTTTTGTCTTCGGCCTGCTCGGGTTGGCCTGGAGCGTCGCCTGGTACACATGGTTTCGCGATTCGCCGCACGAGAAGGCGGGAGTGACCGAGGAGGAACTGCGTGAAATCGGCGACGTTCCCGGTTTGCAGCACCGCGGACTGCCCTGGGCGCGTGCGTTGCGGATCCCCGCTCTATGGCGTATCGCGGCTATTGGCGTCTGCTATGTCTATCCATTCGGGTTCTTCCAGGCGTGGCTGCAGACCTATCTGGTGAAGGGGCGAGGATTTACCGAAGCTGCCCTGGCGCTGTCGTCGCTGACCTATGCCGTCGGGGCCGGCGCCAACCTGCTGGGCGGCATCACCGGCGATCGGATGGTGAAGCGCTATGGCCTGCGGGCTGCGCGCCGCTGCATTGGCGCGGTGGGGTGCTGCGCCGCGGCGCTCTTCTTCATCGCCGCCATCTACGCGCCCGGCGGCAGGCAGGCGCTCTTGTTTCTTTCCCTCGCCTACGGCTGCATTCTGTTTCAGCAGCCCAGCCTGTGCGCGCTTTGCCTCGACCTGGGCCGCAAGAATGCCGGCGCAGTTTTCGGCTTCATGAACACGGCATGCAGCTTCGCGACGGGAGCTTCCTCAATCGCCTTCGGATATTTCGTGGGCCATTTCCACAACTACAATATGCCGTTCGTTCCCATGGTGGCGCTGCTGTGCCTTGGCGCGCTGCTCTGGTGGCAGGTGGATCCCACCCGCGAGCTCTTTCCAGAAGTTCCTCCCGCCGATCAGCTGTCTTTGCGGTAAAGGAGATCGCGCATGGCGCGCCGCCGCGCCTCGTTCGCTTCGCTAGCAGACTTGCGCTCGTCAGCGTCCATCTGGCGCTTCGTCGCCGGACCGGTGTCCTTTGGGACGCTGCACTCCGGGCACTGGTTGGCGAACCCGGGCTTGTCGGGCTTCAGTTCGAATTCCTCTCCGCACAGCACGCAGGTTTTGATCGGGAAAGCCATCGTGGTTATTTTATGACAGGGCGGTGTTACGCTTCTCGGCACCCGCCCGAATCGTGCGTCGTTTCTAAGCTACACTCATCCATGTCTTCTTTCCGTCGTGTGGGCACTCGCAGTCCGTTGCTGGTCGTGATCTTGCTTCTTCTCTTGCCGGCCTGCAACGCCCTGAACCCCCTCTGCAACAGCGCCCGCCCGTCGCCGTCGCTTGCCTCGATCTCGCCCGCGACCATGATGTTTGCCCAACTGCCGCCCAGTTTCGTGATCACGGCCACCGGCACCGGCTTCGTTGCGGCCTCGCTGGTGATCTTCAATGGCATGACGCTCGTCCCCGACGTGGTCAGCAGCAAGCAACTCACGGTCACGATTGCGTCCTCGCTGATCCCCTCGACCGGAAGTTTCAACTTCGCAGTACAGACCCCGGCCGGCAATTCCGGCTACCTGGGTTGTTCCAGCGGAGGCACCAGCAGCGCGCAAGTACTCACCGTCAACTAGGAGGGCCGAGGGTTTGACCCTTCTTTTCCCGCACAGGTAAGATCAAAAGTTCATCCCCGCGAGCAGGAGCATTCTGTCGTGAAGGTTTTTTGCTGACTGCTAGCGGCTGACTGCTGACGCCATGCCCCACGAACTGCCCAAATCCTACGAACCGGGCGCGATTGAGACGCGTTGGGCCGACTACTGGGTCAAGGAAAAACTGTTCTCCACGCCTACGCCCGCCCCGGGCGACAAGCGTCCCGTCTTCACGCTGCTGCTGCCGCCGCCCAATGTCACCGGCCGTCTGCACATGGGCCACATGCTCAACCAGACGCAGATGGACATCATCGTGCGCTGGCACAGGATGAGGGGATTCATCACGCTGTGGCTGCCGGGCACGGACCACGCCGGAATCGCCACGCAAATGATGGTCGAGCGGCAACTGGAAAAGGAAGGCAAAAAGCGCCGCGACCTGGGACGCGAAAAGTTCATCGAGCGCGTGTGGGAGTGGAAAAAGCTCTACGGCGGCGCCATTCTCGATCAGATGAAGCGCCTGGGTGCGTCCGTCGACTGGGACCGCGAATACTTCACCATGGACGAGGGCCTGTCGCGCGCCGTGCGCGAGGTTTTCGTGCGCCTTTATGAAGAGGGCCTGATTTACCGCGGCAAATACATTGTTAACTGGTGCCCGTGGCATGAAACCGCGATCTCCGATCTGGAAGTGAAGCACGAGGAAGTGCAGGGCAAGCTGTGGGAGATTCGTTATCCCGTGGTTGGGTCCGACGAGTTCGTCACCGTGGCGACCACCCGCCCGGAGACGATGCTCGGCGATACCGCCGTTGCCGTGAACGAAAAAGACGAGCGCTACACCCACCTGCATGGCCGAAAAGTCCTTGTGCCGCTGATGAATCGGGAGGTCCCCATCATCACCGACGAACTCGCGCAGCCGGAGTTCGGCACCGGGGCGGTAAAAGTGACTCCGGCACACGATCCCAACGACTTTCAGGCGGGCAAGCGCCACAATCTGCCGCAGATCGATGTGATGGACGATCGCGCCCGCATGAACCAGAACGCGGGCGCCTACGCCGGCCTCGACCGGTACGAAGCGCGCAAGCGCGTGCTCGCGGACTTGCAGGAGCAGGGCTTCCTGGTCGGTGAGAAGACTCACGCGCTCTCGCTCGGCAAATGCGAACGCTGCGGGACCGTGGTCGAGCCGCGCCTCTCCGAGCAGTGGTTCATCAGGATCAAGCCTCTGGCCGCGCGCGCGCGTGAAGTTGTGGAGCGCGGCGAAATCACCATCGTTCCGGAAAACTATCGCCAGATTTACCTGAACTGGATGGACAATATTTATGACTGGTGCATCTCGCGCCAGTTGTGGTGGGGCCATCGCATTCCGGCGTGGACGTGCGGCGATTGCAACGAAGTAACCGTCGCGCGCGAGGAGCCCGCCGCCTGCCCGAAATGCGGCAGGAAGAAACTGGAGCAAGTGCCGGATGTGCTCGACACCTGGTTCTCATCGGGCCTGCTGCCGTTCACCACGCTCGGCTGGCCGGCGAAGACTCGCGATCTCGAAGTGTTCTATCCCAACACGTTGCTGATCACCGGCTTCGATATTTTATTCTTCTGGCTGGCGCGGATGGTGATGTTCGGCTGCCACTTCATGCAGGGACATCAGCAGGACGCATTGATTAAGCAAGCCAGCGGCGACGGCGACGCGAAGAATGACAGCGTCCCTTTCCGGCACGTCTATATTCACGCCCTCGTCCGCGATGCCGACCGTCAGAAAATGTCGAAGACCAAGGGCAACGTGATCGACCCGCTGGAAATCATTGAACGTTTCGGCACCGATGCAACCCGATTCACGCTGGCCGCAATGGCCGCGCCCGGCACCGACATCGCGTTCAACGAAAGCCGCACCGATGGTTATCGCGCATTCGCCAACAAGATCTGGAATGCTGCGCGCTTCATGTTCATGAATCTAGACCGCATCGAGCCGGGCATGCGGCCGAACCAGGCAATGTTCACGGCAGAGACTCTCGAAGATCAATGGATCCTGTCGCGCTTTAATCGCGTCACGAGAGATGTAAACGAAGCGCTCACTGCCTATCGCTTTCACGAAGCTGCGAACCGGATTTACGACTTCTTCTGGGGAGAATTCTGCGACTGGTATCTGGAACTGATCAAGCCGCGGCTGAACTTTGACGAAGCCGCTGACCCCGGCCCGGCGCGAGTCGCGTGTGCAAACCTGGTCCATCTATTCGAAGCGTCGCTGCGTCTTCTGCACCCGGTGATGCCGTTCATTACCGAAGAAATCTGGCAGGCGATGTATGAAGACAAGCCTCCGCGGAAATCGATTGCCCTGGCCGCGTTCCCGCAGGCGGATGAGAGTCAGATCAACGTTGCCGCCGAAACTGACATGGCGATCCTGCAAGACCTGATCGTCGCTGCCCGCAATCTTCGCGCTGAGCTGAAGGTCGAGCCGAAGGTCAAGGTCCCCATCGAAGTGTTTGCCCAGGACGCCGGAACCCGCTCGCTGATCGAGCAGAATCGCGCGGCAGTCGAACGGCTGGGCAGCGTGGAACAGTTGACGTTCGTTGAAACCTCGCCGGCAAACAAAGGCGCGGCCCGCAGTACTGCGCGTTTCGACGTCCACGTGGTTTACGAGAAAAAGATCGACGTCGCTGCTGAATGCGAACGCCTGAGGAAAGACCTCGAAAAAATGGACAAGGAGTTCGCCAACAATCAGCGGCAGTTAGGCAATGAGCAATTTCTGGCCAAAGCGCCTGCGCAAGTTGTGGAAGGCCTGCGAAAACGTGCCGCCGAGCTTACCGTCTTGATCGAGAAAACAAGGAGTAAGCTGAAAGAGCTGGGCTGCAAATAGAGAGAGAGGCTGTGCCGCCTTGTACTGAGAACCGACGACTGAGAACTGCTCATGGACTGGAACTCAAGACGTCTGACCGCGATTCTAGAGAACGCGCTGCTCGAAGACCGGGCCACGCGCGACGCGACCAGCTACGCCTGCATAGATCCGAACCAGCGGGCCGCTGCTACCATCCTCGCCAAGCAGGACTGCATTCTTGCCGGTATCGGCTGCGTGGCGCGCATTCTCGATGTCTACGCCGCGCTCGACGGTGCGGTCACCGCCCACTACGAGGTCACCACGCATCCTGAAATTTTCGACGGAGTCCGCCTGCACAAAGGCCAGTCGATCGCCGTCATCCGCCACAATGCTCGCGTCGTGCTCTCCTGCGAGCGCGTGATCCTCAACTTCCTGCAGCGCATGAGCGGCATCGCCACGCTGACCCGGCAATTTGTCGATGCCGTGTCCGGCACCCGCGCCCGCATCCTCGATACTCGCAAGACCGCGCCCGGCCTGCGCATGATCGATAAATACGCGGTCCGCTGCGGGGGCGGGCAGAATCATCGCCTCGATCTTTCCGACGGCGTCCTCATCAAGAACAACCACATCGCGCTGGCCGGCGGCGTCATCCCCGCTCTCGACCGCGCCGTTCAGAACCGCAGAGGCTCGCAGCCGATTGAAGTCGAAGTTCGCAGCCTCGACGAACTCGAACTCGCGATTGCCCACGGCGCCGAGGCCGTCCTGCTCGACAACATGCCGGTCGACGATGTCCGCCGCGCGGTAGAGCGTTGCGCCAAACTCGATCACCGCATTCCTCTGGAATGTTCCGGCGGAATCAATCTGGAAAATGTCCGTGGCTATGCCGAGACCGGTGTCGATTTTATTTCTGTCGGGGTCCTCACCCATTCCCCCCGTGCCGTCGATATGAGCATGCGCGTGGCCCCGGCATAATTGGCCCCTGCGCCTGATCGTGCTCCTGCGCGCCGATGGATGACCGATCGGCCAGCCTCAGAATTAATTTCAGAGTCTCTTCTCCGTCGTACTTCTGTGTGAGACGGCGCGCTGCGGGCCGGGCTAGATTGGACATTGGAGGCCCTTCCTCATGGCTCGTTTTTTCCTCTACCCGGCTGTTTTGCTGCTCATGTTGCCCGCCGGAAATTCTTCGGCGACCGTCAAAGTCAACATTACGATCGATGCGCTCAGCAATCGCCATTCCATCA
>Ga0075029_100001522_pt1 | contig 13263 bp, 13 predicted proteins | sample LitLauG_LLR_2013_FD_71391 | JGI IMG/M metagenome (GOLD analysis project Ga0075029, IMG submission 71391) | Freshwater sediment microbial communities from North America - Little Laurel Run_MetaG_LLR_2013 | ecosystem: Environmental > Aquatic > Freshwater > Creek > Sediment | place: USA...
GCACTGGATCGTAAGGCGCCTCTCTCCGCATTGTTCGCGTATCGAACTGGATGCGCTAGCCTCGAATCGAGGGGAGTGCCGCCTGCTCGAGGCGATGGGCCGCGAGACCGCGAACATCCACCTGGGAACCGAAGAAAAGCGTCGCGCGATCCTCAAAGACCTGCGTCGCCGCAAGCCGAATTGGTTGCTCGTCTCTGCCCAGTCGATGGCCGACGCCATGGAAAAAGACTGGCGCGTGTGGCGGGAGCGCCGGCAGAGCTAGAATCCGCCGGCGCCCGGTGGGAGTGGTACTTCTTGCGGGGATGCAGGGGGCTGGAAGAGCTGAAACTCCATCGCATGTGGCTCGTTTTCTGCGCCGATCGTGATCAGGGCATCGAGAATGCATTCCAGGGACTCGGGTGATCCCGACCACACCCTCGAGAAAGACTCTCGATGCACTGTCAATTCACCGACGAAGCGACCCAACGCTTCTGGTCCAAGATCGACATCAGACGAATCTGGATCGCTGCCGATCGGAATCGGCGGCAAAGCCTGCACTGGAGCGACGCGGAGACTGGCCCGCGTTAGCCAATGAGCGACGAGTGTCTTCAGATGCTGTCGGCAACATACGCTCTTTACGTCCCTCTGCCCGGCAAGCGACGGATGCCAGGAAAGGATCTTGAGCCGATCAAGCCACCGGTTGTCAATCACTACGAACCAGCCTTGGTGGCGAAACGTATCGAGCCCGCAGACAGAGCACGGCACACGCCTGGTGAATTGGTAGTGCATCGAGTCTCCCTCCATCAAGAAGCGCCGGCCGCCGCGCGAGTGAGGAAACGCGAGGATTGCCGCTCGTTTAGCGGAACGGTCAGCATACCGATCGCAGGGTCGAAGCGAAGCGTGAAATGGGCGCAGCAGACATCGCAGAGCCAGAAATGTTCCCGCCGCCGCAACTTTCGCCGCTCGACCGTTGCATCTGGGTCGGCCGGAAAAGTCTCAGCCAGGAAAAGCTTTCCTTCGCGGAGTGATCGAAACGGAACGCTACAGCTGGGGTTAGCGCACTTGTGAAGCATTGGGCTGGGTCCAGTCTTCTCATCTGTTCAGTTCGGCCAGAGAGATTCCTGAAACAGTGCAACTTCAATGCCGAAACACATTGGCGCACCTTAACCATCGTGACTTAGTACTTTGAAGGGCTTAGCTGGTGTTGGAAGCGAAAAGCGAGCGGCACCGAAATTGGATTCGACGGAGAATTGATCGCGTGCGACGAATGCTCGTCAGGCCGGCGAACAACCGCGGTGTGACGGTCATCACCGTCTACTTGGATGATTTCCCAAATGCCAATTCGCAGAAGCAGAAACAGATCGATACGAATCGGAGAATTTAATGCATGAGCCAAGTTGAGGCAGCTACCAGCACTCCGACCGTCGCCAGCACTAGCCCGAGATGCCAGAAGATGCGACGACCTGAAAGCAGAGTAATCGACGTGATGACCAGCGCAATCTCCAGAAACACTTCCCCAAGATCGAACCGATTCGCTTTGTGGTTCACGAGCGCGAACTCTGCCTCGAGTTCATGGCCTTCCGCCTCGAGCTTCTTCTTGTCATCCTTGTAAGCCGTAGCTTCCGCGCGAGCTTTTTCCTCGAACTTCGCCGCGGCTGCTTCGTCCTTCGAGGCAACTACACCCGCCAGATCGGCAAACAACTCGTCATTGTGAAGGCGGATATTCTTGGCCTGGTAGTACGCCCACTTGTCGGTGACCTGGTTCTGCAGAATGATCTCTTCGGTATGAGTACGGTGGCCCAGCAGCGAGACGGTCGCCACCAGGACGGCCAATACCGCCATCGTGAGCGTGATCGGTGCAAGGTCCGGATGCTCGCGCGCATGTTCAGCGTGTTCGTGCAGTTCGTGGATTTCTTCGGACATGGTGTCGGGCTCCTAGGGCCGAGCTTCTATTGTGATTTGCAACAATTCTTAAACTATGTTGAGGTGCGTCGGCAAAGGCCGAGACTGCCTTCTTCGGGGCTATGTCGCACGGCCTGATTGCGAGTCGTATGAGGATAACCCAAGCCGCCTATTCTCCCATAACTTTGATGAGGACGCGCTTGTCGCGTTGGCCGTCGAATTCGGCGTAAAAAATCCGCTGCCAGGGGCCGAAATCGAGCTTTCCATCGGTCACCGGAACGATGACTTCGTGGTGAATGATCAGCGACTTAAGATGCGCGTCTCCGTTGTCTTCGCCCGTCTGGTGATGCTGGTAATCATGCCGGAAAGGAGCCAGCGTATCCAGCCACTCGTCGATATCTTTGATCAGGCCACTCTCGTTGTCGTTGACGTAGACTCCGGCAGTGATGTGCATGGCGGAGACGAGAATCATGCCGTCTTTGATTCCAGATTTCTTGAGAGTGCTCTCGACCTGCGGCGTGATGTGGACGTAGGCGCGGCGGGTTTTGGTGTGGAGGGTCAGGTATTCGGTGTGGAATTTCATGCATTACATCTACCACACCCTGGCTTCGGCATGATCGAGGTGCGCGCCTTAAGAAGTCGTGTCTCCCTCAACAAGTCCTGCTGAGCTGCACTGGCCTCGCTCTACTTGGTTACAGTCACGGTGATCGTGTTCGACTTCACAACTTCGGCCTTGGGTTTGCCAGTGACGGGTTGTGAGACCTGGATCGAGTATTCGCCGGGCTGGCTCAGGTCGTAGAGCCGCGTGATCTCGTTACCGCCGCTCGTGCTGGACTCGCCCGGCCTGAATTCGCAGCCGAGACCCTGGAAGTCTCTGCTCCCGAGTTCCATGTGGTTGATCACATGCTTGCCGACCGGATTGCCGTTACCATTGCGGACGTCGTACTCATAGGCAGGATCGAGGCCTGTCATTCGATTGGCAACTCTCCCGCACCCCATCTTATGCTTTGAAGTGTTTGTCTTCTTAATCGTGAGATAGATGTTCGACCCCGTCTTAACGACGTGGCTTCCCTCGGTCGGCTCGTGTCCGTTGATGAACTCCCCTTCGACACCCAGGGTAAGCGTGAACGGCTGTGACGCGGCTTGTGTCTGTCCGACAGCGGACAAGCCGCAACTCGCGGCCAGCAACAGTACAGGGACGATTATCATCGTTCTATTCGGTCACAGTCACGGTGATCGTGTTCGATTTCACGACGACGTCCTTCGGCTTATTAGACATGAGCCGCGACACTTGAATGGTGTATTGGCCGGCATGGCTTAGGCTATAGAGGTCGCTCAACGGGATAGTCTCCTTTGTCGATTCATTCGGTCGCAAATACTTCCCAAAATTACGGGAGTTCATGGGAATCACCGGTGGCTCCTTGAGCTTTCGGCCAAGGTCGGTCTCTGGGACTGGCGTCCCCCGCTCATCCCGGACGTCTATCTCATAATCGGTCGCAGGATTTCGCTCTTGAATTAGGACACGCCGACTCGACGCGTTTGTCAATGTTACTTCGATCCGAACCTCGCTTCCAACTTTCAGCGTGCTCTGCGGAGTGGAAATCGCGATCGACAGTGGACTCTGCTGACATTGCGCGGGCAACGCGCACATTGTACTGAGCAACGCGGCCCACACTACGAAATGCAAATCAGCTGGTATTTTCATGACTTCTCCTGTCGCCCTACTGGATTTGACACTTTCCGTTCACAACCACACTAGTCCACGTCGGATATCCTTCAGACGGTTGTGACACCAGGCTCGGCTGGAAGGAACCGGCGCCCTTGGTTCCGGTCCCGGTTTTTTCCGACCACGTGTGTTTAGTCAGGTTCTGCACGGCGTCACCAGACCAGTTCCACGCGACCGACCCGAGTGGCACAGGAATCGAACCTGAGAGTCCCGAACTCCACATCAAATACATCTGCGCCGCGAAGGTGTCGGTTTCTTCCTTATATTGAGCCTGTAGTCCTAAATTCGGATTATCGTCAGTCGGATTGCCAGCACTGTACGGGTAAACGTTGTCCAAACCTGTGCCCGCTGAACAAGTCACCACATTTCCGGTGATGGGTGTGACAACCGCCGTCTCATTCTGGATCAACTGCACCCACAGGAAGCTGCCCCCGTTTGGCTGCGTCTTAACAGACCCTGTAAAGACGGCACCTTTCGGAGGAACGCCAAGTTGGAGAGTGGTGCCGGTCACATTGACGTTCCCCAGCGCACTCGTCATATTCGGCACCGTCGGACCAGTTACCGTGAAGGTAGCGGTTGAAGTTGGGCTGGTCTGGCCGTTGGTGAGGGTGTATTTATAGGTGATGCTGAACGTGCCAGCTAATGGCCTGTACGGTCACGCGCGGAGCCCACTCTTTCTCAATGCGTGCCTGGAGCCGGGCCGCGGCCATTGGCCCCAGCCTGCGATTGAGCCGGGCGACTGATTCCTTTATGACAGTTTCACGCTCTTCCTGCATCGCATGCACTTGGGCATGCCCAGGCGGCGGACCGGCAGATCGGCCATTCAGCTTGAGCCACTCGCGGTCCTGAAGCATGATGGGCATAGCCTTGGCCCAGACAGCATTCGCGTCCTGTTCCATGCGCAGGGCCTCCTGGCGCAAGATTGCAGCCTGCGCGTTCGAGAAATGCAGGTCGGTTTGCAGGTGGTTGCGCATCTCGGTGGCATCCGCAGTCCGCCCTTGCTGTTCAAGGTCGGAGGCCCTGCGGTCAAAGTAGCGTTGAGAGCGCAGAAAATTCCAGTAGAGATGATGGAGCGGCGCGGGGCGAGATTGGACGGCTGCAGGAGGATCATTCGCCTCCGGCGCCTGTCCCTGCGCCATCGTCACCGTCAGCGGGCACAGCAGCAGAGTTAGCGCCGCTGACCTGCGGAGCACACTTCGAACTCCCAAATGACAAGGCATAGGGTACCCTCCAAATTACATGTCTTCTGACTTATCTTCCCCAGAAACTAAGGTTCGGCCCGTGGCGGGAAATGCTGAAGAGGCGCTGAAAGGATTTGCAGACCTTATGCTACTAACTCGAAGGTGTCAAGACTTATTTGTGCATATCGCAAGCATTTATGTTCTTACAACTTATTACTATTCCTGATTGGCGACTATCTGCTTGAGGCTAAGGGGACTACCGCATCGATTCTTCAACTTCCGAAAGCCAGTTCGGCCGCTTCAGCACTTCCCGCGGTTTCGGACCATCGGCCGCTCCGACGATCCCGTCTCGTTCCATCAAGTCGATCAGGTGCGCCGCGCGCCCATAGCCAATGCGCAGACGGCGCTGCAGCAGGGAAGTGGAGGCCTTACCGAACTCAATCACCAAGCGCACAGCATCGTTGAAGAGGGGATCATTGTCGTCGGCCGAAAGCTCTCCGGACTCGTCACCATCGCCCGACATCTCGCGATCTTCTTTGGGTACTTCGAGGAATTTCTCCTGATACTGCGCTTGTCCCTGCGCCTTCCAGAATTCCACGACTGCCGCAATTTCCTTCTCCGTGACATACGGAGCATGCAGTCGATGGACACGCGCCGAGCCCGCCGGCAGGTAAAGCATGTCGCCGCGGCCAAGCAACGACTCCGCTCCGTTGGCATCAAGAATCGTTCGCGAATCAACTTTTGTCGCAACGCGGAACGACACGCGAGCAGGGAAGTTCGCTTTGATCAGTCCTGTAATGACATCGACCGAAGGACGTTGGGTTGCGAGCACCAAATGAATGCCGACTGCGCGAGCCATCTGCGCCAGCCGCGTGATCGACTCTTCCACATTGTTGCCGTCGAGCATCATCAGGTCAGCCAATTCATCAATGATGATGACAATCTTCGGAATCGGACCCTCGTCGCTCGCAGCCTGCTCGCTGAACAGGCTCGGCGTGTCGTCAAACAGCTTGTTGTAGCTGTCGATATTCCGGACGCCTCGGGCAGCCAGCAACTTGAGGCGTCGCTCCATCTCGCGAACCGCATTGCGCAACGCGTTGGCCGCAAGCTTCGGCTCGGTGATAATCGGTGTATATAGGTGCGGAACACCCTCATAGTTCCCGAGTTCAAGCCGCTTCGGATCCACCAGCACCAGCCGCACTTCCTCCGGCGTCGACTTATACAAAATCGACATGATCATCGAGTTCACCGCGACGCTCTTACCGGTTCCGGTCGATCCCGCAATCAGCAGGTGAGGCATGCTGGCGAGATCGGCCGCCGCAATGCGGCCGTTGATATCCTTGCCCATGGCAATCGTGAGCTTGGACTTTGAACCCAGAAACTCCGGCGACTCGATGTTCTCGCGCAGCCAGATAATCTCGCGCTCGCGATTCGGCACCTGGATGCCGACCGTGCTCTTTCCCGGCATGCGTTCGACCAGAATGCTCTCGGCCCGCAAGGCGAGGCAGAGATCGTCAGTAAGCCCGACGATGCGGCTGTACTTGATGCCCGCTTCCGGCTTGAACTCAAACGTCGTCACGACCGGCCCGGGATTGATCTGCGTCACCTGCCCGCGCACGTCAAACTCCTCGTATTTCGCGGTCAAGACCTGGGCCACGACTTTCAGTTCTTCCTCGTTCACCGACTGCTGTTCGTCCGGGCGATGCAACAGGCTTGAGGGCGGCAGTTTGTAACTGCCGGCAATCTTGGGAAGCGTCGTCTTCGGCCGGTGCTCAGTATCGGCGCGTTCGGTAACTTCGATATCGCTGGGTGCGGCGGCGGTCGTCGCTGGCGGACTCACCGTGTCAGAGGCCTCTACCTCGGCCATCATGCGCTCGATGCCAGTTCGGGGAGCCGAGGTAGTTTGAACGCCCGGAATCTCCTGCGCACTTTGGCCATGAGGCGCTTCCTGCCGCGAAACCTCTGCACGAGGCGGCGCTTGGCGTGCCTGGACAAGCTGCGTAGTAACGACCGGCTTCTCAGCTCGCCGCTTTTCAAGCTCCTTTTGCTGGCGTTTGCGCTCGCGTTCGGCTTTCCAGTCCTGGTAACGGTCTCTGAGCGCGACGACGAAGGCGAATCGGGTGGGCGCCCAGACCTCGATGGCCGAAAAGGAGAATGCCGTTGTGAGATAAAGCGCAACCGCCAGGACCGTTGTGCAGACAATGTATGCGCCGGCAACATTCAGGTAATGGATCAGCATGTCGCCGACAATGCGTCCGGCAAGACCTTCGATCGGAATCGATCCCATCCAGCGCAGATGGCCCGGCAGAATCGCCAGCAGCGCGGGCACAAACATCAGCAGCCAGATTCCGCCGAGCGTCTTTGCCACCGGAGTCTGCACCGCCCGCGATCGAAACCACCGCGCGCCGAGCATTGCCATGAAGACTGGAAGCAGGAACGACCCAATTCCCCAGAACTGCAGAACGATGTCGGAAAGATAAGCTCCGAGAATGCCGATCCAGTTGCGGGCGGCATGAGATCCGGTCAGGATCGACGCACTGTTGAGTGACGGATCAAGCGGGGAATAAGACGCGAGCGCGAGAAAAAGGAGGAGCGCGGAGACGCACAAAAGAAACCCGACGAGCTCATTCAGACGCCGGTTCTTGGTGGGCGTAAAAATCTTCGAGAAAAATGTCATGTGGCAGCGACGGCGTTGCCGGGGCAAGCTTCACCCGACAGCACCGTTACATGGCCAGAGCTTGATAATTATGACAAGAAGCGGAGCGCCCGGCAATGCGGGAAAAGGACAGGGTTGGCGAGTTGGGTACGGGCCGGCAGGGCGGCCTCATTCAGAGATTTCGTCTCTACTGCTCGCGACGCAGGTCCGTAAGGGAAGGGTCGCCGGACAAGATCTCTTCGATCAGACGTACCATTGCGTCATCTGGTGTGATTCTGCCTTCGCCGGTTACTCGCTGCCACATCGACCGACGCTGCTCGACAATGATCCGCCATTCTCCCTGATTCGTCTCCGAGTGGTCAGCGTTGCCACTCATGCATAGGTAATAGCAATGACCATCGTGCTTCACCGGAAGTTCCCATCCCCAATCTTCCTGATAAGGAATGCGCACTTCGACGTGCTTGTCCGCCAATCTGATTCGAAGCCAAGCCGCTAAGTCCTCGCCAAAACAACACGGATTAATGAAGTGCTCTCCCGCCTTTGACAGGTTGAATTGGCCAGTCCTGAAAAGGATGTGCAAGGCGTTCATCGGTTGCTAAGAATAGGGGGCATTCAGTGAAATACAACCTAGAGCTCTTCGCGCCGCAGAAAGGCGGCTAGATCGCGCGAGCCGTGAACCACCCGAACAATCTCGACTCCGGAGCGGAGTGGTTGATACAGCACGAGCATCTGTTCAAAACCGTAGATTCGAAACACTCGCAGCGACGCCAACCTTGGGTGTCGGACGCGAACATGCCAACCCATCTGGGGTTGAGTGGAGAGTAAGGCGAAGGTCTCGTGAGCGGCAACGAGAAAGCGATGGCCGGCCTCGGTGCTTGCTTCGGTTGCCACATAATATGCCTGCTGATCGAGGTCTTCGTCAGCCTTCGGACGAAGCACATATCCAGCCTTCACGGCCCGCTCGTACCTCGAAGGCGCGCATCAAGCTTCCGATGCTTGGCCTCCCAATACCCCGGTCCGACTTCAATGGGATTGCCGGAATCGAGCCCCTTGAGAGCCAGCGTCGTCACTTCGTCCTCCGCGCTTTGTTCAGCTCGCACAAGACGTTCTAGGTAGGCTTCGACGGTCAGGCCCTCGGCCTGCGCTCGGGTGCGCAGCTTTGTTTCTAGTTCAGGATGGATACTGATGCTCATGAGTATCGCCATCGCCCCTTAAACGAGATTCTAATCCGCCTTTTCGTCATTGTCATTGTGCCAGTTCGGGTCTGCGAGTTCGTGGATCGCAATGCGCGTCCGTCGCCATTTCGCGACCCCGCTTACTCCAGTCCCCGATACTTCAGCATCGCTTTCGAATTGGGCGGCGCTCCACGCCAGGCAGCGTCCATCTTTTAGACAATCCTGCATCACCCCGCGACAGCACTTCTGGCGCTCAGCGCTCCAGTATCTCTTTATATGCGTTCAAGGCGACCTTCTTGGGTTGGCTCGGCAAAACAATGTCGAACGTTCGACTGGTATTACCTCCGATTCCGACCTGCGCGAGAGGCACCATGCCATTGCCGAAATCGGCAAACACCGGAACCAGCATGGCAAAATGATCGTCGACCTCGCTCTGGGTGACGGTCATGTGCAGTTTCGCCTTGCCCGACTCAGCCGGGGATAGCTGGTACTCAAATTTGTATCGCGGCACTTGTGTACCGTAGACCCACTCGTTGAAAAACCAATCCAGCCGTCCATTGTGCCCCAGGTCCATAAGCTTCGTCATGTGCTTTTCGGCGACCGCTTTGAATGACTCGGTACTCGCCGGTCGGTCGCGGTGGCTCTCGACAAAATCGTGCATCATTGCAATGAAGTCTTTGTCCTGCTCCTCGTTTGTGTACATCATCGAACGCAGCATTTCCAGGACGTACGCGCCCTTGGGATAAGTCACATTCTGATAGGCATTCTCGGTGCGAGGAGAGACGAGCCGCAGCCCCATCCAGAGTGGCCCCGCGTCGTTCGGAGCCACACCGAAATTGTTCTTGTCCAAGACTCGTTCGCGTAGTCGTTCCCAGAACTCGATATAGTCCTTCCGCCAGTCTTTACCCATCGCCTGCTGCAGAAAAAGCCCGGCGGAGAACTCGGCAAATCCCTCCGAAAGCCACTGATCATGGTACGAAGCCCAGCCAACGGCGTGGCCCCACCATTGATGAGCCACTTCATGAGGAGTTACTTCCTGCACAAAGCCGGTGAACTTGTCGTTAATACGCCCGAACAACATCCATCTTTGCGTCGAATCCATATAAGCGGAGATGGGCAGATAGACGAGATTGGGCCAGGATTGCCCGAAGTTGAAATTCGGCTGCTCGGTAATGTAGATGTCTTCGTAAGGACTCTTGCCGAAGTAATGACTGCATAGCTGCATCTGCGCCCGTGTCTGCGAAAGTGCATACTTCGTCATGCTGGCCGGAGCCATGGACTGCAAGAACGCTCGCTCCTTATATCCCTGCAGTGCGTTGGGTAATTCGGTCAAATAGTAGCCCGAGATCTTGTAACCAGTGATTTCATCGGGCATTTCGACCTTGTTGTAGTCGCCGTAGTTGAATCCCGCGACTGCGACCGGAGTCGGAGTCACCCAGTGGCTGACCGCAAAATCCTGCTCCTTCGATTCTGATTCCAGCTTTCCAACGCTGATCACCTTGTATTTATGAGGAACCTTGAACGTCAGGTCATAAAGCGCTCGCTCCCCAAAGCCATTGAGGTTCGGATACCACGAAGTTCGTGCGCTGACATAGAAACTTCCCTCGCCAGCCTCTTCGAGAACCTTGTCCCCCGTGTATTCAACCGTAATGGATAGCTCTTTTCCCATCTCCGGAGGTTTCGGAAGAATGGCGTAGAACGAGCCGTCTTCTTTGCGGCTCTCCTGAATCCAATAGAGAGCCTGCCCCTGGTCGTCAGTAACCCGCGCGACCCGCAGATTTGGCAGCAACCCGAATTTGAGAACCCTCTCACCCGGAAGCAACGGTTCAAACGTGATCGTTGCGACGCTGAACAGATGTTCGTTCTTGGAGATTACAGTTTCGATCTTGTAGCGGCGGGTAGCAAACAGGCGGCGATCTTCACTGGAGCTTGCGGTGCGCTTCAAGTATTCGGACTTCAAATGCGCTAAATACCAAACGCCGTCGTCCATTCCTTCGGGATCGTAGTTGATGAGCGCGACCTCCTCTGGTGAATCGAGTTGAGGCAGCGCACCCACCCGATTCCTCACGAAAAAGCGGAGGTCTTTGTGCTTCTTGCCACGCATGTAGGCGTTGAAAAATTCCGGATGCAATGGATTGTAGAAAGCCGCCATCAGGTCCGCGTCCACGTTGTCCATCGTTTCGCCCTGCAACAGGAACTGCGTAAACCCCAACGGATGCTCACGGCGCTCCCGCATCCTTTCCCGCCAGCGGTTGAAGATCACCCCAGCCTCTGCAGGCGTACTCGTTTGTTCCCCAGCCCCCGGAAGAAACCTCGACCACGCTTCCCTCGTGAATCGAAAGACCACCTCGGTAAAGTCCTCGTTGGCTTCCGCTGTTCCGGTCCTCCGGTTCAACTCCCGAGCATCGGAGGGAAGCACCGGTTTGAGATTGAAATGTCCCTCCCCGACAAAAATCGCGCCCGTCTCAATTCCGTCCACGGGGTTCAAGACAGTCAGCGTACCTTTTTGGAATTGAAATGTCGCTGTATCCCAATTCAACGTGAAGTTGTCGACTCGATACGTTTGGCCTAGCCCAACACTTCGGAGTTGTTTGTAAAGCGGGTCGGAATTGGCGAACGCAAGACTTTTTCCAGGAACCTCAATGCGTACCTGCTGTTTAGCGATGGCGAGAGTTAGCCTTAACTGGACTACGGCCTTTAAATCTATCGTTTGGGTTAGAGGTTCGAAGCCATCGCGCTCGACTCGCAGTGTGTAAGTTCCCGCTTTCAGATCAGGGGATGCGAATTTCCCCAGCCCATCCGAGGTAAGCTCAACCGGTTGCGCCATACCTTGCGCCGTAATCTCGATCCGCGCTCCTGCGATGACGGCCCCGGATGGGTCCTGGACGGTTCCCGCAATGGTCTCTGCCTGCAGTCGCGTCGGCGTCAAAATGAAAATAAGAAGGAAGGCGAGAAAGAGCGACGATATGAATGACGATGAGAAAAGCCCTCGCTGCGTTTTCGCAGGGCGACATGCGATCCCGCAGGAGAGCCTCTCAACGCTGGTTCTTCGGCTTAAGCCGCTCATTTGGAGCGTACGATTCTACCGCAAATTGGCCGCTGTATATCGTCGCCCCCGGCTTACTCGAGCCCTCGATACCTCAGCATCGCTTTCGAGTTAGGCGGTGCTCCACGCCAGGCCTCGTACATCTTTTCGAGATCCTGGGTGTTACCTCGAGAGAGCACCATCTCGCGGAATCGGTCGCCTCCGGCCCGGCTGAGGCCGCCCTTGTCGAGGAAACCTTGGTAGGCGTCATCGGCCAGCATTTGCGTCCACAAATACGCGTAATAGCCCGCACTGTAGTCACCTCCGAAGATATGGGCAAAATACGACGAGCGATACCGCGGAGGCACATAGCTGACGTTCAGGTGAGTCCTTTCGAGCGCCTGCTTTTCGAACTCGTCAGGATTTTGCAGCGGAGCAGTTGGAGGCAAAGCATGCCACTGCATGTCAAGTTCGGCGGCCGCAAGCAACTCGGTCATGGAATAGCCCTTGTTAAAGGTCTCGGCCTTCTTGATTTTTGCCGCTAGCGCCTCCGGCATGGGCTGGCTGGTTTTGTAGTGCTTTGCATAGTGCGCGAAGATCGACGGATCGAGCGCCCAATGCTCATTGAACTGGGAAGGGAACTCGACGAAATCGCGAGCCGTGGATGTTCCGGCGAGACTCGGGTACTCGCAATCGGAGAACATGCCATGCAGAGCATGTCCGAACTCGTGGAACATCGTAATGACATCAGTGAAGCTGACGAGCGCTGGTTCGCCCGCGGCCGGCTTGGGCAAATTGGCGACGTTATAGACGACCGGCGTTCTTTCGAGCATGCGGGACTGGGTGACGAAATCTGACATCCATGCGCCGCCGTTCTTGTTGTCGCGCTTGAAGTAATCGCAGTAGAAGAGCGCGAGATGCTTACCGTCGGCATTGAATACTTCGAACACGCGCACGTCACTCTGGTAGACCGGAATGTCGTGCCGCTCTTTGAAAGTGAGTCCATAAAGCTGATTCGCCGCGTAGAAGACTCCGTTCTCCAGGACACTGTTGAGCTCGAAGTACGGCTTGACTTCTGCATCGTCCAGGTCGTAGCGCGCCTTGCGAACCTGCTCGGAATAGAAATTCCAGTCGTACGGTTCGAGCTTGAAGCCGCCCTTTTGTGCGTCGATGACATCCTGAATATCTTTCGCTTCGCGCGCGGACTGCCCGGTAGCGGCGGGAACGATCGCGTCCATGAATTTCAATGCCGCTGCGGGTGTTTTGGCCATCTGGTCTTCAAGCTTCCAAGCCGCAAAACTGGGAAACCCCAGGAGCTTCGCTTTTTGCGCTCGTAGCTGCGCCAGCCTCGCGATTGTATTGCGAGTGTCGTTGGCGTCGCCGCGCTCAGTGCGGTTCCAGGAATGCTCAAAGATTGCCTGTCGGGTGGCGCGATTGCTCAACGAAGCCAAGTCGGGCTGTTGTGTGGTGTTCTGCAGCGGAATGACGAAGCCGTCCTGCTTTCGGTCCTTGCCAGTCCGTTCGGCCGCCGCGATCTGAGCATCCGACAATCCCGCCAAAGATGACTTGTCCTTCGTAACGAACGCGCCTTCCTTGGTCGCGGCCAGCAGTTTGTTGCT
>Ga0075029_100001525_pt1 | contig 13237 bp, 9 predicted proteins | sample LitLauG_LLR_2013_FD_71391 | JGI IMG/M metagenome (GOLD analysis project Ga0075029, IMG submission 71391) | Freshwater sediment microbial communities from North America - Little Laurel Run_MetaG_LLR_2013 | ecosystem: Environmental > Aquatic > Freshwater > Creek > Sediment | place: USA...
CTCCGCCGCAGTCCACTTTCCCGGGCTTCCCGAAATGCGAAGATGCAGCGCACCTCTTTCGTCCGTCCAAACATTCGCAGGATCGAAGAAGTTTCTTGACCCCGCGCGAAAAATTGGCCCGGCGCTCGCTGTCCACTCGTAACCGCTAAAGTTCAGTGTCTTCGGCGACGGGAGTACCGGCGCTGGCCCTTCCCCATTAACGATTGCCAACGCTACCACGCCGTTACCGACGATCGGCAACGATTCAGTTTGTTCGGGCGGATTGTAGGTTGGATCAACCAACAGCGCGGCATATTGTATTCCCAAGTGGACTGAAGCTTTCCACCGACCGTCAGCTTCGATATTTGTAAACGGCTGGCCTGGTTGCCGGCACACACCCCATCGTCCATCTGTCTTTGCGTACAACACCAGTCGCTGCCCGGGTCGCGCCCCTGTCGTACGACCTTCGATTAGGTCTGTCTTGTAGTCACGTTCGAATATGTCTGTCTTGTAAGGACTCTCCTGAAATGCGGCGGCCACCTTGCTGAAAGCCACTGTCGGAGCTGAATTCCCTGACGAAGAGTGGCATCCGGTCAGCACCAAGTATATGAACAGCACCGGCAATGTTGCGCTATGCGCGACTATGCACGGGCGCGACATCATGGCGCAACACTGGCCACACATCCCGCATTGCCATCTCGATGGTGGTTCCTTGCGAGCATGTTAGACCTCGGAATCTTAAATCCTACGAAAGAACCTGGCAAGAAGGAGCGCCCTCTAGCGGGTACGAATGTCAATCCGTTTCCTGCCAAACAGCCGGGCGTCTGCAGACCATGCGCCCGGTCCGAGCATTACCAGGCTTACTCCGAGCGCCGCGAGCAAAAGGTGTGTGCTGGGTGCGCCACCTCGACCGAAAATAATCCAAACCTCGATGATTGCTTGCAAAGCTCCTGCAACAGGCGTCCACAATCCTGCCAACAGCAAAGTTCCAACGCCGATCGCGATGATTCTTGCGTAAAGCCCGTCATGGGGCGCTCCCCAAAATCCGGAGCAGCCTTCAATTAATAATGGGATGGCTGCCGCCAGCCGCAGCACAAGAAGTCCCGCCCCAGGCCAACCGCCAGGAAACATCGTAAACAATCGTTGCAAGTTTTCCCCTAACCTCGCCCTAATTTCACACTCGTACCAGGCGAGTTTAACGGGATAGCGGACCCTGCGAATCCCCAGATGTGGGGGACCCTTTAGACTCTTTTGGGTGGTTTAGAAGGAATTTACAATTCGATGATTCCGCGCTTCAAGGCTGCGGTCACCGCGTGGGTTCGGTCATTGACCCCAAGCTTGGAAAGGATGCTCTTGACGTGACCCTTGACCGTATCCTCCGATATCGCTAGCTGATCGGCAACCAGCTTGTTCGAATTTCCCGCGGCAATCAGGGAAAGAACCTCAATCTCTCTTTCACTCAAAGAGTCATCAGCCGCATGAGTGGCAAGTTCCGCGGCGACTTCCGCATGAATGAACTTTTTTCCGGCGCGAACAGCCCGAATCGTGTCCAAAAGATCCTTCCGCACGTTGCCTTTTAAGATATACGCTTGCGCGCCCGCTTTCATCGCCCGCTTGCACAGCGCGTCGCCCGCATAGGTCGTCAGCACAATGATCCGCGCCTCCGGAAATTCGCTCCGAATCGCAATCAGCGCATCGATCCCATTCATTTCTGGCATTTGCAAGTCCATCAAAGTGACATCCGGCCGCTGCGACCGGAACTGTTCAATCGCCTCGCGCCCGTTCGACGCTTCGCCAACCAGACTCATATCCTTCTGATTGACGATGAGCGCCGCAACTCCGTCGCGGATCAGCGCGTGATCGTCCACCGTCAGAACGCGAATTACCGTAGGACTCGTGCCCGTCTTAGGACTGCTGCCCATCGGATTCCCCAATCTTCTCTCGCCATAACCCGAATCTGCGACGCGGTTCGGATTTGCCGTAAGCAATGGCGCCAGGAACACTCAACTCAATTTCCGTCCCAGCTCCGTGTTCGCTCCAGACTTCCAGCTTCCCGCCAAAGCTCTTGGCGCGTTCGCGCATCCCCGGCAGCCCCCAGTGTCCTGCACGCGCTCCCTGATTGGCAACCTCGGGATCAATCCCACCCCCGTCGTCTCGAATATGCAAGAGAAACTCGGAATCACTGTAGGTAATCTCCGCTTCGATCTTCTGCGCCCGGGCATGGAGGAACGCGTTTCGCAACGCCTCGCGCGCAATTCGGTAGATTTCGTCGCGCAGCATGGGATTCAGCTCTCGTTGTTTCCCTTCCAGCAGCACGCGCACGCACGGCGCCAGGCCGTTGCCGCTCTGTAGCGCCAGTTCCTTGCCAAGCGCGGTCAATGCCTGCGCAATGTCGCTGTCGCCCAGGATGGGCTCGCGCAAGTCCGAGACCGTGTCCCGGCCTTCCGCAATGGCTTTGTCTCCGCGATCCAGAGCGATATCGAGCGCCTCAATGGCTTCGGCGGGAGCGCGCCCGGGAAGCATGTCCCGCACCGCTTGCAGCCGGAACATCAATCCTTGAAAGCCTTGCAGCAGCGAATCATGGAGTTCCCGCGCGATGCGCGTCCGCTCGTTGACGCGTGCTTCCAGCCCTGCGTTGAACTCCCGCGCCAGTTGCCGCAGCCGCAGTTGATAAAGCGCCCAGAGCAATGCCAAAAACGCGGCCACGCACAACGAACGGAACCAAATCGTCTGGTAGTACGCCGGCGCGATCGAAAAATCCAGCGTGTCGCCCGCCTCGTTCCACAATCCGCTGTTATTGCAAGCCATCACCCGGAAGCGGTACTTCCGTGGGCCAAGATTCGTATAGAACGCTTGCCGCCGCGTGCCCGCGTCCTGCCAATCGCGATCCCAGCCTTCCAGCTTGTAGCGGAAGCGCACCTTTTCCGGCACCACCAGGCTCAGCGCCGTGTAATCAATCGTCAGGTCGCGCACCAGCGGCGGCAGCTTTGATTTCGCGGACGCTGCATCGCCCGACAAGTTCTGCCAGTAGGTCTTGTGGTCGGCGGTGATTTGCTCGATGTGCACCGGCGGTGGAACATTGTTGAGGTGAAGGTTACGTGGATCGATGACGCTGACGCCGTCTAGAGGCGAGAACCACAACTTTCCGTCCGCAGACTTAGAGACTTGGGGGCCGAAGCCGCTAGTGAGCTGGCGAACCCTAATGCCATCAGAACTGTCGAAAACCGTGGGTTGAATCTTCCGCTTTGGGTCGGCGGACCACGCATCCAAATCTGTCCTGGCAATGCGGACCAGTCCGCAGGTCATATACAGCCACGCCGAATGGACGTCGTCTTCCATGACCCAGTGAACGTCATCACAGGGCAATCCGTTCTTGCTGGTCAGAGTGGCGACACGCCCGCCTTTCACGCGGCTCAGCCCACCCTGGGTTGCGGCCCAAAGCGTACCGTCTCGATCAAGTTGAAGGTCGGTGACGCGGCCCTCGCCCAATCCATTGGCGACTGCGTACGATGCGCGAACCTGACCGTCCTTGAAATACGTCACGCCACCCTGAAAAAATCCAATCCATAGGCCGCCCCGCACAAGATCAGGAAACAGAGCATAAGCGTAGCCCTTACCTCCCAACCTGTCCCAAGGGATCTGTTCGACCTTATTATCTTCAAGCAAATGAAAAAGACCTTGAGTCTTGTTGCTGATCCACAGATTCCCTGCGCTGTCCTCAACAATGGAACTCACCAGTCCTCCGGGCACGGCGCTTGCGGGAATGAACGTCCCATTCTCAAAGTAGGCCACCCCGCGAGTCGCTGAGACCCAAATTCGTTCTCGATCATCCTGAAAAATAGACTGTAAAGTACCATCGGGAAATCCACTATCGGCGATCTGTCGCACCGAGCTCAGAGCGCCGGACTTTTCTCGTTTGGCGCCGTCGACCCCCTGTGCGTTTCGCTTGCGATAAATCGTAAATCGCCCGTTATTCAGTCTGTCCAACCCATCACTCGAGCCAAACCAAACGCTGCCATCTCTGGCCACCAGGACGCTCCAAACAGTGGAACTTGGCAAACCATGCTTTGCGGAAATCGTGGGGACGGCAAAGTCGCGAAAGCGGTCGAGCCCATCAGAAGTGGCTACCCAAATGTTGCCTTCACGATCCTCAAAGAGTCTTGTAATGAAATCGCCGGAGAGACCGTCAGCCTGCGTGAATACATCCGTTCTTCCCTGGTGAACATGCAAGAGGCCCCGGTCAGTTCCGATCCATAGACCGCCTTCCCGGTCCGGAAGCAGCGCATGTGGCTTGAACTGCAGCCCGAAACCGGGAAGCGGATACGACTCGGCTTTTCCGTCAACGAGCTGTCGGATTCCGCTGGGGGTGGCAATCAAAAGGGCGCCCTGGGCGTCTTCTAGCAGACTTGATATGAGGTTCTCAGGCTCTAATGCCCGATAGAGCTTCGCAGGACCAGGCTTCCACCGCCACAGCCCGGTCTCCGCTCCCACCCAGAGATTGCCCCCATTGTCTTCATATAAAGAGGCCACTCCCTGGCCTAAACTGCCATCCTCTCCATAACACTGGACCCTGCCACCCCGAATCGCGCACAGTCTCCCAGCGGGAGTCCCGAGCATGCCGACCCATATCGTTCCCTCACGATCCTCAAAGAGCGCACTGACCGCACGTCCAACAACTTCCGGGTACCGGCTCAACTTCCCACCTCTCCAGCTTGTCAGCCCCCCATCGGTGCCGATCCAAAGACGGCCGTCGCGCGCGGTGAGCAGGTGTCGAATAATGCTACTAGGAAGATGCTCACCGGCGGGCGGCTCCCACGGAAGAGTCCGAACGCCATCGAACCGAAGCAAGCCGAATCCCGTGCTTAACCAGAGATAACCGTCGGGCGTTTGCGCAATTGAGTAGATGAAGCCCTTGGAAAAGCCGTCGCGAATCTTCCACGACGTGTGCGCGTACTGGCTCACGTCCAGCGCCGGGTCCAACGCGTGTGCACACGGACAGCACACCAGCAGCACGCAAGCCAGTAGCCTGCCGGGCGCAATGAGACCCAGTGCGTGCGCTCCCCTCATTAGGCGCTCATCTTACCTCACCTGATTGTCATTCAGCCCGGTTCCCAGGCTACTTTACCCTGCAACTGGAAGCAGGGACATCCCCCCAATTGGGTACGGGCACATCACCCAATGGGGGGTTGACCTGTCCCCATAGTCGGGGGTAGCCTCACGACCTACTTTCGCTTTGAGTTCTCACTTATGCTTCGAGTCTCTCCCGTCGCGTTCCTTCTGCTAGTTCCCTTAACCTGTGTTCGTGCGCAATCTACAAATGCCTCCCTCACGGGTCGCGTTACCGATCCCTCCAAATCCTTCATCGCCGACGCCAAACTCGCCGCCATCAGCGCCGCCACCAATTTCCGCTACGAGACCACGACCAACACTTCCGGCGAATACTACCTGGCCAATCTCCCCCCGGGCCTCTACCAAATCGAAATCGAAAAACCCGGCTTCAAAAAGCTAATCAAGCCCGATGTGATCCTTCACGTCCAGGACGCTCTCGCCATCGACTTCGAGATGACCCTGGGCTCCGCGACAGACACTATCACCGTCGAATCCGGCGCGCGCCTGCTGAACACCGAGTCCGCAACCGTCAGCACGGTGATTGATCACACTTTTGTAGAGAACCTTCCTCTCAATGGCAGGAGTTTCCAGACGTTGATATTCCTCACGCCGGGGGTGGTCGTCACCGCCACAGCCTTCAACGACCAGGGGCAATTCAGCGTCAATGGACAGCGCGCGGACGCCAACTATTTCACCGTGGATGGGGTCAGCGCCAATTTTGGCGTCACTGGCACGGCTATGCTTGTGCAGACCGCTTCGGGTTCGCTACCTGCGCTCAGTTCTTTGGGTGGAACCAACAGCCTGGTGTCCGTGGATGCCATGCAGGAGTTTCGCATCCAAACGTCTTCATTTGCGCCGGAGTTCGGACGCACCCCCGGCGGACAAGTCTCGATTGTGACGCGCTCTGGAACCAATGCTTTTCACGGCACGCTGTTCGACTATTTCAGGAATAGCGTGCTGGACGCCAACGATTGGTTCGCGAACCTCCATCATTTGCCGAAACCCGTGGACAAGCAAAATGACTTCGGGGGCGTCTTCGGCGGCCCGGTCCTCAAAGACAAGACCTTCTTCTTCTTCTCCTACGAAGGACTGCGGCTGCGTCAGCCATTTACCCAGGAAACGGTCGTTCCTTGCGATAGCACCTGTCAAGTCTTTGGCAATGCACGCGGCATGGCGCCGCCTACGACGCAGCCATACCTGAAGGCCTACCCAATTCCAAATGGCCCGGAGCTTTTCAAGCAGTGCACTCCGAATGTAAACGGATGCCCTGCCTCCGGCCAGCAACCCACCGGTTCAGCGCAATTCAACGGCAGCTACGCAAATCCAGCGTCTCTTGACGCCTACAGCATCCGGGTAGATCAAGTCCTAAGCTCGAAGCTGAACTTATTCGGTCGTTATAATTACTCACCGTCTAGCATCACTCAACGGGGTCCCTTTTCTCCCACCTCTGTCCTCAGCACCACGCAGTCGACTTCATTCTCTGTCCAAACTTTGACCGTTGGCCTCACGGTAAATATCAACCAGAGAATCAGCAACGACGTGCGAGCGAATTATAGTAACGACAGAGCGAACGGTAAATACACGCTGGATAGTTTCGGCGGAGCTGTCCCGCTTCCCGATTCGCTTTTGTTTCCTACCGGTTTTTCATCTGCCAATGGAATTTTCATATTTGGCGGCTCAAATGTAGGCACTCTCCTTAAGGGGAAACTGTCTACGGACGAGCAACGCCAGGTCAACCTGCTCGACAATCTCTCGCTGACCATGGGAAATCATCAATTGAAGTTTGGCGCGGACTATCGTCGGCTTGCGCCTTTCGTCAATCCGTTTGCTTACGAACAAAGCGTGCAATTCTCGGGAATCGGGACCGCAGCGGGAGGAGCTCTTTCAGGAACGGCTTTGGCCGCCTTTGTGTATGCCAGACAAGGTGACGCTCTCCGTTCGCAAAACTTTTCCTTTTACGGTCAGGACGCTTGGAAAGTCATACCGAGACTGACAGTGACTTTTGGGCTGCGCTGGGACATCAATCCACCGTCGAAGGGCGCGAATCTTGCGAATTATCCATTCACAGTCGAAGGCCTAAACGACCCAGCGACAATGACCCTGGCGCCCCGCGGTACTCCGCTCTATGACACAACCTATGGGAACTTCGCTCCCAGATTGGGATTAGCGTATCAATTCAGCGGCCTACGGAACTGGCAAGCCGTGCTCCGCGGCGGCTTCGGGGTGTTTTACGATCTTGGGTCCGGATCACTCGGGGGAGTTTCGTACTTCTTTCCATACAGCAACGCGAAGACCGTTACGAGCCCGCCGTTTCCGTTAAGTCCCCAGAACGCCGCACCTCCGCCCCTTACTCTCAATCCACCCGCTCAGGGGATTTTCGTGGCCGACCGTAATCTGAAGCTTCCGCGGACATATCAATGGAATGTCGCGCTGGAGCAGTCTATCGGTAGCGCTCAAAGTCTTTCCGTAACGTACATCGGCGCGATTGGCCGCGACTTGCTTCGTTTGGTCGACCTATTTAACCCAAATCCGAATTTTAACTTGGTCTTTCTAACCGACAATTCGGCAACATCGGACTACCATACTCTTCAAATTAAATATCAGCGGCGTTTGTCGCGAGGCCTGCAGGCCTTGGCATCCTATTCCTTCGCCCGCTCGATTGATATTGCTTCAACAGACGCAAATACCTCATTCAACACGCCAGGCTCGGTCGCCAATCCGAACGTAGATCGAGGTGATTCGGACTTTGACATCCGGCATTCCTTCACCGCTGGTGTAACCTACGATCTGCCAACTCCAGAATCGCAGAAGGTTGTCCATGCCATGTTTGGCGGCTGGTCGGTGGACAGTTTCATTATGGCCAGATCGGCTCCGCCCGTTGATATTGTTGGTGCAGAATCTTTTGCTGAGGGAGTCGCGTTCTATCCCCGCCCGGACGTAGTGCCCGGGGTGCCCCTCGTCCTCAATGGGTCGCAATATCCTGGCGGCAAGATTTTCAATAAAGCAGCTTTCACCCCACCGCCCCAAAAAGGGCAGCAGGGCGATTTCGGACGCAATGTGCTGCGGGGCTTCGGAGCTTGGCAAGCCGATGTTGCGTTACAGCGCCAATTTCACGTCACTGAGAGATTGGGACTTCGTTTTCGATCCGAGTTCTTCAACATCTTCAACCACCCCAACTTCGGTAGTCCCAACAACACCCTGAGCAGCCCCCTCTTCGGCCATTCGACGCAAATGCTAGCCAGCAGCCTGGCCAGTACCAATGATGCGGGCTTCAACCCCCTCTACCAAATCGGCGGCCCCCGCTCCATCCAGCTCGCCCTCAAGCTCCAGTTCTAGTAGCACAGGCATTCTTGCCTGTGTGCCTTTGCGCTCTAGGCCCGTAGGGCCGCTAAACGTTAGCCCAGGCCGGCAGGCCTGGGAACGATTACGCATTGAATCTTCCGAGCGCCAGAGGCGCGGCACTCCGTTGGTTGGGCTATCCCATTCCATCCAAACCACTTAAAACCCACCTTGACAAATTATATAAATGTGTTATACTACTGTCGTTAATGTGGCACATATCCCGTGCCTTGCCAACATGCTCGCCCACCACGCCGCTCTTCTAACTCCTCCAAAATATTCAGCAACTGCTCCGCGACCTTCTTCCCACAAAACACACCCTCTCCGTAACCTCTTTAGAATCAACACTTACAAATCTCTATCAAAACAACGGACTTTATCTCTCTTTAGAATGAACAACTTTCAAAAAAATAGGGGGGGGGGTAGCACGAATCTTTTCAGTCTCGGAAGGCCTTACGGAATAAACGAATCATCTCCGCGAACGCCAGGTCCGTCGCCTCGGGATCGAACCGCGGCCCTTCATCCCGCGTAAACGCATGCTCGGCTGGATACAGCAGCGTGTTATAGCGGACTCCGGAGTTCTTCAGCGCCCGATCAATCGTTTCCCGTCCCGCGTCGGGAACGTGCGGGTCCTTGGTTCCGAAGATCATCAGTAGTTCACCGCGGATCTCTCTCGCGCGGGCCAACGATCCGGCATCGGCGTCCTGGCCGAGTTTGCCGTCATGGATGCCCGTGCCGTAGTAACAGACCGTGGCGCGCACATCCGGCTGGAACGCCGCGCGAAACGCGAGGTGCCCGCCGATACAGAAACCCACGGCACCGATTTTCCCTCGTGCGACCTTCGGATGTTTGGAGAACCAGTCCAGACCCGCGCGGCAATCGGCATCGAAATGCTCCACCGGAGTCTTCGCGGCGTCTTGCTGGCCCCGGGTGCGCCCGCCGTCATCGAAAGGGATCACCGTTCCCGGCGGTTCGATGCGGCGATAAATCTCCGGCGCCGCGGTAACGAATCCATACCCCGCCAACCGCACGCAGGTGCGCAACAGGGGTGGGGTGAGCTGAAAAATATCCGAGTAGCACCATATGCCTGGATACTGACCTACGGCCCTCGGCGCAGCGACGAAGGTTCGCATCGGCGAACCCGGGAGAGCAACGTCAGCGTATTCGGTGGTAACTATCATTTGCTTGTGCGCGAAAATTCTGGCCGAGACACGCTAGCCAGTCAACTCCGGAATTCACGCGACGGACTGCCGTTGACCCTGACGATCTACTTCCTCTTCCCAGCAGAGCAGCTCTGCATAGTTGTCAAACTCTTCGCTCAACAGCCATTGCTCCGCTGCTTTCGCCTCTTGTTTATTTTCCAAGACATCGTAGATGGCTTGGTTGGCGACCGCCAGAAACAAACGCCGTGCGGCTTGCGGATGAAACTCTTCACATTGATTTGCCATGTGGGCCGCTCCCCTTTCTTTTTTTTATATCACCAACAGCCCTTCTATTGGGAGCACGGGGAAGCCCAAAAAGGCCGGACAGTAAATAGTTGAAATTAAACGGGTGTAGTTTTCTCACGTTCACTTTCTTCTGGTAATCCTCCACTAGTTCTTGACGCTAGTGCCAATCCGCTGCCAGTAAGTTCGAGTTGAACGAACGTCAAGTTATTCCGAATCTTCGCGGCTCGAGACGGGGCCGCACCTCTGGTATTCCGGTCTGCATCGAAAGCTTGATGCGTGTCTTACTACTCAATCTCGGCGTTGATTCCCTGCAGGCTGCCAACAGTTCGCTAGCCAGCCAGGGGTATGACGTCGCTACACATTGCGGCTTGGCCGTCGACCAGGTGCTGGCTCTTTCGCCCGAGGTGTTGGTCACGGAAGTAACACCTTCGGACCTTAGCTGCTGTGGACTGATCGCCCAGCTCAAGGCCCGCCCGGAGACGGAGTCGTCACTCAAGATCGTGATGGTCGTTCAAGGCGGCGCCGTGGAGCGCGCCCGGGCCTTGGACCTCGGCGCCGATGACGTAATCTCGTTTCCCTTCGAAGCGGTGGAATTTGCTGCCAGGATCCGGGCGCAATTCCGGGAGCGCAAGCCGCAAGAAGAGCTCAAGACCCTGCTCAAGTACGCCCTGCAACGGGAGCATTTTGCCGATATCGCTCTCCAATTGCTGAGCCGCCCTTTTGGCACACGCCGCTTCTGGCTGATTCCCGCCACTTTTGTGCTCAGCACGGTCGCTGTTTTCGCGGCGATCGATCTGGGAATTTCCAGGCGTGGAGCGCGCAAGGATACACGTCAGTTGCGTGCGGAAATTGCGCGCCTAAGCACAGGTCTGGGCCAGCGAGGCGAGCTCCTGCATCGCACGGAGTTCACACGCGGGTCGCTTGAGGTGCAGTCGCAATCTGCATCTACGACACGTGATTCTCTGAAAAGGCGATCTGAGGATCTCCGTAAGAAAGTAGCTTCGGCGGGCGGCCCAGACGCTGATTCCCTGAAGCGCCAACTCACAGACACGGAGCATCGCCTGAAACTGCTCGAAGGCGAAGGCAAGATCGCTGAAACCGTCGTCCACGATTACGGCCCCAGCGTCTGCTTGCTCCACGTTGTTGTCGAATTCCGTGACAAGCAATCCGGCCATCCCATTCAAGTCGCCGTCGATGCTGGAGGCAAGCCACTGGTGGACGACAAAGGCATGGTGCAACTCGCCGACGGCGGGGCGGGGCCCCATCTCCAGATTGACGTCTTCGGTACCGGCTTTCTCGTGAAGCGCGACGGAAAAATCATTACCAATCACCATGTGGTCGAACCTTGGTGGAAAGACGAGGATTTAAAGCAACTCCTCGATCAGGGCGCCATTGCTTACGTTTTGTTTTACGAGGTTTACTTCCCAGGAAAAGTGGAGGGTCTGCGCGCCAAACTGGATCGCATTTCCTCGAATGCGGACGTGGCCACTCTTCAGCTCGAATCTCCGTCTCCCCCCAACTGCGCAGTCCTCGAACTCGACGATCGCACTGAGGCCACAGTGACGGGAGACCCCGTTGTGTTGATTGGCTATCCAACCGGAATTGAAGGCATTCTCGCTAGGGCAGGCACGGATGTAACGCAGAAAATCGCCGGCGGCAATCAGGACGTCAATCGAATCATGTCGGAGCTCGCTTCCCAGCGCCTCATCCGCCCCACGACCACGCAAGGACATATCGGGGACGTGCTTGAGGACAAGATTGTCTACGACGCCGCCACAACCTCAGGAGGTTCGGGAGGACCGCTCTTCAACCGCGAGGGAAAAGTGATTGGCATAAATGTTGCGGTGCTCAGAGATTTTGGCGGCTCGAACCTTGCCGTCCCCGTCAAATACGCAAAGGACCTGCTGAGGTAAACGCCCAGACTGCGATGGGAGCGCTGCGCAGACTGTCCGTAGAGCGACGGTCATCTCGCGACGTACTTTGCGAAATGGGAGGGAAAGCACATCACGAGATGGAATGGTTTTTCGCTACCACCGAAGACTCTGTGCGGCGTACATTCACCATGGTGCAGCATTTGCGCCTGACAGAGGCGAGTCAGTGGAGACGTTGATCAAGAATCCTCCGCCGGGGGCGCCAAGACCTCCAATCTTGCCGCCGCAGGACGGGCTCCTCCCTTTGGACCGCTCCAAGTTCGCGGCCTCGTTCGCCGCCGATGTAAATCCTGCTTTGGCTGCTTTCATGGCCGATTCTCAGGTTCCATGGCGCGTGCAGGCGCTCGCCGGAATGGTGAACGAACCAGCGTGGAAATCCAAGCCCAGTTGGCCGTTCTTTCGGAATCTTCAACCCGGACGCCAACCCGAATTAGATTCGGCTACTTCGTATTTTCAAGTACTTGGCAGTCCCTAGTAGCCTTATAAGTTGTTGTAAGTACTTGTTGTTAACGCTCTGTCACGGCAGAGGTCGCGAGTTCGAGTCTCGTCGTCCCCGCCATTTCTTCTTAAGTTTTCATACGATTATCGGCTTTAGTGAAACTCTCCTCGAGAATCAGTCGTCCAATAGCCAAATATGTGGCGCCAATCGTGGATTCAGGGGGTTCTCGTGTGCCTCGACCCGAGTGAGGCGGAATCCATCTCATGCTATTCTGCGGGCCTTGGTGAGAGGTAACCGTCGGGGCGTTTACCCAAGTCCAGTGCGCGACAAGATCCGCGATTCAGGCCGAGGTTGAGCTTAATGAGAATTGTCGGCATGTTCGGCACCTCGCTGCTGTTTTTGGCCCTGGGTTGTTCGCGGCAGCCTGCGCATGAACCGGTCACCGTGACGTATCTCGATGTTGAGTGGGATACCCCTGATCTGATGCCGGGATTAGCGCAAGACTTGCAGGACTTTACGCGGGAAACTGGGATTCAAGTCAAACGACTTCCCCGCCCTGATGGCTCCTTCAATCAGCTCGCACTGTGGCGCGAGTTACTCCAAAAAGGTACCGGCACTCCGGACGTGGTCAGCATTGACGTGATCTGGTCCGGAATACTCAGCCAGTACCTGTTGGATCTTAAGCCTTATTTTGCTAAGGAGCTTGCCTCTCAAAATCCAGTAGTGGTCACCAGCTACACCATGGGTGACAAGCTGGTCGCGGTACCCCATCACGCCTACATTTCTGTATTGCTTTACCGCCCCGAACTTTTGCGGAAGTACGGATATCGCGAGCCGCCCAAGACATGGGATGAACTCGAAGCCATGGCCACCCGGATTCAGGCCGGCGAGCGGGCCGGCGGTGAAAAAGACTTTTGGGGCTATGCATGGCAGGGGGGAGTCGACGAAGATTTGACCTGCAGCGCCCTGGAATGGCAGATTAGCGACGGTGG
>Ga0075029_100001526_pt1 | contig 13229 bp, 6 predicted proteins | sample LitLauG_LLR_2013_FD_71391 | JGI IMG/M metagenome (GOLD analysis project Ga0075029, IMG submission 71391) | Freshwater sediment microbial communities from North America - Little Laurel Run_MetaG_LLR_2013 | ecosystem: Environmental > Aquatic > Freshwater > Creek > Sediment | place: USA...
GTCAATGGCATCCTGGATCGAAGCCGAGGCGCTGACGTGCGTCGGCGCAGTGCCGCCGATGGTGACCGTGACCGCATCGATCGACTGTTTGCCATTACCCGCCGTGACGACCAGCTCGCCGCACTGCGCGGTCGGACTGGCTCCGGTCGGCACTTTGCCGGCCTGGTACTGCGCCTGCTGCTGCACCGCGCAGTTCGCAACGCCGGAGGGCACCGTGACCTTGATCAAGGCGTCGCTCCACATCGTCACCGGCGCATTCTGGCCACCGATAGTGACACTGCCGGTACCCTGCGTGGCACCGAATCCGTAATGCCGCGTGATGGTCTGCTGGTTGAACGGGGCGCTGGTCGCGGCGGGGCCGGAGTAGGCGTAGTTGGGAACCGCCTGGTCCCCGAGCGCCTTGATCGTCAGCGTGTGGCTGGTCCCCGGCGCGCTGACCCAGGGTCCAACCTGATCGCCGTCCACTTCCGCGATCGCCGGCGTTGTGTCCGGATAAGCGCAATCGACGTTGTTGTAGCCGGCGCCGGCAAAGGCCGAAGTCGGTACAACCGGCGTATCCAGGTACTGCGTCGTACCGGGCATGAACGGCAGTTCGTAGCAGAACTGGCTGTAGCCCACCGTGTAGGCCGGATCCGTGATCATCGTGCCGTTCGGGCCGGCAATCGGGCCCGGATCGTTCATGCACACGACCATCATGGTCGGCGAATAGCCGGTCGGGTTCGGCGGGTTGACCTCCCAGGTCGAGTAGGTCATGCCGTTATAGGCGCCCCAATGATCGGCGTAGACTCGGTTGGTCTCATTGCCGGCCCAGTCCTTGACGGACACCGGCAGATTCGGCGGGGCGAATTTTTCGCCGAACTGCGGCGAGAACGGATCGAATTCCGAGGTGTAGTCGTCCGTGATGCCACCAGTGAACTTTGAGGCAATATGTGTGGACGTGAACACATAGAATTTCGCGATCGCACCCATCTGGTCGCCCAGGGTGACTTCCTTGCGGTCGCACAGGTTGCGCGTCGCCCCGGCAAATGGCGCCACCTGCTGCGTCTGCGGGTACAGGCTGATGTAATCCGGCACTATGCGCGCTTCGCCGACGCACGGCCACACGGGCTCGGGTATGAAGCCGGGCACGATTTGGTTGTTGGGCACGGCGCCGAAACTCTGGGTCGGATTCTGAGTCGGGCTGTTCGCATTATAGCCGCTGCCCGCTGAAACCGATCCGGCCACGGAGGCCTGGTCTGGAATGATGAAGATGTTCGACAGACCGCCGAATTCCTGCGTCACCGGCGCGATGAAATTGTCGCCGATGAGAATGTTTTTATCCTCTTCCTTGACCAACTCGTAACCCGGCGGCAGCACCACTTCCACGACGTACTTGCCGGGGGGAAGTTGAGGGATACCGTAGTACAGATCAGTAGTCGGCACCGCGGTATTTTCTGTGCAGATAGTGCAGTTGGTGCCCGCCGGCTTCCCATTCGCGTCCGTAGCGGTCACGCTCGGGAATTTATACATGCCGTCGTAAGGCGCGGGCTGCAGCTGGTTCCAATTGTGCATGCCGTCGTAGCACTTAAACTGCGAATTCGCCGGCAGCGGTGTCGCCGCGGCGCCGCCGTGCTGTGAGTTATAAAAGTCGAGGTACTGCGGCTGGTTATACAGCGAGAAGAAGAAGAGATCCGGAATAGCGCCCGAGCCGCTTCCCTGGCCGGGGCAATTCATGTTGGGCGTGACGCCATCGGCCCGGAAGCCCTGAGCATAATCGTCCCAACTACTGGTAATCGTCGTATCCACCAGGGTCAGGGTCGGCGTGACACCGTCGGCGGCAACGCCCTCCTGGTACAGATTCATCTTGACATGCGGAACCAGCGGCTCCCACTGGGTCTGCACGAGCATCTGCGGATCATCAAACGGCCGCGTCGAGGCGTAGACCACATGGCCCTTGATACCGCCGTTCTCACCAGTGGCGTACGGCTCCTTACCGAATTCGAGGAAGTTATTCTGACCCGGGAATCCCTGCCAGCCCTCAACTCCGTCCCACGGCGGATCAATACGTCCGGAGGACAGCTGCGTCGAGCAGGTCGTCGTAGGCGGCGTGGGCGGCTTGGCGTTCGGATCACCCGCAGTCGTTGTGCAGACGCTTGGCGAATCGCTGGTGCCCGGACCATTCTGGATTGACTTTCCGGTGCAGTCGGCGTCCTTACAGTACACCGACCCGGGCACACGCAGGCTGCTCGGCACGGAGACGATTTCCGCGGTGTTTGCCAGGTTCTTGCCGATGGTCGACGTCCCGCAAGGCGGATACCCCGTCGTGCCGCATGCTGTCGAGCCGTCCACCGGTCCACCGACGTCGTAGACCACGTGAGTACCGGTATTCTTGTAGCGGGTCACATCAGTTTCCACCGTGTACCAGCTGAACAGCGGGAAGGTCTCGTTGAAGTTCGCGGTACCGGTGAAATCCGTGACCAGCAGGTTCTCGAGACTGCCGTCACGCAGCCGTACCGCAACGTTGGCGAACGGAATGCCATTTTCACTTGCCTGCGAGATGCCGTCCTTGTTGTCATCGATGAAGGTACGGGTGTACAGGTTTGTCTGCCACTGGGTCGTGGCGATGTCACCCATGTTGACAGTCTGGCCCGTGCTCGCCGTGCCACCGGCAATCCCTATCGGAGTCGACAGGCCATCGACCAGCCCATCGTTCCACTGGTCGAACACCGTAACGCGCCAGTCTCCAGCAGGCAGGCCGGACAATGTGAACGTGCCGTCGGCGTTGCACTTGGTGAAGGCAAAATCCTCGCCGTCCGGGTCGCCGAAGCTGACGTAGCACTGCGTCCAGTAGTAGGTATCGTGCGAACCGGTGCTGTAGAGCCGTTCATCCGGCGTGCGGCTCAGATGTTCGCCGGTCACCTTGCCGGTAATCGTATTGTTGCAGGTATACGCAATGCCGGGCTGCGGGCTGTTCGGATCCTGGCCGCTGCAAAGGTACTTCTTGCGGTCATTGATGATCGCCGGGTTCGCGAAACCAATGCTGACATGGTAAGAGGCCGGCCCGAATTCCTGAAAGTAACTGGGCTCGCCGATGCGCGTGAAGACATCGTGCGCCTTCTGACCGTCCAGGGTATTGGTCTGCAGCCACTCTTCACCGCGTGCGATGCGGTCGGCGCCAGGAGTCGCGATCGCGCCCCAGCGGCCCGGCATGAGGTTGGCGATGACGGCCTGGCCGGCGAGCGGAGAGAGTGTCTTGCCGTCGGACTCGTATTTCGGACAGGTCACGATCATACCGGTAATTCCGGTCGCCGTCGGATCGGTCGACAGGGTCGTTGTGGACTTTTTAGTCGGATTCGCGCCTGCCGTGGTTGCCGAGAGTTCATTGACACCGATCGGGCAGGCGTCATATGGCTTCTTTGTACTCGGATCTACGTTGTTCGGATCGGGTGTTCCCGCCAGGCTGTTCGTCAGTGGCTGGTTGAACATGTCATAGGTCATCTGCCCGGTGAAATCACCGTTGCCGCCCATCGCGTCCCACAGGTGGATCTGGAAACCGCCAAGGCCCGGCTCCTGGGGCGAAAGCACGTCGACGCCGCCGCCCCCGTCCTGTTCGCCGTTAAGCGGGAAGTCGTCTTCGTAGACGAAGACCGAGAGCTTCGACGGTGGGTAGGGCGAGGGCTGAGTCAGCACCGTGACCGACTTCTGCCCCGCCGCGACCGCTGCGCCGCCCATGCCATGGCCGCAGGTAAAGTTTGGCGTACTGACACCGCTGCTGCTCGAGGCGCAGCTCGGTGACTGCTGATACGACCCATTCGGGTTCGCAAAGGGATTGGCGGCATCGCCCGGCAAAATGGAGATGTAGTAGCGCTTGCTTGGATCAAGCGCCACTGCGCTCGGCATTACTCGCGTCTGCCCCTCGTTAGCGAGGGTGCCGGCGTTCGGATCCGGTCGGCACTGGCCGTTGCCCACGTCACAAACTACCGGTTTTCCCAATTGGGTCTGGCCCGCCTCGCACGACAGCGGTCCCGTACAACCCTGGGCAACGAACGGCATGTAGCTGGTGTGGAAATTCACGCCGAGCGTGGGAACGATCCCTGAACCCGCCGTCGGGCAGCCGGCCTTAGGCGGGTTCGTCTGGCAATTCGGGTCGACATAGAAAGTCCGATCCTCTTCGATCACCCAGCGATAGTCGGTGATCTGCGTAACATGGTCATAGCCGTCGACGACGTTGACCGCGAGGCCGCTGCCGGCGGGGAACACCACCGTCACGGTCGTCGTAGCGCTGTGCGTTTTCTGGGAGTTCTGCGCCTGAAAGGTGAATGTGTAGCTGCCGGCAGCGGGCGCGATGGCGGTAAATCCGCCGTTCGCATCCGCCAGAACCGTCATCCCCGACGCTTTGACTGTGGAGATATCAACGGTAAGCGGCAGACCCGCGCCGTCCGTGCACCCCGCCAGAACGCCAGGAGTCTTGACAGCATGATAGATCGCCGTGCTGGCATTGAATGTCGTGGCTTTGCAGGCCACGCCGGAATCAGCAATGTTCGAGGCGCTCAAAGTGACTGTCGCGCATGGACCAGGCTGCGTAAGATCCGCCTGGCAGGTGGTCGCGCCATTCGCGGCGTAGACGAATGAATCGCTGGTCGCTGTGCCGCTAGGAATGTATGTAAAGGTACCGTTTGCATTCAGCGTCACGTTACCGTTTGTAGGCGCAGTCACAATTCCCACGCCGTACACGTTGGTGTCGTTCGCAATCACGCCCTTGGACGGATCAGAGACGGTGAGCGTCTGCCCAGCCACCATTGCATTGTACGTATCCGCGCGGGCGACAGCGGTTCCAGCACCCGAGATAGCAGGAAGTTTCGCGCCGTTGATCCCGATATAGGCCAGCATACCCGCATCGCGCTCGACTGCATTGCCCGACAGGCTCAGCTCGCGATCGTAGATCGCAAGGGCGTTGACATAGGGTGCGATGGTAGTGCCGGATGTCGCCTGGCCATTGATCAGCAGATCGAAGGTCTTGCCGGCGGCCATGAACACTTCGCTCTTGACCTTTGGAACACCGGGCAGCGGGCGCCCGTCCTCAGCGATGACTTTGAACCCCGTCACGATGGGATTCGTGCCACCGGTCGCGCCGGCAACCTGCGAGCCGACAATCGCGGGCACGTGCATGCGCGACCCGGCATTGACCACGCGCACCAAGACCGAGCCCGTGCCGCTGGCCGGCGCGATTGTCGCGGGCGCAATTGGAAACAGCGACGCCGGCGCGTTCGCCTTATTGAATGCGACCCCGTTGATCGTGTAGTAGAGCGGCGTGTAATTCACGGCCGGGGGATAGCAGGTTTGCGGAGCCCCAGGCGTCAGATCGCCGCAGGCGCCGACGGTCCCGGACCAGACTGCGGTCTCGCTGAATTTGGCAGTATTGACAGCTGCGCTGACCCGGCTGTTCTGGACCGGATCGATTTCACCCAACAGCATAGGTACTTCGGCATCATAGAGAACGGCGCAGGCGCTAGTTCCCGGATACGCGCAGCCGGGCGCCGTCTCGGCTCCTGCTGTCGCTGCGGGCGCTGCCGTCACCACTAAAATGCCGTACAGGCCCATCGGACCCTGGATCGAGGGATGCGTGCCGGATTCGATCAAATAAGTGCCGGGGCGCAGCGCCGACCACGTCAGCGCGGTCGTCGCACCGCTGGCCACTTCGGTGGCGAAGGACTGCACGCGCGGTCCCTGCGGGGGTGGGGTAAAGGTTGCGCCGCCGCCACCGATCCAGGTCGGCGACTGGGTGCCGTGCGTCGGGCTCGGTGTCGTGGTGCGCTGACTCGTCATACCCAGTCCGCCACCCACCTGACCCACAATGACGATTGAGGTGGGAACGGAATTCCCGTTGGCGAACGTCAAATTGTTTGTGAGATTGATCGTCAGTCCGCCCGGCGCTCCGGTAGGCACCGTGATCACCACCGGAGACCACCCGCCGTTCGCATTCGGGTTCAGTGCGGCGCAGGCTGCACTGGAGGTGCTTCCATCACTATTTAGCGCTACTGTGCCGCAACTGTAGCCCCACATCGGCACCACCGATCCGTCGGGCATCGTCGTCGTAGTGGGCCCGGCAGTGAGGTTAATGACCTGCTGCGCTGACGCCATGCCGCTGCCCAGGGCGAGCACGAAGGCCGCGAGTCCCGATCTGATCAGGACGGATTTTAAGCTCTTGGACCGCATTTCTGTTCTCCTCGCCCTAGTTCGACTCGTCGATCACGAACTCGCGTGAATCGACCAGCATCATCATGAGCATGCCGCCCGGAAATACGTTATTGGTGGTGATCTCGCGCTCATTATGCGAGTGCCACATGTAGGCCCATCCGCGCTCGTTCGACGGGTTCGCCTGAGTATTGGACGGCTGCAGAGGCGTGCACAGCGCCGCCTGGTTGGCCGCGGTGTTGCCGGTCGGGCTCACGCAGGCCTGCGTGCCGCCGCCGCGCAGACTCGCGTCCGGCCCGAGATAAGGCGTACCGCCGTACCAGGCACCATTGGTGAAGATGTTCGGATTGGGAAGCGTCACGGGGCCGCCCGCTGGTACATCGCCGATCGGATTGACCTCGAGCGGCTTGTTGTGATCCTGGCACCATTCGAAATAGTTGACGGCGGTCGGAGCGCCGGTGTTGTAGCCGTTGGCATCCGGCGTACAGGGCAAGGAGGCGAGCGGATCGCTCGCATCGCCGGGATGGTGACCGTAAGGATCCCAGTTGAGGCCTCGGCCGGTAAAGTAGAAGATGCCGTCGAATGCCTCGCCCGGCGTCGTGTCGGTATTGAACATCAGCAGGCCCGCGAGGTCGGTACCATTCGGGGCAAGCTGCATGTTCCCGTCGCGGCCGAGGATGCGCACATGGTTGGCGTGTTCGTGGAACGGGTGCTGCCAGCGGCCCTGGCCGATGGAACGAATCAGGGTCATTTCACCCGGATGCATGTGGGGGTTGCCGTTGTACGGCTGGTGCGGATATTCCGCCGCGTAATTCCCGTCCATGTCATCCGGCATCGAGCGCCCGTTGATCAGAAAATACGCCGGGTGATAGGGCTCGGTCGGGACATTGAGACTGCAGCCCGCGGCGCCTGCCGTGCATCCATTCAACGCCGTCACTTGCGCCAGGGCAGTCTTGTGGATGCTTGGATCCATCTCCGCCCACTGGAACAGGTACTCGCGGTCGTAACAGGACTTCGGCGAGTCGTAGGCGGCCGCCGCGAGCCGGAAATCCGTCTCCCCCCAGTTCTTCTGGGCCGCCGCATTGTTGCCCGGGTTCGTCACGGGGAGCCCGGTTGAACAGGCGGCGGGAATCGTGGCGGGCAACACGATGATCGCACCGTAAAGGCCCATCTCCACCTGCAGATCGCCCTGCGTGCCGCTGTAGTAGGCATGGGTCCCTGGCGAGTTGGCAACGAACGTGTAAGTCACCGTGCCTGCGGGGGCCGCCTCTTGGGTCAGCAGTCCCTGTACGCCGCCGATCGCAGTCACCACGAATCCCGGAAATAGAATGGAGGTATTGCCGGCGGCCGCCGGGAGTCCATTCAACAGATTCACCGTGACGGTCTGCCCCTCCGTGACGATCAGCGTCGGTCCGGGCACCTGCATCGAGCCACAAGTCGCATTCGTGATGGCAGCAGGGGCAAAGCCTTTGGGGGTGCCATTGCACCCATAACCCCAGGAATACACTGCATTCCCGTCCGGCTGATTCAGGTTGCCGGTCTGTGCCGTGAGGTTGAAGGTCGGTCCGGTGATCCCGGGCGCCGCGGCTTGAGCCGCCGCCGCCAGGAACAGGGTCAGCACCGGCGCCGCAAACCAGCGGACGATCGAGGATGATGTGTTCATGTTCGTTGCTCTCATTGCCGCTCAATTGTTTTTGCAGGTGTTACCAAAGGTATCGCCACCGGTCACGGTCTTGCAGATATGAACCTCGGTCATGAGTCCACCGAAGTTCTCCTGATCATTCGACAGATGATCGAGGTTCGGCGTATAGAGGTAGAACACGCTTCCCGGCGGGTAGAGCGCCGCCGCGCAGCCGGAGGATCCGCAGCCAGCATCGCTGGCATCCAGGATCACATCGAGGGACTCACCGCCGCCGAGGGTAATGGAGTTGGTATAGAACTCCATGTTGTTGCCGGATTGATCGCGCAGCAGCTTGGCGTTGAAGCCCACCTCCAGCATCGGAATCCCCAGCGATGCAAGTGTCGCGTACTCGTCGACCGCGAGGTCGTCGATGCGCAGCAGCGCCTTGCCGCCCGCCGGTATGTTGATGATTGCCGGCAGCGGCTGCGAGTAATGCACCCGGCCGTCGGAGGATTGCGTTGCCATCGGTCCGGGTGTGACGGTGTCGGGATAGCTGCGTCCGTTCAGCAGGAAGAACTTGGATTTCATGTCGACGAACATTTCAGGGTTGAAGGTCATGCCGACGAAGTGGAAATTCGGATCGAAGCCGTGGATCTGCAGCGGATACTCGACGTCGTAGGCGGTCGAGCCGTCGCCGTCGTTATAGGTGTATTTCTGCGGATTGCCGAGTTTGTCAGTCCCCTGGACCGCGCCGGTATTGACGGCGGGCATCGTCGCGCTGCACAGGATGTCGGCGCTCGGGTTGCAGACCGTACGCCCGTCCGGAACGACACCGGCAGGCAGGCCGATCCCATTCTGGTACCCGAGGTAGGTATAAAGATCATCGCCGTTCGGCACCCGGTTCTGCCGCGGGCGTACGTACAGCTGCCCGACCATGCCCATCTGCAGATGCTCGGGCGGCGTGATGTGGCAATGCCAGAAGTAGGTGCCGGCGTCCGGTGCGAGGTAGTAGTACGTGAAGCTGCCACCGATGTTGATCGCAACCGAAGCGTCCGGCACGCCGTCCATGACCGAGGAGGCGTTCGGATACCCATGGAAGTGGATGGTGTGCTGCTCGAACAGGTCCGGCCGCATGATCATGCCAACGTTGGTGAGGGTGAGGAACAGCTCGTCGTCCTCATCGATCGCAACCAGCGGGGCCGGAATGTTGCCGTTCATGACGCCGACATCCATGATCTGGCGCGGATCCACATGCCCGTCGAGCACCGCCTTGGTCGATACGGTGGCGGTTTGAGATTCGAGCACATCGACGGTCGGCGGCGTCGGTGGCGGTTTCAACGTCAAGTTAAATGAGGGGGGGAACAGGTAATTGGTCACGCCGAAGGCCGTTGCACAGGCAACGCCCGCCGGGGTGCAGGCGGGGCCCGGAAAGGTGTAAGGGGCAGCGGCAACGGTCCAGGTGCCGTCATAGCCTGCAGGGGGTGCGCCACCCGTCCCGGCGATGGTGACCGTACTGCCGGTACTCACGCCCGAGGGAGCGTTCAATTGCACGTAGACCGTGCCGTCCGTGCCGCCCTGGATATCGTATATCGATACCAGGATCGCCTGGTCTGGTGCCAGCCCCACGGCACCGTTCCAGGTGAATCCGGAAGTATTGAGCGGATACCCGGGCCAGTTATTCGCCACGATGCCGTCTGTCGTGGCCGGATCACCCGGCAGCAGTATGCCCGGAGCCATCGTATTAAACGTGCTCGGAAACTCGGTGCCGGGCTGGCCGTTCGCGATGTCGGCGAGGCCCGACAGCGGCCCGAAGGAGAACATGTAGGTCTGCGTGCCGTTCGCCATGGTCGAATAACCATCGCCGCCCGAGACCTGCTGGCACTTGATCGCGCCGTTGACGGTACTCTTGCCGATCGCATTCGGCGGCGGTGCGGGCACCAGGTATCCATTGGCTCCCGGAACCAGCTTCGTTGGGCCGTTATAGGCGGGTTCCGCGTTCACGTCCGTCAAAATTGAAGGGTGCGTGATCGTGCCGGGCGGACACTGCACGCGGAACGATTGCGCGCCAGCGGGCAACGCCGTCAGCAAACTAATGGCGGCAACGAGCACCGCGGCTGAGTGGGTGATCCTTCTCATGGGCCCTATCCTCCCGACTCTTCGAACCAACGAATCCACATGACCGAAAACCGTCTCCAACAGCCGCTTGCCGGGCTCTGGTGCCCTCTTCGCTCGCGGCCTCTGCGCCCTCTGAGCGCGACGACGAGCCATGCACGACATCGGCCGGACTTAAAGATGCCCGCTATCGCAAGTGCCCGCCAAGGGAAATTACTGTAGTTGCTACGTAGGAATCACTTCATGGCCTTATGACGCATGGACACGCCGGCGTGTTGCGCAAGGCGCACTTGGCCGCACGCGCACGCATTGATTGCAGGCGTGTGACCGTCCGACCCGCCGGTAGATCAGTCACGCAAAACGGCCTGGCTCATCGAGCGCTGAAACCGGGCCCGAAAACGTTGTGCGTCCTGGCGTCACTTAGCGCCGCGCGAGCATGCCCTGAAGCTCCGCGTACATGTCGTCCGCCGTCGCGAAGCCATCGAGGCGCACCCACTGACTGCCGGGCGCCGTACGCAGCAGAGTTACCGGGACATGGCTCATCTTGTCGCCGTGGTAGATGCCGAAGGCGATCTGAGCGCGCTGGCTCGCCTCCGCACTGCCGGTGTAGTAGTTCCACTCCTTGCCCGCATGGAACTGATGCGCATAGGTGCGCAATCGGGACGGCGTGTCCTGCTCGGGATCGATGGAAATCGACACCAGGTGCACGCGATCGCGATCCTTGCCCAGGCGCTGCTGCAGGAGACTGAATTCCTGGCTGCTCATCGGACAGATCGTAGTGCAGCTGGTATAGACAAAATTCAAAACCACCGGACGACCGTCGTTCAGTTCCTGGGCCAGCGAAACGGGCACTCCGTCCTGCCGCACCATCCTGAGATCCGGAATGACCACGTTCGTGACCATTCGCCGGATCGCTTCGGTCATGGTGCCGGTGGCAACATCCGTCGTCGGCGTGCGATCGGGCGGCAGTGGGTCCGCACCGGCTTGGGCAAGCCCGCAGCCCGCCAGCAGCGCGCCGCTCAGCACTGAGATCCGCAGCCAGGGAACACAGCGAGCACCTCGGGTGGATTGCATAGGCTTGATTCTCCGTTATGCGGCGCAGAACCCAACAGCGCTACTCTTCGGCTCCGCCGAGCCTCGACACGCTCGAGGAACGCCGTCACTCTAGAGGAATGGGGATAGGTTGTAAGGTAGTGGAAGCCTGTAGGCGGCAACGCGATCCGTTGAACGTGATCGGCACGCAATGAATTGCATTATGTGATCTTGATCACACTCACGCCCCTCCAAGGTTTCCTACGCCCCGGGCTGGCCCGGGCACGATCCGATGGGGGAGCATCAATAGGGCTGCATCACGGCTGTGGCGGCACGGTCGCCTGAACCGCTGGGCTGCGCCACCCATAACGCGGGGTGAACACGAATTGCCAGTTGCAATAGCAATCGGCTTGCTCGAATGCGGCATCAACAGGATCGAAGTTTGCCTGCTTGATCGGTTTATCCTGCGAACTGCTCGCCACACCCATGATGCCCCCGCCCGGGGCATAGATCAGGGTCCAGTCCTGGCCGTTGGTCATCGGATCGTAGTACAGCCGACGCAGGTGGCGATGAGCCGCGGGATAGCGCGTGTCAGTCAGCAGTTCCGACAGCGCCGGGGGGTAGCGGCCAGACTCGGCGAAATAATGACCGATGGCCGCGCGGATCTGCCCCCCCGCGAACAGCAGCTGCTCCTCCTTTTCGCGGCGGATTTCGGTGCTCCAGACGATGCCGACGGTTGCCAGCATGATGCCGATGACCGCTACCGCAAACATCAGCCCAAGATAGGCCAATCCCTGCTGCCCGGCGCCACAGCGCACCCAGCGACTCCAGTCACCGCAGCGGCTCACCATTGATTGAACGGCGTCCCGTCCACGCCGTTCCCCGGTGCGCTGCTGTGGATGTCGCGGATACCCGGATGGTCCGGGTCGTCCGACACCACCGGCTGCCAGCTCTCGGCCGTCTTGGTCATGGGATCAATGGGCACGGCACGAATGTACTTGCGCTCCACCAGTGCCACCAGTGAATCCGGATACTGGCCGTAGTCCCCAAAATGCTTGTCGATCGCCTCGCGCAGCGTGCTCAGGTCCTGACGCAGCACGGTCTCCCGCGAGTGCTCCAGCGTCTTGAAGTAGCGCGGCACTGCGATGGTGAGCAGCACGGCGATGATGGTCATGACGACCAGCAGCTCGATGAGCGTGAAGCCCCGCGCAACCCGGGAGCCCATTTGCGCATGACCCACTGATGCACTACCAGTCACGGTACGCCACTCCATTCAATCCCTTGCCTGGCGCCAGAGAATAGACGTCGAAAACGTCATCGCCGGGCTGCGGGTCATCGGGCGGACTCGCATAGCTGCGCAATCCCCAGGTGTCCTGCGGGGCCGCGGTCTGGTCCGGATACAGTGGATCGCGTGGCAGCTGGCGCAGGAAATAGATCATTACCTTGTTCGGATTGGACTGATCCTCCACACCCTGATAGAGAAGCTGCAGGCTTGCCGGGTAACCGGATTTATCCGCTTCCACCTTGACGCGCCCCTGGGCCACCGCCCGCTTGTAGGCGTCGATGGCGCCGCGAATCTCGCGCAGCGCGACGCGCAGATCGCTCTCCTTTTCCCGGCGGATCGCCATGCTGGCCAGCGGCAGTGCCGCACTCGCCAGCAACCCAACGATCGCCACCGTGATCACGAGTTCGATCAGTGTGAAGCCGCGGATGCGCCTGCGAGGATTCACGGGATCACTTGGCTTCAGTTGCTGATCGCCAGCGTCAGCGGCGTCGGCGTGTGTGAGGCCAACGTAACACCGCTGCCGCCTTGCACGGTCAGCTGTGCAGCAATTGCGGTCTGCGGCCGCGCCTGCAGCGCCTTGAACTTCAGGACCATCAGATCGCCGCTGCCGCTCAGGGGCTGATCGCTCGGCACCGTCACGTCGAGCTGCGCGCCGCCGCTGCGCCCAGTGACTTTGGCGCCCACGGAGGATGGCACCATGGAGCCTGCATCGCCCCCTTCGAGTTCCAACGCGGCGCCGTCGAACCTCGCCTGGGCACGCACATGGCCGATGTTCTCATCGGTCTGCAGCTGCAGCGTCACCGTGAACTCATCGCCCACCTTGACCTCGGCAGGTCCGTTCAACGTGCCCACCGGATGCGGTACCGGGCCATCATCAGCGCCCTTGGCCGAAGGAACCGGGGTTGTCACGCCATTGAAGGCCGCCAGGCGGGATGAAGTGGCGCCGGACGCCGCCCCCGCGCCAGGTGCGGCGAGCATCGCGCCACCGGAAATGCCAGAGTTACC
>Ga0075029_100001529_pt1 | contig 13220 bp, 11 predicted proteins | sample LitLauG_LLR_2013_FD_71391 | JGI IMG/M metagenome (GOLD analysis project Ga0075029, IMG submission 71391) | Freshwater sediment microbial communities from North America - Little Laurel Run_MetaG_LLR_2013 | ecosystem: Environmental > Aquatic > Freshwater > Creek > Sediment | place: USA...
CGCGCAGGGCTTCGCCGTTCTCCGCCGTCACCACCCCGCCATCGACATAGAGTCGTCCGGCGGGAACTTCGTCGATGACGCCCGGCGCGCCGGGCGCCAGGCGAACCATGTCGCCGTTGCGCGGCGCCACCGCGTGGGCGACCTGGAGATCCTTGGCCAGGGCGGCATGTTCCAACAGGTGGCGACGCTCGCCATGGGTCGGCACCGCGATGTGCGGCCGCGCCCAGCGATACATCTGCTTGAGTTCCTCGCGGCACGGATGGCCGGAAACGTGAATGCCGGGATGATCCCTCTCGGTGTAGAGGCGCACGCCTGAATCGGCCAAACGGTTCTGCAGGTTGCGAATAGGAATGTCGTTGCCGGGGATGATGCGTGAGGAAAAAATGCAGGCGTCACCTTTCCCTAGGCGCACGTGCGGATGGTTACCCTCCGCGACGCGCGAGAGGGCCGCGCGCGGCTCCCCCTGACTGCCCGTGCACAGAAACAGTATCTGACTATCCGGAATGAACTTCGTCTCGCGCTCGTCAACGAAGGGACCCACGTCCTGCAGCAGGCCCACCGACCTGGCGGCCTGGGCCATGCGGATCATCGAGCGGCCCACCAGACACACCCGTCGTCCATTCGCCTCCGCGGCGCGGATGATGGTATCCATGCGCGCGACGTTCGACGCGAAGCATGCGGCCGCGACCTTCCCCGTCAATTCGCTTATCAAGGCGTTTAGCGCCACGCGGACATTGGCTTCCGACCCCGCTTCGCCATCGACGAATACATTGGTGCTGTCGCAGATCATCGCCAGCACACCCTCTTCCCCCAGGGCGCTAATTCGCGCCGAATCCGTCACCGGACCGGTCAGGGGGTCGGGATCGATCTTCCAGTCTCCGGTATGGAAAATGGTTCCCAGCGGCGTGCGGATGGCCAGGCCATTGGGCTCGGGAATCGAATGGGTGAGCGTCACCAGAGTCAGGTCGAAGGGTCCAAGCTGAAAATTGCCGTTCAGCGGCACTTCGATCAGGCTGACTTCGTCGAGCAGGTTCTTTTCCCGCAGCTTTTCACGCAGCAGAAAGGCGGTGAAAGGGGTGGCGAAGAGCGGAGCCTTCAACCGGGGCCAAAGCCAGGCGACCGCGCCGATATGGTCTTCGTGAGCATGGGTGAGCACGATCCCGAGGATGTCGTCGGCATATTCCTCGATGAACGTCGGGTCCGGCAGAATCAGCTCGACCCCTGGCGTCGTCTGATCGCCAAAGGTCACGCCCAGGTCGACAACGATCCATTTGCGATCGTGTGGCGGGCCGTAGCCGAACAGATTGAAGTTCATGCCGATCTCGTTCGAACCGCCCAGGGGCAGGAACACGAGTTCGTCGCCGCGCGCGGCCTTGACCAGCGTCATGCCTCTGCGTGCCGGTGGTTTCGTCGAAAGATTTCCAAGAGTCCTCGTATCGTCAGATCATGATCGAAATAGTCGATCGCATGTGTCGCGCCGTCAAAAAGCGAAGCGATGCCCCCTGTGCCGATCACCGTCATGGGTTCGCCGAATTCGAGCTTGATGCGCGTGATCAGCCCCTCGATCAGCGAGATATAGCCCCAAAACACCCCCGCCTGCATCGCCTCGACCGTATCGGTGCCAATCACGTGAGCCGGCTTTTGGATCGCCACGCGCGGCAGGCGCGCCGCGGCTTCGTGCAAGGCCTGCATGGAAAGGTTGATGCCCGGAGCGATGGCGCCGCCCTCAAATCCTCCGTCCGCGGCCACCACGTCGAAAGTCGTGGCCGTCCCCGAATCCACGATCAGGAGCGCGCCCGAATAGGCGATATGGGCGCCGATCGCATTGACCAATCTGTCGGCCCCGGCCTCCGACGGTTTCTGGATCCGCACATCAATGCCCAGATCGACGTTCTCCCCCACGATCATCGGTTCGACATGCAAATAACGTCGCGCCAGATTTCTGAGATTGAACACCGATTGCGGGACGACGCTTGAGACGATGCAAGCGTGAATGCGGTCCAATCCCAGGGACGCCATCGTTAGCAATTGCACCAGCCAAACCGCGTACTCATCGGCGGTGCGCGAGGCGTCCGTCGCCGTCCGCCACTGGGCGATCCACTCATCGCCATCGTGGATTGCGAAGAGGGTATTGGTATTGCCTTGTTCTATCGCCAGCAGCATGGGTCGCCTGTAGCGCGAAAGCGCCGGGGTCCCAAGGCGTTAGAATGTTTTGCCGCGCGCCGGGGCAAACCGCCGACCATGCCTTCGTGGTCAGAAGAACACATCGCCGGCCGTGATCCGCCGCACCTGACCGTCGGCGAGACGCAACCTGAGCGCGCCGTCGAGGTCCAGCCCCTCGGCGATACCCTCGATCGTTTCGTTGGCGAGCCGAGCCTCGCACCGCTGGCCAAGGCCATGGGCGCGCGTGGTCCAGGCCTGCGCGATCGGCCCGAAACCCTGGGTCTCCCAGAGTGATCTCCAGGTCTCGAAGGCCTTGATGAGCACGCCTGCCGCGACTTCCGGCGTCGGCGGCGCCGTCGTCATATGCTGGGCGAACGCCGTGGCGGGACGCTCAAGGCCCGTAGGGGCATGCGCAAGATTGACGCCACAGCCCACCGCCAGCCAGAGCCGGCCAGGGCCCAAAGCGCCGGATTCCACCAAAATGCCGGAGGTCTTCATGCCTTCGATCATGGGATCATTGGGCCACTTCAGCGACACCTTGCCGGCGCCCACGAAGGCGCCGGCCAGATCGGCGACGGCCAGTGCGGCGACGAATGACACCTGGGCCGCCTCGCCCGCGGGCATGGCCGTCGAGAACAGGTAGGTGGCGGCGAGATTGCCGTCGGACGTGTCCCACGCCCGGCCTCTTCGCCCCCGCCCCTGATGCTGTCGACGGGCCGTGATCCAAAGCGGGCCGACCTCCCCGGCCTCCACCTGGCGTTTGGCTTCCGTGTTGGTGGAATCGATGTCGTCGAAGGCGAGAACGCGGGGCTCAGACATCGTCTCGTCCGTATGGCGAGGGCCCGCCCTCGGAAATGAACTGGTCGATGCGCGCCGTCAGAACCGGCATTGGCACGCATCCCAGCTGGAGCACGGTGTCATGGAAAGCACGAATATCAAAACGGGCGCCGAGCGCCGCCTGGGCCTTGGCGCGGGCGTCCAGGATCGTCATCTGGCCGAGATAGTAGGCCAGCGCCTGCCCCGGCCAAGCGATGTATCGATCCACCTCGGTGCCGATTTCGTGCTCCGACAGGGCCGTGTTGTCAGCAAGGTAGGCCAGGGCCTGTTTTCGGGTCCAGCCCTTGGCGTGAACGCCGGTATCGACCACCAGACGCGCCGCCCGCCAGGCTTGGTAACTCAGCATGCCAAAGAGATCGTAGGGCGTCTCATACAACCCCATTTCCTCGCCCAAACGTTCGCAATAGAGCGCCCAGCCTTCGCCGAAGGCCGAGATATAACTTTCGCGACGAAAGGCCGGCAGCGCGGTGTTCTCGGCCGCTAGTGGCATCTGGAAGGCGTGCCCCGGCGCGGACTCATGCAGAGTGAGCGCCGTCAGGGCATAGAGTGGCCGCGAGGACAGGTCATATGTATTGACCAGATAGACGCCCGGCCCACCCCTTCCCGACGTATAGAAGGGAGCGATGTCCGCCGGCACCGGCACAATGCCGAAACGGCGCCGGGGCAATCGGCCAAACCAGTCCGCGGCCTTCCCGTCGAAGCTCTTGGCGATCCAGGCGGCCCGATCGAGCAGGTCTTGCGGCGTCCTGGCATAGAAGCGCTCGTCGCGGCGAAGGTGACCTAGGAAGCCCCTCAGATCGCCTTCGAAACCCACCTGCGCGCGCAGCCGGTCCATGCGCGAGCGGATCGCCGACATTTCCGAAAGGCCGTAGGCGTGTATTCGGTCGGGTGACCAGTCCAGGGTTGTGAACTCGAGGATCTTGGATTGGTAATAGGCCAATCCGCCGGGACCGCTCGACGCCCCGAGCGACTCCCGGGCGCCGGGCAGATAGCTTCCACGCAGAAAGCCGAGCAGCCGCTTGTGCGCCGGGATGACCGCGCTGACGATGGCCGCTTCACCCTCCGCGCGCAGTTCGGTGAAACGATCCGGCGCGAGCCAGGACGGCGCGGTTTCGAAGGGCTTGAAATAGACGGTCGCCCGCGCCGATCTGGCCTCGGCCACCGAGGCAACCGACAACTCCCTTCCCTTCAGCGTTACCTTCGGCGGGGTAAATCCGCGCGCGAGGCCCGCCCTCATATTGTCGATCTGGTCGTCGAAATAGCGCGGGAAGGCGTTCAAGCGCTCGATATAGCTCTGGTAATCCTCCTCGGACCGAAACGTTCGGCGCGAAACGCTGGTCAAATCGCTCCAGAAGGCGGTGTCGCTGTTGAGCGGCTTTTCCCACTCACGCCAGACCTGGGCGGCGATCAGGGCGTCAATCTGCGAGACATAGACGTCGAAGTCGGCGCGGGAGCCGGAGCTCAGCTGGGCGCGGTCGATTGTGGCGAGCCTGGCGCGAACGTCACGCCAGGTGGTCAGACGTCGATCCTGCGCCGCGGCACTCTCATCAGGTAGTGTCCGCGGGATCGGTTTGGCGGGATCGTCGTCATCGGGGTGCTGCGCCTGCCGCCAGGCCCATTCCTCTTCGTAAATCGCCTTGAAAACGGCCTCGGCGCCCGCTGCCTGCGCCATGACTGGCGTCGCCGCCATCGCGAGGGCCACACCTGGAAGATGAGCGGTGAAAGCGCGTCGCGTGACCTCCACCACGACCCGACGTCTATCGCGCGGTGAGCGCCAAAGCCGCCGCCTTCGCAAGCGGATCGATCACAGTCAGCGCGTAGAGGACGATCGGAAAGGAGAACGCCGCGGCCGCATAGGCCGTCAGACGCGCTTCCAGCGGCGGCGCGTCGGTCGCGCCCGCGCTGGCGTCGAACCACATCACCTTGATCAGGCGAAGATAGTAGAACGCCGCGACGACGCTGCCGACAAGGGCGGCCACCGCGACGGGCGCCAGACCCGTGGCCACCGCCGCCTCGAACACATAGAATTTTCCCCACAGCCCGCTCATCGGCGGCAAGCCGAGCGCCGAAAGCGCGAATATCGTCAGCGAGACCGCCAAGGCCGGCCGCTCCCGCGCCAATCCAGCGAAATCGTCGATCGACTCCATCGCCACGCCGCCTCTCGACAATGCCGCGAGACAAGCGAAAAAGCCCGTCACATCCACGACGTACAGCACCATATTCATCAGCACGGCCTGCACCCCCTGGGCGCCGCCGCCCGCCAGGCCGATCAACGCGTAGCCGATCGCGGCGATCGAGGAATAGGCCCAAAGCCGTTTCAGCTTGTTCTGGGCCAGGCCGCCGAACGCGCCCACGGCCACGGACAGCAGGGCCATCACAACCAGCACCTGGCGCCACTGGTCCACCGCGCCGCCGAAGCTCTGATTGAGGACACGCGCCAGCAGCACCATGGCCGCCAGCTTCGGGGCGCCCGCGAAGAATCCAACGACCGGCGTCGGCGCGCCCTCATAGACGTCAGGCGTCCACATATGGAACGGCGCGGCCGACACCTTGAAGGCGATCCCGCTGATCAGGAACACCAGTCCGAACAGGGCTCCAGGTCCTGGATGGCCGCTCATGGTCCGGCCGATGTCGGCGAAGTGTGTCGATCCGACAAAGCCATAGATCAGAGAGGCGCCATAGAGCAGGATGCCGGAGGAGAGCGCTCCCAGAACGAAATATTTCAGCCCCGCCTCGGACGACTTCGCGTCGCCTTTGTGGAACGCGGCCAGGATGTAGAGCGCCAACGATTGCAGTTCGATCGACATATAGAGCGCGATCAGATCGCCGGCCGAAACCATCATCCCCATGCCAAGGGCCGCCAAGAGGATCAGGATCGGATACTCGAACCGCCCCATCCCTCGACGGGCAAACCAGCGGTCGCCGAGAGGTATCGCCGCAGCCGACGCGAGATAGATGACGACCTTGGCGAACACCGCCCCAGCGTCGACGATCAGCCCGCCCGAAAACGCCGTGCCCAATGGACCCGTCGCCGCGACGATCGCGGCGGCCACCAGGGCGGCGACCGCGGCGGCCGTGAAGGCGGCGTTGTGCCCGCGTGTCTGGAACGCGCCCCAAATCAGTAGCGCCATCGCCGCAAGCGCGAGTGTGATTTCCGGACCGGCCAAGGCGGCGGCGTCATGAAGCGTCATCGCCCTACCTCCCCGTCGCCGCTTGGAAGGCGCTTACCAACTGCTGGGTCGATGCGTCGGTTATGTGGAACACCAGTCCCGGCTGGAACCCGAGTACGAGCGTGCCGAGAATGAGGGGCGCGAAGACCAGCATTTCCCGTCCGTTCATGTCGCCAATCGTCGCCAAGGCCGGGTTGGTCAACTCGCCGAACGCGATCCTGCGATAAAGACTCAAGGCGTAAACCGCCGACAAAATGACCCCGCTGACACCGATGATCGCGGGCCATGTCGCGGCGTGATAGGTTCCGGTCAGGGTCAGGATCTCGCCCACGAAGCCGCTTGTCCCGGGCAGGCCGACGTTGCCCATCGTGAACAGCATGAAGACGGCCGCATATATAGGCATGCGATTGACCACGCCGCCGTAGAACGCGATCTCGCGGGTGTGCATGCGGTCATACACGACGCCGACACAGAGGAAGAGCGCCCCGGAGATCACGCCGTGGCTGATCATCTGGAACAGCGCGCCCTGCTCGCCCTGCAGATTGCCGGAGAAGATTCCCAGGGTGACGAAGCCCATGTGCGCCACCGACGAATAGGCGATCAGCTTCTTCATGTCGGTCTGACGGAAGGCGACCAGCGAGGTGTAGACGATCGCGATCACCGACATCGTGTAGATCAGCGGCGCGAACTGGTGGCTGGCGACGGGGAACATCGGCAGCGAAAAGCGCATGAAGCCATAGCCGCCCATCTTCAGCAGAATGCCGGCCAGGATCACCGACCCGGCCGTCGGCGCCTCGACGTGCGCATCGGGCAGCCAGGTGTGCACGGGCCACATCGGCATCTTGACCGCGAACGAAGCGAAGAACGCCAGCCAGAGCCAGGCCTGCACGTCCGGGGCGAACTTGTAGGTCATCAAGTCCGGAATGCTGGCGGTGTGAGCGATCGATATCATTGTCAGGATCGCCGCCAGCATCAGCACGGATCCCAGCAGGGTGTAGAGGAAGAACTTGTAGGCGGCGTAGACTCGGTTCTTGCCGCCCCAGATCCCGATAATCAGGAACATGGGGATCAGTTGGCCCTCGAAGAACAGGTAGAACACCAGCAGGTCGAGCGCGCAGAACACGCCGATGACCAGGGCTTCGAGGACAAGGAAGGCGATCATGTATTCGACCACGCGGGTCTCGATCGAGCGCCAGCTGGCGAGGACGCAGATCGGCATCAGGAAGGCGGTGAGCAGGACGAAAAGCACCGAAATGCCATCCACGCCCATGTGGTAGTGCAGACCCGAGAACCACTGCATGTCCTCGGTGAACTGGAACCCCGATCGCGAGACATCAAACGTGGCGACCACAAACGTTGCGAGAATAAGCGTCCCCACGGTCGTGGCCAGGGCGAACCACCGAGCGGTCGCGGCGGCCTGCGCCTCATCACCCTTGGCCAGATAGCGTCCGGCCAGGATGGCCGCGACGCCAAGCAGCGGCGTGAAGGTGGTGAGTGTGAGGATGCCGATCATCGCGCGAAGAACCAGAGGGCGTAGGACAGCAGGCCGGCGATCCCCAGCAGCATCACGAACGCGTAGTGGTAGACATAACCGGTCTGCAACCGACCGGTGACCTTGCCCAGGGCGTATGAGACGGCGGAGACGCCGTCCGGACCCAGGCCGTCGATCAGGGCCTTGTCGCCGCCCTTCCAGAAGAGATCGCCCAGCGCCTTGGCGCCGCGCACGAAGACGGCGTCATAGAGCTCGTCGAAATACCATTTGTTGTAGAGGAAACTCCACACCATGCCGCGGCCGGCGGCGATCCTCGCCCCCATGCCTTCGCGCAGAATGTAGACGTACCAAGCCGAGACGAAGCCGATGGCGGTCACCGTAAGCGGCAGCCAGACCACATAGGACGGCAGCGCCTCGAAACCATCCAACATGTGATTGCCTGGCATCGTAAAGATGGCCCCACGCCAGAAATCCGCGCGGCCCTCGCCCACGAAACGCTCGACGAAGAGCCTGCCGGCAAACATTGCGCCGACGGAAAGCAACAAGATGGGGACCAGCACGACCCATGGGCTCTCGTGCGGCGTGTGGCCGTGGCCATGGTCGTCGTGACCCGCGCTTGCGTGCGCGCCGTGGTCATCGTGGCCATGTCCCCACTTCGCATGACCGTGGAAGGTCATGAAAATCAGGCGCCAGGAATAGAATGACGTGAGACCGGCGGCGATGATCCCAATCACGAAGGCGAAATAGGAAACTCCGTCGTGCTGCCCAGCCGTGAACGCGGCGTCGATAATGGCGTCCTTGGAATAGAATCCGGAGAAGCCCAGTTCAACGCCCGGCAGGCCCACGCCGGTGATCGCGATCGTCCCGATCACCATCACCGCATAGGTGATCTTCATGTATTTCCACAGCCCGCCCATCTTCCGCATGTCCTGCTCGTGGTGCATGCCCATGATGACCGATCCGGCGCCCAGGAAGAGCAGCGCCTTGAAGAAGGCGTGGGTGAAGAGGTGGAACATCGCGCCCTCATAGGCGCCGACGCCCGCGGCGAAAAACATGTAGCCGAGCTGTGAACAGGTCGAATAGGCGACCACCCGTTTGATGTCGTTCTGGGCCAGACCCACCGTCGCGGCGAACAGCGCGGTCACCGCGCCGACGATCGTCACGACATGTTTGGCGACCGGCGCGTACTCGAACATCGGCGAGAGCAGGCACACCATATAGACGCCCGCCGTCACCATCGTCGCCGCGTGGATGAGGGCCGACACCGGCGTGGGCCCCTCCATGGCGTCCGGCAGCCAGGTGTGCAGGAAGAACTGAGCCGACTTGCCCATGGCGCCGATGAACAGCAGGCAGCAGGCAAGGTCCATGAGATGGAAACTCTGACCCGCGAAGCTCCAGGACTGCGCCACATGGGCGGGGACCTGCGGAAAAATCTCGGCGAAACGGATCGTCCCGAACGCCCAGAAGACGGTCATGATCCCAAGCGCGAAACCGGCGTCGCCCACCCGATTGACCACAAAGGCCTTGATCGCCGCGGCGTTGGCGGTCGCCTTGTGATGCCAAAAGCCGATAAGCAGATAGCTCGCCAGCCCCACGCCTTCCCAGCCGAAGAACAGCTGCATGAAGTCCGCGGCGGTGATCAGCGCCAGCATCGCGAAGGTGAAGAGCGAGAGATAGGCGAAGAACCGGGGCTTGGCCGGATCATCGGCCATGTACCCCCAGCTGTAGAGGTGAACGAGGGCCGACACCGTGGTCACGACGACGAACATCACAGCAGAGAGGCTATCCACCCGGATCGCCCAGTCGGACTGGAACGTCCCGACATTGATGAAGGGCGCTATCTCAACAATGAAGTGATGCGGCCAGCCGCCGAATATGACGCCGGCGAAGGTCGCCCACCCCAGGGCGCTCGCAACGAACAGCAGGCCGGTGGCGATGGCCATTGAGGCTGTGTCGCCAAGGCGGCGTCCGCCGAGGCCGACAATCAGGGCGCCGAGCAGCGGCGCGAACACCGCCGCGGTAACGATCAGGTCTGGCGACATCCTCTAGCCCTTCATCACCGAGGCGTCGTCAACGGCGATATCCCCGCGCCAACGGAAGAAGGTGACCAGAATCGCCAAACCCACCGCGGCTTCGGCCGCGGCCACCGTCAGGACGAACAGGGCGTAGATCTGGCCGACCACATTGTGCAGATAGACCGAGAAACTGACCAGATTGATGTTTACCGCCAAGAGTATGAGCTCGATCGACATCAGGATGACGATAATATTCTTGCGGTTGACGAAGATGCCCAGCACCCCGATCGTAAACAGGATCGCCGCCACGGTCAGATAGTTCGCCAGCCCGATCATTCGCCGATCCCCTCGCCAGAATTGATCGAAACGATGCGCATGCCGCTCGCTGGCGTGCGCGCGACCTGGCGGGAGATGTCCTGCCGCTTGATCCCGTCGCGGTGCTTCAGAGTCAGCACGATGGCTCCGATCATGGCCACCAGCAGCACCATGCCCGCGATCTGGAACAGGTAGACGTAGTCGGTATAGAGCACCCGGCCTATCGCTTCGGCGTTTGTCACCGAACCGGTCGGTTGCGGCCCCGTCGAGTGCGCCGCCGCGCCATTGGCCGCGACGCTGGCGGTCACGAAGATCATCTCGACCACCAGGATGAAGGCGACGACGAGGCCGATCGGCAGGTATTGCGCGAACCCTTCGCGCAGGGCCGCGAAATCCACATCCAGCATCATCACGACAAACAGGAACAGCACCGCGACCGCGCCGACGTAGACCACCACCAGCAGCATCGCCAGGAACTCGGCGCCCAGCAGGACGAAGAGGCCGGCGGCCGAGAAAAACGTCGTGATCAGGAACAGAACCGAGTGCACGGGATTGCGCGCCGTGATCACCGCCAGCGCGGCGCCGACCGTGGTCAGGGCGAGCAGATAGAAGGCGATGGCCTGTAGGACCATGAGGTCGTCGTAACTCCGTTAGGGCGCGAAAGGATTCGGCGCGGTCACCCCGCGGCGATATCCGAACCAATGCCGCGCGCGTCTCTTAGCGGTAGGGCGCATCCAATTCCATATTCCGGGCGATCTCGCGCTCCCACCGATCGCCGTTATCGAGCAGGCGCGCCTTGTCATAGTAGAGCTCTTCGCGGGTTTCGACCGCGAATTCCGTGTTCGGCCCCTCGACGATGGCGTCAACCGGGCAGGCTTCCTGGCACAGGCCGCAATAGATGCATTTTACCATGTCGATGTCATAGCGCGTCGTCCGGCGCGAACCGTCATCGCGGGGCTCTGCCTCGATGGTGATCGCCTGGGCGGGACAGATAGCCTCGCAGAGCTTGCAGGCGATGCATCGTTCCTCGCCATTGGGATAACGGCGCAGGGCATGCTCGCCGCGAAACCTCGGCGACTGCGGATTGCGCTCGAAGGGATAGAGCACCGTCGCCTTGGGCTTGGCGATGTAGCGCAAGCCGAGGCCGAAAGCGCCGACGAAGTCCATCAGGGCGGCGCCCCGCAAGGCCTGTCCGATGCGTTCAAACATGGCCATTCTAGTTCGCCTTCCCGATCGCGCATCGATAGTCGGACAGGTCCTGCCCGGAATAGGTCTTGCGCAATACAATCGATCCGCCCGTGGCCTTGCACGTCTCCGTGGCGGCCTTCAGGGCATCGTAACTCGCCGTTCCGCGATCCAAATCATAAGACGCCGCGGTCATGTCGGCGCAGGCGCCAACGAACATCGCCACGGGTAGAACGCACACCGGATTCAGCCACCCTCTCACAGGGTCGGCCCATAGACGCGCCAGGCCGCCATGGCGATGACTGCCGCAAGCGACGTCGGCAGGAAAATTTTCCACCCGAGCCGCATCAACTGGTCATAGCGGTACCGGGGGACGATGGCCTTCACCATGGCGAAGATGAAAAACAGCAAGATGATCTTTGAAAAGAGCACCAGGAAGCAGAACAGGCTGGCCAAAGTCGCCGGCCAAGACGCCAGGAAGCCGGTGGGGAATGGGGCTTCCCACCCGCCGAGGAACAGGATCGAAATCATCGCGCACATCAGAACGACGTTGGCGAGTTCGCCGATCATGTAGAGCAGGAACGCCGTCGACGAATATTCCACCTGATAGCCGGCCACCAACTCCGCCTCGGCCTCGGGCAGATCGAATGGCGGGCGGTTGGTTTCGGCCAGGGCCGAGATGAAGAAGATAACGGCCATGGGAATCATCACCAGGGCCCCAGGGAGCCCCTTCAGGCCGCCGCCGCCGAGGATGTTCCAATGCCAGAACCATCCGGCCTGTTTCTCGACGATCGTCTGCAGATTGAGCGAGCCGGACAACAGGATCACCGTGATGATCACAAAGCCGATCGAGACCTCGTACGACACCATCTGCGCCGCCGACCTCAGGCTGCCCAGGAACGGATATTTCGAGTTGGACGCCCACCCGCCCATGATGATGCCGTAGACCCCGAGCGAGGAGATCGCGAACAGGTACATCACCCCGACATTGATGTTCGATACCAACCAGCCGGGCGCGAGGGGAATCACGGCCCAGGCGCCGACCGCCAAGCCGAAGGTGAGGACCGGCGCCAACAGAAACACGAACTTGTCCGCCGCGTCCGGGATCACCAGTTCCTTGAAGACGAACTTCATCAGGTCGGCGAAGGGCTGCAACAGGCCGAAAGGCCCGACAACATTTGGGCCCTTGCGCATCGCCACGCCGGCCCAGACCTTGCGGTCGAACCAGATCGCCAACGCCAGCGTGAGCAGCAGCCACACCGTGATGATCAGGATCTGACCGACGGTGAGCAGAACCCAGTTGATTGAGGTCCAATCCATGCCGCGCGCCTATTCCGCCGCCAGGGTCTGGGGCGAGCCCAGAGCGGCGCAGTTGGCCATCGTGACGCTGGCGCGGGCGATAGGGTTGGTCAGGTGGAACGACTTCACCGGGCTGGCCAGAGCGGTTTCCTGGAGCGTTCCCGCGCCATCGAGGTCAGACCAGTCGATTGTCGTCGGCGTTCGCCCGGGCGCATAGCCGATCTGGCCGAACGTCGGATGCTCGGCAAACAGCGAGGCGCGCAGCTGGTCCAGAGAATCATAGGGCAGCCTTTGCCCGACTCGTTCCGACAGGGCGCGGAAAATCGACCAATCCTCCTTGGCCTCACCCTTGGGAAACACCGCGCGCTCGCCCCGCTGCACGCGGCCCTCGGTGTTTACATAAAGTCCGTTTTTTTCGGTGTACGCCGCCCCGGGCAGGATCACGTCCGCTCGGTGCGCGCCGGCGTCGCCATGCGACCCGACGTACACGACAAATGCGTCGGTCTCACTGAGGTCGATCTCGTCCGCGCCGAGCAGAAGCAGCACGTCTAGCCCGCCTCTTTTCGTCATCTCCGAAGCGTTCTTGCCTCCGGGCCCCGGAACGAAGCCCATGTCCAACCCGCCGACCCGCGCGGCCGCCGTGTGCAGGACGTTCCAACCGTTCCAGCCGTCACGCGCCAGATTGATCTTTGCCGCCAATTTCGCGGCGGCCGCGACCAGGGCAGCGCTATCGTCGCGCGTGAG
>Ga0075029_100001533_pt1 | contig 13206 bp, 10 predicted proteins | sample LitLauG_LLR_2013_FD_71391 | JGI IMG/M metagenome (GOLD analysis project Ga0075029, IMG submission 71391) | Freshwater sediment microbial communities from North America - Little Laurel Run_MetaG_LLR_2013 | ecosystem: Environmental > Aquatic > Freshwater > Creek > Sediment | place: USA...
ACGATAGGCATATAGTCGTCGGCGATGCCCATGGCGTGGACGGCGGCAGCGGCGAAGTAATCGGAGTCAAGCAAAGCTGCGTCGTAGGCGAGATAACCTCCCATGGAGTAGCCAAAAACGTAGATGCGATGCGGGTCAAGGGAGTCCGGTTTCTGCACGTCGTTTTTCTGCACGTCATCCACGAGGCAGGGAAGTATTTTCGGGATGTGTGGTTCGAGGGTGGCGTCGCGCGGAAGCTGCGGCGCGATGAGGATGATTCCCTTCTTTTTTGCCTTGGACTTCCAGGCTTGGGCGAAGTTCTCGGCCTTATCTCCCGCGCCGTGCAGGAGCAGCAGCACGGGCAGCGGTCCTTTGGCGTCGGGAGGGACGTAGACGAGGTATTCCATGTCGCGTTCGTCGCAGCGGATGGTATGGTGAGCGAAGTCGGAGGAACTTGCCCAGGAAGTTCCCGCGAGCGTGGCAAGGAACACAATCAGAATCGAGCGTTTGAAAAGCAAGATGTAATACCTCGAGTGCTGCGATCACGAAATGTATTCGCGGATGTACTCATCGTGAGATGTAGCCAGGGCATGGGCGTCGTCGTCGAAGATTACCTTGCCGTCCTTCAGAATGAGGAAGCTCATGGGGACGTCGCAACGCTTGCCCTTCGGCAGCGCGACCATCTGATTCGTGGCCTGGTCGAACTGATGCGTGGCCATGGTAAAGGCGTCCTGCAGGCGATGTGTGACCATGAGGGCGCTGGTTTTGTAGACGTCGCGCTGCTTCATGATGAGTTCGACGATGGTGTTCGAGGTCACGGGGTCGAGTCCGCCGGTGGGGGAGTCGTAGAGAATCACCTCAGGCTGGGTGATGATGGCGCGAGCGATGGCGACGCGACGGCGCATGCCTCCGGAGAGTTCGGACGGCCGCATATCGTAGGTGCGCTCCAGTTCGACGAAGCGCAGGACCTCGCGGACGCGGCGTTCGATTTCATCGGCGGGGATTTTTTCCTCCATCAGGCGGAAGGCGACGTTCTCGTAGACCTTCAGCGAATCGAAGAGGGCGCTTTCCTGGAAAACGATGCCCACACGGCGGCGGAGCTCGAAGAGTTCCTGCTCTGACATCGTGGTGATTTCGTCCCCCAGGACGCGGATGCGTCCGCTGTCGGGGCGCAGCAGCCCGATAGCCAGCTTGAGCAGTGTGCTCTTCCCGGATCCAGCGACGCCGAACACGGCTTTGGTTTCGCCATGCTGCAAGCGGAACGAAACCCCCTGAAGTACGACCTTTTCATCGAAGGCAATGGAGACGTTGTCGAACTCGATGGCGTAGCCGGAGTTGCTCGCCACTGCAACGGCCGGATTCTCGCTGGGAAGAGTGGGAGCGGACATGGCTTACCTGTATCCGAAAATGGCGAAGATCAACTTGGTGACGAAGAAATCAACGATCAGAATCAGCACGGACGAAGCGACTACAGCCTGCGTGGTTGAGCGGCCTACACCTTGCGTGCCGCCGCGGGTGGACATCCCGTAGTAGCAACCGACCGTGGAAATAATGAAGCCAAACAGGACGGGCTTAATAAGTCCGGTGAAGACGTCGCGGAAGACGAGAACCTGCCAGACGGAGGTCCAAAACTGGTTGGTATCGACTCCGAAGAGAAGGTGCGCGACGCCATAGCCGCCAATCTCGCCGAGAAGGTCGGCGATGATGGTGAGGAAGAACAGCATGAAGGCGGTGGCTCCGACGCGCGGCGTGACCAGTTTCTTGGTGGGATCGGTGCCCAGGGCGCGCATGGCGTCGATCTGCTCGGTCACGATCATGGAGCCGAGTTCGCTGGCCATACCAGAGGCGTTGCGCCCGGCGACCATCAGGCCGGTGATGAGTGGTCCGAGTTCGGTGACCATGCCGAGCGAGACAAGTTGGCCGATCAGGGTTACGGAGCCGAATCTTTGCAGGGTGCTGGCTGCATTCAGCGCCAACAGTGCGCCGACGGAGAGTCCAGTAAGAACGACGATGGGAAGGGAACCGACGCCGATGAGATCGGCTTGTTGCAACATGTCGCCCATGTAGACCGGGCGACGGAAGAAGTTTGCCAGGGACTGCGCCGAGAGAAGGGTGTACTCCTGAACCGCCAAGGCAACGTCTTTGGCGACCTGGATTGGCGAAATCAGTTCGAACTCAAGCGCCATGGTTGCTCAAGAACTATAGCAGAAGAGTATGAAGACACCGACGCTCAACAGGAGCCGATCTTAGCCTGCGGGAGGGCCGCATGCCTCCGGTCGCGACCAGAAATTAGTCAGTCGATTGCCTCGCGATGGTTATTCTTTTTCTTGATTTCGATGGCCAGCCTTTTAATCTTCTGATTCAGTGTTGAAAGCGGAACATGGAATCTCTCCGCCGCTTCGGTCTGGTTCCATCCGCATTTCTCGAGCATGTCGATGATGATGCGGCGTTCGCAGTCTTCCATGATGCTGAAGAGGGTTGCGCCGGAGTTGGCGTCCAGAGCCGGGAGGGCGCTGCCGCGACCTACGATGTGGTCGGGCAGAAGATCGGGACCGATGTCGTTGTTAGAGGAAAGCACCACGGCGCGCTCGATGGTGTTCTCAAGTTCGCGCACGTTGCCGGGCCAGGCGTAGCTTGCCAGCGGGCGCAAGGCCTCGGTGGTGATCCGGCGGCGCGGGCGTTCATTTTCTTCGGAATACTTCTGGAGGAAATGCTGTACCAGCAGCGGAATATCTTCGCGACGCTGGCGCAGCGGAGGAAGATCGACGCTGATGACGTTGAGGCGGTAGAAGAGATCCTCGCGGAACTTGCCCTCGCGCACGAGCTGGCGGAGATCGACGTTGGTGGCGGCGATGATGCGTACATCCACCTGAATCTCCTGCACTCCGCCCAGATGCATGAACTTGCGGTCTTGCAGTACGCGCAGGATCTTGGCCTGCGTGTCCATGCTCATGGTGCCGATTTCGTCGAGGAAGAGCGTACCCCGGTCAGCGACCTCGAACAGGCCCTTTTTCGAGGTCACGGCGCTGGTGAAGGCGCCTTTGACGTGGCCGAAGAGAGTAGATTCCAGCAAATCTGGTGGAGTGGAGCCGGAATTGACCGGTACGAAGGGACGGTCGCGGCGCGAGGAATTCAGGTGAATCGCTTTGGCGATCAGTTCCTTGCCGGTTCCGCTCTCGCCCTGCAGAAGCACGGTTGAGCGGCTGGGCGCGACCTGCGCGACGAGGTCAAAAATCTTCAGCATCGGTTCACTTTTGCCGATGATGTTTTCAAAGTTGTAACGCTGCTTGAGAGCGCGCTTCAGTTGGATGTTCTCTTCTTCGGCTTTCTGGCGCGCGACGGCGGCTCGTACGTCGGCCAGCAGTTTCTCGTTGTCCCAGGGCTTCTGAATGAAGTTGGTGGCGCCGGACTGCATGGCGCGGACAGCGTTCTCCACCGTGCCGTAGGCGGTGATCATGATGACCGCCTGCTGGGGATGGGACAGGCGAATCTCTGAGAGGACCTCCATGCCGTTCTTGTCCGGCAGAGCCAGGTCGAGCAAAACTACGTCGAAGTTGCGATCACCGATTTGCGCGAGACCATCGCGCCCTGTTTCTGCCACGGTAACGGTGTAACCTTCCATTTGCAGAAGCGTCTCGAGCGACTCCCGGATTTCGGCTTCGTCGTCAATGATGAGAATTCTGCCGGCGCTCTCCGGTAGCGTGCGTTCGGGCGTGCTGCGGCGCGGGGCGGTGGTGATTTCCGATACGGTTGCTAGTTCAGACATGAACGGCCTTCCTCGTTGATATCAAGGGGAAATCCAGGGTAAAGGTCGTACCTTCGCCCGGGCGGCTCTCCACGCGGATGTGACCCGCGTGTTCCTGGATGATGCCGTAGGTGACAGAAAGCCCAAGACCGGTGCCGCGACTCTGTCCCTCCGCGGGAGAAGTCTTGGTTGTAAAAAACGGATCGTAGATGCGTTGAATGTGTTCTTGCGCAATGCCTGAACCACTGTCGGAAACGCGCACGGTGACGAATTCACCGTTGGACGTAGCGACGTTCAGGGTTCCGCCTCCGGTCATTGCGTCCTTGGCGTTAAGAAACAGGTTCAGGAAGACTTGCTGCAAGCGGCCGGCGTTGCCCTGGATCATGGGGAGATTCTGATAAAGATCCGACTGCACTTGGATGTGCGTAACCTTGAACTGGTGTTCAAGCAGGGCGAGTGTGTCCGAGATTACCTTGTTCAGGCTGATTTCGGTAAGTTCGGTGCCGGTGGTGCGCGAAAAATTCAGGAGATTGTTGACAATCTCCGAGGCGCGGAATGTTTGCTTGGTGATCTTGTCGAGCAACGCGGCTTTTTGCGAGTCGGACTGCAACTGCTTGGCCAGCATTTGCGTGTAGGAGGAAATGACCGCGAGTGGTGTGTTGACTTCGTGGGCGACGCCGGCGGCCAGCAGTCCGATCGAGGAGAGTTTGTCGGCCTGGCTGAGCTGGGCCTCCAGGTCGATGCGCTCGGTGATGTCGTCCATGATCACGAGGCGGCCAACGACGTTGAATTTGCGGGTCACCAGCGGAGTCATGGCAACGTTCACAATGCGGGATTCGCCGGTCGGAGTGGCCAACCGGAACTTGTAGAGGTTGTGAATGCCCGGTTTCTGCCGGACACGGTAGAACTCTTCGGCGAATGACGCCGGAAAAACTTCGCTCAGTGAGCGTCCCACGACCTGCCAGCGCGGCTGGGCGTACATGACTTCCATCTGCGAGTTCCAGGACTCGATGCGGTCCTGCAGATCGACGGCCATGACGCCAACGTTGATCGATTCGACGATGTTTTCGTTGAAATCCTTGAGCCGCTCGTACTCGCTGACCTTCTGCTCGAGCGAGGCGTAGAGACGGCCGTTCTGAATCGCGATGCCAATGTATCCGGCTAGCGCCTCGAGCAATTCCACATCTTCGCTGGAGAGGAAGTCGCCTTGCATGGTTTTGCCCAGACCGAGAAAGGCGATCGTTTTTTGACGGGCGTGGCAAGGAATGTAGTAGTTCAGATCCAGGCGTCCGATGGCTTCCTGGGCCAGAGCGTTTTCCCGGGGCAACTGGTGTGTGTTTTCAAAGAAGATGTGCCCGGCCGCATCTTCGAGCCGCGGCTTGGCTAGGAACGACAGGTCCAGGCCGCTAACGTGCGCGATGCCGAACGATTTCGATAGCTCGAAGCGGGACGAATCGCTGTTGCCGAGGAAGACGGCGATGCGATCGACCAGCAGCGTGCGAGCCAGACGGTCAACCAGCGACGAGAGCATCTTGTCGAGGTCGGTCTCAGAACTCAATTCGCGTCCGAATTCGATCAGGGTGCGGCGGTAGTCGTAGCCGGTGCGGAAGAAGTACTGGTCGAGCTTCTCCTGAATCCACTTCCGTACCGGATCGAACAGCAGCGCCGTGACTACCACTGCGATGATCGAGCCCCACGGTCCCGCACTGGGGATGCGCGTGTGCACCAGTTCGGCAATCGCGGCGACTCCGGAGAAGAACACAGCGACGACGGCCGCAGCGGCCAATGTGTAGGCCATACCGCGCTTGAAGATCAGGTCTACGTCCATCAGGCGGTAGCGGAAGATGGCGTATCCGAAGGTCAGGGGAAGGAATCCCAGCGACAGCGCCGTCACCTTCATGGCGGGCGAAGGCATGTATCCGAGCACAAACCACAGAACGTAGCCAAGAGTGAAAGGCGCGATCGCGAGGATGGTGCCGCGGGTGATCCATTTGAGTTGTTGCCGAAGGATCGGTGTCGTGGCGTGCTGGTAGTTGTTCCAGAGAACGGCCGCTGCCGAGACGAAGAAAACCGTCAGGTAAGCCCAGTGGACGCGATTCAATTCAAAGAGCAGCGAATTGCTGGCCTTCAGGTATTCAAGGGCCAGGATCTGGATTCCGAGCAAAACCATACCCGGCAGATAGAGAGCGGGGAGCGACCAGCGATGTTTACTGACAAATTCGCGCCGCTCCGGGAAAGTCAGTACAAAGTGGAGAAATAGCGCAGGCTGTAGCAGCCAAGCCAGTTCATTGCCCCATAGAACAGACCAGTCGAAGGCGTTGAATTTTCCGGTGTAATGCAGTGAGTAGAAAACAAAAGAGACGAGGCAGAATATGTAGAAATGCGTGGAACCGACGGCGGTCCATCGCCGCAAGAGCACGTAGAGTCCGATGCCGAGGTAAATCAGGGCGATCAGCCGCAGCCAATCGTTCATCGAGTGCTCAGCCGGCACCAGCACGACTTCCACATCCAGCGGAACTGAGCCCCGGATCAGCGCATATGTGGCCTTGGAATAGACGCCAGAGTCGTAAAGGCGGTGGGTGACTGAGGCCGACGAGGAGACGGCATGGCCGTTGATGCTGACGATCTCGTCGCCACGCCGGATACCGGCGCGTTCGGCTGGTCCGCCGGGCTCAAGGCGGTCCGCGACCAAGCGCCCGTTCCGCTCCATCCACCACGAGCCATCGTCGGGAATCGCGCTCTGATGCTCGCTCTTGTAGTTGAAACCGGCGAACAAGGCCGCAGCCACTGTGAGGAGGGTCAACAGTATGGCAGTAAATCGAGCCTCAAATTCGCGGTTCATGGGCTGGGGCGGCCTCAAGGCGGCGCGGCCAGACACTCGTCGCCGATTAGATATAAGCAACTTCACTGCCACCCTCCATTCCAGCTAAGTCGCTTGTGTAGAGCGACTTCCATAATTATAGAGTCAATTCTGGAAGGCGGCTATGAATTATGGAATGTCGTTTCTTCTTTTTGGGATGTCATAGGGGCGATCGAAGCGGCCCGAAAGCCCGGTTTTACGGGAGCTAAAGGGTTTGGGAGCGGGGTTATCTAGAAAAGTAGTTAGCGGATTAGGTGAGCGGGATGTTTCTGAAATTGAAGAAATTGTGACGTGCCCAAACCCTTTCTTGGTGTTGGAGGGGTTCAAGAACCTTCCCCGTTTCCTGAACCCCTCACTTACCGGGCTCACCAGACTCAGTTAGGAGTGGTGAACAGATCCCATAAGTGAGTCTGATGTTGCTCCCGGTCGAGGAAAACGTCCATGGAGCGGGTCTGAAGCAATCTGAACTGATCTGAAGAAATTTACGGCACCCTGCTTGACACGACTCGCTGGGCAGAACAGAATTTCTGACACGCCACTGTCCCGATTAGCACTATTCTGAGGAGCAGTTCATTTGCCCGACAAGAAGGTTCGTTTTGATGATTTCGAACTCGATTTCGCCCGCTTTCAGCTTTTTCGCGGCGGCGATCCAGTGCGCCTGGAAGGTCTGCCCCTGCAGTTGTTGATGTTCCTGGTGGAGAAACGGGGAGAACTGGTCACGCGGGAACAGATCTCTGCGCAACTCTGGAGCAAAGACGTTTTCGTTGACGTCGACCAGGGAATCAATACGGCGATCCGCAAGGTCCGGCGGGCTCTGGGTGATGACCCGAACGAGCCACAGTATCTCCAGACAGTGGTGGGACGGGGATACCGCTTCGTTGTGCCGAATGCGGTAGAGATTGCTGCTGGCGCGAGTGCCGACCAGTTTGCGGTTTCGGCGGAAGAGTTGGGCCGGGCGATCATGACGGCCGCGGGATTGGACCCGGAGAATCCGCGAGGAACCCCGAAAGTTCGCACCGACGAGTGAGCGTCCGCCGGTCGTGTGAGAAGGGGCAAGCCCTGTCTCTACGATCGTTTCGTTTTACAATTAGGCATGTCCCGCCTGGAACAGATTGCTGATCTCGAAAAACGCTTTCTACTTCCCACTTACAATCGTTACCCTGTTGCGTTTGAGCGCGGGAAAGGTGTCTTTCTCTTCGATTTCGAGGGGAAGAAGTATCTCGATTTCGTTGCCGGCCTGGGGGTGAATGCGCTGGGTCATGCGCATCCGAGGATCGTGAAGACGATTCGCGACCAGGCGGCGCGGGTGATTCACCTGTCGAATCTCTACTACAACGAATATCAGGGACAGCTTGCCGAGAGGTTGTGCCAGCTTTCTGGGTTGGACCGGGTCTTTTTTTCGAATAGCGGAACCGAGGCGATGGAGGGCGCTATCAAACTGGCGCGTCTAGCCGGGCACAAGGCCGGTGGCGACGCGAAGTGCCAACTGGTGGCGCTGCAAGGGTCGTATCACGGGCGCACTTTTGGCGCGATGTCTCTGACCGGGCAGGATAAGTACCGCAAGGGCTTTGAGCCGATGCTCGAAGGCGTAACGTTTGTCGAGCGCAACGACGCCAACGCGATGCGGGCGGCCGTAAACGGGAATTCTTGCGCGATTGTCCTGGAGCCGATTTTTGGGGAGGGCGGGATACTGGAATGTTCGGAAGAATTTCTGGGCACCTGCCGTGCGGTGGCGGATCAGCATCAAGCAGCGCTGATTTTTGATGAGATTCAGTGCGGTCTGGGGCGTACGGGTCGAATGTTCGCCTTCCAGAGTTTTGGCGTGACTCCGGATATCGTGACGATTGCGAAGCCGATCGCGGCCGGCGTTCCACTGGGGGCGTTCCTGTCGAAGGAAAAATTTGCCTCGGCGATTCATGCCGGCCAGCACGGCACGACGTTTGGCGGAGGTCCGCTGGCGTGCCGCGTGGGATTGGAATACCTGGCCATTGTCGAACAAGAGCATCTGCTGGAAAACGTGGAGAAAGTCGGCGGCTACCTAAAACAGCAGTTCGAAAGCCTAGTGGGGAAGTACGCGGCCGCGCGAGAAGCACGCGGCCGCGGATTCATTCAGGGGTTGGTGCTCGACATTCCGGCGCGGCCTCTGGTGGAGCAGGGTCTGGCGGAAGGTGTTCTGTTCAACGTCACCCAGGATACGGTGCTGCGCTTCCTGCCGCCGTTCTTGCTGGAAGAAAAGCATGTCGATAAAGGCATTCGGGTGTTGAAGAAACTGCTCGGCAAGAAGCGGCGAAAAACGTCCGCACCAGCGGCTACGGCGGCGGATTAGAGCAACAAAAAAGGGGGAACCAGGAGGCTCCCCCACAGCTATAGAGGCGATATCACTTACTAAGAAGCTGTCTGCGAGGAAAGCGTTGCCTACTGAAACACAAAATCGGGAAGAGAACCTCAGCGGGTCGGGCCAGGTGGGAGATAACCCGGCGGTTCAAGAGTGCTGGATCGACCTGCCCGACGGCCGGATGCGTTATCTGAAGGCTGGTTCGAGGCGTCCGCTGATTCTGGTACATGGGCTGATGGGGTATGCATTCTCTTGGAGATTTGCCATGCCCGCGCTCGCTCCCCACGCCACGGTTTATGCCATCGATAATCTGGGGGCCGGATTCTCGACCATTCGCGAGGGTACGGACTGTAAGGTCCGCGCCACGGCCGAGCGGGTTTTACAGTTTGCTGACGCCATGGGCTTGCGGGAGTTCGATCTGCTCGGGACCTCGCATGGTGGAGGCGTGGCGATCATGGTGGCGTCGATCTGTGCCGAGAGAAAGGATCAGCGGTTGCGGCGGCTGATCCTGGTGGCGCCGGTTAACCCCTGGTCTCGGCATGGTAAACAACTCGCGCCATTCCTAGGTACCCCCCTTGGGTCGACCATATTCCAGCATACGATCGAGAGTTGGCGATCGTTTGACATACTTTGGTTGCGCCGATTGTTCGGCGATGGATCGAAGATTCCTTCTGATTCGCTCGAGGGCTACCGCTTGCCGGTGATCAAGAATCATGGGTTCCGGCATGGCGCGCGCATTGTGAAGAATTGGACGTCAGATCTCGCAGAAATCGAGACAGCGTTGCCGAAGATTCGTGATTATCCGACATTGCTGGTGTGGGGAACGCTTGATCGGGCGGTTGAGTTTCGGTCGGCAGAGCCGCTGAAGCGGAATTTTCAGAATGCGCGATTGGTGGCCTTCAAAGGGGTGGGGCACTTGCCGTACGAAGAGGCTCCGCGGGAATTCAATCGGACGCTGATTGAGTTTCTGACAGCACCCTAGTTAACCCGGTTTTGATAGTATGCCCTGTTCGTTTAGCAGTGCCGCTTGCGCCTGACATAACGTTTCATCGACAGAGGCCACAATGAAGCATGTCGCTCTGATCGCTCTGGCTGCAGTTGTGCTCACGCCGGGCGCTCCGGCCCAATCCGTCCCCAACTCCAATCCGGCGTTTACTGAGCAATTCGAAGCAGGAAAACGTGCCCTGAACGATGGCCACTTCAAGGACGCTTTGGGAGCCCTGAAGAAAGCCGTCAAACTTCAAGAGGACTGCTACGCCTGCTACACCGGGTTGGCGATCGCGAATCTCAAGCTGGGAGATGGGAAGGCGGCACTCGAGTCGTGCGACAAAGCGATCAGTCTAGCGAAGGGTGATTCTGCACGGGCCTATGCGCACAATCTCAAGGGACAAATTCTGCTGAGTAAAGCAGAAAACGCAACCCAATTGGAAATGGCGGAAGAGGAGTACCGGATGGCCGTCCAACTGGACCCCGCGGCAGCGGCATACCACCTGAACGTGGCCACGGTACTCGTCCGGCAGTCGAAGGATGAGGCCGCGAAAAGCGAACTGGAAGCGTGTATGAAGGCTAACCCCAATCCGGAAGTGGCCAAAACGGCGAAGATGTTGCTCGCGGATCCGCGCCGGGGACGCGAGACATTCGCGCCGGATTTCAAAGTGCGGACCTTGAGCGGGGAACAAGCGTCGCTGCAGCAGTTCGCGGGCAAAGTGCTTGTCATGGACTTCTGGGCTACGTGGTGTCCGCCCTGTCGCGAGTCCGTTGGAGAACTCAAGGATTTGACTAAGAAATATCCGGCCGAAAAACTCGTCCTCATCAGCGTTAGCGCCGACAAAGACGACGATGCCTGGCGCAGTTTCATTGAAAAGAAGCACATGGGCTGGCTGCAATACCGCGACTCCGACCATCAATTGCTGGATGCCTTCGGCATTCACGGGTTCCCGACGTATCTGGTGATTGACGGAGATGGCATCATTCGAACCAGGATTGTGGGCCTGAATCCGCAGGAAACGGTAGTGCACAGGCTGAGAGCGACCTTGGAGAAAATGCCGCAATTGAATCAGTGATAGCCTCCAGTATCGGCGCTGCCGTTCGGTTCTCGCCTTCTTAAGTCATGGCTCATGTCCTACGCGAATTTGTCGCCACTTATGGCTACTGGGCGGTAGCGATCGCATTGTTATGCGAGAATGCCGGTCTTCCCGTTCCAGGCGAGACCACCCTCCTGTTCGCGAGTTTTCTCGCTTACTCGGAACATCGGCTTCACCTCGGGCTAATCATCGTGGTGGCTACTTGCGCGGCGACCATAGGCGACAACCTCGGCTATGCCATGGGTGCATATGGAGGGCGGCCTCTGCTCGATCGCTATCGGAGTATCTTTCGTGTCCGCGAGGAGACCATCGAGCGTGGGGAAGGGTTGTTCGCGAGGTACGGTGCGGCCACAATTTTCTTTGCCCGTTTTGTGTTTGGGATGCGTGTCATTGCCGGACCTCTGGCCGGGGTGCTACGCATGTCTTGGCGGGCGTTCGCGATTTTCAACTTTCTTGGCGCGGCGGTTTGGGTGACGGTAATTGCCGGCGCGGGATACTTTTTTGGCCAGCACTGGCGAACCCTATTTCGTGTCGTCCGGCAGTTCAACATTGCCGTGGCGATCGTCGCGGTGGCCGTTGTTTTGTTCCTATGGTGGAGACAGCGGCGGCTCGTGTCGGGCAAGTGAGATTTCAACTGTCGGGAATCCCGCCGTTGCTCCGGGAACGTCGGAAGGGACCGGGCACCCTAACACTTGATGCCGTTTCCCATGCAGGTGTCTTCGGTCACTTCCCCGAGGCCGCCCGGCGTCATATGCTGATAGAAGTTCCGACTTACGGACAGCTTCATGATCTCTGATTCCACAACCGACGGCGTGTCGTCCACGAAGGCTTCGCCATTGCCGCGCCTGGGGCTGTCGCAGGTGTGGGTGCGGTTTCTGTTCGCGATTGTAGGGCTGATCCTGGCTTTCGCCGCGGCGCTTTTTTCCACGGTGTCGCGCGAGGCGGGCAGCGTTTGGGGAACGATTGTGATGGCGTCGGTCGCGCTGCTACTGGCGACATTCGTCGGACTGACGACGGTTCCCTACCTGGCGCGGCGGGTGGTGGCTAGCCGGGTGCGTGAGGCGATGGATTACGATGTGACGCGCGCCGGGATGATCTACATCCTGATCAGCGTGGTCATTGGAATTGCGGCCATCAATACGGGGAATAACCTGCTGTATGTGATCGTGGCGTCGCTGCTCTCAGCGGTGCTGGTTTCGGGGATTGCTTCGGCGGTGGTGCTCCGCAGTCTGACGCTGGATGTGCACTTGCCCGAACGTGTATTTGCAGAGCGTCCGATGCTGGCGCGTTTATTGCTGCAGAATACGAGCACGTGGCTGCCGTCTTTCTCGGTGCGAGTTGTCCCGGCGAAGCGAAAGAAGAAAGACACTTGGAAATGGGAGGCGTATACGTTCGGCTGGCCGCGAAATCGCGATCCGAAGGACCAGTGGTTGCGGCTGCCTGACCGCCGATTACGGCGAGTACACGTGGAAGAGGAGAAGCCGATCCTGCGGGAGTCGGTTTACTTTCCTTTCCTGGCGCCTGAACAGGAACTGCGCGCGGACCTGGAAATCAGTTTTCCGACACGCGGCCGGTACAGCGAGAAGAACTTCGGACTGGCGACGCGATTTCCCTTTTCATTCTTGATGAAGACGCGGCGCGTGAACCTGGCGCGGGAAGTGATCGTGTATCCGGTGGTCGAGTCGACGGAGCAGTTTCTCGAAGTACTGCCCATGGTCACGGGCGAGTTTGAAGCGTTCGTCAGCGGCCGCGGCTACGATCTTTACCGCATTCGGGAATACCAGCCGGACGACTCCGCGCGGCATGTGGATTGGAAGGCCACAGCGCGAACCGGGGCGCTGAAGGTGCGCGAGTTCAGCCGCGAGGATGAGCGCAAGTTGCGGGTGGTGTTTGATAATCCGGCGCCCGGAGTTTTGGCCCCGCCAGCTTATGAGAAGGCGGTGCGCCTGGCCGCGTCGCTGGGATGGCACTACCATCATGAGGATGTGGAAGTCTCATTTGTGGCACCGGGGCTTGAGCCTACCGAAGACGTCTTCGAGTTCTTGCGGTATCTGGCGCTGGTGGCGCCGCAGGAGGCGACTCCGGTGTTCAATCGTTTGCGGGCGAGCGATGATTACAACCTGATTGTGACGGCGAGCGCCGCTTCGGAAATCCCCCGCGCGCTGGCTCCCCGGTCGTACGTTATTTCGATGGGAGTCTGAGG
>Ga0075029_100001535_pt1 | contig 13196 bp, 12 predicted proteins | sample LitLauG_LLR_2013_FD_71391 | JGI IMG/M metagenome (GOLD analysis project Ga0075029, IMG submission 71391) | Freshwater sediment microbial communities from North America - Little Laurel Run_MetaG_LLR_2013 | ecosystem: Environmental > Aquatic > Freshwater > Creek > Sediment | place: USA...
GCAATGCACTTACGAAGTCAACATCTCCGCGGAAGCGTATGTCAACGCCAACGGCTCGGATTGTTGTACTGCAGGCGTCTACCAGTTCCTGATCGATGGTGCGATTCCCACCGGCGGGGGAACCAACAACGGCTTTTACAATTGGGCGCAAAACGGGAGCACAGGGGCCTTCACCAGCACTTACAACGTTACGTCTCAGGTGAAAAACACCAGCGCCAACCAGTCGCATTCCATCGTCGTTAACTTCGGATGCTATTCGGAAGCTAATGCGCTGGGCTGCAGTGCAGTTTCAGGCGACGCCATTCCGGGAGGCTTTCTCAGTTTAACGGTCAGAGTGCTCAAACCCTAGGGTAGGACTACTCGTAGAGACGGGGCTTGCCCCGGCAACGGACGCGGCAAGCCGCGTCTCTACGGGATTTCTATCTATGACGCTTAATTTGTGGAAATGGTGAAGTTCACCAGGATCCGGGCCTGGGTTTCCACCGCCTGCCCGTTGATCATATAAGGCTTGAAGTGCCACTGCTTGACCGCCTCGCGGGCGGCAGCCGCCAGAATTGCCGGACCGCTCAGAATCTGCAATTCCTGGATCGTGCCTTCCCGCGAGATCAGCGCCTGCAGACTGACCGCGCCCTGCACTTTCATCTGCCGTGCCAGCAGAGGATAATCCGGCGGCACCGAAACCGTCACATTCTGCGCCGTCAACGGCGAGAGTTGTACCCGGTCGCCGGCATTCACCATCGCATTCGCCGCCGGCGCGGGAGCGCTGGCTACAGGAGAGGTCGCGCCCGAGTCCACATCCACATGGATGGCATTGCTCTTCGCCGGCACGGTGGTTCGGCGGTTTCCGGCGACGACTTCAATCTGCAGCGGAGGCAGCGCGGCGCGCTCAGTGGTGGAGATGAAGGGAGCCTCCTCCGCCGCGGGGGCGGCGGGTTTGCCCGCCTTGTGTTCATGCGCGGCAGCCGCTGGCGCGTTCACAGCGGGCACCGTCGCGCTTGCGACCTTACTCTTGTGGTGAAAGACCGCCTCCTGGACTTCCCCGTCCGGTGGAAACCAGAAATCCCAATCCTTCAGCACCACGGCCACCAGCGCCACCAGCAGGATGCCAAGCGCCATGACCATGCGCTTGCGCTGTGCTTCCGCATCCTGCGGCGAGCGCTGCAAAGGCACCGACCGCTCCAGATGTTCCTCGGATTGGGTTTCGTGTTGGAATACAGGCACGGGATCCTCCTCGAATTCGCGATCGGCCTCGGGGAGTGCTTGCTTTAGTATGCCCCGAATCCCGCGCCCATGCCAAGTAAATCCCGCTTCGGCAGTACCTTTTGTCCTAGTCGGCGGTTGCTCCCAACGTCACTTCCAGAGGTCAAAATCCGGCTGTAACACTCAGAATCCAGCCCCCGGAGGGGCGTCCGCCAATAGCCCGGCGCTTTCAGCGCCGGGGTCCGGAGGAGTCTGTGTCCTAGCTCAAGGGCGAGAAAAAGTGGAACCGCAAGTTCCAGCTAGCCGCGAAGCGGCGGCACAGGAGAGCCCGGCACGTCAGTGCCGGGAAACAGAAGTGGAACAAATCGAGTCCCGCAAGGGACGGCACCCCAGCTATGACCCAGACTCCGGAGGGACATCTGCAGGCGGAACCCGCGCTGAACGGCACGTAGGCTACCACATAGCCTCCGTCCTGAACGCCAACGGTTGCGTCTCAGGAAGGTTTCGGCCCCTTGTAGTCGAGCTTGTCAAGAATGCCGGTGGCGGCATCAAGAATTTCCTTGTCCACCTTGCGATTCGAGGCGATGGCTTCCGCCAGCGGGATGGAGACAATGCTATTCCCCCGCAGCGCCGCCATGTGGCCGAATTCGCCGCCGTGTACCATGTCGATCGCGCCCAGTCCGTAGCGCGTGGCCAGCACCCGGTCGAAAGCGGTCGGCGAACCGCCCCGCTGGATATGCCCGAGTACCACCGATCGCGACTCAAAGCCCGTCCGCTTCTCGATCTCATTGGCCAGGGTCAAGCCGATTCCGCCCAACCGCAGATGCCCGAATTCATCGCGCTCCTGTCCTGCTCCGTTCGGCTCGCCGCCCCCGGAAAACTTCGCGCCCTCGGCGGCCACCACGATGCTGAAGTATCTTCCCCGGGCGTGGCGCTGCCGAATCAGTTCCGACACCTGGTCGATATCGAAAGGAACTTCCGGGACCAGTATGACGTCGGCGCCGCCGGCGATGCCGCTATAAGCGGCAATCCAGCCCGCGGCGCGGCCCATCACTTCCACCACGATCACGCGGTTGTGCGCTTCGGCGGTTGTATGTACGCGGTCGATGGCTTCGGTGGCGATATTCACCGCCGTGTCGAAGCCGAAGGTGAAGTCCGTCCCCGCCAGATCGTTATCGATCGTCTTCGGAACGCCCACCACCTTCACCCCGTTTTTAAAAAGCTTGTGTGCCACCGAGAGCGTGTCATCTCCGCCAATGGCGATCAGCGCCTCACAGCCATGTTTCTTCAGGTTCTCGATGCAGCGCTGCAGGCCACCCTCGCGCTTGTCGGGATTGGTGCGCGAGGTGCGCAGGATGGTGCCGCCGCGCGGCAGAATGCCGCCCACCGACGAGAGATCGAGCGGCATGGTCTTGTCTTCCAGCACGCCGCGCCAGCCCTCCACAAATCCCACAAACTCGTCGTCATAGTGGAAGCTGCCCTTGCGCACCACCGCCCGAATGACCGCATTCAGTCCAGGACAATCGCCGCCGCCCGTGAGCATTCCAATCTTCATCGCCTGTTCCTCATCTGATTTCCGGCTAAGAGTATGAATGTCCCCTGAACGGATGCACTCCGCCCGTAGAGCATAGGTCCGTAAGCCGGATGTATCAGGTTATCACGCTGCTTACTGTCCTCGCGGAGTGACAGCCGAGCGCACCTCGGCATTCTTTAGTTGTTAACTGGCAATTGGCCACTGATCACTGGCAACTGCCCTGCTACACTTCCCTACATGCGCGTCCTCGGCATCGACTGCGGCACCGAGTACACCGGATACGGCGTAGTCGATCTTCTTTCCGATGATCGCAACGATGATCGCGACCATGGCCGAAACCATGGTCGCAACCACGATCGCCTGGTCTGCATCTGCTGCGGCGCCATCAAGGTTTCCCCGCGTGATCCCATGCCCGCACGCCTGTCGCGCATCTCCATCGGCCTGCAGGAACTCATCGCCCGGCACCGCCCCGACCGCGTCGCCATCGAAGACGTTTTCTATGCCGCCAACGTGAAGTCCGCCCTGAAACTCGGACAAGTGCGCGGAGTAGCCATGCTGGCCGCCGCCTCCGCCGGACTCGAAGTTGCCGAATACTCGCCGCTCTCCATCAAATCCGCCGTGGTCGGATACGGCCGCGCCGAAAAACATCAGGTCCAGCAAATGGTCGCGCGCCTTCTGAACCTCGAGCAGGTTCCCGAAACCCCCGACGCCGCCGATGCCCTCGCCATCGCCATCTGCCATCTCCACACCGCAGCAACGCAAGAACGCCAGGCGAGTTAAGATTTCTCCGCGGTAGAGACGGGGCTTGCCCCGTCTCACTCCGCCCGGAGACGCGGCAAACCGCGTCTCTACAGAAGATGCGCTTTTAGAGCCGGTCACCCCGCATCCCCCGAGGTTACCTTCGTCCTCGTCCTGAATCCGCCCTGCACCGTGTCACTCGTTAGGGCAGAAAGGGCTGACAGGAGCCGATTCTCAGGGTATTCTCATTAAGCAATCCAAATGAATCACGCGCCTCCGCATCCAGAATGCAGCGCGAAAATTGAACACTGAGGAATCCATGGGCCCTTCCCGTCTCGCATCCGCCGTCGTAGTCACGCTTGTCCTGTTTTCATCCGTCATGCACGCCTCTCAGAACGCGTCCTGCACCTTCGAAACCTTCTCCGCCCCCAACGGATACACTTTGAGCGAGGTTGGCGGAGTGAGCGACGATGGCACGGTGGTTGGCCAGTTGATCGACAACAGAACGCAAGCCTTGGTGGCATTCATGCGCTCGCCGAGCGGTGCCTTCACCGAGTACGCAGCCCCCAACGCCGGCGTCACGTGGCTCTACGGACGCAATGGCAGCGGCACCAACGCCGGTTATTACCAGGACGCCAAGAACCCGCAGAACATTCACGGATTCATGCTGCAGGGAAGCAAGATGACCGTCGTCAATTATCCCAAGGCCGCCAATACCTGGCTGTTCGATATCAATCAACTGGGAACCGCAGTCGGCAGCTCCAGCGCCAGCCCTTCTCTGACCAAGGGATTCATGCTGACCAACGGCAGCTTCACCACCATCGCCTATCCCGGCGCGGTCGCGACCTACGCCATTGCGGTCAATGACAAAGGCGCGGTGGTCGGCTCCTACGCCACCGATAACAACCACGGCTTCCTCTGGGAAAACGGTACTTTCACCACCATCGATCACCCGCAGGCCAAGTACGGGACCTCTCTGAACGGAATCAACAACTCCGGTGTCATTGTGGGCAACCGTCTGAATGGCGATCGCGACTTTGCCTTCCTGTACGAAAACGGGGTCTTCAAGTACGTCGTTTACCCTGGTGGCGATTTCACCCTGGCTGGCGGCATCAACAACAACGGCGTGGTCTCCGGCCAGATCCGTTTAAAAGGCACCAACACAATCGGCTACACCGCAAAGTGCCAGTAGGCTTCCACCGAAGAACGCGCAGGGACGGATGCCTTCGTCCGTCCCACCCAACACAGGCTGACTGCTGACTGCTGATGCCTGACTGCTGAAGGCTTGCCCCTTGACACTCCTCGCCACCATCCCCAATCATTACAGCGGCCCATGCTTCGTCCATTTCAGCTAGCCTGCCTGCTCGTCTTTTCTTCGGTCCTCTCCTATTCGCAACCGGAAGCCGCGCCCTTGCTTACGTTCTCCGTAGATTTCCCCGACTCTCAGCCGGAGCACTACTCCATCCGCATCCAATCCGACGGCCCGGCCCACTACCAGTCGAAAGGCCGTCTGTCTGCCGATTCCGACGAGAGTGACAATTTCGATTTCGACTTTACCCTGGCCGCCGAAACGCGAAAGAGAATCTTCGACCTGGCAGCCAAGGCGGGGTATTTTCAGAAGGACGTCGACTCTCGCCACAAGGGTCTGGCTTTTACCGGAGAGAAGACGCTCAGCTACAAAGATGCGCGGCGCAGCGGTGAGTCCACCTACAATTACTCCGCTAATCCGGCGGTGCAGGAATTGACCAGCTTGCTGCAGAACCTATCCGCCACCCTCGAATTCGGACGCCGCCTCCAATATGATCACCACTACCAGAAACTGGCGCTCGACGAAGAACTCAAGCGCATGGAGGAAATGGCCCACACTCGCCAGTTGACCGAAGTCGCCGCCATTCAGCCCATCCTCGACGAAATCATCGCCGACCAGTCGGTGATCAACGTGACCCGAGCCCGAGCCCAACGCCTGTTGGAGCGCCCCGCCGCTCACTGACCGTTTTCCGGTAGCGATGGGGCTAGCCCCGTCTCCCTCCCGTCTGGGATGCCGCAAGCAAGCCGCCTATCGACAGGGCATCAAGCGCCCCAATCCCCGCTTGACTTAAGCGCCGCAAGCTCGCATTGTTAGAGGACACATCGTTCAGGGAGCCATCCCGGGAGAAGTATATGTCGATCGCAAGACTTGGAAAGATGCTCGCAATCTGTGCCGCCCTCGCGGCGGCGTTTCTGGTAGTCCCGGCGTCGGCAGAGTCGAAGGCGCGCATCGTCCGCTTGAGTGAAGTGCGGGGCACGGTACAGATTGACCGCACCACCGGCGACGGCTTCAGCAGGGCCTTTCTCAACCTGCCCGTGATCGAGGGCGCCAAGCTGAAGACGGGCAAAGACGGCCGCGCGGAAGTGGAATTCGAAGATGGCAGCGCCCTGCGCCTCGCGCCCGACACCGAGGTGGGCTTCACTCGCCTTGCCCTCGGCAATAGCGGCCAGAAGCTCAACACCGTGCAATTGATCTCGGGCACTGTCTATGCAGATCTGCACCCGAAAAAGACCTACGATAAAGACAAGAGCGGCGACCAGTTTCAGCTGAACTTTGCCCGCGAATCCGTCGCCGTCCCTGAGTCCGCGCACTTCCGCCTGCAACTTGCCGAAGCCACGGCGACGCTCGCCGTATTCAAAGGCAAAGTGAACGCCACCGCGCCCGCCGGACAATTTGACGTTGCCGAGAAGCACACCGCCACTATCGATCTTGCAAAAGACAATCTCGCTAACGACAGTCTCGCCAATGACGATCCCGCCAAGAAAAACGGTTTCCTGATTGCCAAAAATTATGAACCGGAGCCCTCCGATGCCTGGGATCGCCAGCAGACCGACTATCACGATCGCTACGCTTCCACCGCCGGTTCCAGCATCTCGTCGCCCTATGCATACGGCATGAGCGACTTGAATTATTACGGCAGCTTCATGAGCGTCCCCGGCTACGGCAACGTCTGGCAGCCCTACTTTGCCGGCGCCAACTGGAGCCCGTATCAGGACGGCGGCTGGGCTTTCTATCCCGGTTTTGGTTACATGTGGGTTTCGGGCTACCCCTGGGGTTGGATGCCCTACACCTACGGCAACTGGGCCTTCGCTCCTGGCTTCGGATGGGTCTGGCAACCGGGCTACTGGGATTCGTGGTATGGATTCCCCCGCGTTGTCAACCCGCCGGTAAGAACCAGAGTGCCGACCGCGCCCACGACCGGCCAGCGGACGGTGATGGTGGGCCAGGGCCTCGCGGCAAATCCAGCCTCGGGAGCGCCGAGTCGCCTGACCATCAATCCCGATTCCGCCGGCTACGGAGTACCGCGCGGATCGGTCAAGCACCTCGATCACGTAGCCAAAACGATGGCGCAGACTTCTCGCCCCGTCGTAGTCGCCACAGTCCGGTCGCCCACCGCAACGGCCACCGGTTTCGGTGCCGGTCCGACTTCAATGCGGGGCGGGGCTTCCGCACGGACTCCGATGGGCGCGCCGCCGCGGTCGGCTGCGCCGCGTCCTCACTAAAGCGGCTCATCCGGTGACGGCTCGTGTGGGGACGGGCGCCTCGCCCGTCCAGCCGAGCGAAGCTCGGCAGCCGCCTGCAGAAATGAGCATTCGCGCGGGTATCGGTCCCTACTCGACAATGATTCCCGCGTAACCCACCACCGAATCATAGTCGCCCGAGACCTCGCCCGAAGTTGCATACTTCACTAGCGTCGCCGAAGTCGCTCCCAAAAGCTTGGCAGAGGTCAGCATGACAATCGTCGGCCCGAATCCGCACATGCTGATGTCTTCGTTCAGCACCACTTCCCACAACCCGCGCGCATCCAAGGCCAGCACGCGTTCAATTGCTTGGCGGTCCTTGCTGCGAGTAACCGTGTCGGACTCGTAATGGTTCATGTCGCTGGAGGCCACGATCAGTACCTTTTCTTTTCCGTCCTCCTCGAGATCGCCAATCACAGCCGCCAGCGCCTCGCCCAATCCGCGCAGCACATCAAAATCGTTGGTACCAACGGCAATCGGAACAATCTTCAAGTCCGCCCGCCGCGCCTGCAGAAAAGGAAGCTGCACTTCGATGGCATGTTCGCCGCGGTGCGCCGCGCCGTCCTCTTGCAGCGCACGGAAGCGGCCGAGCAACCGGGCGCCCAGGTCCGCATCCGCCGCCACTTCGCCCAGCGGCGTCTGCCACGCCGTATCCACCATGACCGCCAGCGGCCGCCCCTTGCCCGTATGATTCGGGCAGAGAATCACGCAGCGTTGGGGAATTTGGAGCCGAGAATACACCGCCCCCGCGACGCCGCCGGAGTAGATATATCCCGCATGGGGAGCGACGCACCCGATAGCGGCAATGCGCTCGGTCACGACCGAAGCGTTTGCCGGAGAAGTGTATTTTCGAACGTCGCGCAGCAGCTCGTCAGCGCGCCCCGGATAAAACCGGCCGGCAACCGCGGGAGTTCGCAAAGCGAAAGTCATGAGAAACTCGTGTGGCAGCAGTTCGTGTGGCGCGTGCATTCTTGCCCGCGAAAAGTCAGCGCCAAAGACAAAGCGGCAGTTCGTGTAGCGCGGGCACTCTTGCCCGCGAAAAGTCGGCGCCAGTAATTCTGCCGGCGAGAATTTATGAACGACCGTCGCCCAGTGCGCGGAACAAAGCCGCCGTCCTCTCCAAAGGCAGCGCTTCCGCCCGGATCGCAGGTTTCACCCCGCTCTTTGCCAACGCCGCCCGCAGCAAGCCTTCCTCGTACCGCGTCTTCAGGTTATTCCAGAGCGTCTTGCGCTTCTGCCCAAAACAAAGTTTGAGGAACGCGATGAACTCGGCCTCTGGAACCCGCAGCGCTTCCAGCCGCGGCTTGATTGTAATCCGCACCACACTCGAATGTACTTTGGGAGGCGGAGAAAACGCCCCCGGCGGAAGCGTGAAAAGCTGTTCAACCCGCCCATACAACTGCGCCGTCGCCGATAGCAGGCCATAGTCGCGGCTTCCCGCCGAGGCCGCCAGGCGGTCGGCAACCTCTTTCTGCACCATGATGACAATCGTCGAAAAATAACGGTGATACTCCAGCAGCCGCAGCAGAATGTCGGAAGTAATGTAAAACGGCAAATTGCCGACCACACGCGCCGGATCGGGCGCAAAATTCAGCCCCGTACGCAGGCTCCCCGGCTTCGCCCCAAAGACCGTGTCCAGTTCGATCTTCAGGATATCTCCTTCGATGATCTCAACATTCGGATGCATGTTGAATTTCATCCGCAGCTGTGCCGAAAGCACGCGGTCCAATTCCACCGCGATCAGCCGCCGCGCCTTCCGCGCCAGCAGATCGGTGAGGGCGCCGCGCCCCGGTCCGATCTCCAGCACGGTGGCCTCGGAAACATCGCCCAGCGCCTCAACGATGCGCAGCGCCGCCGCATCGCTGGCCAGGAAGTGTTGCCCCAGTTTGGGCTTGCGCGGACTCGTTGGTACAGTTGCGCCCTTGGGCACGTTGACCCCTCTCTCTTTCCGGCTTTAGACTGAAGTGAATTTGCAATGGGTAATTTGTAATTTGCAATTGAAAAATAAACAGTTCATGGATTTCCAATTACAAATCGCAAATTACAAATAGCCGCAATCGTCATCATATCGTGAGCGAGGCCAACCGGCTTCTCGCTCTGGAGGCTTCATCGCAATGCATATCGCGTTCGCGGCATCCGAGTGCGTTCCCTTTTCCAAAACCGGAGGGCTGGCCGACGTAGTCGGCGCCCTCCCGCGCGCCCTCGCCGCTCTCGGACATCAGGTGAGCGTCTATGTTCCTCGCTATCGCCAAACCAAACTCACCGATCCGCAAACCGTAGTCCGCAGCATCACCATTCCCTTCGACGACAAGTATCGCTTCTGCTCGGTTGTGACCGCAGGCACCAACGCGCCCGCCGGTATCAAATTTTATTTTGTGGATTATCCGCCCTACTACGACCGCGAAGCCCTCTACGGCACCCCCGCCGGCGACTATCCCGACAACGCCGAGCGCTTCGCACTGTTTTCGCGCGCCGTGCTCGAAGCCGCCAAGGTGCTGGGCGTGCCGCAGGTGTTCCACTGCCATGACTGGCAGTCCGCGCTCGTCCCCGTGATGTTGCGCACCCTCTACGCCGAGGACCCAGCCTTTCGCGATGTCGCCGCCGTGTTCACCATCCACAACATGGGCTACCAGGGTTTGTTCCCTCCCGATACTCTGGCGCTGCTGATGCTGCCCTGGGAACTGCTCGCCATCTCGAAGATGGAATTTTTCGGCCAGGTGAATTTTCTCAAAGGCGCGCTCGTGTACTCGGATTACGTCACCACGGTCAGCAAGAAATACAGTCAGGAAATTCAGACCACCGAATACGGCTTCGGCCTGGAAGGTGTGCTGCGCGATCGCGCCGCCACCGTAACCGGTATCCTGAACGGCGTGGACTACGACGAATGGAGCCCGCAGGCCGACAAATTCACCGCCGCAAAGTATTCGCCGCAGGATCTGAGCGGCAAGCAGCAATGCAAACACGACTTGCTGCAAGCCTTCGGAATCGCCAACGTCGACAGCAAAATTCCGGTCATCGGCATCGTCTCCAGATTCGCCGCGCAGAAAGGCTTCGACCTGATCGCCCAGATCATCGACCGCCTCGCCCGCGAAGAGATGATCATGGTCGTGCTCGGATCGGGCGACAAGCTGTACGAAGAAATGTACCAGCGCCTCAACAAGCAGTTCCCGAACAAGATTGCCATCAAGGTAGCCTACGACAACGCCATAGCCCACAAAATTGAAGCGGGCGCTGACATGTTCCTGATGCCCTCCAGATACGAGCCCTGCGGCCTGAACCAGATCTACAGCCTCAAGTACGGCACCATCCCCATAGTCCGCGCCACCGGCGGCCTCGACGACACCATCGAGCCCTGGGACGCCCGCACCGGCAAAGGCACAGGCTTCAAGTTCACCGACTACACCGGCGAGGCGCTGCTCGCAACCATCAAACAAGCGCTGCTAGCCTACCGCGATCCATCCTCATGGCAGACACTAATGCGCAACGGCATGGGCCGCGATTTTTCCTGGGGAGCGTCCGCCCGCGAGTACGGCAAGATCTACGAGCGCGCGCGCCAGGCACGGGCCAGCGCCGACGCAGCCGCAGTCTCGGATCTGAAGAAAGAGCCGGTGCTGGGCTAGCGTCGTCGCCAGCGGCGAGTCTTGAGCGGACCGATTTCACCATTCGAATCGAAACTTATGTATAATCCGCCGATGCAACGAATACCCTGGAGCACAATTGCGCTCGGCTCGCTGTTGCTCATCGCGGCCCGCTCCACAGGAGGACAGGAAGTGAAATCTCCGCAACCCGAAAAGTCGAAGCCGCCAGTCAAAACGGAGCAGCGCGGGCGCATCCTTGGAATCGGCGGTGTCTTCTTCAAATCCGCGAATCGCGATCAGATGCGCGAATGGTATGCGAAGCATCTTGGACTCGCTGACAAAGGCCAGGGCGCAATGCTTCCGTGGCGCGAACACGACGACCCGCAAAAGGAACAGGTTACAGTTTGGACCGTTTTTTCCGCCTCCACTAAGTATTTCGATCCCAGCCCCGCACCGTTCATGATCAACTACATCGTGGACGATATGGATGCTTTGCTCGACCGCTTAAAACAAGAGGGAGTAAAGATCGACGCCAAACGAATGGATGAATCCTACGGTCGCTTTGCCTGGATCTATGACCTGGATGGGAATAAGATTGAGCTCTGGCAGCCGCTGCCCGCAAAGCCCTAAGGCCTTCCACTGCACTTACTCAATCGGTTTTCTGCGATGTAAGCAGGCGATTACAAGTTTTGACCTCTTGACCGAAACGGAAGCCAAGCGGTCGATGAGTGCTAAGGCGATTTATCAATAGTCAGACTCCGGTCGTGCCACATATACCAAGCGCCACACTCATACGTGCCCTCTTTTTCGCTCCGCGAATGTCATGTCGTCTATGCGCCAAGGGCCGAACCCCCACACGTCCATCCCGCGGTGTCCGTCGCTCCCATTGCGACCATCGTTGTCGTTCCATCCAGTGCTTATGCGTTTTCATACACATCGCCACCAGCGTGAAATAAATCTCCTACCCAGTGTGACATTTTCGATTCTGCCGCGAATCATGGACTAGACAGCTTTGGATTTGACGGTTGAGAATGCCGCGCATCCTCAAGTGGGGGAAAAGTCGCATCGTGACGGGTGAGAATCAGACCGATTTTGAAGCGCTTCTCGAGTCGCATCGCGGAATCATCTTCAAGACAGTCAACACGTATTGCTGGCGCGCGGAAGACCGTGACGATCTTGCGCAGGAAATCTCGGCCCAGCTTTGGAGAGCGTGGCCAAAGTACGATGCAACCCGTCTGTTCTCAACCTGGATGTACCGCATTGCATTGAACGTTGCGATCAGCTTCGTTCGTAGAGAGCTGCAACATCGCAGAGTGTTCACGCCATTGGAGCAGGAACTGCACGATACGGGCTCACCACCATCGGCAGACTCCGATGTAACGGAACGCATCAAGCAGCTGAGCCGGTTCATTGCAGCCGAACCTCCCTTCGAGCGAGCTTTGCTGCTGCTGTACCTCGAAGACAAGCCGCAGAAAGAAATAGCCGAGATTTTGGGGATCACGCCCACCAATGTTTCGACGAAAATCAGTCGACTCAAACAACGCATACGCACTGAAATCTAACGACGAGGACGGAAGACAATGGAACTCAGCGAACTCAAAGCAACCTGGGAAAAGCTCGACAAAACACTCGAACATGGGAACCGTTTAAGCGCAGAGATGCTGCGCCAGAAGAAACTGGACGCCACTCAGAAGAGCCTGAGACCACTCAAGCTGAACCAAGCATTTCAGATTGTGTTCGGTGTGTTCTTCATTGTCCTGGCGGCATTGCTCTGGTCGACCAAGCCGACCGCAGTCTCGGTCATTTTGAGCGGAGTGGCTGTGCAGGCGTATGGAATCGGCTGCATCCTCACGGCGGGGCTGGTGTTCTCTGCTCTGAATCGCATTGACTACGCTGGGCCGGTGGTAAGCGCGCAAACAGGGCTTGCCAAGGTGCGGCGGGCCTATGGAATCTCGGTTCTGGTCGCAGGGCTGTCATGGTGGTTCCTCTGGATTCCAGTGCTGATGCTGCTGGCGGGACTCGCGCATGTCAATCTGTACGCGAATGCTCCCTCGGTGATCTGGATCGGGATCATGATCGGAGTTGTCGGATTGTCTGGGATGTACTGGATGTATCTTCATTCCGTGAAATCAGAGAATGTGCGGTTGCGGCGATTTGTAGAACGAGCGACCTTCGGTCGGAGTCTGATGACTGCTCTTGAGCAACTGGATGAGATTCGGGACTTTGAAAAGGAAACGGTCAGTGCGAACTTGTGATCCGCACACTTGCGATTCGCCGCTACCGCCGAGTTAGCGAAACTTTGCCAACTTCGAGCAGTACACCGGGCGCGCACGGAAGGGTGGCCCGTCCAAGCTCTGCTTGGGCGGGCCCTTTGCCTTTTTTCATCACAAATTCACGGTGCACCCCATCACAGACAGGCTCACCGCTCCAGTGCAACAATATTCGTCTGATTGGAGCAGTGAACGAGTGCGCAACCCTCGAATCTGCCCCAAACCCACATTCAGCGCTCTTTGACAACCTATCCAAGATTTCCGCCGACCCCCAGGAGTCCAATAATCAGCCAAGGTAAGCGCACCCCGTTACTAACTCGATAGGAG
>Ga0075029_100001538_pt1 | contig 13185 bp, 10 predicted proteins | sample LitLauG_LLR_2013_FD_71391 | JGI IMG/M metagenome (GOLD analysis project Ga0075029, IMG submission 71391) | Freshwater sediment microbial communities from North America - Little Laurel Run_MetaG_LLR_2013 | ecosystem: Environmental > Aquatic > Freshwater > Creek > Sediment | place: USA...
GGGCCGGACTGTTCAATGGTAATACTACTATCAGTACCTAACTTGATTTTCAATCCGTTACAAAGAATTTATGAACGTAAAGAAAACCATTTTATTGTTGACAGATGGAATAATCACGCGTAAAAGTCTGCCCATAACCTCGCAGTTGGCGGTTTCCCGTCGGCCCTGAATTACCATCTGGAAAAACTAGTCGGAGGAGGAACAATGAAACGTTTTGGTCCAGCCCCATCGTTTTCAGGGAAGAAAGAAGAAGATTTGCCCAATTCGTCCACATCAGCAGATGCGACTCGTCGAAAGGCTTGCTCGACACTAACTGTAGCGGTGTGGCTTGCTGTCTTGCTAGTTTGCACCGCGTTTTCCGCAGCCGCACAGTGTAACGGCCCAGGCGCACCGACCACGACTGAAACCAAATGCGTGACGGCAATTGCGATTCCGGGTAATCCGCTCCAGTCGTTCGACATCAGCTGGGTCAATCCGCATCGCGGCGAGTACTACCTCGCCGATCGCGCCAACAGTGGTATCGACATCATCGATACCAAGCTCAAAGTCTTCAAGAAGACGATCGGCGGCTTCGTCGGGATTAAGCTGAACAAAGCCGGCACCGCCGTAGACAACAATCATTCCGGACCGGACGGAGTCGTCTCGCGCGGCAAGTGTCTCTATGCAGGGGACGGCGATAGCACCCTTAAGGTGATCGATCTTGATAAGGGCAAAATTGTCGCGACTCGCAACACCGGCGGCACGACACGCCTGGACGAAATGGCGCTGACGACCGACGGCGAGAAGTTGATTGCGGCGAATAATGCCGAGGATCCGCCGTTTGCGACGCTGTTCACAGTGTATGGAGATGACGACTGCGATTCCCTCGATGGGGGCCTCAAAATCACAGTAGACCCCAAGGTGATTCCTAGTGGGTTCGGGCTCTCGATCGAGCAGCCAGCTTGGGATCCCTCGACGCAGCGCTTCTACACATCGATTCCGGTCATCGCCGAAAACCCAGCGGGCTGCAATTATGGCCAGCTCGTGGGCCCCATTACCTGCAACGGCGGTTTGCTGGTGACCGATCCAGAGGTGCCAAATGCGATAGAAGGCCTCTACAATCCGCTCACAAACACCGGGGTCATCAATCTCAACGCCTGCGGACCGAACGGCGCTACCGTCGGATTGCATGACAATCTTTTGCTGGGCTGCACGCCGGCCAACCTGCCGGGCAGCAAGACCACGCTGGTCATCAATGCCACCACCCATAACTATGCCAATATTGGCGGCATTACCGGCTCGGATGAGGTCTGGTTTAACAAGGGCGACGCTCGCTACTACACCGGCTCCAGCGCTGCGATCAAATCAGCCAGCTCTCCGCTCAACAAAGGTTCGGTGCTCGGCGTGATTGATGGAACCAGCGTTCTGATCGAGACTATCCCCCAATCGTCCGGTTCGCATTCGGTGGCGGCTGATTCCGAGCGCAACCTCATCTTTGTTCCACAAACCTATACGTCTAGTGCCACGGCGATTCCTTTAGGCGACCAGAACTTTACAGGCGTGGTCAACAGCAGCCCGACTGTGGGGCAGTTGATTTGCGGCACAGCAAACGGATGCATCGCCGTATACACATCAGGCGCCAAAGACAAACACGAGGAAGGAATCGACGACGGCGACGCCCGGGAATGACCCTGTTTAAGGCCCTGCTTGCTAGTAACCTAAAAAGAAATGGAAACCGGGCTACATAGACTTAGTGGCTTTGCTCCCCGGTTTTTGCGGGCTTATCGCCGCCACAAACGGCGGTAAGTCCGCATTTTTAGTAAGTTGTTTCTGTTGTTACTTTTCGATCTGAATCCATGTTCTCCAGAAAAGAATAATTGGTAGAACGTTTTCAACTCATGTTATAAAATCGGCCCATTGCGTCGGGGGAGATTGTCTATCTGCCCTACCATCTCGTCAATTCGCCACCGGAGAACAATAATATGCGTTGGTCACCGAAGGTCGTTCTGCTTTTGGGAATGGGTTTGTTCACACCTGCCTTGCTTATCTACGCCCAGAGTGACAAGCCTGCTGAGATTCATGCAAAACCGGCTTCCCAAGCCGCAACGGAGGAAGAAGTCGCGCAACTGCGGCGAGAAGTGGCGGAATTGAGAGCGATCGTCCAGCAACTCGTCCGAACCGGCGGCAGCCCAGCACAATCCCAAACTCGCTTGATGCAGGCAAACTTCGTGCCAGACCCCGAGCAACCGGACGCCTCAGCTACGCCGGCGGAGGCCCCCTCGCCTGAAATCCGTTCCTCTGGAAGAGAGATCGATGCAGTTAATAAGAGTGCTGGCGACACTACTCTGTCAACGTCTGGATGGAACGGTGAGCACTTCTTCCTGAGGAGTCCGGACGGCAATTTCACGCTCATGCCAGTTGGATATATGAACGCCAACTACAACTTTTATAAGGGCAATGGCGCACCTCCGGACACTTTTTCCATCCAGCGTGCTCGCTTTGGCGTTCAAGGGAACTTCGGCAAGCAAGTCGACTATGCATTACTGCTCGAATCGGCCTCCTCGATTTCCATCCGCGACGCATTTCTGGATTTCAAGCCCTGGAGCTTTTTCAACATCACAGGCGGTCAATTCAGAGTACCCTTCTCGCATGAAGTCACCACGCCTGACACCAACTTCGAATTCAGCAGCCGTTCCATTGTCTCCGTACTCTACCCCAACTTTGGAGCAGGAGGTTTCCGCGCTCCAGGCATCGAAGCTTACGGTGATTTGCTTGGGGGGCACGTGCAGTACTGGGTGGGCGCTTTCAATGGCCAGGGATTACTTGAAAGTGGGACTACAAATGAACCTGAATTTGTCGGCAGGCTCCGCTTCTCTCCTTGGAAACAATCCATTCATGCGGGACTGAAGGGATTCGCTATCGGCGCTTCAGTCGACCATAGTCGATCCAAGGCCCTTGCTGGCGAACTGAGCTTCAATGGCCTGTTGACGGACGGCACCTACACCTTTTTCCCGCAATTCCGGATCAATGGCGGAATCGAGCGCTATAACGGGTATTTCGTATTGCTGAATGGACCATTAGGCCTGCGTGGCGAATACACACAAGTCTTGGAGAAGCGCACCGGGATTGGGTCTATTGCCCCCGACGGCGCCGGTTTCAACAGCCTCCCTGGCGTTGTTGGCAAGGGTGCCTACGGGATATTGACATATTTGCTGACCGGCGAATCCGAGTCGGAGTACGCCATTCCGCACGTCAAGCATCCGGTCATTGGCCCCAATTCTCCTGGAGAGACGGGCGGCCCGGGATGGGGCGCGTGGCAGCTCAAGTTCCGATATTCTTGGCTGGAGGGCAGCGCCCCCGGCTCCATTTGTGACGCCAATACGATTCCGGCCTGCCCGCTTACGCCGGGAACTGTCCCTGCGTTCAGCGATCACACCAATCAGATCACGGCGGGACTTAACTGGTATCTCAATTACTGGGTTCTCGTCAAATTGGACCTGAACATCGATCAGCTCAAAAACCCGAGCGTGCAGGGCATCTTGCCGCGCAATTACTTCGTGTTTTCGAACGGGATTCAGTTCCGGTTCTGATCGGTAACCTTCGCGCACTTGGACGAGTCCGCCTTCTGATTCCTGCGAACTCCGTAAGAGCGAGCATGGAAACATTGCTGAATTAAGAAACCTTTTGTTTGAGTGGGGGCTCAGCCCCCTGCAAATAACGTAAGAGGAGATTCAATGATGACGAAATTGTTGCCCAGTCTGTATGTCGCCGTGCTGATTGTGGGAATTCTTCTTTCCACCAGTTGCGCAAGCAGCCCGGCGAGCTGTCCCGTATGCGGAACGGACAAAAACGGAACGGTCGGTTTGATTGATGTCATTTCGGTGCCGGGGCACAGTGCCTCGGGAGCCCCCGGAGGGCCGTTCAACCTCTTCGATATTAGCTGGGTGGACCCCGCCAACCGCCTGTACTATGTGGCGGATACCGTTGGCGTCGATGTGGCCGTATTCAACACGGTCAACAATATCGCGGTGGCTGCGATCGGCGGGGATAGTTCCATCGCTGAATCGGGAAATAACGCCAGCATGTGTTTCCAGGATTCGGCAGGAAATCAAGTGATTCCTCCCATCACATCGGCGCAAGGAAACTATACGCAGTATGGATGCAAGACAGGAAACTTTCGGCTCCCTGGGTTCTTTGGTCCTAACGGCCATTTCGGCGGATTTGTAGGCGGCATCTGCTGTGGCACACGCGGCAACAATATTTTTCCGTTGCAAGGTCCGGATGGCGTCGAAACATCGGCCGACGGGAAGTTCCTGTTTGTCGGCAACGGCGCCTCGAACGTGGCAGTTTTCGATATGGCTGCGACGCTTGCAAACCCGGCTACTCCGCCCACCGTCGTCGCCACCATCGTGACCGGCACGCCCCCGGACTATGACGGACTTCCCAACGGCATTACCGGATGCATAGAGTCGGCAAGCGGGCGAGCTTTCTCCGATCCCACCTGCGGCGACCTTCGGGCCGATGAGCTATCAACAACCGGAGGTCTTATAACTGCCCCGGACGGCAGCAAACGTTTTCTCTTTCTGGTCATCAATGGTGACCCTGGACTGCCATTTGCCACAATCGTCGACGCCACCGACATCGTGACCAAGACCGGGACATTGTCACAACAGCACTGCTTGCCCTACGGAACAGTCACGCCCGGACCCGGCGTCGCACCTATACCCTACAGTCCCGGGAGTGCGGCATTCCCGGCGAATTACTCGTCCTGCATCCTTGGTCAGATTTATTACGACGGGGCAGCGCAAAATGACATCAGCACCTTGATTGATGACCAGGGCGCGAATCTGAACAAATTCTCCTGCCCCGATCCCACTCTCCAATTCGCTGGCACCGCCCCCGGAGTGCCTGGCCCGCCCGTTCCTTCCGGCGCCTCCGGCCATGCGGCTGGGTTCAACCCGGACGTTCCTTGCCATCACGGGCCAATGCTCACCGCGACTACTGCCAACCAAGTCGGCGGAGTCTTCTGCGCGCCGGGCCCCGGCACGCCCGCCGGTTGTGTCGGAGCGGTCGGCATCGCCGGACTGGGCGGATCGGTTTTTAATCCCAATACAGGCCACTTCCTATTGACCAATGGAAATTCGACAGCCGACCTTACAATCGCAAGCGTCGATGAAATAGATCCCTTCCATCCTTTCACGACACACAATGGAGCCACAGTGTACGGACCAGCGGTCATCAACAGCTTCCCGGTGCCAAACTGCATGCCGACTGGGGTAAATATGGGGCCTGGCACGGATATCCTGGTGACTTGTGCAGGGCATGATGGGAGGACCTTCGCGCCAACCACATACATTCTGAATGGCACCACCGGAGCCATCCTCGCCACAATTAACGACGTGGGAGGCGTTGACCAGGGGTGGTACAACCCGGGCGACGGCAAATATTACTTAGGGGCGAGCAACATGATCCCCGGCCCCGTTCTCGGCGTAATCGATGCGCGCTCTAAACAGTGGCTGCAAAACGTGCCTACGACCGGCTTCTCCCACAGCGTCGCGGCCGATCCGAATACCAATCACATCTTCGTGCCTCTCGGGGCGAGCCCATTGTGCCAATCGCAAGCCGCTAATGGATGCGTCGGCGTATACGCTGCTCAATAGTTGGCAACTCAAAACTTAATTGGATTCGCAGGCTGCGAATCACATCTGTGGGTTCGGGATTTCGGTCTTTCGGGAAGGCGGCGGACCTACCGGACAGGCGTCTCTTGATAGCGCATCATCTTCCATTGTCCATTCCGCTGGGTCCAAAGTTCCCCGATGAAAACTCTTCTGTATCTCGCGGCCGAGCCTTGCGGGAATTGTATGGTGGACTCGTATGTGACGAAAGCATAGTTTGGCCCGAGCTGTTGAACCTGAAAAAGCTGGAGCAAATATTCGGTGTACATGCTGTTCTCGACTTCGCGCAGGATGTGCGGCTTAGATCGCTCGCCATCGCCGTCGGCTTCCACCGCCTGGAAATCATCGGTCAGAAATTCCGCGTAGCCATCTTTGTCTTTTTTCTTGAATGTTGCCCACGCGGCCCTCACATTCGCTTCAAGCATGTCGGCCAGCTTGGCCTGAGCCTTCACATTATTTGACGGTATGTTCTGGGCACCCTTATCGGCCACTGCAGGTTGTTGTGCAAATATAGAGTAGGGGAGCGTAAGCGCGATACAAGCACACCGGATCCACGTTCGCATCTTTTCCCTCCTCACGAGTGGTGCCGCGACATTAACTCAAGTAATGCACATCGGAATTTTAAATTCGCTTGCCACACGGCAAAGGATTTCGACGAAGCTGTCTTGCCACCAATGACATTCATCGACACGAACGCTCACCGTTCATCGGTTTTTTTGAGTTGCGCCAGTGACAACTCCACTTTGGTATTGAGTGCCTGACAAATCGCGCCGGCCGTAATCCCAATTTCTTGTTCCATCTTCACTGCTTATGACTAGCGGACCTTATCCGTTCTCTGAACTCGCCCCATCGAACTAAATCAAATGTCCACTTTGTTTCCGGCAAATAGCGATTTCGCACCGGTTCCAAACAGATGGGCTACCCGTCTGCGCCTTGTACACCTCACCCATATCCCTGACGCTTATTAAGGCTAAGAGCTTATGCGTTCCGAGTTGTGTGCCTGCAGGTAATGGCATGGGAATGAGTCGGCTGAGTTTACTCCATCAAAGACCTGTAAGGTAACGGAATACGAGCAAACCGCAAGTAATCCGTTCGACCATTACTTCGCAATCAACATTTCTTAAGGATTGCCCACTATCCATTCCGTATCGTTCGCCCAATTTCTAACTCTAGGTGCTCAGGACAACAATGATATCCAGAGCAGACAGAGCTTAGTAAAGATCGTTGTTGCCCTAAGGGGGGAATCGGCTTCGCTTCTACTGGCGGTTGAATACCGCCACGGTTTTCATGGCTTTGCCGCTTTCGTCCATGTCACTTCGCGTCTGGGTTATCGTCTTTCCATCCGCGCTGAGCACAGTGTGAGTGGTTCCGACCTGCTTCCCGTTCATGGTGGTGGCGCCGTCAAGGGTACTGGCGTCAACTCTCTTCGTCACCGATGTCGCCCCCGCTCCCGCAAGAGGCGCACCTTCGGTATAGGTGAGGGTCCCGCCCTTAGTTGGCACCGTGTACTCGCTGGAGATTGCTTTGCCGTCGACGTACATGCCCTTTACCGTCCCTATCCGATTGTCGCCCTGCTCCGCTATTGTTACCGTCTCTTCCTTAACCTCTCGACCTTTGGCAAATGTCGATTTCGCCACGTTCATCTTCCAGTTACCGGTGAAGGCATCGGCAGCCCAGAGTAACCCACATCCGAATGAGCTCAGCACAAGCAGCCCAAAGACAAATTTTTTGATCATTGTGTTCCTTCCATCGAACTTGCGAGTCCGAGATCCTTATGGGTTTCGGCCGCCGACATATACCACGAACAGTTGCCGATAACCACCAGCTTAGTTCGCGGGTCGAGCGCCGGGCTGCCGCCAAACTCCTTCGCTGATCGGTGCGATCACCGGCGACCTTAGACGGCAATCTAACGAATGCCCTTCAAAATGGCCGTACGGAGGAATCGCCTCAAGAACAAGAAGTAGTGGATTAGGAATGAGTGACGGACAATACGTAAGTTATCCTCGACCTAGACCGGATAGGGCCTGCGAAACGGGGTTATCGGAATCTGGGAACTGGCAGATTCGACGCTTCGACCACATTCCGTATAGCGGCTTCGAAGAAGTTGCCGCTGCGGGGTGTTGGTTCATGATGGCCAAATCGTAAATTCCGATTTATATTCGCTGTCTACTCCCGATTCGCACTGGGAATAAACTATCGTTCAAAATAAGGGGAGAGCTAACACACATGCCTGCGCGCAGCGCGATCATCACTACGGCAACACTTCGATTTTTTCGCGAATTGAAGCGGCACAACCGTAAGGAGTGGATGGACGCTAACCGCGATCGCTACCGCGCAGAAGTCGTGGAGCCGTTTCGAGCGCTGCTTGCGGCGCTGGCTCCCCATGCGATAGAGCTTCACCCCGGCTTCGATATTTCCGGCCGCACGGGCGTCAATTTTTCGCGCATCAATCGCGATATCCGCTTCTCGAAAGACAAGACTCTGTATCACACGCATATGTATTTGACTTTCGCCGACCCTGAGAGGAAAGACAGTGCAACGACGCAGCTCTATGCAGGTATTTCCGCGGAGGCCGTCACGGCCGGATTCCGCGCATACTTCATGGGCCCGCTAAAAAAATCGCCCGTTCGCCAGATGATCCTTCCGCGCGTGGAAGCCAATCCGAAATGGTTTTCCCAGCAAAAGAAACGTCTCGGCCGCCGCTACGAAAGTTATTGGTATTCGACGGAAAAGGGCCAGTGGACCAAGCACGAAGGCTGGCCGCTCGATCCGGCGGAATGGCAAAAGCTCCAGGGCTGGGTGGTCCGCCGGAAATTTCCGCAGAGCGCTGCCACCAGTCCAAAATTCGTACCGGGCATCGCACAAGTATTTCGCGACGTCTACTCGCTATTCCCTTTCGTGTCTTCGACTACCTGGAAGGCGTGACGGCCAGCAGAAGAAATATTTAATTTTGTCATTCCGAGCGAAGCGAGGAATCTCGCATCGGTTTAGACTCATGAAAAGAAAGAGAGATTTCTCGCTCCGCTCGGAATGACAAACTGTTTTGGGAGTTTTTCCGCAGCCCATGTAACAGGGCAATTCCCTTGAAATATTTCCGCTGCCGCGTTACCAGTGCGCTCCCTCCGTTTTCCGTGGCTTAACGGTGCGCCCGCGAACGAAATTCTCTCACCTAGTTTTCCCAGTATTATTGATGATAACATCGCCTATTGATGATTATATATCCGGCCTGAGTTCGATCCTCCTGGACTCAGGCCACTCTTATATGCGGACCATCATAACTGGACTACTTTGTTTCCTGCTGGCCCCTGTTTGCGCATCAGCGCAATCGGCAGTTACTGCGGGAAGGGCTCAATCAGTGGACGTAAGCCTGGGATACTCCTACATCAATCACCCTGTGAGCCCATCCAATCGAATCGGCCTGAATGGCCTGGATGCCAATGCCACGATCGGGCTTTTTTCTCCTCGCTTGGCGATTCGAGCCGATTTGGCCTATGCGCAAACAGCTCACGCGCTGGGCACGCCGAGCAACAGCAGTGTGCTGAGCTACATGGCTGGCCCTGTTTTTCGTCCCACGATTCAAGGTAAGTTCGATACTTACGTTCATGCACTGTTCGGCGGTGCCCGGGTCAGCGGACCAGTTCCCGTCAATGGCGGAATCCTGATTGGTGGATATGCTTCGGGTTTCGCTTGGTTAGTTGGCGGAGGAGTTGAATACCAGGTTTCAAAGTCCATCGCTCTTCGCTCCGGTCTGGATTATCTGAGAGCCGGTTATTTCAATCCTTCGCTGACGGTCCAAGGTCAAAATAATCTCAGAGCGACGGTCGCAGTGGTCTATCTATTTGGGACGCAGCGGCGGAGGCGCAGGTGAGGCCCGCAAATCAGTATGTGACAAAACTCAGAGGGATTATTGGAGGGCGGATCAAGGTGAGGCCGAAGCAGCTCTTCTTCCTCCTGATTAGCGCGGCTCCGATCCTTCTCGCGTCGTGTTCCAGTTACCCAGGCAGATTGTGGGTGCAGCCGGTTAGTTACACAATCGGCGGTGTAGTTTCCGGCCTTACAGGCACGGGCCTCGTGATTCAGAATAACGGCGGCAACAACTTGACCGTTGCCGCGGGCGCTACCACCTTCACATTCACTGCGAGCATCGCCAGCGGCGGCAATTACGACGTCACCGTACTTACTCAACCTTCCAATCCTTCGCAGACATGCGCAGTAACCGGCGCAAGCGGTCCGGTTACGACTGCCAATATCACCAGCGTTCAAGTCGCCTGCACCACGAATTCATACACGATCGGCGGGACGATTACAGGCCTTACCGGCACGGGACTAGTGCTGCAAGATAACGGCGGCAACAACTTGACCGTTGCCGCGGGCGCTGGCGCCTTTACTTTCACTTCAAGGATTGCCAGCGGCGGCAACTACGACGTCACCGTACTTACGCAGCCTTCCAACCCTGCGCAGACATGCACAGTGACCAGCGCAAGCGGCCCCGTCACAAATGCAAATATCACCAGCGTTCAAATCGCCTGCAGCACAATCGTGGGCCCCACATTCGCCTACGTGTCAAACCAATCGGACAACACCATTTCCGCATATAAAATTGCCCTCGACGGAACGCTTACTGTTCTTCCAGGTTCGCCCTACGCCGCGGGACAAGGCCCTGCGGGCGCAGCTGTGGAACCAACTGGAAAATTCCTGTACGTAGCCAATATCCTGTCTGACAACGTCTCGGGATATTCCATTGCTTCGGACGGCACTCTTACGCCGATTCCGGGCTCGCCATTTCCCGCCGCATCGGGAGCCGTTTCGGTGGCCGTTGATCCCACTGGCAAGTTTCTCTACGTTCCGAGTTGCGGCTCCGATTGCTCCGGCAGCGGACCAGGAAGTATCGTGGCATTCACGATCACCGCGGGAACCGGCGTTTTGGTGCCTGTGCCCGGATCGCCATTCGCCGCTGGGATGGCCCCGTACGAAATGGCGTTTGGGACACCGGACGGGTCTCCCTCCGGCGGCACATTCGCGTATGCGGCAAATCACAATTCGAACAACATTTCCGCATTCAGCATTCAACCCAGCGGAGCCTTGTCGGCGGTTCCCGGATCCCCATTTGCCGCCGGGAATGGATCTTATGCGCTGTCCGTCGATGCCGGGCATTCGCGATTATTTGTGGTAAATACCTATTCAAACGATCTTTCGATCTACGTAATGCACTTGGATGGATCTCTGTTTCAAATTCCGAACTCAACCACACCTACCGGGGGATTTACTTCATCGGTTGCTTACGATGGCAATCAGCACGTGTATGTCGCCGGAATCAGTGGAGTCTATGGGTTCACAGAGAACAATTTCCCCCTCGCTCCCATTGCGGGTTCGCCATTCACGGGCGGGACCGCGCCAAATTGTGTGAGGGTGGACCCCAGCGGAAAATTCCTCTACGCCGTCAACGAAGCCTCGAACAACGTCTCCGCCTTTTCGATTAGTTCATCCACCGGGATTCTGGCGCCGATTGGAACGTTTCCTGCCGGACATTCTCCGTATTCCATAGCTTTAACGGGCGCCAGCCAGGCGCTCACGTGGAATTTGGCGGGAGTACAGTTCGCCAATGGCGATACCGCGTCGGGTTCGTTTACCTACAACGCCGCGCTGAACATCGTTACCAACATCCATGTCAGTACGGCCACAACCACTTTCACGCGGCTTGCTCCTACCATCCCGGTAAGCCCATATGAGTTCGTATTCGTCCCAAATATACCTCTTACCTTTGGAGTGCCGACGCCCGCCCTTGTTTTCATACCGTCACCGGGGCTGACGAACGCTGGCGGAACGGATTCTTTGTTTGGCGTTAACGGATTCAGTATCGAAGGACTGATATGCGACAGCTCATGCAACGGCGTAACAACTAGTTCTCAAATTAATCAAGGTTCTCTCACCGCCGCCCCTCCGTAGAAAATCGCAATTGAACGCAGCTCCAGACGCGCCAGCTTTGACCGCCTCCGTCCGCACCCAACATTACCCGCGCGCCCCCGCCCTCTTCCGTGGCTTGACCGTGCGCACGCGAACAAATTCCTCCCGGCGTTTGCTGTACGTTGTCACAGTCCCCTTGCCGATATGGTAGACCCATCCGTGGAGTTTCAGATTCCCTTGTTCCAGACGCACCGCCACGGACGGATGCGTTTGCAGATTCTTAAGCTGCTCGACCACGTTGCGCTCGGTAAGTTTCAGCAGAAATTTCGGATCGCTAAAATCGGAATCGGGTTTGGCGACAGCCTCGCGCGCAGGCTTAGCCAGTTCCAGCCAGGCACTGACATTGGCAAGAGGTTTTAAGGCATCCGGATTCAGGACGCCCTTCATCACGCCGCAATCGGTGTGCCCGCATACGATCACGTCGGAAACGCCTAGCACGCCAACAGCGTATTCAATCGTTGCGGAGACGCCGCCAATCGTTTCCGGATATCGAGGCACGATGTTGCCAATCACCCGGCACAGGAACAGCTCGCCCGGCTTGGTCTGCGTCAGCAGGCAAGGGTCAATTCGGGAATCGGCGCAGGTAATGAACAGCGCCGTAGGCCTCTGTTGCAGAGCCAGCTTGCGAAATAGCTCGCGATGCTTTGGAAAGACACTCTTTCGAAAGCGCTTAAGGCCGCGGAGAATTTGATCGACAGGCATGAGCGGCCATTCTGCAACAGATTGCAGGCTGGGTTCTACCTAAAATCTGGGGAGCATCCGGCGGGCACTTGTGGTAAGGTATCGCGCTCCCGGTTTGCATCCGAGAAAGCCAGCGGCTGGGTGATATTGGCTCAAAAAAGCGGACGTTCTCCGTCAGAACTTCGGTGCGATCTTGCGTGCATGAAACAAGAAATCGTGAGACAATGATTATCGTTGTATGGAAGCTTTCTGAACGGTCATGATGGGGGTTCAGCGGCTGTGGCAAGCCTCTGAAGCATACTTTTTTCGTTATAATCCGTCGAATGAATTAGGCTTACGAAGTGAAGGTGCGGATCGGAGATCCCTGGCTCGCCCCGCGTCCTGCCACTCTGTATTGTACTGAAAAGAAGAGCATTAAAAGTAACGCGATCGGTCAGGCAGTTCCGTGTGACCTGACGCCGTGAAATGACTCTAATGTATAGAGTAAAGAATCAAATTGGGCCGGGTGTGCATCAAACTAATTCTGCTCTCGGCCGCTTGACTCAAAACATTGTGCGATCGTTTTAAGCTGATTCGCAAGGGGGATAACTGCTTTGCCTCTGAATAATCACGAAACGGGTGATGAGGTTCGTAGCATCATCGGCATTGGTAAGGAGCGCAGGTATCTGCTTCCCGATGAGGAGGAGCACGTATTGCCCGCGGCCGATCCTTCGCCGGAACCGGAAGACGGCGAACACCATCTTTCCGGCTTTGAACCAACTGGTGTTGCAGGCGATGAGGAAGCCGCTCCCGGAAGCGCCGCGCTTGCAATTCCAGACGCTGCGGAAGGCGATCACAGCTCCGGCCCAGAAGAGAGCGAACTGGACCTCACGCCGGGAATGCTGGA
>Ga0075029_100001539_pt1 | contig 13179 bp, 9 predicted proteins | sample LitLauG_LLR_2013_FD_71391 | JGI IMG/M metagenome (GOLD analysis project Ga0075029, IMG submission 71391) | Freshwater sediment microbial communities from North America - Little Laurel Run_MetaG_LLR_2013 | ecosystem: Environmental > Aquatic > Freshwater > Creek > Sediment | place: USA...
ATACTGTACGGCCCACGGAAGAAGGAACCACGAAGTGCACGGTGAGTGTCTTGGGTGCCCTTGACCGACCTCACGTCCGTTGACGTGCTCCTTGAACAAGGCTGCTAGTTACCTGCCGACGTCGACGGGGTTGTCGGGGCCGGAGTCACCTCGAACGGTGCACCCAATGGATACAACTCGACCCACGTTCGACCAGGCTGCAGCGCGATGTCCTTGCCAGAGCTGTCGAGGAATCTTGTGGGGCCGCCGGTTGATGTATTGACCCAGGTACCGGTGATCATCGTCCCGTTCCGCAGTACGTAGGCCCTCCCAGAATGCCCGATGATGTGAGACTCCGCTTCGAGGCCGCCGCCACTGTTCTCCACCCAAGGTCCGTAAGTGATATTCACGTCCTGCACGATGACGTTCTGGACTTGATTCTGAACTCCGTCGCTGAGGATGTCGGGAGTTATATGAGGAGCCGACGAGGATCCCACGTTGTAGAAGCGAAGCCACGTTCCGGTGGCGGCGTTCCAGCGCCAGTAGATGTCCGACGTGTACGACCAGTCCAGGTGTACTTGGCTCACTGCGCGGCCGGTCGGGTTCGTGGTGGAATAGGAGAACACGGGTGAAGGCGGCGAGGTGAGTTGCTTCTCGTGCAGCCATACCGCCCGGGTCGACGTGTAGGTGTCGTAGGGCGCGTAGCGACCCGGGGGATTGGTCTCGAGGTCGCCGTTCATCCCCAGGTCGAGGTTCACGAGCGCTGACGCGTTGATGAGTGACAGGACCGGCTGGATTCCGCCGACGTGGACCACGATCGGATGGCCCAGCTCAGAAAGCATCTGAATGTCGGTCCAGCGTGCGGAGCGAATCGGTCCGACGAGGGCCGGCGCGTTGCGACACTGGAAGACTGCCGCGTATCGGGTGATGGAGCCCTCCACCTGCTCCTCGAAAATGATGTCCGCGTAGTCAAGACCGCTCTGCGGTCGCGCTTCGGCTGGAGCCGGCCCAAGTGAATAGTTGTCGACCTTCATTGCGATCGGCGCGCGCATCGGCACGACGTTGCCGGGCGCAGGTGTCCCGGTGAGGGGACAGTCGACGATCGCGGCCTTCTTAGCTGTCGTGGTTGTCGACGTGGACGTTGGCGCGGTCGAAGAACCGCATGCCGAAAGAGCCAGACCGCACATGGCGCTGACAGAGATCAGCGCCGCGGTTCTGCGGAAATACGACGTGATGGTACCTCGGTCGCTGCCCACTACGCGACTAGAGAAGAGTCTCGGGAAGGGTCTGACGGGTCCATGACTTTCGAGTATGGCACAGCGCGAATCGACGACCTTCGTCACTGCGTCGCGCGTCGCCGGTCGAGCGACGGGCAAACCTCGAGTGACGAGCGTCAACCGGGATGCCCGCGCTGCGGAGGGATTCGCACCCAAGAACTGTGGCACTGCGCGTTTGAGAGGTCGCCTCACTCGTCGCTCGACGTGTGCTTCCGGCCGACACTCGATCGCTCGTTGGCAAGTTAGTAGAACCTGGACGTGTTCGCGACCGACGGCATCGTCGTGCCCGCGGGACCTTGGGCGAAAAGGTGCAAGATGTTCTCGGTTGCGATGGTGAGTGGCCGCGTGACGCCGGGCGAGGGGCCGGGTACCCATCCCCTATTCAGGAGTGGCGCGTTCGATAGATGGAAGATCCATTGGCCGGTACCGGAGCAGAACACACCACCTCGTCCGGGTTGCGCCACGTAGGTGATGTCACTGGTGCCGCCGGCGACCGTTGAGTGCCCGAGAATTTGCACATTGGGAGGGTTGGCGGCGTTGGGATAGTAGCGATTGAACTCTGCACCGAGCGCTCCTGGTAACACCGCGCCATCCGCGAGACCGGTGCCTCGCCACAGCCACGACGACGCATCTTCGACCTTGAGCGAGCCAGTGCCGTTGACGCCGCCGTAGAGCGAGCCCGTGAACGAGCTTGAGGGCGCGTTGGATGGTGGTTGCGACCAATTGACCGTTGTGAGTGAGGAATTGACGGCGTTGATCGGATCTGCCGTCGAGCGATAATTGACCATCAGGCGATTCGCTCCGTTGACGCCGTCCTCGAAGCGGATCTTGCGGTAGCAGAAGTTCGCTCCAAAGATGGCGACATTCACACCTGCGTCGATAGCGTTCGTCACGGCTTCGCGCATCGCTGGCGTGTAGTACTCGTCGTGGCCGAGCGACAGCAGTGCTCGGTGGTTCTCGAGCAATTTGCCCCGTACGTGCAGATCGACGTCCGTGATGTACGTGAGATCCAGCGACAGCTTCTCGGCAAGGTACAACAAGGGAAACTCGTTGCCAATGAAATCGGCCGCTCCGTTGGCGAACGACCGGTCGTAGGGGCGATTGAATGAAACGCGAACGGCGCGCGTGGCGTTGTTGAAGCCGCCGGTGCCTAATGGGTCAGCCCCGCGATACAAGCTGAGCCCGCCCCAGGTGTTATAGGCCTGCCACGTGGTCACCGAGCTCATGTAGACGAAGGTCGACCTGGACGAGTCGTCGCGCACGAGGAAAGGCACGAAGGCAAACTCGCCCGAGGGCGCTTCTAACCGAATCAAGTACTGCCCGGGGAGGTATTTCTTGTCCATTGAGATGAGAAACGAGACGGGCCAGTTGCAGTCAATGGTCCCGTACTGGTCGGCGCGCGGCGTCGTGCGCACTTCGCCTCGAAGCGCGCTCAACGCATCGACGAGGCGGGCCCCATGACCTTGGTAGTAACCCATTCGATAGATCTTGGCGGCGTAGGTGGGCCACATCGTGCTCACGAAGACCGAGAGTGTCTCGCCGAGATTCACACTCGTCGAATTCGTGTAACCCTCCAGGGATCCCGCCGGAGCTGCCGGACCACGGAGCCAGCCACTGTCGCCCGAACGCAGATTCTCGTGGTGCACCCAAGTCGAACGATCCAACGTCGGTCGATGCCTCGTCACCGAAGCGCCCGCTCGGTTCGCTAGGAGGAATCCAGTCGAGACGATGCCCATCGCCTGAAGCAATTGACGGCGTGAAGCGAGCGCTGGTTGTCGTGACACGTGCGCAGAGTAAGCCACCAAGGTAAAGCGCACGTAAGAGGGGATTGAACGAAGACGAATTGTGTTGCCGCAGTCTGGTCGAAGACCATTCACCACAACTTGGATAGATGTCCTTCGACGGCCCTCGAACCATCGAGCGCAACCGTCGGGTCCGCCGAGACGACAGTCTCGGTCGTGACGACAACCGGAATCTCCCCGAGCGTTGCACGAACCGAGTCGCTCAAGAAGCGTGACGGCTGTGCCCATGAGTGCTCATCACGTACTCGATGATGGTGGTATCGAAGAGGTACGTAGATGGCGAGATTCCTCCGTGCGCGCGTGACGGCGACGTAGAAGAGTCGACGCTCCTCCTCGAGACCCTCTGGTGTGCCCAGCGACATATCGGAAGGGAAGTTGCCGTCGGCGGCGTGAATGACGTGGACGGCGTCGAACTCGAGGCCCTTGGCGGAGTGGACGGTCGACAGTACGATCCAGTCTTCATCAACCATCGGAGGGCCGGCGAGGTCCCCGGTGGACACCGGTGGCTCGAGCGCCTGTTCGGCCGCCACGTCACTTAGACGCGATGTCCCGGTGCAGGCCAATACGAGTGCGCCCAGGTCCTCAAGACGCGCTGTCGCATCGTCATAGGAAGCAGCGATGAGCGGCTCGATCGCCCGGCGAATGCGGTCCGCGTGGAGCTCCACCGGCTCGCCCTCGCTACGGCACAAGGCGTTTGACAGATCACACGACAACTCTCGAACTTCGTTTGGCAGCGTTTCGACGACACGTGGCCAACGTCGCTGGACGTCGACGTGGGACAAGGGGATCCTCCCGTCCATGTCTCGCAGCGCGTCGATAGCCCTTCGAGCTTTGGCGGGGCCGACACCTGGCATGAGCTGGAACAGGCGGAACCATGCCATCTCATCTCGCGGATTGTCGGCCAGGCGGAATGCCGCCAAGAGATCCTTCACGTGGGCAGCCTCCAGATAGCGCAAGCCGCCGTACTTGACGAAGGGAATTCGACGCCGCGCGAGTTCGATCTCCAGGTCTGCACTGTGGTGCGCTGCGCGAAACAACACCGCTTGTTGCTGGAGGGCGATGCCCTGTTCATACAGGTCGAGGACGTGGTCGACTACTGACACTGACTGGTCGCGTTCGTCGGCGCAGTGGACGAGCCGTGGCTGGCTCGCACCGTGGACCGGGGCCTCTTCGCGAAGGACCGACGTGAATCCCTCGGGCGCGTCGGCGCCGATGGCGTTGGCAACGGCGAGAATCGCGTTGGACGATCGGTAGTTGGCGTCCAAGGTGATGGTCGTCAGCCCATCGAAGAAGTGCTCGGCATCGAGCAGGTACCTGGCCGTCGCGCCACGAAAGCCGTAGATGGCCTGCGCGTCATCGCCGACAATGGTCAAGCGCGGATCGCATCGACGAAGTCCGACGAGCACGTCGAGTTGCAAGAGATTGACGTCCTGGAACTCGTCGACCAGTACGTGGTCGTATGCCCCTCCGATGTCCCTTCCCAGTGTTTCGTCCTGCACGGCCACTCGCCAGTACAAGAGCAAGTCGTCGAAGTCGAGGAGCCCGAGCGTCCGCTTTCGCGCGACGAACGCTGAGAAGATCGATGCGACTTCGTCGACCTCTTCGGCGCACCATGGCGTGCTCTCGCGCATGACGTCGGCGAGGCGCACGCCGGTGTTGACCGTTCGTGAATACAGCGCCCCCAACGTCGCCTTTTTTGGAAGTCGCCGTGCCTTGCTCAGTACGCCTAGTTCGCCGCGTACCAGGTCCATGAGATCGGCAGCGTCGCCGCGGTCCAGGACGCCGAAACCTTCTGGCAGACCGACCGCAGCGTGGTGTCGGCGCAGCGTGTGATGAGCGACTGAGTGAAAGGTGCCGCCCGAGACCCTGCGCCCTTGATCGCCGTCACGCAGTGCCCGAACGCGGCCAACGATCTCGCGCGCCGACCGGCGAGTGAAGGTCAGGAGAAGTATGCGCTCCGGTGCGATGCCTCGGTCGAGCAGCACTTTCACCCTGGCGGTCAATGTCGTTGTCTTTCCGGTTCCGGGTCCCGCGATGATGCGTAGGGGGCCGTCACCAAACGTGGCGGCCTCGCGCTGTCTCTCGTTGAGGTCACGACCATGTGCGAACATGTGTTCGACTCTACGTACCGGGTATGACAACGGCGTACGACGAGCTCGCTCGGTCGGTCTTTCTCGCACGTCGTGGTTGGCGCGGACCTTGCCATGCTTGGGAAACAGCAGTCGCGTACACCTCAGCAAGGCGACCGCACCGTCGCAGAGGTCTCGGTCGAGATCCACCTACTGACTGCGATGGCCGACGCGCACGACGACAGTGAGGCCCTTCGTCGCTGGGCTGGTTCAGGTCACATTCTCAGGTTCGAAAGCGGAGTCTCGAAACCCCGGTGAGGTCATCTGAGGGTTGGAAGAACCCTGTCAGCGAGACCGGGATCGATGGGCGTGAGAAGTCGATCTTCGAGTCGACGCCGTTGACGTCTTGCCACTGTTCGAGCCTTTGCGCGCACGTCATTTGGTCGAACGCGCTCGACGTGATTGCTGTAACATGACCGCACTCGGACCCCCCGCTGAGTTGAAGTGGATGTGGGTAGACAACGGCCTTGTGGTGCGCGCCGCACATCGGCGACGAACCCGTAGAGAGGAATTGAGGAGAGATGGCAACAAGCGAAGACGCGAACCTCGTAATGCAGATTGTTCGCTGGAGCACGGACATGGGCCTCGATGAGGCAATGCAAGAGATATTCTCCGATGGCTATGACCCTAATGACGTCTCGTCCGAGGACGAAGCGGTCCGCAAGGTTCTCGCGTTCGGTGAGACCGTGGGGACGCTCGTCAAGCACGATCTACTCGACTGGGACGTGCTTAGCGACCTGTACTGGATCGAGGGCATGTGGAAGAGGGTTGCGGCGCACGCCGTTCATATTCGACAGCGACTGGGTGAACCGCGGATCTACGAGCATTTCGAGTCCCTGGCCGCCCGATCCGGTCAATAGCTCGCACTGGCGGCGTCCGTCATCGCGCGTCACCCTCGCTGATGGTTTCGCGCGGATGGTGAGACCATGGGGATGACTGGCGTAGGTCCTCAGGGAGGTTCCTTCTCAGAGCCGTCGGGCCACGGGCAACCGGGTCGTCAAGAGGTCATGACGTGAGTCTCGTTCGCAACGAGCTGGCGTCTTCCAAGAAGGCGATGGTCGACGTCTTCGCCAATCCGGCACTGCGCAGAATCTTCCTCGCCTTTGGCGGATCGTTGATTGGCGACGGCGTCTTCGCGCTGAGCGCGGGCGTGTACGCCTATCGCACCGGCGGTCCTGCGGCTGTCGGTGGGCTCGCCGTCGTGCGCTATGTCGCAATGGCCACCATCGCTCCTCTGACGTCGACGTTCGCCGACCAGTACAGCCGCAAGGTCGTGATGGTCGTGTCTGACACGGTGCGCCTCGTGTTGGTGACGCTGGCAGCGGTGCTGGTAGGACTGCACGATTCCCGGTGGCTGGTGTACGCGCTCGTGGTGCTCGTCGGTCTCGCGGGCACGGCGTTTCGACCCGCTCAAGCATCGATCCTTCCGTCGCTCGCTCGCGAACACGATGAACTCGCCGGGGCCAACGTCGTATCGAGCACCATTGAAAGCGTGGGCTTTTTCGCGGGTCCGGCGGTCGCGGGCTTCATGTTGGCCTACGCCAACATGACGATTGCGCTGGCCTTCGACGCCGCGACCTTCGTGTGGTCGGCACTCATCGTGCTGTCGATACGTCCCCCTGCGCCAGAAGAGCGATCCGACGAGCTGGTCGCGCACCTCGCGAACGCCGCAGCGAGCGATGACGACAGAGCACAGAGCTTCCTCGTCCGCGCCGTCGAGGGATTTCGCGCGATTCACCGCGACCGCGATCTGCAGACATTGGTCGCGCTCTACATCTTGCAATGTGTCGTCGCCGGGGCGTCTGCCGTGTTCACCGTGGCCATCGCGCTGCGTTTGCTGCACGTGGGCACGTCGGGCCTGGGTCTGATGGAGTCAACCCTCGGTATCGGCGGCATCATCGGTGGCTTTCTTGCTCTCATGTTGGTGGAGCGGGCCCGGCTCGCAATGGATTTCGGCATTGGCGTGATGATCTGGGCGGCCCCGCTGCTCATCATCGCGGCGTTCCCGGATCTCGGAGCGGCGTTGTTCATGATGTGGTTGATCGGTGCCGCCAACTCGATCGTCGACGTGAACGCGATCACCGTCTTGCAGCACGTGGTCCCCAACGAGAAGTTAGGCCGTGTGCTGGGCGCGCTCGAAGCCGGCGAGGTGGCCGGCATGGCCCTCGGCTCCCTTGCGATGACGGTACTCATCCAGTGGATTGGCCTGCGAGAAGGCCTTGCGATCATTGGCGCCGTCGTGACCGTCGCCGTGGTGCCGGGTCTTCCGGCCATGCGCCGTATCGACGAGCGGGCATTCCCGGAAGGCGTGACACGTCGCCTGGCGGGTCCCCACGGACATCTTCACTTCCATCAACTGCGATTTCGTCAAACCAGGTGACCAGGGATTCTGAGGTTCGAGGCCAGTGACGTGCTGGTGATTCCTTTGAAAGGGGCTCGGCGAAGTGGCCCGTGTGGCCACGACTCGAGAAGCCGTATTGATCGCTCGTCGCAAGACCAAAGAGGTCATTGACACCCCACGAACCGATTGGTAACTTGTCCGACATCAGACAGGTGCGACAGGACCCCGATGCCGCTCCGTGAAATGGAGGCTTGCATGTTGAAGCGTTCTCGCCATTTGCTTGGCGTGGTAAGTATCAGTGTCGTCTCACTGGTGTCGACGACGTTAGTCATGACGTCGGGTTCGACGATGGCGGCAGCGTCGTCGTCCAAGAGTCTGACCTGGGGGATCACCTCGAGTGACCCTTCACTCGACCCAGGACTCGTCTACGCCATCGACCCCAACATCGTGACCGCCGCCATGTGCAACTCGCTGTTGCAGTTTGGTCCTCAAGGTCAACTGCTACCGGAACTGGCGTCGAGTTGGAAGCAGACCAGTCCGACGACCTACGTCTACAACCTCGTGCACAACGCCAAGTTCTGGGACGGCAAACCCGTCACCGCCGCTGACGTCGCCTTCTCGGTGAACCGGATCGCCAGCCCTTCGCTCGCCAGCCCGCTTCTTTCACTGCTGCAGTCGGGCAACATCAAGAAGGCCGTGGTGTCGGGCGCCTGGCAGGTCACCATCCAACTGACGAAGCCGAGTCCGATCGCCCAGGAACTCCCGGCGACACCCGTGGGCCAGGTCGTGGAGCAAGCCGCCGCCACCAAGTGGGGCAAGGCTTTCGGCTCGGCCCCCAACAAGGTCATGTGCAGCGGACCCTTTAAGCCCGTCCGCTTCGTCCAGGGCTCGGTGACCGTCCTCAACGCGGTCTCCAACTACTGGGACGCGATGCACAAGCCGCAGATCAAGAGCATCACCTTCCAAGTGGTCAGCAACGCCGAGACGCTCATCGCCGGTCTGCGCAGCGGCGCGATCAACGGGACCTACGACCTGCCAGCCCGTGACGCACTCACCCTCGCTAGCGACAAGAGCTTGAAGGTCCAGACGGTTCCGCTGGGTGGCGACACGAACTACCTGAGCCCCAACGTGATGAAGGGTCCGTTCGCGAACCCGCTCGTGCGGCGCGCCTTCAACCTCGCCGTCCCGCGCAGCGCGCTCGCGACCTCGGTCGACGGTGCTCAGGGCCGACCCCTTCGCGACATCGAGACGCCCGCGCTGTTCACGGACCACAACCCTCTCTACATGGCGATGTACAACGCGCTGCCGAACCCCGTGAGTCCAAATCTCACCGAGGCCAAGAAGCTCATCGCCCAGGCCCACGCCAAGGGTGAGACCGTGACCATCGGGGTCGAGATCTCCCTGACCTCGGACACCGTGTCGGCGGCCCTCCAGCAGGTCGGTCAGTCGATCGGGCTCAACGTCAAGATCGAGAAGCTGACGCCGACCGCGTTTGGCAACATCAGCTACAGCGCGACCTGCCCGCGTCCAGTGGACGCCCTGCTCAACTGGTGGAACCCTGACTTCCCGGCTCCGTCGGCTGAGGTGGTGCCGCCGTTGTCGAGCAACTTCTCGGACGTCTCGTGCTACTTCTCCAAGACCTTCGACTCGCTCAGGAATGCCTGGTCGGCCAGCCCGAACGGCACGGTGGCGCAGGCCAACGCGACGATCGCGATGATCAAGCGACTCACCAGCGATGACGTCTACATCCCGCTCTACGTGGACCCACTGGTCATGGTCGAGCCGTCAAACCTGACCGGCTACACCCAGACCCAGGTCTTCGTCTATCAAGACATGCCCGATCAGGTGCACTTCACCTCGTAGGAACACCCGGGCCCTGCGACGCGTGGCAACGACGCTCCGCCGATCAGGGTCAAGGAACAGCAGTTGCGTGACGACACCAACGTGCGGCCCCGTCGCCGGGACCAGAGCCAAGTGGCATCTGGTCCCGGCAGGGACCGCGTGGCGAAGAACGGAGTGAGCATGGCCGCCAAGCCCTCCCGCGGCGACACCGACGACGTCGCGATGGATCGTCACGCCGCGCTCGCGCAACTTGATGTTCCGGCGTCCATGTCGCATCGGCGTGCGTTACCGCGCCAAGTTCGTGACTCCATCGCAGCCCTCGTCGTTCGCGACCTACGACCCGGCGACGCCCTGCCGAGCGAGACCGCCGTCGCCGATCGGCTGAAGGTGAGCCGCTCGACGGTTCGCGAGGCTATGAAGCTCCTGGAGCAGGAGGGCCTGGTCGAGACTCGGCGTGGATCGGGCCGAGTGGTCACCGCCCTCTCGGGACTTCGACCAGAGCGACCGATGACGAAGTTCGAGAGCATCACCAAGATGATGGTCGAACTGGGCTATCGGCCGACCACGACCATCGTCAGCGTGACCAGCCGCGACGCAACGCCGAGCGAACGCGCCGCCTTCAAGATGAAGGCGAAGGCGCAGGTCATCGAGACCCGGCGTCTACGAGAGCACGAGGGTCAGTACTGCGTGTACTCGATCAACGTGCTGGACCCAAGGACACTCGAGGTGGCGCCGGAGGACATCGATTGGAGCGGCTCGGTCGTCGTCATCCTCGAAGAGATGGGTCACGAGATCGTCGCGTCGTCGGCCCACATCTCGGTGGTCGCCGAGCCGCTGGCGGAGGATGCGCTGTCCGACATCGAGCTCCCGGCCGGCCCGTGGCTGATGGTGAACGAACAGTGCGTCACGAGACTCGGTCGCTGTGTGCTCATCTCGCGCGACTACCACCTCGGCAGCGTCTTCAGCTTCAGCGTCGTGCGTCGTCGTGAAGAAGACACCGCCTCGAGCGGGCGCGGCTGAGAGCCGGGGACGCGTGCGAGCCGCACTGCTGCAACGCCCGGGGGTGATCGAGGTCGTCGAGGTCGACGATCCCCGTTGCCTGCCCGACGAGGCCGTGATCAGCGTCGCACGCAGCGGCGTGTGCGGGACCGATCGTTCGATCTTTCGCGGTGAGTACGGCGTCGCGGTGCCGGTGATCTTGGGTCACGAATACGCCGGTACCGTGGTTGAGGTCGGATCCGCCGTCGCCGGCGTCGCGGTGGGGGACCGGGTCGTCGTCGATCCCAACGTGGTCGACGACGTCTGCTTCTATTGCCGTGCGGGATCGGCGCATCTCTGCCAAGGGTTGTCACCGTTGGGTGTCGCTCGGTCCGGGGGCTTCGCCGAACTGTCCGCGGTGCCGTCGAGGTATCTCCACCACGTGCCCGCGACCCTCAGTCTCGAGGACGCCGCGCTCGTCGAGCCGTTGGCGTGTTGCGTGCGAGGGATCGATCAGGCGCACGTGAAGTCGGGTGACCTGGTCGTCGTCCTCGGTGCGGGGCCGATCGGCTGCTTTTTGATCCAACTGGCACGCTTGAGCGGGGCGACGCATGTGGTTGCAGTCGAACCGGTCGAGAGACGACACGGGTTCGCTCGTCGCGCCGGCGCCGATGTCGTGTGCACCCCGAGTGAAGTGTCGAACGTCATACAAGATCTGCGAGGTCCGGTCGGCGCCGACGTCGTTATCGAGGCCTCGGGCAGGATCGAGTCCGCCGAGGCGGCCTTCGCGTCGGTGCGACGAGGTGGCACCGTACTGCTCTTCGGCGTCTATCCCCAAGACCGCATGATGTCGGTCAGCGCGTTTCGCATCAACGAGGACGAACTACGCGTCGTGGGTTCGCTCAACAACCCGAGCACCCATGCGAGGGCGATCGAACTTCTGGCCTCGCGACAAATTGTGGTTGACGGCGTGGTCAGTGACGTACTGGGCCTCTCGCAGGTCGAAGCCGCCATGGACCTGGGGCACTTCGACGCACCAGGCAAGATCGCCATCGATCCGAGTTCCAGATGAAGTTGGCCCGAGCGAACGTGGGGATGCGCCGTGGCTAAGTACATCGCGCGGCGCATCGTGGTGCAGGTCGCCGTCCTGATCGCCGCCATGGCTGTCATCTTCTTGTTGTTGCACCTCGCGCCCGGCAATCCCGCCACGCTCTTGAACGGCGGACACCCGCCGTCGCCCGCGACCGTCAAGTACTTCAACCGTCTCTACGGTTTCGACCGTCCGTTACCGGTCCAGTTCTGGCTGTGGCTCACCCACGTCGCGGAGGGCAACCTTGGCCAGTCGGTGGCTGCTCGGGTGTCGGTCTCGTCGGTGATCGTCCCGCGAATTGGTCTGACGCTCTTCCTCACGATCTACGCGGTCGTCATCATGGTCGTGCTCGGGGTGCCGCTGGGCATCGTCAGTGCCGTCTTTCGAAGCGGGCCCACCGACTTCCTCGCCACGCTCGGTTCGCTCACCTTCACCGCGATCCCGACCTACGTGACCGGCGTCGTGATGGCGGTGGTCTTCGGCGTCGAACTGAACTGGTTCCCGGCGCTCGGGGGAGGTGACACCGGTTCGTTTCTCACCCGTCTCGATCACCTGACGATGCCCGCGATCGCGCTCGGCCTTTCCTCGTTGGCGCTCGCGAGTCGGATCACTCGTTCAGCCGTGATCGGCGAACTCGAGAGGCCCCACGTGACCGGAGCTCGGGCGCGTGGCTTCTCCGAACCTCGAGTGGTCGCCAAGCACGCGGTTCGCGGCGCGATGATCCCGGTCGTGACCATCGTCGGCGCCCAGATTGGCTACCTCTTGGGCGGTGCGGTGGTGATCGAGTACGCGTTCGGCCTCAACGGCCTGGGCACCCTGCTCGTTTCGTCGGTGGAGGGTAAGGACTACGCCGTCGTGCAGGCGATCGCACTGTTCATCACGGCGGAGTTCCTCCTCATCAGTCTCCTGGTTGACTTGCTCTACGGCGTCATCGACCCCAGGGTGCGTCTCGTCGGGCGGACGGCGTGAGCACGGTCGCGGGCGAGCTGCTCGTCTTCGAGCACGAGACGAAGTCGAAGGTCGCGGGCAGCCGTTGGGAGGGCGTGTTCCAGCGCATCGTCGTCATCGTGAGCGCCATCATCATGTTCGTCATCGTGTGCTGCGCCCTGTTCGCGCCGTGGATCGCGCCCCACAATCCCAACACCATCCACCTACTCGACCCCTACAGCGGGCTCAGCCACCAGTATCTCCTCGGTCAAGACAGCGCCGGTCGCGACATCTTGTCGCGCCTGATCTTCGGCGCGAGGCTCTCACTGCTCGGCCCGACGATCGTCGTGGGCATCGCCTTCGTCGTCGGGGTACCGCTCGGCTTCCTCAGCGCGTACGTGGGCGGGTTCACCGACGGCCTGGTGTCGCGGCTCTTCGACGTCATCTTCGCCTTCCCGCCGCTCCTGCTCGCTGTGGTGATCGTCGCGTCCTTCGGTGCCAGCTTCATCACCGCGACGATTGCGGTGGCGATCACCTACATCCCCTTGATGGGCCGCGTGGTTCGCTCGGCCGTGCTGGTCGAGCGTTCGCGGCCGTACGTGGAGGAGTGTCGGCTGCAGGGCTACGGGCTGTGGCGCATCCTCTTCTCGCACGTGATGCCCAATATCGGACGCGTCCTGATCAGCCAGACCACGCTCTACTTCGCCTACGGCCTGCTCGACCTCTCGGCGCTCTCGTTCCTAGGACTCGGCTCCCAGCCGCCGCAGATCGACTGGGGCGGGATGCTCGAGAACGCCGACCAGGGCGTGTTCCA
>Ga0075029_100001541_pt1 | contig 13175 bp, 8 predicted proteins | sample LitLauG_LLR_2013_FD_71391 | JGI IMG/M metagenome (GOLD analysis project Ga0075029, IMG submission 71391) | Freshwater sediment microbial communities from North America - Little Laurel Run_MetaG_LLR_2013 | ecosystem: Environmental > Aquatic > Freshwater > Creek > Sediment | place: USA...
ATTTGTACATGGCGCGGACGTAGTCGACGGCGCGGATGGGGGCGAGCTCGGCGCGCTCCTGGCGCAGCTCGGCGATGCGCGTGGACACCTCGGCGGTGGACGCCAGGCGGGAGGCGTGGCCGAAGCCGGAGACATAGCCGGCCTCGTCATAGGCGTCTTCCAGGGTTTCGCCGGCGGCTCGGGCCTGGGCGAAGGCTTCGTGGCGGGGGTTGGCGAGCATGGGCATGGGTGGGGGGCCGGGGTGGGAATGTGGGTTTGCATTTTGCGGGATAGCTTGCAAAATGTCAACATAGTCGAAGTACGGCACACCGAACGGGCTTTCCCGACCGCCCCCCAGCTCGATCGCCTATCCCTGTGCTTGAAATCGGAGTCGAATAAACTCCTGAGCCGCCGCGCCGGCGAGTTCCTGGGTCGAAGGGCCGTAACGCACGTAAAACCGCTCCGCAGATCCATCCCTGACGAAAACTGGTGTCTTTGAGCGATCGCATTCGATCACCAATACGCGCACGCCATCGTGGTCATCGAAACGGGGGTGGACGCTGATCGCGTGCTGACCGCCGATCCTGTCTTTGAGAATGCTGATGAGATGAAGGGACAATTTGTCCTCGCTGGCGAACGCATCAGCCGCCAGCCCAACCGGTGACCCGTCGTCAGCGACTCCAATTATCAGGGTGCCGCCGTGGCTATTTAGGAAGCCTGCGATGCTCTTCAGCACGGCGCCTTCCATCCGACCATCCTTCTCCCCGGTATGTAGATTGGTTCGCAGGGTGCTCTTGAACTCCACCGCACCCGACTCTCCGTTGCCGATCAACTCACTGACCTTCGGGGGCACGGGTGCGCTGCCGGGCTGACCGGCGAGCTTCTCATAGGCTTCGCGGATCGTTTCGGCGATCAGGCTTCTGCGCGCCTTTAGGAACTCATCGAATTGCATCGACTCCCAGCCCATCGGTAAGCCATGGCGGCGATACATTTCTTGAACTGTCTTGGTGTCGAAGCGGGACTCGAACTGCGGGACGTAGGTTGTCGGCGCCGCGTCAGATATGGCCCCGTTGTCCCCCCACTCGACGATGGCGTAGTTGGCGATCTGGTTGTAGTCGCGTTGGTCCGTGACTCCCTGCTTTTTTAGATAGGCCACTGGAAAAAGGTGATGCCGTTCGAGACTGCTGCGCGTGCCCTGTGTGGCCGGGTCCATGAGTTCACGAACCGTGTGAGACGAATAGAGGGCCGGTGCATCAAGCACGTTCAAGGCGGCGAAGAATGCGAACATCGACGGACTAATTGCGCTCGACGTAGCCAAATCGCCGGGCAGTGTGATTGTCCAGAGGTCGCTGGTCATCGTGGATGAACAAATGCCTTCGATCACACCGACAAACTCTTCGGCAGTGGACACACCCCGAAGTCGAGCTAGATCAAACTCCATTTGCGACTCCGGCGAACTGGTGAAACGGCCAGTGACGCTCGACATAAAAATCCATTGCGCAATTGTCTTTCGAAGCGTGTGTTCCTCAACTCCAAAATCGGTGCGGCCGATCAGATACAACGCGAAAGCGTAGACGATGCCCATTTCGCTGCTGATGATCCGAGAGGATCGATAGCCCGCCAATGAAACGCATCGAAGGAAGTCCTGCCAGTATTGGATCTTGAGCGTTGCCGACTGTCCTGCCTTGAGGCGGTCGAACTGGTCCTCTCGGCTAGGAGCGTCTCCACTATCGTTGTTGGCGTCGCGGCCTCGTAGAACCGCGTAGACCGCTGAAAGGCGAGCGCGTCGAAAGCCAACCGCGATCACCACTCGGAGCAATTGATCTGGGCTTGGTTGAAAGAGGTGGTTGAACGGCGACGCACCGCCCTGTGCGGGAACGCGTGACCGGCGGCTGAAGTCCTCAAGCTCCTTCCTCCCCTCATCCCAGAACACCGACATGAGGGTCAGGATAAAGTCGGATTGATTGAGCTTCTTGCCCTCGCTGTTTATGCGGACAAACACGTCGGAAACCTGCTCGGCCTGCACCTGAGGGGAAAGTTCGAGGGCGGTGAACGGGTAGTGGAGCAAGGCATAGAGGCGGTCGAGGGCGTTTTCGGCCCTTTCAACTTCCTCCTCGGTCACGCCTCCGGGCTGGCCTTTTAGCCCCGCGACATAGGTGTTGCAGAACTTGCGGAAACTGCCGCTCGTATCCCAGATCGCTGAGATGTTCGGGATGAAACGCTTGTCCCGCCGCACGGCGGCGTCGGGCACCCGAAACGCGCCGTCTAGCGGATTGAACGCGATCTCGATCTTCTCGGCGGAGAAGTTGTCCCGAAGAACGGAGATCCCTTTGATGACCGCATAGAGGGACGTGAGGCGCTGCTGGCCATCGACGATCACGCGTGTGGGCGCCAACTGCTTTTGATCGGTACCGATCTGCCGCTGGCCAGGCCGAGCGCCAGTCTCCCAGAACAGCAAGTAGCCGACAGGGTATCCGCGATACATCGAGTCAAATAGATCGCGGACCTTAACGTTCTTCCAAACGAAAGGCCGCTGAATGTCGGGAAGGCCGATTTGGCCGTTCGCGATGGCATCAGTCAGTGACGAGAGGGTGTAGTCCACCTTCGTGAACAGCGTATTCGACATTGAATCCCCGATTTTTACCCGCCAGCTAACCTGACAGCTCGCCCTGAAGGTGGGAAGCAGGTCTCGAAGTCGACGCGACGGTCACCCCGCCTGGAAGTATAACCTACCGTTCGCCTGACGGCACATTGGCCACTACGCCGTCGCCAACGCATATTGCCCCATCAGCTCCATGTCCGGAGCCTGGGTGAAGTTAGCGATAAGGCCAGCGAGCGTCGCGCTCGTCTGAACCGCGTCGTCTGGGACCAGCAGGTACCGCCAGGGCTTGTCATTATGGAGCTTCGCGTGATGGTCCGTGGCGATCATACACCACAGCTTTGCCGCGTTGGCCTTTCTTACGACATCAGCGTCCTTTAGGTCGGACCGTCGTTTCGTCTCAATGATGAGTTTGTCGGTCTTAGTTTCCACCACGAAATCCGGCTGATATGGGGCGCCGTCGGTGTCCTCGATGCGGAATTGGCCCGGTCCAGGCTTCATCCAGAGTAGGACCGTCGGATCATTTTCCAAGAGCACGGCCATTTGTCGCTCGGTGTCGGAATCGAACTTCGCTTGCCAATAACAGGCACGCTTGAAGCCGGTGAAAATGAACCGCTTGATCTCGCTGAGACGCTGGGGGGGCTGGCGGTAGTCGCGCATCACGTCAGCCCCGGCGCCATCGAACGCCTGGGGCTTTAGCATAGTGAACGGGGCGTAGAGGGTCACGCGGTAGCTCGTCTGTGTCCGCCACATATGTCGCTGCATTTGAACGAATATAGCTTTCGCCATGTCATTGCCGCGGGTCACCAAGATGTTCCGCACGTCGTCATCGCTAGGGTATTTTGAGCGAAAATGGCTCACCACCTGGCCGGCAAGATCGTAAAGCAACCCGGCGTGGGCGTCGTAATCGATCTCGGGAAAGTCGATCAGCCTGAGAACAAGGTAATCCTCCAGACGAGCGGCCGTTTCGCCGCCATCCTCGCTTGAAATTAACGATCGCTTCTCAGTGCGGAGCGCCTGTATGAGAAGTTCGCGGCTGATCGGTTGATAGTTCCAATTCTCAACTCCCTCCAGTTTGAAGGCGTGGAACCCAAAGGACACCTGCTGAACGGGAGTCACCACCATCTGGGGAATAGCGATCGTCTTGGCGGCGAACACCGCGCAGAGCTCGGCTACCACTTCCTCTGCCCGTTTGGGTGTGATTTCTGATTTGAAGAGCCCCTCTTTGGCCCGTAGGACGGCGACTGCGTCTGCCGCTATTGCGCTGATGACCTTCGGCGTTTTCAGATCGCCAAACGACGTCAGCTTCGTCTGGAACTTCGGCATGACGTAGGCCATCGCGGTTTCCGCGAGTTCAACTTCTTCGGTCTTGTGAAACGTAAAGGTCGGATATTCGTCAGAGGGTGGCCTGCTCGGCGCCGCCTCAGAGGCCCGCGACGCCGCGCGCTCGATCATCGTCTGGACGACCGATGCAGCCTCGACAATTACCGGTCGAGAAGACGGCACGTCGCCGCCATCGCCGATAAACACCTGCTTGATCTTATGGACGAGGCCGTCTGCCGTCTTGGCCCGTTCGATGATCTCATTGAAGCGGTCGTGGGCGATCACCGTCAGAGTATCAACAGCTTCAACGCCAGTGCGCTTTCCGTAGGGTAATCTCAGCCCGCGACCGAGGGTCTGTTCCGTCAGGATTTCCGACGCCGCCGCCCGCAGCGGAACGATGGTGTAGAGGTTGGTAACATCCCATCCCTCCTTCAGCTTGTTCACGTGGATGACGATCTCTGTCTTGCCGTCAGCCTCGATATTCAGGAGCCGCTGAGCGTTCTCGTCCGACTCATCGCCGGTCAACTTGGAGTGAATCTCCACGACCTTCCCGGCGTAGCGGCCACCGAAAAACTGGTCGGACTCGATGAACTCGTGAACCGAGCGGGCATGGTGGGTGTCTTTGGTGACGACCAGCATGAACGGCATGACCAGTTTGGCGCCGTTCTGCTTGGCGTAGGTCTGAAGCTGGACCTTGACGTATTCGTGGTAGTGGACCCCATCCTCAAGCTTTATGGCTTCGAGCATTTCCTCGGAGACGGATTTGGGATCGAAGTTGGCGCGGGTGCCGACCGCTGGCTCCTTGACGTAGCCGTCCGCCATCGCCTCCGGCAGATCGTATCGATAGATCACATTTTTGAAGTCGGCGGACTGCGACCCTACGCTCTTTGGAGTGGCCGTCACTTCCAGCCCCAGGATCGGCTTCAACTCGCTGATGGCTCGGGCGCCAGCCGACGCCCTGTACCGGTGCGCTTCGTCCATGAGCAGAACCAGATCGGGGAGACCGGCTAGATACGAAAAATAGCTCTCGCCGATATATTCCTGAAGCCGTTTGATCCGCGCGGACCTACCGCCGCGCACCTCGGAATTGATCTTTGAAATGTTGAAAACATTGATGATCGCCGCTTCGCGACCCAGAAGGTCCATGCCTCGAACGCCCCGGCCTTCCTCATAGTTTTCGGCGTTGACGATCAGGGGCGGTTGGTGGGCGAAAGCCTCTACGCCCTTGAACACATACTTCGGGCTAGACGGCTGGAAATCGGCGAGCAGCTTCTCATAAATCGTTAGGTTGGGCGCCAGGACGAAGAAGTTTTTGCTCTTGCCGGTCACGAACAGGTAACTGACGAACGCTCCCATTAATCTCGTCTTCCCCACGCCGGTAGCCAGGGCGAAGCAGAGGCTCGGAAAGTCCCGCTCGAAGTCCGCTACGTCCGGATAGACCGCCTGGACCGCCTTCAACGCTCCATCAACATCCGTGTCCTTGGCCGGATCGACCAGATCGATCACGTCGGCCAACCGCCGTAGGGATTCCGTCTGAGGCTTCCGGAGAGAAAGACGCTGGCCGATCTGGTGCAGAGCGCGGGCGTCGATCACGCCTCGTCCTCCACATCAAAAAGGCTGGGCGAGTTGTCGGTTATTCTCGGACGCCCACGTCGCTTGGGTTCAGGGACTGGCGCCTCGGCGGCTTCAAACTCCGCCGCTTCTTCCTCCCCTACGCCGTCTCCGACAAATGGCAGGGCCTCGATCTTGAGCGAGTAGTCATCCTTGCCCCACTCGCATCGGTCCAGGATGGCGCCGGGGATTTTCCGGATGGTCAGGTTGGTGAACCCATCTACACGCGCGCTTTGGAAAGCCTTGCAGCAGATCAGCAGGCTGCGAGCCTCCCCAACTTCAGACGAGATCGCTCGAAGTTGATCGTGCGTCAGGCTGTTGGTCGTGACGTAGATGAAATCCGTTTCCGACGAGTGGCCGTGCCGCCAGTAGTGCTCGGTGGATGGGGCGTAGGCGAAGCCGAAATGCTTGCACATGGCTTCCGCAAGCATGGCGGGGTTGTAGGCTTTGGAAATGACCCACTGACCGAATTGGTCCTTCTCCAACAGCGATGGTGCCAGCCGGAAATAACGGTAGCCACCACCGCCTTTCCAATCCACGGCCTTTGTGATGCCACCTTGGTCGTCACCGTCTATGACCTTCTTAAGGCGGGGAACTATGTGCGACTCACAATGGTCGCCGAGTTCGACCATGATCCATTTGCGTCTCATCTTCTGGGCGACGGCGCCAGTCGTGCCTGATCCCGCGAAGCTATCGAGCACTATGTCCCCTGGATTGGTGGCGATCTCTAATACTCGCCTGATTAATCGCTCTGGCTTTGGTGTGGGGAAGGCCTTGTCCCTCCCAAAGAGTACACCGCTTTCCTTCTTCGCTTCGTCTGTGTGTCCAACATCATCGTGTGGCCACCACGTCCAAGGAATTAATCCTTCAACTTCACTAAGGAACCTTATGGTACGCGGCACGCCTTTTCCATCTTTACCGAACCAGAAACGTCCCTCCTGACGGAGCCTTCTGTATTCAGGTTCAACCGTCGCCCAGTGGCGACCCTCGGGCGGATAGTGGATTGATCCGTCAGGTCCCTCAATTGGATACATCATGTTCGCGCGAAAACCCTCCCCTGTGAATGAGATCGACTGCCAGGGGCCGCGTGGATCATTGTTTGGGTTCGTGTAGGATTTTTCGTTTTTTGCGTCGAGTTTTAGTCGATTTCTAGAGAGTTTAAATTGCTCTGGGTCTTTCGCATAGACGACTATATACTCGTGAACGTCTCCAATCGCGGACGTGTTATCGCGAGAATATCGTTTTTGCCAAACATTCTGCGCGACAAAGCTCTTTCTTCCCATAATCTCGTCTAGCAATATACGAAGATATGGCATTTCACGATCATCAATTGAAACCCATATTGAGCCATCGTCGGTCAATAGGCTTGCCAGTATTTCAATTCTGTCGCGCAATAGCGAAAGCCAAACCGAGTGCTCGATCCCGTCCTCGTAAAACCCAAATGCCGAACCGGTATTATAGGGTGGGTCAATATATATACACTTTACAGAACCTCGAAAGCTGGACTCTAGAGCTTTTATTGCCAGGAGATTGTCGCCATTGATCAATATATTGTCGAATATATCTGCCTCTCGGCGAAATACTGCGTGATACGATAGGTGTTCGTCCTCTATCAAAATGCGCGGCTCTAGCCTGGGTCGATGCTCCTTGCCGATCCACGTTAGTTCTAACTTCGTCTTACTCATGCAACCAAATCCCATCGGATAGTAAACAGCGGTGTTAATGTCGGGGTGAGGCTGAGCTTCTTGGCCACTTCGTCGAGCATGCGCTCCCGTTCCACGTCGATCTCGCGCAACCGCGTGTAGAGTTGGTGGCTCAGGTCGTCCGCCTGTCGCTTCAGGGCGCCAGCTTCACGCTGAAGGTTGACCTTCTCTTGGAGGTTCTGGACGGCCCGGGAGAGCTTTGTCTTCTCCTTGGCCTCTTTGGTCAGAGCCTTGATCTGGGCGTCGAACGACACCTTCGCATCCTCGCGCCAGTTATCGAGTCGATCCTCTTCCTCCTCCAAAAAGCTGCCCAACCGGGTCTGAGCCTGCTGGACCACGCTGGTCTGCCGTTCGGCTACCAGCCGTCCGAGCCCTTCGGTTGGCGGTGGCAGGGTCGCAGGTCCGGAAACTCGCGCCGGGACCTGCATGAATCGGGAGGCAGTCTCCGCTTCGAGCACACGGCCATCATCGGTGATCGCGGCTACGATTAGTTCGTCAAAAGTGCGGGCGGGTGTTTCCAGCGTCAGCCGGGCCGCCTGCATCCATCCCTTGGAACCGCCGAGCGCAGCCACGTCACCGAGATTGCCGATGTAGGCGCCATAGTCGAACTGGACCGCCACTACGCCCAGATCACGGCCCTTCGCCTGGGCGACCAGGGTGTCGGCCAACTGCCCATCGGCCAGCCGAAAAAATCGCCAGCCACGGTCATCAGCGACCGGCCATTCGGTCGTGTAGGTGGCGCCGTCGTAGTCGAAACGTTGAACATGATCATCGTGGAAGCGGGCGTCGGGAAGTTCGGCCCGAGCGAGATTGAGCAGGGCGCGCTGGAACTCGCCCAACTGTTGGTGGATCGAGGTTTGCTGGAACTTCAGCCGCTCCACCACCTTGTCGTCCATGGCGGCGAGGATTTGATCGCGGGCCGACTTTTTCGCCTCATCGATCTCCACCACAAGCTCGGCCTGAAGCTGGTCGAAGGCGGCGTTGATTTCCTCACTGGTTCGGCACGCCTGCACGATATCGAGGATGCGACGTTCGATATCGACGCCGGACTCGATGGCCCCCAGCACTTCGTCCGAGGAACCAAACACGCCGTCGAACAGGCGGAACTTGGTCTCAAGGAGTTCGACGATCCGTGCTTCGGCTTGGTTGCCCCGGTTCATAAAGTTGACGACCGTCACATCGATCTTCTGACCGTAGCGGTGACACCGGCCAATCCGCTGCTCCACCCTCTGGGGATTCCAGGGAAGGTCGTAGTTGATGAGCAGCGAGCAGAACTGAAGGTTGATCCCCTCGGCGCCAGATTCCGTCGCGATCAGGATGGTGCGGTCCTTCTTGAAGGCATCGACCAGGGCGGCCTTCATATCCGCCGTCTTCGAACCCGAGACCGCTTCTGTTCCCCGATGCCGGTCGATCCAGGCGCGATAGATGGCTTGGCCGTCCTTATCCGAATTGGAGCCGTTCAGGATGACGGTCTGGCCAGCGAAACCATGGGCTTCGAGCAGATCGCGCAGGTAGTGTTGAGTCCGAACGGACTCGGTGAAGATCACGGCCTTTCGTTCGCCACCCTTCGCGACAATCTCGTCCAGGACCAGGGGCAAACTTTCCAACAGGGCCTTACCCTTGGCGTTCGTGCTGATCCCAGCCGCCAGATCACGGTAGCGTGTAAGCTCCTTGATCTCGGCTTTTAGAACCTCGGGATCGACCTTCTCGGCGGCGTTTTCGGCCTCGTTCCCCAGCGAGTCCGCCTCGGCGGCTTGATCGTCCTCACGCCATTCATCGACAGTCTCGGCGACGCCGTCGATATCATCCAGGGTCTCCTCCGACACCGGGAGTTTGCGTTCCAGTCGGACGACCATCTTGTCCAGGGTGGCGGCGATGGCGAAGGACGATGATCCAAGAATCTTCCGCAGGACCAGGGTGACAAGGTGGCGCCCATTCTTGCCGACGGCGACCGTGCCCTCCCGCCGAAGGTAGTTAGACATGTGTTCGTAGAGATCGGCCTCAAGCCGATCCGGGGTGAAGTCGAACGTCTTGGGAAGGCGGTTGGTGTAGTTGATCAGGCCCGCCTTCTGGACCTGCCGCCGCAAGGTGCGCTTGCAGATCGGCTCCAACCGACGCCCTAGGATGGACAAAGCCCTGCCGTCGCCGCGGCCACCGAACTCGGCCCGAAAAGCGTCCTGAGAGCCGAAGAACTGATCGTCGATGACGGTGATCAGGCCATAAAGTTCCATCAGGTTGTTTTGCAGCGGCGTGGCCGTGAGCAAGAGTTTTTGGCGGTCGACCAAGGCGTCACGGATGACTGCGGCGCGAGAGGTCCCGGCGGCCCGGTAGACATTCCGCAGCTTGTGAGCCTCATCGAAGACCACGAGGTCCCAAGGGATGACGCGAAGCTGGTCCGCGATCCTGGCGGCATAGTCGTAAGAGATGATCACGACGCCTTCGGACTTGGCCACCGGATCATCGATCCCAGCCTTCTTCATGTCCTTCGCGCGCTTGGCGTCCAGGATCACCCACGGCAGCGAGAACTTTTCAGAAAGCTCCTGAGCCCACTGCTTGCGAAGGGACGCAGGCGTTATGAGTAGGAGTCGGCGGCGCCGCTCCCACCAACGCTGGGTCATCACCAGGGCCGCTTCGATGGTCTTGCCCAAACCGACTTCGTCCGCCAGCAGCACGCCCTTCGAGAGCGGGGACCGCAGTGCGAACATGGCCGCATCAACCTGATGGGGATTCAGGTCCACTCGGGCCGAGGAGAGCGATTGGGTCAAGCCATCGCCTTCGAGACCCTCTCGGGTCAGGAAGTGGGCGAAATATTTGGCCTGATAGGGCGTGAAGCCCGGTGACGCGGTCATGGACTCGCGATCTTAACGACGGGATGCGCGCCTTGCGAGACTCGGAGCATTTGCGAACAATATCCTTTCGGCCCGCAGAATGGTCGGCGCACAGCCATGAGCCACAAAGCATTGCAAGAGCTGCAGATATTCAGAGTAGCCTAGTCGTTTGTGCCGGGTTCCGTCGCGACTTTTCTGCAAAGCTCGGTTCAACCCGCCGTTTCGGGTGCCCGGCATGTGAAAACGGCGACGGTCACCGACCTTTTTCAGTGCATAGTTTAGAGAAAAAGATGTGCGCGAATCAAAAATCGCGTATTTGCGTTGGTCGGCAAAGCTCAGCAGCTTGCTCCAAGATGAAATCCGCGTATTTAATTGTTCACGTACGAATGAGTCGACTTTATTTAGATCATAATCATCGAGTGTGTTGGACCAATTTCGAATACATTGCTCGTTTCCCGCCCTGATACCACCCCAGTGGCGAATAATCCAAAGCGCTACCCCGGTTGCGCGCGCGCGATCAACTCCAGTCAATATCGGGGATAATGCTTCCCGGAGTGTATCATTCTTCGCGTCTGCGGGTGTTTGAGAAACTGTCAGCGCGACATCACGTGAATCAAGGATGTAGGCCAGTAGGTCTTTACAAAAGTCGCTCATGATCCACGAATACGCGATGTTACTGTCAAATACTTGCCAAATCCGAGGTGAAGTTGGACACCACCCGCAAATATGTCGTATTGGTCTGTGTATGAGCGCCATTCGATATTATGTGCAATTCACGTCCGTGACCCCCGTCAACGTGCCTATTATGACGATCAAGACGCGCAGGGCCTGAATCGACCTCTAATTTGACTTTCCAAGTTAGAGTTATCCAACGGTAAGAACCAGCCAAAATACGCGCTAACGCCAAAGCGTAGCGGTCTTCGCGACACAGCCCTTTGGCAAAGCTTTTTGGCCGATATTTCTATAGCCGGAAGACTGCATGAGTTCGCCGACAAGTCCCCCTGCGGTCGCGGTTCCCATATTGTGAGCGCCATAGTCCGAACCAAGAGCGATTTGCAGAAGCGGGTCAATTCCGGCCATTGCTGGCAGGCCGCCCTTCGCGGCGTCAAATGCCGCCTGCCTTCCCTCGGGCGAGTTGATTATTTCGTCCATTTTGATCCTGATTGGGTCGTCCATCGTCAGGCAGCCGTCTTCGGAGAACGGCAGGCCGGCTTCCTCAATTAGCCGCTTTAGCGCCGCCCCTTCCGGCGTGTGGCCCAGCCGACAAGCGTTTTTGTACACGTTCGCGCGTTCGTGAACTGACCTGTTCTTCAGTTCGTCAATTGTCCACTTGATAGCCATGGTGAGCTCCTCCCTGGTGTTGGTTGGCGAACCGCTGATATCAATTTAACACATTGCGATTAATTCGTCCCTTCACCTCCTGTGACGCGATTTGGGTGGTTTTTGTTCGGCTCTCGCCGCCGCCCCCCTAACGCTCTCGCGCCAGCGCGGCACGGTCGAGGACCGTGGGCTCGGTGAGGAGGTGGGCGATCATGGACGCGGGGAAGCCGCGCTTCCGCAAATAGAGAACGGTCACAAGGGCGCTGGCGGCCAGATGGCGAGCGTCTCGGTCGGGCCGCAGCCGACCATGTCCAGACGAATGAACATAGACATGCGGTTTCGAGGGGCGGAAATGGATAGCCTTCAGTCATGGAGGCCCTCACGCATGCCCAATCACCGTGCCCCTGCCGCCCCCGAATTCCGCTCAGCTTTGCTCGCAATATTCGATAAGGCCAGCCGAGAAGGACTCAGGGTCGTCGATGTTAAATCCGGAGACGTTCATCGCGCCCTCGGCGTTTACCCGAAACCAAACCACAACATGCCCACGTGTTGCTCGGTGATGCGTTCCCTGATGAAGACCGGTGATCTGATCATCGCGGCTCCGCCAAAGGGGAACGGAGCGACCCTTTTGATCAGGTATCGCCTGCCACGGTAGGTCCGAGAAGACAGGCCAGGGTTGGCGCGATCAATGGATTCAGGCGATCATGAGGTGCTGCTGTTTCTGTCGCCTTTGCGCTATTGCGGGCGAAGGCGCCCGCGCTCCTGGGATGTCGGGGTAGCTTATGCTGCGCTTCGTTCCGCTCATCGCGGCGCCACCGCGCCCCTAGTGCCGACGGGCCAGGGCGGCGAGCTCGAAGCCGCCGGCCTCCGCGCTGGACAATTGTTGTGGGCGCCTTACTGCCTCATCACTTCTATCAGCCTGTTCTCGGGGAGGCCGTGATGACTGCAGCTTCAGCGCCACCTCCGGCGGCGCAACTCGTTGTCGGCGCCGTCGCCGGGGTCGATCTTACCGGCATAGGGCCCAATTCCGGCGAGATCACGCTGATCATCCAGCCCGACAATAGCCCGAACGTCGTGGAGGTTTTCGCCGCGATCATGGACAGCAGCCATTCCACCTACAGCCTGGAGACTGGTGTCTATGCGTCCTACGTGAGCATGGCGCTGGCGGCGATGTCGACGGGCCGGAAGCTGCAGGTCAGCTATCTGGCGCTGGACAAGCTGCGCATCAATGGGATGTCTATTCGCTGATTGGCGGTGCGCTGGGGTCGTCCTCTGGAGCTGTGAGGCGGCGGTTGCGGGCGGGGGCGCCCGCGCTCCTGGGCTGGGAGTCGATTTCTGGATCCCGGCCTGCGCCGGGATGAGCGGGGGATCGGGGTGAGGTGGTCGCGATAATCCGGAATATCCGGGCATGAATTTCCGGATTCTGTCGGATCGAGCCTGATTGCCGCGTCAACGCCGACCGCTCTCCCTAATGCCCACGCGCCAGGGCGGCGAGGGCGAAGCCGGTGGCGTCGGTGATGAGATGCGCGATCACGCAGGCATTGAGGTCGCGCTTCCACAGATAGAGGCCCGTGAGGATGACGCCGGCGGGGAGGATGGCGAGCATCTTGGTCGGGCCCCAGCCGACGACGTGCATGGCCGCGAAGAGCAGGGTCGAGAGGATGGCGCCCGCCGCCCGGCTGCGCGTCAGGCTGGCCAGGTGGCCGATGAGGAGGGCGCGGAAGGCGATCTCCTCGGTGACGGCGGCGGTGAGGGCGAGGACGGCGCCCAGCCAGAGCGGCAGGCGGGTCAGGGCGCCGGCCAGGCGGATCG
>Ga0075029_100001542_pt1 | contig 13174 bp, 6 predicted proteins | sample LitLauG_LLR_2013_FD_71391 | JGI IMG/M metagenome (GOLD analysis project Ga0075029, IMG submission 71391) | Freshwater sediment microbial communities from North America - Little Laurel Run_MetaG_LLR_2013 | ecosystem: Environmental > Aquatic > Freshwater > Creek > Sediment | place: USA...
GCCTTTCATCAACCACGCGCCGGTCAGGCCGTGGAGCTGTTGCTGCCCGCGGTCCAGCTCAGCAACGGGGAATTCATGGCCGCTCCCACCGGCTTCGTGACCACGGTGGCCACCGCGTACAATCCGGACACTCAAACCATCGTCCTCGCAACGGCACTACCACTCGACTACGGAGATGGCACAGCGGCGCATCGGTCCCCGCCGCGAGTCTTCCTGCGAATCTGGGAGCAGGAGTTGCCCTTCTCCACCGGAGTTCCCGTGCCGCTAGCCGCCACCGGCCTTCAGGTAACCCTCGCGCTCGACTCCCCCGGAACCGCATTTCATGCTGGCGATTTCTGGATGTTCGCGGCCCGCCCGAGAACGCCCCGGCAAGTCTACCCAGAGCGACTTCTGACTTCCGCGCAGCCGCCGAATGGACCTCGTTTGTGGGCCTGTCCGCTCGGCGTGATCACCTGGGACTCGGCAACGACGAGAGGACCAGTTGGAGTTCAGGATTGCCGCCACCTCTTTTCGCCCCTCACTAAGCTCGTGTTTGCCGCGGCCAATGGAGGCGCTCCCGTAGGACCGCGCAACACCCTCAATTTCATCGGCGCCGGCGTCACAGTTGCCGACAACCCGGCCACGGCGGCGATCGACGTCACCCTCCTAGGTGGCGCGGCAGCGGAATCAGCGCCAACTCTGCTTCTGTTTCCCTACGCAGTAAGTGCACGAGGCTTCGACACGGCAATTGCCATCTCGAATACGACCGCCTCACCCTTTGGTCCGCCGCAACCGGCGAGTGTACCTGGGAAATGCACAGTTCACTATTTCCCTCCTCGAATTAATGTTAGTGGGGCACCAGTGTCGGACACCTTTACTCTCGTCCCAGGACAGCAGTGGCGATTTACCCTCTCCGCCGGGGGCCCGGTCGACCAAACGGACCCAAGTAAAAAAAACCTCCCCCCGGCGGCCAATTCCGGCTTCGAAGGCTATATCGTCGTGGAATGTGACTTCGCAGGCGCCTATGGCTTCGCCGACATTTCCTCGGCGGCGAATGCTTCGGGTGCCCCGCCATCGATGACGTCGTACCTACCCATCATCCTTCCGAAGCGGGAATAACAATATGCTCCACGCACCGACCAGCGAGACCAAACATCGCAGCAGCCAGTCCAAGGCGAACCAGGAGCCGCAACCGGAGCACCAACTCCACCCCAGCCTCGGCGTGACCGCGACTCGAGATCCCGATCGCTGGGCCGCACTGCATCGCACCTACGGCAACCAGGCCGTGCTGAGGACGCTTCAGTCCGGCCTGACCCCAGGAGCATCGCCGCAACTTCTTGTTCGCAACCGGGGCCTCTCCCCTCGTCTGCAAACCAAGTTAACAATCAACACCCCCGGAGACCAGTACGAACAGGAAGCCGACCGCGTGGCCGAGCAAGTGATGCGCATGCCGGATCCGAACCCATCGACGACGGCTCTTCAACGCAAGTGCGCCTGCGGTGGTTCGGCCGGAGGGAACGAGACCTGTTCGGAGTGTGCCAAAAAGGAACTCCAACGCTCCGCCTCCGGCACATCGGCAGTGCGGGACGCTCCGCCAATCGTTCACGACGTGCTGCGCTCGCCGGGTCAGCCGCTAGATTCCGCGACGCGCGCATTCTTCGAGCCGCGCTTTGGTCGCGACTTCAGCGGCGTGCGCGTGCATACGAGCAGCGCGGCCGGGGAATCAGCCAAGTCCATCAACGCGAACGCCTACACGCTAGGCAGCAACGTGGTCTTCGCCCCCGGTAGATACAATCCGCAGGCCGGCGACGGACGGTCGCTTCTGGCTCACGAGCTGGTTCACACTATTCAGCAGCACGGCAGCTCAACGTTTTCCAAAGTGAGGACTTTGGCTGAAAGGCGATTTGGCTACGATTTCAGCAACGTACGTGCACATGCGGACGCAAAGGCCGCTGAATCGGCGCAGGGGGTAGGCGCCTTGGCGTATACCCTGGGGACGGACATAGTGTTCGGCACCGGACAATACGCGCCCGCCACGGATACCGGAAGAACCCTGATCGCGCATGAACTGACCCACGTTGTGCAACAGCGCGGGGGCGCTGGGCCCATAGAAACCCTTCGGATTCAGGAAGGCGCAGATTTGTGGGTGAACTCGGGACCAGACGCTCAAACACAAACCTCCAACGGCGGCCGTCGGTCGCTCACAATCGGCAACAAAATGAGGTTGCAGGACGATCAAGTCTGGCAGGCAACTGAAAAGAACACCATTCATGCGGTCGCCAGTGCGCCGGTTGAAAAATTCAGGCGCCCCCCCTTGGGTTTGGACACACGGAGCCAGAAACGAGGAATTATGCGGAAGAAGGACGGTGGCAAGAAACCGCCAGTTCAAGTCGTCACCATTCCGCCGCCGGCCCCTCCGCCGCTTGTGCTCCCGCCTTTTCCGCGTTTCGCGCGTTTGCCTCACGAAGGACCCAAGCGTCCCGGCCCCCGTCCGTGTGTTCATCACTTCAGACCAATGGATTGCCGAGACCTTGAGAGTCTCGGCGGACCCCAAGTTCACACGGGTCAATCGGATCCGACCGACCCAAATGCGATTGACACAACTTATACGTTTCAGTGCACAAATAGAAGCTGCATTTTTTCGCACGTCAACTGGTTAGTTACGCCCGCGAAAGATCCTGTTGCTTGTCCTTGGTGCCGTTCGGTTTACAACTGCGGTGACGTTATGACGATCTGTGCAAATGGATCGGAGACGACCGCCAAAATAGTAGATCGAAGAGACGACCTCTCTGCGGGCTCTTTCATAGTGAGCGAATCTGTCGCGTCTGACCTCGGCCTTTCAAGCCGTGCATCGTTCACAGGACAGCTGCTGGATGATTCTTTATTGAAGGCTAACCTTTATGCTTGTTGTATTCCTCCCGAGAAACAACCAGGCGATTATAACTTGCCAGGTCCCGACGAAGCGGATGGTTGACAGGGCCAGAATGGACGACACCTGTTGCTGCTTGAAGGGGGACTCGTCTTGTCTCCCATCTCCCGGTGACTCGACCCAAGCGTCAATAACAAAGTGACTTATGCTGCAGGCACCAAGCAGCGAATCCAAACAACGAAGCGGCCTGGCAAGAACCAACGTGGAGACGCCCCGGTACCACGAGTTGCACCCACATCTGGGCGCTTCTGTACTGCAGGGAAGGGCGGCCGGTGCCGGTGGCGAGTCCGCGCAACGCGAGCGCTTTACCGGGTGGCAGCGGACTGTCGGCAACCAGGCCGTGCTCCGGATGCTGGCCGCCGGCTCAGTTGGCAACCACGATCAAGTAGCGCCGCCGATGCTGCGGGCGAAGCTGGCTATCAACCAGCCGGGAGATGTCTACGAACAGGAAGCGAACCGTGTGGCGGAGGCAGTGATGTCAAACCCCGGTCCTCTGCCTACCCCGGTGTCCCGCGTTGGAACTCTGGCACCAACCCAGCGCAAATGCAGAACGTGTGAAAAGGACGAAAAGCTTCAATTACAGAGAAAGGAATCTTCGGCGGCTCAACCAGTGGTCGTTCCGCCTATCGTCGGACAGGTTCTCAATTCCCCAAGGCCGTGCGTTGATCGAGGCGCGCGGCGCTTCATAGAAATGCGGCAACAAACCCTCGGCAACCAAGCAGTCCTGCGGTGCCTGGAAGCGGGTCTGCGAATCAACGATGTCAATGATCCGGCAGAGCGGGAAGCGGACGGAGTGGCAGCGGCGGTCATGGCAGCTCCAGAGGACGAAGCACCCTCACACGCTGCCGCTGTATCGCCCGAGCAGCGCAAGTGTGCGGCATGTGAAGAGGAACACGAGAAGCTTCGCGTTCAAGAAAAAGAATCGTCGGCAGCGCGCCAGAACGTGGCACCACCCATCGTGCAGCAAGTTCTCAGTTCACCCGGCCAGCCGCTGGATCGCGAGACGCGAACCTTTATGGAGAACCGGCTTGGTCGTGATTTTGGTGGTGTGCGCATACATAGCGACGCGAAAGCTGCAGAGTCTGCGCATGCAGTGAATGCGCTGGCCTACACGGTCGGCCAGGATATCGTTTTCGGCAGCGGACAGTTTATGCCGCACACGCTTGGAGGCAAGCGTCTGGTGGTGCACGAGTTGGCACATGTTATGCAGTGTGCCGCTGGCGGAGTTAGCCGCTTACAGCGGCAGTCGGGTGTGGTTCCGAAGGCCGACTGGCGCGAAGTGGCGCGACGCAGCGTGCCGTACCAACAGTGGACGCTAACACAGCAAGAACAAGCGGAGTCGGAGCGTGAGGCTCTGGCCGTGAGCATATCTCAGGGAAGTGCTCGTGAAAGCGACTGGGAACTCTGGGAACTGCTTCTACCATACAAAAGTGATATGGCGGCGTTCGCTTCAACGCGGACCACAACTTTCTTGTCTATGTCAGCTACGTTCTTAGCCCCTTATACGTACGAGTCCATTGCTGGAAACAAAGTCACAATGGAGGCTTATGTTTCGTTACCTGGTCCAGGCCCCCCAATTGGGAACGTCGGCTTCGTGATAGTCCAAAAAATCCCTAAGTTCATGACATTCGACTTCGGAGTCGTGCCGCTGTCGCAAATCTGCGCGTCCTCGGATGTTTCCCCGGGAATCTACGTGACGGGCTTGGTATCGTGCCGTCCCAATCCGAATCCGAACGCCGTCGCAACTGCAACCTATATTACCTATCCTCTGTTGAAGGGCTTGTACGAAGTGACGGCAACTTATATGCCGACTTATAGTCCGATAAATAAGTGGAGCCGAGTTTCTCTTGAAAAGGCTTCGCTTGATGTGAAGTGATGGTGTGAGGGGAGCCTTGGAACTTCCAGCCTTGAGACTGGAAAGAAACGGCGAATATACCAACGGGAATTGCGCAGGAGAGGAATTGAGATGCCGAGTGTCTCAGCAAGGTTGCAATTTGGGATGGGCTACAGGTCAGTATAGACCACAAGGACGAAACTAAACTATGGCTGATTTTCGCGGCCGATCCCTGCGGTTGAAAGGTGCCCATGTAGTCTTAGATGCCGGAGCCCGCCAGCCTCATCGTCTTTCAGTACAACCCGCAGACCCTGCAGCAAAATCGCTCAACCGGCGGGCGGGGCGCTGGTCGGCGAACCCGGCGGGGCCGCGCAGCATTGCCGGCGACACGCGCAACACTCTCGCTTCTGGTGGAAAGTTTCTCCCTCGATATCGAGCCGTAGGGAACTCGGGACAACCAAACTCAAATACGAATTCGATCTGGCGGATGACGGTGGTCCAATGTCCCGATTTAGCTTCCATTCCCGGTGATTCTGCCCTAGCGTCAATAACAAAGGAAACTTATGCTGCACGCACCAACCAGCGAAACCAAACAACGAAGCGGTCAGTCAAGAACCAAAGTGGCGACGCCAAAGGACCATGAATTACACCCAAGCTTGGGCGCCTCCATAATGCTGGGATGGGCAGCGGGCGCCGGCGGCGAGTCCGCGCAACGCGAGCACTTTGCCGGGTTGCAACGGACTATTGGCAATCAGGCCGTACTGCGCATGCTGTCTCATCGTTCGCCGACCATTCAAACAAAGCTGAAGATTAATGAGCCCGGCGACCAGTACGAGCAGGAAGCTGACAGGGTAGCGGAGCGGGTGATGCGTACGCCCGACCGAGCACCTGTGCCGGTTGCCGACCCAACTTCAAATGCAGGCATTAAGCTGCAACGCCGGTGCACCTGCGGAGGCTCGGGCGGCGAGTGCGCAGCCTGCAAGGAAAAGCAAGAGGAAGGGCTGCTACAGCGCAACGCCATTGCCACCTCCGCAGGGAGCGAAGCCCCACCCATTGTCCACGAGGTGCTGCGCTCGCCGGGCCAGCCGCTAGATTCCGCGACGCGCGCATTCTTCGAGCCGCGCTTTGGTCGCGACTTCAGTCGAGTGAGGGTGCACAGCGATGCGACCGCCGATGAATCAGCCCGGTCGGTGCAGGCCAGAGCGTTCACAACAGGCTCGCACATCGTAGTTGCACGAGACCAATATTCGCCTGGGAGCGACGATGGCGCGCGGTTGCTCTCGCATGAGCTCGCGCACGTTGTCCAGCAGAATGAAAACCATGCGCTCCGGGCCAAGATACAGCGCTGGACCATCAATAGCTGCACATTTCCCGAGCAGGTAGCTATAGAGGGAGCTATCACGAGGGCCTATGACGACCTCACCCTTGTTTTGCCTCATGTAAAGCAGCGTCCAGTGCCGGACAATGTGAAGAACGCTTTGTACCTTGCTTTTCGCGACGACTCGGATGCCACCGCCGACCTCGTCAGGGACAATATCGGGCGCTTGCAGTCAGAAATTACCAGCACGCATTTTGTGTGCGTTGACCGCGACCACGACAGGACCTGCAGCGATGGTGATGCTGTGGCATATTCGCACCATGGAGATCCCGCGGGAGTGGTCACCATTTGCCGTCCGCGGTTCTTCAGCGATGACACGACGATTTATGCTCAATCCGAAACGGTCATTCACGAGGCGGCCCACATATATCTGAGCATTATGGATCGAGGCTATTTTTCGAACCGTTGCGCGGAGACGGCCACTCCCCCCGGTGTTTTTGATCCGTCGGGAAGCTTATCAGGCACGGCAGGGGACAATCCGGCGCTACGGCTGGACAATGCGGACTCCTATGGCTGCTTTGTTTATTTCATGCGCTACCTTCAGCCGCCCGCACTGCAATCCACCGTGACCGGATACCGGGGTGTGGACCTGGCCATCGAACAGGTCGACGACCTCGATTTGTATACGCAGGCCACCACGCCCCAGTTGCACAGATACCGTGTCGCCGGAGTTCCCGACAACAGTGGGTTCCAATACCGCTGGGAGTTGAAGGGTGGGTCAGTTACCTACAGTCTTGCGTCTCTCACGGGCGGCGGCACAACGTCGGCTTTCTCAGAGAACAATCGACAGGTATATGTTCCTGCAGTGGTCGCCCATTTGTTAGAGGAAAACCGAGTGGCGCAGGTGACTCTGGTGTGTGAAATCCAATTTTTCCGCGCGTACGGCAATCGCTTTGTGCCACCTGTGGTTACCAAGAAGCTCGGCCTCACAGTGGTTGTCGGCCGGCCGCCTGTAGATTTTTGAGGAAACCAAATGAGAAGCTGTTCTTTGCGGGCGACCAACGCATCCGCGCTTTTCAGAAAGAAACCCATGGCAGTACACTCAATCAGACAGGAGCCGTAGGTATGCTAAGGAGCGCGAGCCGGGGGACCAAAACCGCCCAGTCGGGCACGAAACGGTTACCCGCCGAGCGGGAATCTAAGATCCACCCATTCCACCCAACGAACGGGCAGGGTGCCGGGGGCCCGGTGAATGCGCCCCATCCCGCCCCGCACCCACTCGCCGCAATGCATCACGCCTTCGGTAACCAGGCAGTCCTGCGAAGTCTTTCTTCACGGCGGCGGCCCACGATCCAAAATAAACTAACAATCAACACCCCCAGCGACCAGTACGAACAGGAAGCCGACCGGATGGCCGAGCAAGTGATGCGCATGCGTGACCCGAGCTCTGTTGTTGCGCCCGCGCTGGCCAGCGCCGGTCTGGTCGTGCAACGCAAGTGTGCCTGTGAAGGGACCGGGGGGAACGACCACTGTGAGGAATGCGCCCGAAAGGAGACACTCCAGCGCTTACCAGTCGGTCCGGCTACAACGCCGGAGGCGCCGCCGATCGTACATGACGCTCTCAGACAACCTGGCGCTCCCTTGGACCCGATCACGCGGTCGTTCTTTGAGCCGCGGTTCGGATACGACTTCGGTCATGTGAGGGTCCACGCCGATGCGCAAGCGGCTGCATCGGCGAAGGCCGTGAATGCCCTGGCGTACACCGCGGCTGGATCGCAGATCGTGTTTGGTCCGGGAGCGTATGCACCCGAGACGATTCGTGGCCGCAATCTGATTGCGCACGAGTTGGCACACGTGATCCAGCAGAGCAAACATGTAGGGTTCGAGCTCCAGCGTCAGAACGAGGAGCCTGGCGAACAAGGATCCGACGAGAAGGGCCCTGACGACACGCACTTGACGCTGAAGTATGAGTTCGTACACCGCATGTTGTGCGGCGACTTCGGTCAGGGAGACTTTTGTGCGTCCAAGGAAGACATAATGGACTGGATCAAGAAACACCCAGACTGGTACCCGGGCGGTGGCCAGATACCGGACAAACCTGCGAAAGACTGTTGGCCAAAAGAAAGATGGCACCCCCTTTTGGGATTTTGCTGCCCGGATAACACTATTTTTGACCGAACCCTAATTAAATGCGTCACCCTCAGACCTCGGCCAGGTCCGAATCCGGCGCCATGTCGTCAAGGATGGTCGGACCCACTTGGAACCGGTCGTTGTTTTCCTGACTTGCCCTGCCCTGTAGGAAGTTGGAACCCATTGGGCCTCGGTTGTTCTCCAGTTTCATCCCCAAGCCTGAGGACTCCCACCCTGGGTGCCGAGATCCTATTCAAAGTCGATCATCCCGCTGAACATGAGCAGGACTTCGACGGGGTTCTCTATCAAGGCGGTCGCACTGAGTTCGATCGGTTGCTCAAGAGCTTGAAAGACGACCCGGCGATGAAAGTGCAGTTAGTCGGAGGGGCGTCTATAGAGGGACCGGGGAGCACCCCCGAAGAGAAGGCCCAATACAACCAGAAGTTGGGCGGACGGAGGGCGCAGATGGTGAGGGCAGAGCTTGTGAAAAACGGCATCTCAAGGAATCGAATCGCCGATCCACCTGTGCAGGACCTGCATCCCGAATGCGAACGAAGGGAATCTGGTGTCTTCACCTGTGGTTCTGCATGGGCGAAGAATCCCCCCGCCCAGTCCGACCGCGAGGTAATGGCTCGTGTATTCAAGCCGTGATAAATGGGGCCAGTTCGGTAACCTGACCAGTCGGATCTACTTGATCGGGTACCCATTGCCGGACTGTGTGACCAGACCCATGGGGAGCCCAAGACCACTGCAAAAACCACTGCAACTTCAAAACTAAATTTTGTAACTTATTAATTTAATGGAGCCACCCGCCGGGATCGAACCGGCGACCTGCTGATTACGAATCAGCCGCTCTACCAGCTGAGCTAGGGTGGCGTTCCTTTGGCGACGACTCCCTACGGACAATGGACAAGCAGGACCCTTGTTTGGTGCTGGATTTGTGTTAGGCACCCGTTGACCCTGCAGGACACGGTTGCCCGCGACCGCGGTGCCGTCATTCCAGTTGGGGCGCGCCGTGTTCTGTCCATTGTCCCTTCATCTTAGCATCGGAGCAGGGGTTCGCGCACGCGCTGGAAACCGCGCCTCGCGCGCGAATCGTTGCCGTGAAGCATCTGTGACTACGGCCCGACGATTGCCCCTGGCCGTTCCAGGGGTTGCACGCCAGTTGACGCGCGGCGAGCAGGGTTGCCCGCGCCATCGTTCTCGCCGATTGGCTGCGACCTCTACTTCCGCTCCGGCAAGGTGAATCCCCGCAAGTGACACGTGGAACGCGATACAGGTCTTCTTCAATCCGACCACTGGCTATTCATGGGGTTTTCCTTGCTAAAATCCTCAGCCGTCACCGGCCCTACCTCCCGCGCCGCAACCCTCTCCCCACCAAACACTTGGAGCTGTTGCACAATTCCCGCGGAGTCTCCAAAGATGCGTCCCCCCACCCCCTCTACCCCAAAGCCACCCAATGCTACGTCTCCCGCTTTTGTGCCATAATCCTCCCCATATGAAAGCCGCTTGGATATTGGCGGGACTGCTGGGCGCCGCATACGCTCAGGCCCCCACCTCCTGGACCCCGGAATTCTCAATGCAGTTCAAAACCGTCGGAGGCGTGGTCCCCTCCGCCGATGGCTCGCGTGTCGCCTGGACGCAGACCCAGGCGGTGATGGACGCCGAGCATAGCGAAACCCTCACGCACATCTTCATCTCCAATGCGGACGGGTCGCGCCGCCTCCAGTTGACGCGCGGCGAGCAGAGTTGCACCTCACCGTCCTTCTCGCCGGATGGCCGCTACGTCTACTTCCGCTCCGCCCGCTCCGCCAAGATGAACGTCTACCGCATCGCCATCTCCGGCGGCGAGGCCGAAATGCTCACCGATTTCAAGGGCAGCCTCGGCACGTACGCAGTGGCGCCCGATGGCAAGACCGTCGCCTTCACTGCCTACGAGCCCCCCGCCGACGAAGAGAAAAACAAAAAGGAAAAGCGCGACTGGCGCGTGGTCGATGCCAACCCCGCCAACATGGCGCTCTACGTGATCCCCGGCGATGCCGACGCCGATGGCAAGCGGCTCTCGCGCAAGCTGACCGATGGCAAGCGCCACGTGGACGAAATCGCCTGGTCGCCGGATTCGCACACCATCGCCTTCACCCACATGCCTACCTCCGGCGTCGACGATTGGCCCAAAGCCGACCTCGCCGAGGTCGATGTCGCCTCCGGCACGGTGAAGCCCATCGCCGCCACCAACGCGGCCGAAGCCCATCCCGTTTATTCGCCCGACGGAAAGTTCCTCGCCTACACCCGGTCCTCGGACCCGCCCCGCTGGGCTCAGGACGAACGCATCGTGCTGATCAACCGGGCCACCGGCGAATCGCGCACGTTGCCCGCTACCTACGACGAGAAACCCAACCTCCTCGGTTTTACCGCCAACAGTTCCCGGCTCCTTTTCATTGAAGGAAAGCGCACGCGCACGGCCGTCTTTGCGATGCCCGTGGATGGCCCTCCCGAGGCCGTATTCGAACCTGTAAAGGGAGTGGCCAGTCTTGCCGAGACCCACCTCAATACCTCGGGTACCGCGCTCGGCATCGCGATGGAGAGCTCGGACGAACCGCCCGAGGCCTACCTCATGAGCCTCGGCGTCGCGGCCCCACACCGCGTCAGCCGCGCCAACACCGACCTGCCGAAACTCCCTCTCGGCAAAACTGAAGCCATCCGCTGGAAGTCCAAGGACGGCCTCGAGGTCGAAGGCCTGCTCACTTACCCCGCCAATTACGAGGCCGGCAAGAAGTATCCCTTGATCCTCATCATTCACGGCGGTCCCACCGGCGTCTTCACCGAAACCTTCATCGGCCGCGCCGGCCTGTACCCGCTCGCCGTCTTCGCCGCCCGCGGCTATGCGGTGCTGCGCCCCAATCCGCGCGGATCCAGCAGCTACGGCCGTACCTTCCGTTTCGCCAATTACAACGACTGGGGCGGCAAGGATTACGAAGACGACCAGGCCGGCGTCGATCACGTCATCTCGATGGGCGTCGCCGATCCCGACCGCCTGGCCGTAATGGGCTGGAGCTATGGCGGATACATGACCTCGTGGACCATCACCCAAACCCACCGTTTCAAAGCCGCGGCCGTGGGTGCGGGCGTCACCGATCTGTGGAGTTTCACCGGCACTTCGGACATCCCCAGCTTCCTCCCCGACTATTTTGGCGGCGAGCCCTGGGCCCAATTCGACTCCTTCCAGAAACACTCTCCGATTACCTACGTGAAGAACGTCACCACCCCCACCTTGGTATTACACGGCGAAGCCGACGTTCGCGTTCCCACTTCGCAGGGCTACGAATACTACCACGCCTTGAAGCGCCAGGGCGTGACGGCCAAGATGGTGGTCTATCCGCGGCAGCCACATGGGCCCACCGAGCCCAAGTTCATTCTGGATATCATGCAACGCCATTTGGATTGGATGGATAAATATGTTCGCTAAAGCTCTCGTGGTTCTGGTGCCAACCGCTCTCTTCGCCCAGTGGACCCCCGAACTCTCCATGAAAGTCCGCACCGTTTCGGCGGTAGTCCCTTCCCCCAACGGGCGGCTCGCGGTGTGGACCGAAACCTACCCGGTGATGGACGGCGAAAAGAGCGAATCGCTCACTCAAGTCTTCCTCGCGCAGACCAACGGCTCGGGCCGCCTGCAACTCACCCACGGCGAGAAATCGGCCAACGCGCCAAGCTTCTCTCCTGACTCGGCTTGGGTCTTCTTCGCCTCGGACCGGTCCGGCAAGCGCAACATTTATCGCATCCCGGTGGATGGCGGCGAGGCCGAGCAGATCACCAATTCTACCGGCACCCTCGGCGCCTATTCGGTGTCGCCCGATGGCAAATGGCTGGCCTTCGCCGCCCGCGAGCCGGACACCGGGGAAGAGCGCGCCAAACGCGAGAAGCGCGACCTCCGCGTGATCGACGAGAATCCCCATAACCAGTCCCTCTGGATGGTCCAGGTCGAGCCCAATGCCGAAGGCAAACGGCCCGTGAAGAAGGTGGCCGACGGCCCGTACCACGTAGGCGCTTTCGACTGGTCGCCCGATTCGCGCCGCATCGCCTATGAAGTCCGGCCCACCCCCGACGCCGACGATGGCCGGAAGGCGGATATCTACGAGGTCGAAGTCGAAACCGGCAACGTCCGCCCGGTGGCCGCAACCAGCGCCAGCGAGACCCAACCGCGCTATTCGCCCGATGGCCGTTTCCTCGCCTACGTACGCGGCAAGGAAAGCGCCAGGCTGATCGATGGTAGCCGCATCGTTCTGCTGGCACTGTCCGGGATGAAGGCGCGCGAATTGCCGGCTTCGGCCGACGAATCGCCCGCGCTGGCAGGCTGGGCCGGCGGCCGGCTGCTCTTCACTGAGGGCCGGGGCACGCGCAGCGCCTTGTACGCTATGCCGGTGGATGGTGTGCCCGCCGTGATGTATCAGCCGTCGCGTGGAACTTTCGGAATGGGGCTGGCATTGAACCGTTCCGGCAGCCATGCCGGTCTCGCGATCCAGGCCCCGGACGAGCCGGTCGAAGCTTATGTGATGGATCTCGCCTCCAGCCCAACAACGCCCAAGCCGGTCCGCGTGAGCGAGGCCAACACTGGGTTGGCCAAACAGCCTTTGGGTGAGACGCGAGCCATCCGTTGGAAATCGGCTAAGGACAGCAAGGAGATCGAGGGGCTCCTCACTCTGCCGGTCAACTATCAGCAGAGCAAGAAATACCCGCTGATTCTCAACATCCACGGCGGCCCGGCCGGTGCCTTCACCGAAACCTTCATCGGCGCTTCCGGGCTGTATCCGTTGGCTTCGTTCGCCGCGCACGGATGGGCCGTGCTGCGCGCCAATCCCCGCGGCTCCTCTGGGTACGGCCTGCCGTTCCGCTCGTCCAACGTCGACGATTGGGGCGGCGGCGATTATACCGACTTGATGAGCGGCGTGGACGCGGTGATCGCCATGGGTATAGCCGACCCCAACCG